>Ga0081455_10007700_pt1 | contig 11306 bp, 10 predicted proteins | sample TabmetS3T2R1_FD_70207 | JGI IMG/M metagenome (GOLD analysis project Ga0081455, IMG submission 70207) | Tabebuia heterophylla rhizosphere microbial communities from the University of Puerto Rico - S3T2R1 | ecosystem: Host-associated > Plants > Roots > Rhizosphere ...
GTCTACGCCTGCAGGTTCTCCGCGGCTGCCCTGTATGGGATGCGTGAGATCGACATGATGGAAGGCGTCAAGCCGATCAATCCGCTCGACGTGCTCGACGCGGTGTTGACAGCTCGCCGCAGTGGCGCGCTGCTCATGCAGACCTGGACGCTCTGAAGGTCGCCTGAGGTTAGACGCTCTGAGCCTGTGCTTTGATGCGCCCTGAGCCTGTGCTTTGACGCGCCTGAGCCTGTGCTTTGACCCGCCCTGACCTGTGCTTTTGATGCGCCCTGAGCTTGTCGAAGGGCGCGCGTCGAAGGGCTCAGGGCTCATTTCCGCGCGTCAGAGCGTCATCTCGGCGTACAGCCGAGCATGTTCCTTCGCCGCACGTTCCCAGCTGAAGGCCGGGACCACGCTGCGTCCGCCGCGAATGAGCTTCTCCCGGAGTGCGTCATCGGTGACGACACGGCGCATGCCGTCCGCGAGGGAGATCGGGTCTGCGACGCGCGTCATCACCGCGGACTCATCGGGCGTCAGGTACTCGCGCAGCACGTCGATGTCGCTGGACACCACCGGCAGATCGGCCGCCATGGCCTCGAGGACTGTGAGCCCCCATCCCTCCTTGATGGAAGGGAAGGCGAGCGCGTCAGCACTCCGGTACCACTCGTGCAGCTCGTCGTCGCTGAGGGTGCCTGCGAGCACGATGTCGCGGTCCAGCTCAAGCCCGAGACCGGGCAGCATTGCGAGCGCATCGTCGCGATAGCGGGCGTAGTCCTGGAACGAGTGCCCGCCGACGACGACAAGGGCGGGCGCTGGATCCAGCGCTCGGGCCAAAATGGACATCGCCTCGAAGAGATAGACGCTGCCCTTGCGCGGCTCGATGCCGCCCACCGCCAAGAACACGAACCGATCGTCCAGTCCCGCCCTTTGACGCACAGCGACTCGCCGACTTTCCTCGATCGGCCCGAAGCGAGCGTCGACACCGTTGTGAATGACCGTGGCATCGACGCCGAACTCCGCCTTGAGTCGGTTGCGCCAGTCCTCGCTCACGACGACCAGCTCGTCGGGCTCCTCGATGGCCTTCCGCTGACACTCGATCAATGCAGTGGTGGTGAAATCGTCGACGTGGTGGACGGTGCGGACGACGCGCACCCGCGCGCCGGAGTCTCTCACCCGAGCGGCCGCACGTGCTGAGATGCAGTCCTGGGTGTGGAGGATGTCGACGTCGCCGGCGACCTTGGACAGCCCGACCTCAAGATCATCTATCGACGCGAACACCCGCTTCTCCAAGGTGTCTGCCGGTGGAGACTGAGGAACCAGGATGTACGGCGCTCGCGAGGGCCGGAAGAAGCCCTGGTCAGCATTGCCGAGCGCCACGATGCGTACGTCCATCGCCTGATCGACCATCGCGTCAGCGAGCGACAGCGTGTGCACCACCCCGCCGCGTGGCTTGGTCGAATACGTAACCAGGGCAACGCGGCGCTGACCCGGCTGAACAGTCTGATTCACAACTGCATTTTGACCAGGTCGGGATTGTCTGTCGCGATTGCAGCGGCCGCCAGCGAGGACCGAGCCGCAGTCTCGGTGACGATGCAACCGGCTTCGACAAGCCTCTCGCGCTGGATGGAGTATCGCTGCGGGTCCTGGTCGGTTCCGAGAACGTAGGCGATGATCTGCGGACCACCTTCCGCCATCACCGATTTGCATTCCGGCGCAAGGATTCCGGCCGGGTCCGGATGGGCGCCGTAGCCGAGGACCACGTCCACGATGATCACGGCGACCTCAGGATCGGCACCGTGCTCGCGTAGCGCCTCGATCCGAGCCTGGGGGTCGATCATCGGGTGCGGACGACCGCGGGTGTACTCCTCCTCGCCAAAGTCGAGGCACATGTGCGATCCGGCCGGAGCCGGCAGCCCCCAAGCGGGATTGATCGGTGTGTTGGACCGGACTTCACCGACGGTCCGGGCGAGAAGGACGAGAGATTCATAACAAAGGGTGCCGCCGGAGAACAGTCCTCTGATCAGGGTGCGGCCCGGTGTCATCCGTTCGCGCGCCTCCACGACCGAGGGACCCGCCGTCAGTGTCGAGTCGGGGGCTGCCATTCCGAGAACGTCGAGTGTCGCCGTGACGCCGCCCTCGAGGGTGTCCGCGAGGACGGCCCCAGCCGGTACTGGGAACTCTGAATCGAGCCCGAGCAAGGTGCCGACCAGAGGCGTTTCACCCGCGGCCGCGAGCACCTCAGCCGCGACGTCCCGCGCAGGCGGCTTGGAGACCAGCAGGATGACATCGGTCTGAGGATGTTCTCGCAGGGCAGCGATCGCGGCCTTCGCCATCCGTCCGCCCACCTCGGTGGACAGGTCACGCCCTCCGACACCGATGACCTGGCTGACTCCGACCCCCCATCGGTCCAGCAGCGCCATCGCCTCCTGGGCACCGGTTCCTGCCGCCGCGACGAGGCCCACCTGTCCAGGTCGGACCGCGTTGGCGAAGCCGAGACCTGTGGCTCCGAGCATGGCTGTGCCGGCGCCGGGCCCCATCACCAACCGGCCGCGGCTGAGCGCGTAGTCCTTGAGGGCGATCTCCTTGTGCAGCGGCACGTTGTCACTGAACAGGAGCACGTGAAGGTCCGACGACAGCGCTTGGTACGCGGCCAGCGCTGCGTACTCACCCGGCACCGACACGACTGCGACGTTGAACTCCCGTTGCGTGCGCAGCGCCTCCCGCAGCGAGCGTCGAGCCTTGGCCTGCTGCCCGTCTTCGGCAACAGAGCCCTCCGACAGCATGGCGGCTTCCCCGACAGTGAGTGCCTTGGCAGCGACCCCCCCGTCAGGCGCCCTCACCACGATGAAGAGGGCATTGGATCCGACGCCCTCGACGTCGGCCGCGCATACGCCTTCAGCGCGTAGCGTCTCGATGTTTGCAGGTGTCCCCATGCCGGCGCTGGCCCATTCGACGTCAGCCATCTCGCGCATCGCCCGGATGCCCCGGAGCTGCACGACGGAGTCGATATAAGTGTCCGGGAAGATCTTGATGGCGATACTCACGCGAGCGCCTCGCTCCGGCTCGCCACCGACGTAATCCGGGTTCCCAAAAATTGGTCTGCCGGGTCGCCGCTTTCGAGTGTGTCGACCACGAGCCGCGGCGAGGTGATGACAGCGACCCGGCCGCCCCGCCGTACGAACGAGATGGCGGCGCGCACCTTTGGGCCCATGCTGCCGGGAGGAAACTGGCCCGCTTCCAGGTGTCGCTGAGCCTCCGCCGCGTTCGCCCAAGTCAAGGGTCGCTGGGTATCCCTGCCGAAGTCCAGCTGTACCGCGTCCACTCCGGTGATCAGGACGAGCGCCTCGGCTTGCAGCTGGCAGGCGAGCTCGGCTGCCGCCGAATCTTTGTCGATAACGGCATCGACGCCGTCCCAGCCCTCGGCCGTACGACCTACCGGGATCCCGCCTCCGCCGCCCGTGACCACGACATGCCCCGAGTCCAGCAGGCATCGGATCGCGTCGATCTCGACGAATCCCTTCGGTTCCGGGGAGGCAACGACACGGCGGAAGCCCCGACCAGCATCCTCAGAGACATCCCACCCCCGTACCGCCGCGAGCTCCTGCGCGGCCTCCTTGGAGAAGAACGGTCCAATCGGCTTGGTCGGATGGTCGAAGGCCGGGTCGTCGAGGTCAACGATCACATGGCTCAGCAGGGCAGCGATGCGATTGCGGCGGCCGCATTGCCGATACAACGCGATCGCGATGAGGGAACCGAGCTGTCCTTCGGTCATCGCACCCAGGCTGAACAGCGGCATCTCCGGCACCTCCGCACTGCCCAGCTCCTGCTGAATCGCAAGGTTACCGACTTGAGGTCCGTTGCCGTGGACAACGACCACGCGCCAGCCTGCGTCGAGCAGCGCGCAAACCGGTTGGGCCATCGCCGCGGCGTTCTCGCGCTGCTCCTCATAGGTCCCGCGCTGACCCTCGGCCACGAGTGCGTTCCCCCCGAGGGCGACTACCGCGGTCCTCGTCACGACCCCTCACTTCGCTGGACAATCAGCCGCCACTTCAGTCGGCGTAGCAGAGCGAAATGTTTAGCATATTAGGTGACTATGAACGATAGTGAACGCCAATGCTGGAGGCAAGGTTGCTTGCGCCGTCCTGCTGGCCTCTCGACAAATTCCGGGCGCAGACGATGACCGGTCCGCCCGCCCCCATCCCTCCAGCTGTACTCGTCAGGTTCACGAACGCAGAGGCTCGCCTCTACCCGATGGCGATGACTGACCCTGACGGCTACGAGCGGGCGATCACGCTTGTCGGCATGGTTGCTGACCAGCTGAGGCGGCAGTGCAATGATCTTGAGTCCGTGCTCGGGCGTCGCGACGAGTTGATCGCGGCACTGCCCGGCCTGGCGGCCGCGAAGGGACTCGAGCTCGGTGGACTGCCGCCAGACGCGGTAGTAGACGCGGCCTCCGCCCTGCGCTGTCGCGAGTTGCAAGTCGGCGGTTGATCATTGCGGCTGAACAGACACCCTTGACGCCGACACCGGGGATGCCTTTACTAAAGGTTACAGTTTGTCTCTTGAAGTAAACGCTGGGGAGGGCGGAGATGAACGTGGGCCGTGGGGTTTCTGGCGCCGTGTCCCCCCTTGAATCGGCTCCGCCCCAGGCAGCAGAGCGCGTCGATACCGCGAGCTCGCTGGCAAAGCTGGTGATCGATCTACAAGCTCGTGGCCTTCGGGTGGAAGTGCCGCTCGAGCGTCGCCACGGCGGCGCCGGACCGAGCGACTCTGGCATGCTCTGGGTCGGCGGTTTCCCGATCACGGTTCCGACTGACAACGCCGCGGCGGCGGGCTCGCCGTACGCCTTGAAAGCGGAGGACGACGGATACGCGATCTTCGTGGGAAGTCAGCGGCTGGCTAGCGCCTCGCCTCAGCAGCGCCCACGGTTCTACGACCTCACCACCGCTGACGGCATCCCGTACTGGAAGATCGGCCTGCTGCACCTCGACTCCTTCGCCAGCACCGTCGTTCAGACCTGCTCCTACTGGGGCAACGACGATCAATGCAAGTTCTGCGGGATCGGCGTCTCCCTGGACTCTGGTCGGACCATCGTCAAAAAAAGCCCGGGGCAGCTGGCAGAGGTCGCAGCGGCAGCAAAGGAGCTCGACGGCGCCGTCGACGCGACGCTGACAACAGGCAGCTCCAACGGAGTCGACCGGGGTGCCCGATACGTCGCGCGATGCGGACGTGCGGTCAAGGAGGCAACCGGCTTGCCGGTGGAAGTTCAGTTCGAGCCGCCAAGGAAACTGGAGGTCATTGACGAGGTGGCCGACCTAGGGATTGACTCCGTCGGCATTCACGTCGAGTCGTTTGACCCAGCCGTTCTCGCCTACGTTGCACCGGCCAAGGCGCGGACGGGCATCGAAGCGTACTTCCGCGCCTGGGAGCGGGCGGTTGACCGCTTTGGTGAGGGGCAGGTCTCGACCTACGTCATCCTGGGCATGGGAGAGGACCCGGAGCTGACCGTACAGGGATGCCGGCGTGCAATCGACATGGGTGTCTTTCCCTTCGTGGTGCCGATCCGTCCGGTAGCCGGGAGCCTGATGGAGGACGTCAAACCACCGGACCGCGCCTACACCGAACGCATCTACCGACAGGTGGGCGCTTACATGGCCGAGCGTGGCATGGACGCCAACGCCCCGAAGGCTGGCTGTGCGCGCTGCAAGGCCTGCTCCGGACAGCAAGGGGTCCAGCCGTTGCTGCAGATCGGCACACGTCCGGTGCAGTTGTCTCATGCCAGCTGAGCTGAGCATGCCAGCGGCAGGGTTACCGTCCGCAGGGTTCCTTTCGCGCCCGGCAACTTCCTACCTGGTATGCCGCAAGGTCGGCTCGGCGGCAGAGCTCGCCGACCACTTCGCCATCCGGCGACAGATCTTCGTCGATGAGCAGGCGATCTTCGCCGGGTCGGACCTCGACGAGCATGATCGCGATGCCTCAGCCGTCGCCCTCATCGGGTACTGCGACGGCATCGTCGCCGGCACAGTCCGGTTGTTTGCGCTCGACCCTGCCGACGGCGTCTGGCAGGGTGACCGCCTCGCGGTGCTCGCGCCATACCGAACGCGCGGGCTCGGCGCCCCGCTGGTCCGTTGCGCAGTGGCGACAGCAGCCGTGCTCGGAGGCCGCCTGATGAGCGCCCATATCCAGCTCGCCAACGTGCGGTTCTTTCAAAGACTGGGGTGGGAGGCTCGCGGCGACCGCGAGATCTACGCGGGCCTCGTGCACCAGCCCATGAGTATCGACCTACCTCAGCCCGCCGAGGCACGCGCGACCGTACGACGCCTCGCTGCCGGAGTCAGTGCGCAAGACCTGTGACTCTGTCAGTAGTGAGATCGATGACCGTTACCTCGACCTCACCTGAACGCAGCGCCAGCAACCCGGACATGTTGATCATGCCCACCACCCTCGCGTCGAGGCCGCGCGCATGGAACGGCGTCAGGCAGTCGGCCTCGCGTCCCTGAGGCACACAGAGCAAAAAACCGTAGGCGGGGAAGCACGTCAGCCAGTCCATCATCGCCACGTCTGGCGGGCAGGGCAGTTGCTCCAGATCCACCGTCACGCCGAGCCGGCTCCACTCGAGCAACATCGCCAGTGAGCCGACCAGTCCGGCCATGCTGATGTCCTTCGCCGCAACGCAGGCACCCGAAGACGCCACGGATGCCAGGATGCGTACGTCGTCGGCTAGCTGCGTACTGCGCTCCTCGAACGACCGAAAGAAGGGAAAGTCAGCGCGCATCTTTCCTTGAGTGCAGGCCGCAACCACAAGCGACTGACCCGCGGCGACGTGCGTCGTGGAAAGGACAGCTGCCGCACGTCCCACGCCGAAGGCCGACAAAGCTGGCGCGCCGTCGTTCACCGTCAGATGCCCACCGACGAGGGTGACGTCATACCACTCGCAGGCATCTTTCATCCCGCGCAGCGCTTCCCGTGCCAGCTCGGGACTGCCGACGATGGTGTCGACAATCGCGACCGGAGTTGCCCCCATGGCGGCAAGATCGTTGACGTTGGCAAGGACGGCGGCGATCCCTGCTCCGTACGGGTCAGCCGCGACGAACGCCGGCAGCAACGCCTCTCCGCAGGCGATCACCTGATCTTGATCTGCTGTACGGTCATGCCCGTTTTGGTGGCGCATCGGCACCACGGCACCGTCGTCGCCAGGACCATGCACCCAGCTTCCGCCGCCGAGCACCTCACTGACCAGCTGGATCGCGCCCTTGGCTCGCAGCGCAGGATGCGATCGAACGAACGCAGCCAGCTCCTCGAGTTCGCCGCTGTGGTTCGACGCACTGGCCATCCGCACCTGCTCAACTCAAGGGTCCCAACTCCGTGGATCCTGTCGGAAAGTGAACGATACGTATAGCATAGGCAACGTGCGTCGGCCCGCATTTCTCAGCTTGCCCGACCGCAGCTCCAAGCCGCGAGATGTGGGTCTTACCCATGTTCTCGACAAGGGCCAGACGGTGCAGTCCACTCAATCAGTGCTCGCCACATCGGCACCACTCATCGATGTCTGGAAGTTTGGTTGGGGCACGGCGTACATCGACCCAGCGCTGACCGAAAAGCTTGCCCTCCTGAGAGCCGCGGAGATCCGCACCTGCCTCGGTGGGACACTGCTCGAGATCTCCTGGGCCCAGAACAGGACGCAGGAGTGCCTGGACTGGGCTGCCGAGGTCGGCTTCGACGCCGTCGAAGTCTCCCGCGGTGTCGCACCAATGACGATCTCCGACAAGCGTGAGCTGCTCCGTCGCGCCGCGGAGTCGTTCGAGGTTTTGTCAGAGGTCGGGAGCAAGGACCCCAACGAGGTCCTCACCCCTGAGGAGTGGACGAGTGAAGTGGCAGGTGATCTCGCGGCCGGTGCTCGCTGGGTCATCGCCGAAGGCCGCGAGAGCGGCACGGTCGGGCTCTACCGCGAAGACGGCTCGATAAGGGAGGACGTGGTGGCCGCAGCCGTACGCGGAGGTGGCATCGACAGAATCCTCTTCGAAGCGCCTCGCAAGGACCAGCAGGCGTGGCTGATTCGAACGTTCGGTCGGGACGTCAACCTCGCCAACATCGCCTGCAATGAGGTCCTCGCGGTCGAGACTCTGCGGTTGGGGCTACGAGCCGACACCTTCGATGTCGCCCGCACATGGCAGCTCATCTAGGTCAGCCAGCCGGAGTCCTCGGCCGGAACGTCGTACCGGGTGCCTATCGCGGAGTCGCTGTGACGTCTTTCGATGGTGAGCTCCACGAAGACTCCCTGGCCCGGCACTTCGTCGGACGCGAGGCTTATCGCCGGACCCGGTTCATCGTGGTCCGCAACGCCGATGTGACCGCAATTGTCGCCGTGCAGAAGGAGTCCGACGAACCGCTGTTCTCACCGATCACAGCGGTGCAGCTTCTCGCAGGACCGGCCGAATGCGCCTACGTCGAGGATCCCGAGGTCGACACCGCTATTCCCACCGCGCTCGCTCGCGCCGCGTTGCGGCAGGCACCGGGCAAGCGAGGAGTGGTCGTGCAGGGCCGGTACGCCCACATCAACTTCATCATCGACCCGGTGCCGCTGCAGGTGACTGTTCGAGAGGTAGTGCCTCCGCACCCGGCCAAGCTGCTCGACCAGGCGGAGCGGGTCCTGACTCTTGCCGAGACCCTTCCTCCAATTGAGCTGGTGCCTGATGTGGTCGAGTTCGATCAGCTCGCGCAGGGCCGTACAGCCACCAGCTATCTGCTGCCCTGTCGAGGCGGTGGCGTCTCCATCGAGGGAGTGCCGGTGAAGTATTTGGACGAACGCCCGGCCCGTGAGGGGTGGCTCCTGCTCGGCTGCGAGCGATCCGAACAGATCCACGAGTTCTTCTACGGCGAGCGAGCGCCCCAGGTGGATATCTGTCCGCGGAAGCGGCCCGGCGGAGGAGGCGCCACCTTGGCCAAGTGCTGTCTGCTCGAGACACACAACGAGGTCGATGCAGACCGAACCGTCGTTGTGCCCTGGGGAGCATCGCTGGCACTTATCGCCGATGCGCTGGCCACGCTCGCCCACGAGTGGGAGCCGACATGGTCACTCGCCTGAGTGACTCCGAGCAGTACCGCCACCTTTGGGGAACCGCGGAGCTAGCGTCCGTCTTCGAGGAGCGCACCCGGCTGCAGCGATGGTTGGACATCCTCAGCGCGCTGGCGGCCGCGCAGGCTCGCCTCGGCTTGATCCCGTCCGAGGCAGCCACGCTGATCGCACAGCACGCGCGTGCCGACCTGCTCGACCTCGATCTCGTCGGCGTGGAAACTCGACGGACCTCGCATTCGATGCTGGGTCTGATCCGGGCGCTGCAGCAGATACTCCCCGAGTCCGCCCGCGAGTACGTGTACGTCGGGGCAACTGTGCAGGACGTCACCGACACCTGGTTCGCCCTGGTGATGCGCGACGTCGGCGCTGTGGCGTGGCGAGACATGCGGGCGATCGAGGAGACGTTGCTCGCAATGGCAGTCGAGCACCGCGACACCCTGATGGCCGGACGGACCCACGGGCAGCCTGGTTCACCGATCACGTTCGGTTTCAAGGTCGCCTCGTGGGCCGACGAGGTCCGCCGACACATTGAGAGGTTGTCAGAGGGACGACCTCGCTGGCTGGTCGGCCAGCTCGGTGGAGCAGTCGGCGCGCTCGGATTCTTCGCGCCACATGGCCTGCAGCTGCGCGCCGAGTTCTGCGTCGAGCTCGGGTTGGCCGACCCTGGGATCTCCTGGCTCACGTCTCGCGACCGGATCGCCGAGTTCGGGTGCGTACTGGCGATGATCTGCGGCACGCTTGCCCGGATCGGCAACGAGGTGTACGAGCTCCAGCGGCCCGAGATCGGCGAGTTACGGGAGCCCACGACGTCCGACACGGTCGGCAGCATCACCATGCCGCACAAACGCAATCCGGAAAGCAGCGAACATCTCGACACGTTGTCCCGACTTGCCCGAGCCAACGCCGCCGTACTGCTCGAAGGAATGGTGGTCGGGCACGAGCGGGACGGTCGCGGCTGGAAGGCCGAGTGGGTCGCGCTTCCGGAAATCTGCATGTTGACCGGCGTCTCGTTGCAGCTCGCTCGGCATCTGCTGTCCGGCCTGAGCGTGGAGGTCGACAGGATGCGCAGCAACTTGCATCATCACGGGGACAACCTGGCCTCCGAACAGATCCTCGCCGGCTTGAGTCAGAAACTCGGTAAACACACCGCCCAGCAGCTCATGCATGAGCTCATTGCTCCTGGCAGCCGAGACCTCGACGACGTGGTCGGCGCCGTGGTGGCGTCGGGTGCCGCGACCGCAGAGGAGGGTCGCGCTTGGGCGACGCGAGGCGTAGGCGACACAGCTGGGATGGTCGACGCCGTTACGGCTCGCGGTCGGCGCGCCCGCGAGGCCGAGCCGGAGGAGTGGGTGTGAGTCCCCCAAGGGTCGATCTCGCTACTCTTCCCACGCCACTCACCCGCATGCATCACCTGGAAGCGGCCCTGCAGACAGGGCCACTCTACGTGAAGCGAGACGATCTCACCGGGTTTGGCGTGGCCGGAAACAAGGCACGCTCCCTCGAGTACCTGATGGGTGCCGCCGTCGAAAGTGGCGCCGACGTACTCGTCGCTGCGGGCAGCCCGTCGTCCAACTTCTGTGCAGCGGCGGCTCTAGCTGCCGCAAGAGTGGGCCTGGACTGTGACCTACTCTTCCCCGGCACCCCGCCGGAGCCTCCATCGGTGAACGTCGAACTTGCGAGGGCTGCGGGCGCGCGCATGATCTTTGGCGTCGTTGAGACCCGCGAGCAGCTCGACGAGGTCGTCCTCGATCACGCCAATGCCCTGCGTGCTGAGGGGAGACGGCCATATCCGCTGCCGCGTGGTGGGGCGACCGCGGTCGGCGCAATCGGCTACGTCAATGCGGCGCGTGAGCTGGCCGAGCAGTCTGAACATGCCGGCATTCAGGTCGCAACCGTTGTGGTCGCGACTGGCTCGGGCGGCACCCAGGCAGGGCTGGTGGCTGGCCGGGTCGGATTCGGTTTGACGTGGCAGCTCGTCGGTGCCTCGGTGAGCAGACCGACACAACCGCTCGCCGACCAGATCCTCCGAAAGTCCCAGGACTGTGCGGCCATTCTCGCCCTCGACCCACCCGGGAGCGGGAACGTCGATCTCCGCGACTGTCGTGGAGGCGGATTTGGCTTGGCATCGCGCGACGATCACGTCAGTGGACGACTTGCGTTACGACATGAGGGGCTGCTACTCGATGACTACTACGGTGCCAAGGCCATGACCCTGTTCAGGTCGTTGCTTGTGGACGGCGCGCCGACGCCG
>Ga0081455_10007701_pt1 | contig 11305 bp, 7 predicted proteins | sample TabmetS3T2R1_FD_70207 | JGI IMG/M metagenome (GOLD analysis project Ga0081455, IMG submission 70207) | Tabebuia heterophylla rhizosphere microbial communities from the University of Puerto Rico - S3T2R1 | ecosystem: Host-associated > Plants > Roots > Rhizosphere ...
TGGTCGAACGCATCGAGCAGGTTCAGCCCGGCGCCGCCGGCGTCGCCGATGGCGGACGGCGGCTGCTCACGCCGCCGTTCTCCGGGGATCGCGACCGCGTCGACGGGCTCCTGTCGGCCCGGACGACGCTCGTCGTCTTCGGGGCGTTCGGGACCCCCTGGTCGCGGCACCTCGGTGAGCTGCTGGCGTCGGTGCGCCGGCGCCACGAGACGACGGTGCGCGTCGCGTGGCGCCACTACCCCGACCCCGCCGCCCATCCGCGCGCGGCCGTCCTCGCCCTGGCCGCCGAGGCCGGCGCCTCGCTGCACGGGTTCTGGCCGCTCGCCCACGAGCTGCTGCGCCAGCGCCACGACGATCCGCGCGACCTCCGCTCCGCCATGACCCACGCCGGCGTGGATCCGCGCCGCGCCCTCGATGCGATGCGCGCCGGCACCGGCACGGACCGCATCGTCGACGACGTGGCCAGCGCGCTGTCCAGCGGCGTGACCTTCGGCCCCGCGCTCTTCGTCAACGGCGAGGCCTACGGCGGCGAGCTGGAAGCCGGTGCGCTGTCCGCCGCGCTGGACGCGGACGCGACGTCGCGCGGGTAGGTCCCCAGCGCCTTGAAGAGGAAGTAGGCGCTCGCGGCGAGCGGCAGGAGCATGAGCACGAACGTCCACTGCAGGGCCGAGCGCCCGCCGCCGAAGATGTAGTCGGACACCGCGCCGAACAGCAGCGGCGCGAAGGCCTGCGCCGCCGTGCGCAGGAAGGTCCGAATGCCCTCGGCGCGCCCCCACAGGAGTGGGTGGACGATGTCCAGCCGCGCAGCGTCGATCGGCGGGTTCTGCGCAGACAGCGCCAGGGCGGCAAGCGAGATGTACGGCAGCGCGGTCAGGGCGCTGCGGGTGATGATCGCCGGCACGAACAGGACGACGGCCGCCGTCCCCGCGATCGCGGCGACGAGGATCCGGCCGTTCAGATAGCCGCGGTGCAACAGGTAGTCGCCGATCGTGCCGCCGGCGAGGACGCCGACGACGCCCGCGGCGCCGACAACGAGGAGCACGGCTCCGCTCAGCACCTGCGCGACCCCATACTGCTTCGTCACGAACTCCACGCCGAATGTCTGCACGCCGGCCAGGAAGAAGTAGCCGCTCGCGCTGGCCAGGATGAGTGCGACGTTGGTCTTGATCGACAGCACGTAGCGGATCGCGTCCGGCAGCCGCATCCGCTGCGGGTCACCCGTCAGGACAAGCGCGGGATCCGGCTCGATGCCGCGCTCGCGTGCGATGCGCTGGGCGTCGGTGATCTGCTCGTCGCCGTCGTCGGCGGCGTCTGCCGCGTCCGACAGTCGGTCCGACGGCAGCGCGCTGCGCCCGCCGCGCGCCGGCTCGGGCAGCTTGAACACCAGCCACCCCAGGGCGAACGCGGGAACGGCGAGGATCACGAACGCCGCCCGCCACGACAGTGCGGCGATCCCGCCGGTGACCGCGAACCCGATCGCCGAGCCGATGAGCTCACCGGAGAGGATGTAGCCGTAGATGCGGCCCCGCTCCGCGGAGGAGAACCAGTCGCCGACCAGCGAAGCGATGGTCGGCCCGGCCGTGGCGGTCACTCCTCCGAGGAACACGCGCGCGAGCAGGAGATGCCCGAACGTCGACACGCTCGCGCTCCAGATCATCGCCACGCCCCAGAGGACGATCGCCGCGCCCAGCAGACGCGTGCGCGTCACCCGATCGGCCAGCACGCCCAGCGGCAGGCTCGCCGCCGCCGCGACCAGCGACGTGACGCTGACCAGCAGCCCGACGTCGGTGTTGTTGATGTGCAGGTCGTGCCGCAGCTGGATCGCCGAGGCGCCAACCGTCGCCGTATCGGCGCTCGCCAACGCCAATGCCGACGCCAACAGCACGATCACGCGCGTCCGCTCTCTGCCGCCCAACGCCGTCGTCAACGCGCGCGACCCCGAACGACCCAGCCGCCCGGCGGCCCCCGTGGCCGCGCCCACCGCTCGACGCCCCATGCCCGCGTCGCGAGCCATCACCGAATCAGCGTGCGATCGCCGACACGCACGCAGGACGCTCCTCCCGGTCGCTCCCACTCGAGCTCACGAGGCATGTACGAGCCACGGTACTGAGCGGCCTCGCTCGGCCCCGACGACGCCACGCCGCGTGCTCAACCTGCGCCTGTTCCGGAACTCCGCCCGAAGCCCGGCGCGCGCACGGCCGGGCGGTCGGCGTCGGCAAGCCGGCGCTGGAACGCGAAGCCGAACGCGAGGCCGACGAGCAGGCCACCGAGGTGCGCGCCGACACTGACGTTCGGCCCGAGCAGCGTGTAGATCACTCCCGCGGGCAGCATCGCCCAGGCGGCGGTGCCGAGCCCGCGGCTGCGGTGCGGATCCCGCAGCACAGCCCACCCAGCGATCGCGAAGATCACGCCCGAGACGCCGACGACGACCGCGCCTGGCTGGATCAGCACCGCGAGGCCCATCGCCGCTGCGCCCGCGGTCACACACAGGAGCGCGAACCGCGGCCAGCCGATCTCGCGCTCGAGCAGCGTCCCCAGCAACGCCAGACCGATGAGGTTGAACACGATGTGGATGGGGTTGGCGTGAACCACGTTCGCGGTCAGCAGGCTCCACCAACGACCCCCGGCGACCACGTCGCGCGACGTGCCGCCCGCGTCGAGCAGCTCCAGCGAGCCCGGCGCGACGCCGTAGCGGGTCGCATCGAGGACGTACACCGCCACGCAGATGACGCCCAAGAGCGCGGTGACAAGCGGCAACCGGTCCTTGGGGATGCGGGCCGCGCGTTCGGCGAGCTCGCGGTCCGCGCGCTCGGATGCGCTCATCGCGTGCTCGGTTGCGTAGCGCTCGCGCGCTTCGTCGAGGAGCGTCGCGAGGTCTTCGGCGCGCATGCCGTAGGTGTCGGGCAGCGTCGCGTCGACACCGGTCATTCCACGCCCGACCATCTTCAAGAGACCCTCGCGATCGGGTGTGAGGTCGCGGAGGTCGAAGCCGACCCGCTTGGTCGTGATGCCGTACGGGTTCGCGTCGTATGCGTTGAAGTGCTCGATCTCGTTCCAGCTCCAGCTCCCGCCCCTCATCGGTCCGCGCGCCAGCAGCCCCTCGGGCGCGATGCGCAACGACCCGCCGCCGGGTAGCAGCTGCAGCACGGCGATGACGCTGCCGGCTCCGAAGAGCAGGAGGCCGGCGGCCATGACCACGCTTGGCTTGTCGGCGAACGCCAAGCCGCACACGGCGGTCGCGGCGCCGAAGCCGACGAGCAGACCTGCCCAGCGGTGCCGGCCCGCTCGCAGAACGACCGGCTCGCCTGCTTGTAGCCGCTCACGCGCCGCGGCGAGCGAGCGCGAGTGATCGTCCTTCTCGGGCCACACCCGCCGGGTGTGGCGCAGCGCCCAGATCCCAGCGCCGACCGCCAGCAGCGCGACGGCGAGCAGGGCGATCCCGCCGATCCGCTCGGTCGAATCCTCGGCGGAGATGAGCACCACGATGAAGACGGCCGCGACGAAGCCGGCCGCGAAGACGAGCAGCCAGAGCGCGAGGCGACCGAGGACGCGCGCGACACCGCGCATGCCATCTTTCGTACCCGCCCGCGGACGCTCTGGATCGCTCGCGCAAGCGCGAAACAGGCCGTTCGGGTCGTTGCCCTCGCGTGATCGACCGCTGTACGGTCGCGCCGTGGCCACCGAGCGGCAGCGATCGCGGTGCCGCGAGCGGTTGGAGCGGCTCGGTGATTCGACGCTCGACCGCGACACGCTTCAGCTCGAGGCGATCGGCGTGCTGCGTCGTGTGATCGGGTTCGATCGCTGGTGCTGGCCGCTCGCCGACCCCGAGACCCTCATGCCGCTTGCGGGCCCGGCGCAGCATGACTACGGGCCGCGGGTAGCGCGCGCGCTGGAGCTCGAGTACTCGGGCCGCGACCTTGCAGCGATGGACGCCGTGGCGCGCCGCGCGCGCCCGGTGGGCAGTCTGAGTGCCGAGACGCGGCGCGACCTCGCGCGCTCGCCGCGCTGGGACGAGGTGCTGCGGCCGGTCGGGATCGGCGACGAGGCCGTGGTTGCCTGCCGGGACGCGCAGGGCTGCTGGGGCTGGATCAAGGCGTATCGCGATAGCGACGAGGCCCGCTTCGCCGATGAGGACCTCGAGCTTCTCGCCCAGGTGGGCCCGATGCTCGGCACCGCCCTGCGCCGAAGGATCGACGCAGGGCATGGCGACAGCGCCATGGCGCCTGGCCCGCCGGGGGTGCTCGTGCTCGACGAGCAACTGCGCCCGGTGAGCTGGACCGCCGCAGTCCGCGGTTGGGTCGACGCGTTTCCGGCCTCCGCGATCTTCGCGGCGTGGGGGATCCTGCCGCCGGTGATCTATCCGGTCGCCACACTGGCGCGATCGGGCAACGGTGCGAGCGGCGCGCACGCCCTTGAGCGGGCGATCGACGGGCGCTGGGTGAAGATCGAGGCAGCGGCGCTGCAGGGGTACGACGCGGGACGGACCACCGTCACGCTGCGACGCGCCGCTCCCGCCGAGACGTTCGACCTTCTCTGCCGCGCGTACGCGCTCACCCGGCGCGAGCACGAGCTCGTCGCGGCGCTGCGTGCCGGGCTCGACACGCGCGCCGTCACCGAACGGCTGTTCATCTCCCGTCACACCGTCCAGGACCATCTGAAGGCGGTGTTCCGGAAGGTCGGCGTGGGCAGCCGGCGCGAGCTCCTGGCCAAGTTCGGCGACGCGCGCGACTAGCCCAGCGCCACGCCGTCCACCCAGCCCGCGGCGGTCCCGTCGGGCGAGTAGCGCAGGTAGACCGCGTCGATCGTGACAGCGACCGCTGGCACGGTGGAACGCGCGGACGCAGAGTGGCAGTCAGGCCGCGATATCGCGCGCGTCGCCCAACTCGAGGTCGAGCGCGGCGAGGTTCTCGCGCAGATGCTCGATCGAGAGCGTCCCGGGGATGGGCAGGACGACCGGCGAGCGCTGCAACAGCCAGGCGAGCTTCACGGCGTTCTCGGCCACGCCGAGGCGCTCGGCGGCGGATGCCACTCCCGGGCCGCCGTCGCCACGCAGCGGGTAGTACGGCACGAACGCGATCCGCTCGCGCTCGCAGAAGTCCACGACGTCGTCGTGCCCGCGGTCCGCGAGGTTGTAGCGGTTCTGCACCGCGGCGATCTCGACGACCGTGCGCGCCCGCTCGATCTGCTCGACGCTCACGTCAGAGACCCCGACGTGGCGGATCGCCCCACGGTCGACATAGGCCTTGATCGCGCCGAGGCTCTCCTCGAGCGGCGTCGTCGGGTCGACCCGGTGCAGGTAGTAGAGGCCGATCGTCTCGGTGCGCAGCGTGCGCAGGCTCTGCTCGATCTGCCCTCCGAGCACGTCCGGCCGGCCCTCCCCCGCGCCGTAGCCGCCCTTGGTCGCGACGAGCACGTCCTCGGTCACGCCCTCGAGCGCCTCGCCGATCGCGCGTTCGCTCTGGCCACCGGTGTACAGGTGCGCGGTGTCGATGTGGCGCGCGCCCGCGGCCACCGCCTCGCGAACGAACGCGACGTGCTCGGGCACGGTCGTCAGGCGATTGGTGCCCAGGCCGATGCGCGGTACGTCGACGCCGGCGAGTCTGTAGGTCGTCACGACAGGGAAGGCTAGGACACGTCCACACGCAGCGCGCGCGGCGGCGCGGCGGTGGCAGACGATCGTGCGGGCGGGCGAGCGCAACCAACGGTCGCCTCACCGCAACGAACGGTCGGTTATGCGGGTGCGCAAAATGCACCAACCGCTCGTAGGGGCATTACCATCAAAACCACCAGAAAACGGTGTGTGACATCGCTAATTATGTGTTAGTGGCCTGACATTCGCGATCACACCTTTGGGTGGCGAGGAGTAGAAGCCACGGCCGGGTCATTTACGGGCCCAGCCGGGGCCATTTTCTGTACCGCTTCTGCGGTTACACAAAAGCGCCCGTCATGTCCAGATTGGCGGTGGCTTACCATGTCGAAGTTGTGCATTATCCGTCGTAGCACGGCAGCTTTTGTCACGGCTTGTGCCCTATCCCTGCTCGTGTTGCCTTCGACGGCCGGCGCTGCCAAGCGCCCGACCGTCAACACCTCGGACGGGCCCGTTCGCGGCTTCGTCAAGAGCGGCGTCGACACGTTCCTCGGCGTCCCGTTCGCGGCGCCGCCAGTGGGCCGCTTGCGCTGGCGCCCGCCGCAGCGCCCGACGCCGTGGCACCAACCACTCAACGCCACGACCTTCGGCCCGCCTTGCCCGCAGGTCACGACCCTCGGCGTCTTCGCGGGCCCGACAAGCATCGACGAGGACTGCCTGTATCTGAACGTCTTCACGACGGGCGGCGACCGCGCTGGCGCCCGCAGCCACGCTCGCTCGCGCGCTCACGCGCGTTCCCGCGGCCGCGCACGGGCCGGCTCGAAGGGCATGCCCGTCCTGGTCTGGATCCACGGCGGCGGCAACGTCGACGGGGCGTCTGCCGACTACGACGGCAGCAAGCTCGCCAGCGGCGGCAGCTATGGCGGCCAGGACACCGTCGTGGTGACGGTGAACTACCGGCTGGGTCTGCTCGGCTTCCTCGCCCACCCCGCCCTCGACAACGAGGGCCATTCGTTCGGCAACTACGGGACCATGGACATCCAAGCGGCGCTGCGCTGGGTGCAGCGCAACATCGCGGCGTTTGGCGGGGACCCCGACAACGTCACGCTCGGCGGCCAGTCCGCCGGCGCGTCCGAGACCGGCGCGAACGTGATCTCCCCGCAGAGCGCGGGCCTGTTTGACCGCGCGATCTTCCAGAGCAACTTCACCTCGACGTACCCGCCGCTGTCGGTGGGGGTCAACCGCGGCAACGGCTTCGCGCAGGCCGCAGGTTGCGACGGCAGCGGCGCTTCCGCGGCCACCTGCCTGCGCAATCTGTCGGTCCAGGAGATCCTGCAGCTGCAGGGCACGGCGAACGCGAACGGTCCGTACGTGACCGGCCCCATGGTCGACGGCACGATCATCCCGATCACGCCCGAACAGGCATGGACCACCGGCAAGTTCAACCACATGCCGATCATGGGCGGCAACACGCACGACGAGCGGACGTTCTCCAGCGGCATCACCGAGTACTTCTCGGGCCCGCCGCAACGACCATTGAGCGCGGACGACTACACGACGAGCGTCAACCAGGCCTACAGCGGTAACGCCGGCCCGGGCGGCACGCCTCCCGCGTATCCCCCGGGGACGCCTGACCAGGTGCTCGGCGAGTACCCGCTGTCGAACTACCCGAGCCCGTTCCTGGCCGATGATGCCGCGTTCACCGATCCCGGTGCATGTCGCGGCCTTCACGTGAGCAATCTGTTGGCGAAGTCGGTGCCGGTGTACTCGTACCAATTCGATTACCGGCACGCTCCGTATTACTTCCCGCAGATGCCGGGGTTCGACCCGCTCGCTGCGCACACCATCGACATCCAGTTCCTGTTCCCGCTGTGGCACGGCGGCCAGCTCGGCGTTTCGCACCCGCTCAACGACGCCGAGAACAACCTCTCCGACGAGCTCGTGTCGGCATGGACGAACTTCGCCGCGACGGGCAACCCGAACGGGACGGGCGACGCGCCCTGGCCGCGCTACATCGGCGCCAGCGGCCCGTACTTCTCGGAGAACATCCCGAACTCGTCGGCGGTCACCGCGGACCAGTTCGCAGCCCAGCACCACTGCGATTTCTGGGACAGCATCCTGGTCTACTAGGAAACCGATCCAACCGCCTCGACGTTCGCCTCGTGCACCGCGTCGTAGGCCGGATGCGGGTGGATCCAACCGTTACGCAGCGGCCCCTCGAGGATCTCCTCGAGGGGCCGCTGGTCTCCCGCCAGCAGCGCCGTCAGGTAGACGCGCGTCGCCTCGATGATGCCGACGCCGTAGCCGCCGGTGGCGATCACCTCGGGGGCGCCGTGGGCGGGCAGGATGACCTCTGGGTTCAGCGCCTCCAGCCGGTCGAGCTCGCGTAGGTGCGCCTGGATCCGGTCTGGCTCGGCGACGAAGGTGATCGGGTCCTCGACCGCGTCCGCGGCCAGCAGGATGCGCCGCTCGGGCAGCCACAGCAGCGTGTGGTCGGCGGCGTGGATGTCGAACGCGAGCGCCTGCACGGTGATCGCGCCGACCTGAAGGGTCACCGGCACCTCGCCCGTGGGCAGCACGAGCGGCTTGACCGGCGGCGTGGCGGCCTCGATGGCCTCGCGCTGCTCACCGAGCAGCTGCGCGGTCAGCGGTCCGGCGAGCACCTCGCAGTCGGCGAACGCCTCGGTGCCGGCGATGTGGTCGATGTGCCGGTGGCTGAGGACGACGGTGATCCTCGCCGCGTCGAGCTGCTCGCGGATCCACCGCGCGCGGTCCACCGACAGGTGGGTGTCGTAGACGAGCGCCTCGCCCCCATCGACGATCGCGTAGCTGGCGATGCCCAGCATGAGCGCGCCGTCATCCAGCCAGTTCGGCTGATCGTGCTCGCGCTTGCCCTCGCGCCCGTCGTAGAAGGCGAGGATGCCGGTGGCCGGTGCGAGCAGTCGCATCGCGACGAGCCTAACCCGCCTTGGGACGCGTGATCATCAGAGGCGCCGCGACAGCGACAGCACGGCGCGTCCCGCGACGGCGACGGCGACTCCGACCGCCGCCATGCCGATCGTGATGGCCGTCGCTGCGGGGGTGAGCGGATCCACGCCCAGCGTGGCCCCAGCCCCGGTGAGGGAGAGCACTGCTGCGCTGGCGATGGCGATGAGCGCCCATGCGGGGAAGGCGATGTTGCGTCGCAAGGCCAGGCGGGGGTCGGCGCGGAGCGTCCACGCGACCGCCGTGTTCGCGGTGAGCCACCCGCCCACAGCGGCCGCGATCGCCATGTCGGTGCCCCAACGCTCGTGGACGATGAGGAATGTCGGGAGGACGGCGACGATGAGCGCCACGGCGGTGAGCCCGATGGCCGACAGCTGCGTGTCGTCGAGGAATCGCCGGGCGGGATCGCGCGGCGGGCGGTCCATCGTGCCCGGCGCCTGCGGCTCGGAGACGAAGGCGATCGACGCGCCGACGTCCATGAACAGCTCGAGGATGACGATGTGGACCGGGTGGAAGGGGGCGGGCATGCCCAACACCAGCGGCACGGCGATGACCACGACGAGGCCGATCTTGGCGCCGAGGTAGAAGGCGACCGCGCGCCGCAGCTGGGAGGCCAGCGCGCGACCGCCCTCGACGGCCTGCACGATCGTCGGGTATGCGTCGTCGACGAGGACGAGGTCGGACGCCTCGCGGGCGAGGTCCGTGCCGCGCGCGCCCATGGCGATCCCGACGTTCGCCGCGGCGAGGGCCGGCGCGTCGTTGACGCCGTCGCCGGTGACGGCGACCGCTTCGTCTCGCTGCTGGAGGATCCGGACGAGGCGCAGCTTGTCCTCGGGCGTGGCGCGCGCGATGACGGCTTCGCCGCGCAGGCGCCCGGCGAGCTCGTCGTCGCTGAGTGCTTCGAGCGGCGCCCCGCCATGCATGACCTCGGAGGCGTGAACGCCGGCCTCGCGGGCGGCCGCGGCGACGGTCTCGGGGTGATCGCCGCTGACGACGATCGTGCGGACGCCGGCGTGCGCGAGCTCGGCCACGGCGTCGCCGACCCCGGCGCGCAGCGGATCGCGGAAGGCGGCGAGCCCGACGAAGTCGAGGTCCGCCTCGGCGTCGGCCGCGTCGCGAGGGGCGGCGGCGACATGGCGCTCGGCGACCGCGATGACCCGCAGCGGGTTGTCCGCCAGCCGCTTGACGTCGTCAAGCACCGAGGCCCGCTCGGCCTCGGACATGGCGCAGGCCTCGAGCACCGCCTCGGGAGCGCCCTTCACGACCACCCACGCACCGTCCGCGTTGCGCCAGACCGCGCTCTCGCGCCGACGCACGGGGTCGAACGGGTACCGGGCGATGCGCTCACTCGGGTCGCGCTCACCGGCGGCCTCGACCAGCGCGCGGTCCACGGGGTCCTGCGCGGCGGCCGCCCCGTGCGCGGCCGCCGCGGCTGCCAGCACGCGCTCGCGGTCGCCGTCGACCTGTTCGATCACGAGCCGGTTCTCGGTCAGCGTCCCGGTCTTGTCGGCGAGCAACACCGTCATGGCACCGACGGCTTCCGCGGCGCGCAGGCGCCGCAGCAGGACGCCCTGCTGCGCCAGGCGCACGCCGCCCAGCGCGACAAGCGCCGTCACGAGGATCGGCAGCTCCTCGGGGATCGTGGCGAACGCGAGCGTCAGCCCGCTGAGCAGCATCTCGCGCGCGGGCTGGCCGCGGAGGACCCCGAGCAGCGGCACGAGCACGCACGCCGCTATCGCAACGATCAGCGCCGCGCGTGCCAGTTCGGCCATCGCACGCTGCAGCGGGGTCGGCGGCTCCTTGGCCTCCGCCACCAGGCGCCCGACCCGCCCGATCTCGGTGTCGGCTCCGAGCGCGACGACGACGGCCACGCGCGCGTCGCGCTCACCGACCCGGAGGGCCGATCGACGCTCGAGCTCTGGGTCGACGGTCACTACGGCTACCTGATGCTCTTCACCGGTGACCCGCTCCCCGACGTCGCGCGGAGGAGCATCGCCGTCGAGCCGATGACCTGTCCGCCCAACGCGTTCCGCAGCGGAGAGGCACTGATCCGCCTCGAGCCCGGGGCGTCGTGCGCGACGAGGTGGGGCATAGCGCCGAGAGGCTTCCCGTGAGCCCGGCGTGACCGCGCCGGACGTTCGGTCTCTCGTCCTCGTGCTCGCGGCGTCGGCGGCCGCGGCGATCCTCTCGAGGCTCCACCACCGGCTCTTCCTGCCCACGGTCGTCGTCGAGATCGTGCTCGGGATCCTCATCGGCCCCGAGGTGCTCGACCTCGCGGAGACAGATCCGTACATCACGTTCATCGCCAACTTCGGGCTCGTGTTCCTGTTCTTCTTCGCCGGGCTCGAGGTGGTCGAGAAGCGCGTGCCACGCCGGTCGCTCGCGCTCGGTACCGGAGGGTGGGCCGTGTCGCTCGGGGTCGGCCTGATCACGGGAGCGGTCCTGCACGAGGCAGGCCTCGACGCCGAAGGGTGGCTGCTCGGGATCGCGCTCACCACGACTGCCCTCGGGACGCTCGTCCCGATCCTGTCCGACATGGGCCTCCTGGGGACGCGCCTCGGGACGGCCATCCTCGGCACCGGTGTCGCGGGGGAGTTCTGGCCCATCGTCGTCATCTCCGTCTTCCTGACGGGCGTCTTCGGTGCGGTCGCCGAGGTTCTCCTCCTGATCGCATTCGGTGCGCTCGTCGCGCTCGCCGCGGCGACGGCGCTGCGCGCGCGCCCGCCCGTCGTC
>Ga0081455_10007702_pt1 | contig 11302 bp, 13 predicted proteins | sample TabmetS3T2R1_FD_70207 | JGI IMG/M metagenome (GOLD analysis project Ga0081455, IMG submission 70207) | Tabebuia heterophylla rhizosphere microbial communities from the University of Puerto Rico - S3T2R1 | ecosystem: Host-associated > Plants > Roots > Rhizosphere ...
GCAACGGGGAGGCTGGCTCGAGGTCGTCTGCGGGCCGATGTTCTCGGGCAAGAGCGAGGAGATGATCCGGCGCCTGCGCCGCGCCGAGATCGCCGGGCAGCGCGTGATCCTCTTCAAGCCGCGAATCGACGACCGCTACGACGCGGCCGACGTCGTCAGCCACGCGGGCGTGCGGATGGCCGCGGTGCCGGTCGACGGGTGCGCCGAGCTCGTCGTCCGTGCGCGCTCCTCGGAGGTCGTCGGGATCGACGAGGTGCAGTTCTTCGAGCCTGCGGTCGTCGACGCGGCGCTCGCGCTCGCCGACGGCGGCGCTCGCGTGGTCGTCGCAGGGCTCGACCAGGACTTCCGCCGGCAGCCGTTCGGGCCGATGCCCGAGTTGCTCGCCCGTGCCGAGTTCGTCGACAAGCTGCAGGCGGTGTGCCATCGCTGCGGCGGCCCCGCGACGACGACGCAGCGGCTCGTCGACGGGCGGCCGGCGTCCTACGCGGGCGAGACGATCGTCGTCGGCGCGCTCGACTCGTACGAGGCGCGCTGCCGCGACTGCCACCAGGACGGGTCGGACGCGGCCGCGTGGCTGGCGGCCTGACGGTCGCCCTCACATCTCGCGCGTGGACGTGTAGATCTCCTTGACCACGAGAACATCGCCCCCGCTGTAGCAGAGCCGGTAGGCGGTGCCGGTGTCGGGCTCCTCCGAGCCCGTCGCCTCGTCGACGTAGTGGCGGCACGCCGCCCCTTCCGGCGAGGCCATCCGAGATGCCCCAGCGTGCGGGAATGTCCCTTGACGGCTGTGGGCGTGGGCGACCCGCGACGGGCAAGTGGGGCGAGCTTGCGGGACGACGCGTTGGCGGAAAGGCCTACTTGTGCGCTAGCTCCGAATAGAACTGCGCTCCGGGGACTGAGGCGACGGCTTCGGCGTGCTCAGCGCTCGGTTCCCCAAGGACGAAGAACTCGAGCGAGTCGATCAGCGCCATGAGGCTGCCCATGAGTTCACCATGACCGTCCGCCTTCATGTGCGAAAGGTGAGCGGCCGAGTCGGCGTAGGTCTCGAGCAGGACGAGGCTTCCGTGTTCCTCTGAGTAGTGCCAGTCGTAGGTCAGCGTGCCCGGCTCCTCGGCGGCGACCTCGCATGCCTCGACGGCGAGCGCTGTCAGCTTCTCGACGTTCTCGGGTCTGACACCCATGCGTGCGAAGATCGTGATCGTTCCCACCAGCGCCTCCCGCTCTCTCTCTACTGAGCCGCGAACGTATCACCCCCCGGGGGACCTTCCCCGAACATTCCGGCAACCCGGAGACGTCTCACTTGGTGCCGTGGACGCGAGCGGGAGTGCGCGTTGAGACTCGGCGTTTCGCTCGAAGCTGGTTCGGCGCTAGGTCGCCGTCGATTGGGATGAAGATCGCACTAGGACGATGCTCGTGATGAGGATCCAGAGAAGCGTGAGCGGGATGAGGATGAACAGGTAGCCGCCGGTGAGCGACCAGAAGCCGTCGCTCGCCCAGTTCGTGAGCCGGAGGCAGAACAGCGCCGCCACCCCGAGGGCAGCCCAGGCAAGCCATGCCGGAACCATCCTCGTTCGTCGCAGACCGACTGATGCGGCGAAGAAGAACAGCGCGCTCGGCACCGCCGCCAGCGCATCGAGCGCCCACGTCAGGTCAAACAGTGCCTTCGAGACTCCCGGATCGCCTGAGCCTGCGACGGAATACGCGAGCACCGCGTTGAGTCCGGTCGTGACGAACTGAACCGATGCGAAAACTGCCACCGCACCGATGACTGTTGCCGCAACACGCCCCTCACCGCGCTCGCGGAAGTTGTTCGCCAGGGTCCCCGCGAACCAGAGCCAGAATCCGAGGCCGATCGCGAACAGAGCAGACGAGACGAGAACCTTCCCGCGATCGCCGTCGTAGTACGAGACCACATCCTGGACAGGATCACCGACAGAGGGCGTCTCCCCACCAACAACAAAGGCCGCGACGGCGAAGATGACGAAGCCGATGCCCGCTCCGCGCGCCCACCGCTCCCAGTCGGCTGTCATCACCGAAGCCTCCTTGTGCGAGTCGTCGCGATCTTCGGAGGTTCCGCACTGCAAGTCAAGGCAGCTTGAGTTCTTGCGAATCGGCGGACCTAATTCGACCGCCGCGGCGGCCGCGGGTGGTGTCTATGTCTTGGGCGGAAGCGAGCGAGCGTACGCGACCGCTCGTTCGACCCAGCTTCGAAGCGCTACGCCTCGGAGCCCCGCCGGCTCGACGTAGACCATCCCTGTCATCGGCCGGCCCGTGAAGTCCATAGGGCGGACGTTCGGCCGGCGCAAGGCTTCCTCGGCGCCGACGCGTCCCAACCGGAGCATGAGCTTGTCGCCGACCACGCCGCAGGCCATGTTGCCGTTCACGAGCACGGCGAGACCGCCGAACATCTTCCGCTCGCTGACGTCGTTCGCATCGGCGAGGACACCGCGAATACGCACGGCGAGCCGCTCGTCGTGGGCCATCAGCGGCTCGCCCTAGAAGGTAGACCGAGCTGTGGAAAGAGCTCCGGCTGCCCCGCGAAGCCGGTGATGCTCGCGACCGACTCCCCCTCGAGCGCGAGCACCATGACGCCATAGGGCTCGAGCTCACCAGCGTCGCTCTCGAGGTAGGCGGCGAGTGCGGGCTGACCGTTCGCGCGCGTCGGACGGAGCACGATCCTCTCGAGCGCCCCCGCAGCCGGAACGGTACGGAAGAAGTCGCCGATCTCCCCTCGTCCCACGACCCGCAGCGGCTCGGGGGGCATCGTCATCACCGCGTCGTCGGCGAGCAGGTCGACGATCGCATCGACGTCGACCGCCTCCCAGGCGGCGAGAAAGCGCTCGACGACCCGCGCCTCCGTGTCACTCGACACCGGCACGTGCTCACGCGCCAGCCGACCGGAAGCTCGCTCCCGCTCCAGCTTCTCGCGCCCCCTCTGCAGGGCGCTGTTGACGGAGGCGACCGAGTCGCCGAGGAGCTCCGCGACCTCGCGCGCCGACCAGCCGAGGACATCGCGGAGCACGAGCACGGCCCGCTGGCGCGGGGGCAGGAGCTGCATCACGGTCACGAAGGCGAGCCCGATCGACTCGCGCTCCTCGACCTCGCCTTCGAGCAGCCGGTCCGGGTACGGCTGAAGGTGCGCAATGGCCGCCGCCTCCTCCGGATCGAGCGCCTCGGGCTGGCGAGAGCGACGCTCGAGCGCGCGCAGGCACACATTCGTCGCGATGCGATACAGCCATGCCCGAAGCGAGCCGCGCGGCTCGAAGCCACCGATGTTGCGCCACGCCTTCAGCGTGGTCTCCTGTAGAGCGTCGTCGGCATCGTGGAGGGAGCCGAGCAGCCGGTAGCAGTGGACGTGGAGCGAACGACGGTGCGGCTCGAGCAGACGCGTGAACGCCTGCTCGTCACCGCCACGAGCCCGAGCGAGCAGCTCTCCCTGATCGACGGGGGTGACGGCATGCGTGACCATTGCGGCAGGCTACTCCGCACCCGGAGGATCGGCACCGATCTCCGTCCACGCGTTCGCCCGAAACGCCCCCGGTGCGCCGCCAAGCGCGACGAATCGGATCCCTTCCGGGCCGGGAACGATCTGGCGAAGCTGCTCTGGCCCAACCCGTGCCATCGTCCCAGGCCGCAGCTCGAAGCGCTCCTCGTCGGCGAGCAGGATCGCCGATCCCTCGAGCGGGATGTACACCTCCTCCTGGTTCGGGTCGTAGGCATCAGACCCGTGCTCGTGCAGCGGATATCCGTCCCAGTTCGGGGGCAGCGTGAGCACCTGCATGCCCCACGCCGTCACCCCCAACTCCGCGCGAGCGCGCCGCGCGATCCCGCCGTGGATCGAGTCCATCTCGTCGATCTCACGGAATGTCACGTCAGCCATGAGTCCTTCCTCCTTGTCGAGGCGCCTCGAACCAGCGCCCTTCCCTTCTTCAATCCGCCGCGTGTCAAGAACTCATCGGTGCACATGCGACGCGCCCCTCACCGACGTCTCAACAGACCGCGCGACCGCGCTCGCAACGATGAGGCACGTGGACCAGTCAACGAGGACAAGCGCACCACGGCGAGCGGGCTCGGTTCAGGCGTGGAGCCGCCAAGCCGCGGCGTCGCGCTAGGAGACCTTCAGGCTTATCTTGGAGCTCTTGCCCGTGTTCCAGAAGATGGTCAGAACCCCGCTCTTCGGGTCGCGTCGGCGGCGCAGCCGAGCCTCTGCGAGCGGAGGAATCCGGCCATCGCACCGACTGCCACTCCTCTTGTTCTAGCAACGTAACTCGCTTGGCCGCCGGCGCCGCAGACCTCCCCCCGGTTGGCCGGCTTGGGGCCCGGCGTGAGCCGAAGGCGAGGGACGGGGCCGGGCGTCAACCGTGAGGCGGCGGCGGCCACTGTCCGGCGTTCGCCTGACTCGTCGGGCGGCTGACGCGCTGCCGCGACTGCCACGAGCCGGGCGCGGACGCCATGCAGCTCGTCGCGTAGAGGCGCTCCCGCGGCGCGCACCGCGGGAGCGCCTCTCGTCTCGCGTCGCCGCCCTAGTGGTGCAGCGGCACGTCGTAGAACGTGCAGACGATGTTCTCGCCCGCGTCGAGGTCGATGTTCGCCGTTGCGTGCGCCAGGTCGACCGTGGTGCCGTGGTCGGGGTCGACGCACTCCATCCGGTGGAGCTCCCAGTCGTGCGGGACGAGCTCGACGGCCGTGTACGCGCCCGCCGGCAGGTCCTCGAAGGTCCACCGATCGGGAGTGTGCGTGCGCGGGTTCGTGTCGAGGTCGAACGCCGAGTGGAACGACGCTCCCGAGAGGACGAACGGGAAGACCGTCGAGCCGGACGACTTTCCGAACGTGCTCTTGATGATCGTGATCGAGCCGTGACCGCCACCTTCGACCGCGGTCCACGTCTTGCTCGCGGTCTTGGTGAGGGTGGTCTCGTCCGCCGTCGCCGACGCGGTGATCGTGTCGTCGCCGTCGTTTGCGCCGGTGTACGTGAAGCTCACCTTGCCGTCGGCGCCCGTCTTGCAGTCAGCAGGGGCGCAGGTGCCGGTCGCACCGGCGTTCGCCCCCGTGACCGCGAACGACACGAGCACGCCGGCGAGCGGCGCGTCGGCCGAGTCGGACACGGTCGCCGTCACGGTGTGCTCCGTGCCGACCGGGTTCGTCGCCGTGGCCGGACCGAGGGTCATGCTCGGCACGCCTTCCACCGCCGTCCACGTCTTGCTTGCGGTCGCGGTCTGCCTCGAGCCGTCGACGGTGATCGACGCGTTGATCGTGTCGTCGCCGGCGTTTGCTCCGGTGTACGTGAAGGTCACCTTCCCGTCGGCGCCGCTCGTGCAGTCGGCGGGCACGCACGTGCCCGTCGCGCCGGCATTCGCCCCCGTGACGACCCACGTGACGAGCACACCGCTTCGAGGCGTGTCGTCCGTGTTCGTGACGGTTGCGGTCACCGTGTGCTGGGTGCCCACGGGGTTCGTCGCGGTGGTCGGGTCGAGGCCCAGGTTCGGTGCCGTCGACACGATGCCGCTGCCCGCGATGAGGAGGTACGCCTCACCGCATTTCGCCTCGGCCGTGTCCACGTCGTTCCCGCACGTCGGTGCGGTGGTCGTGTCGGTGGCGATCGCCAGCGCCGCCCAGTCGGTCGGGAACGTCGGGAAGGTCTCGTGCACCGAGCAGCTCCACCCTCGCAGCTGCGCGCTGGTGAGGGTCGAGAACTGAGCGGCGTTCGAGATCAGCGAGACGTCTCCCCCGCACGGCGGGGAGTCGTTCTGCGTCCACGTGCCGGACGGGTCCGCGGTCAGCTTCGGCAGGAGCTTCTCCTGCCCGTCCGGGGTGCCGCTCGAGTCCCAGTCGACGTCACCGCAGGTGAAGTCGAGATAGAGCCCGGTCGCGCCTTCCTGGACGCCGGCGAAGTCGATTGCCGCGTCGACCAGCGCCTGGCCGCCTTGTCCGAGGTGGAACACGGGGTCCGTGCCGATCAAGACACGGTTCCCGACTTTGCTGTTGCCGCCGGCTCGCGCCATGACGGCGTCCGCCAGTGCGGTCGCGTTCGCACCGACCACCTCGGGCAGCGAGCCGCAGGTCGGGTCGCCGATGACCACGAGCTGGTAGTCGGCGAACTGCGCGGCCGTCATCGCTCCCCAGGTCGTGTCGTCGACCGTGGTGACGGTGAACCCGAGCGCGGCTGCGCGCGTCGCCTCGGGGCTCGACGTGCCGCCCGACACGGTGCTGTCGAGGATCAGTGCCTTCTTTCCTGTCTCGGCCTGCGCGGCCGAGAGCGTGACCAGAAGCGCGATCGCCATGCCCGCGGTCACGAGCAACAACCTGCCCAAGCCAAGGCGGCTGTTCTGTGAGGTGCTCATCGATCTCCTTCCGCCTCTCCGCAATCCGAGTTGCGAGTGAGGGGCCGGTCCGTTCGGTCGCTCACGGGTGCGGTCGCGGGCTCGTCCCCGAACCACGACCCATGGACGCCTCGCCGGTGCGCCGCCTGCGAGGTCGATTGGAGCCCAGCCTCCCCCCAACACCTCCTGAATCGAACGCCCGCCACGCTACTCCTCGTGACAAAAATGTCAAGAGGCGAAATCGAGATGCCGGTGCGGGACGTGGTAGCCGCCGCCCGAGACTCGGGGAGACGATCCGGGGAAGGCCTACGGCTCGGCGAGCGAGAGCACGAACTCGCGCTCGCCGCCCCGCCAGCGCACCTCGAGCGAGCGGGTCAGTCGGCGCAGCAGCGAGACGGCCGGGCGATTGTCGCCGCAGACCGTGGCGACGAGGCGGGTGATCCCGGCGGCGCGGGCGTCGGTCGCCAGCTCGTGGGCGAGCACCGAGCCGATGCCGCGGCCCTGTAGCCCGTCGGCCACCTCGAAGGCGATCTCGCCGGTGAGGCCGTCGCGGACGAGGCGCGCGATCCCCGCCGGCGCCGGATCGTCGCCGACGTAGGCGACGAGGACGTGGTGCGTCTCGTCGACCCGGGCGAGCAGCGCGAGGTCGGCGTCGGACAGCCTCGGCTTGGCGCCGCAAAAGCGACGCGCCCTCGACACGCTGCCGAGCCGGGAGAAGAGCGCCGCGACGGTCTCCACGTCTCCGTTCCGCAATGGGCGGATCGTGATGCCCCGGATGTACCGCGACCGCATGGAGACAGGGTGCCGACCGGGAGCCGGTCGCCGCGTCGCCGCTGCGGGCCATCCTCTTGACATGGCCCGATCGGGCCAGGGAGACTGATGGGCGATGGACCAGGACATCCGCTTCTGCGCCCTCGACGGACGCCGCATCGCGTACGCGACCGTCGGCGAGGGTCCGACGCTCCTCTTCGGCGGGCGCTGGGTGACCCACCTCGAGGAGGAGTGGCAGGACGCCCACGCCCGCAGCTTCTTCGAGGACCTCGCGCGGAGCCACCGGGTCGTCCGCTACGACCGCCTCGGCACCGGCCTCTCCGACCGCGAGGGCGCCGCGGCGCCGACCGTCGAGTCGGAGGTGCGGACGCTCCGCGCGGTCCTCGCCGCGTGCGGCTCCGAGCCCGTCTCGCTGTTCGCCTGCTCGTGTGCCGGCGTGGCGGCGGCGCACGTCGCGAGCGCGGCGCCCGACCGGATCGCGAAGCTCGTCTTCTTCGGGGCGTACGTGTCGCGGGCGGACATCCCCCACGCGACGCGCCGCTCGCTCGTCGACTTCGTGCGGACGAACTGGCCGCTCGCCGCGCAGATGCTCGCAGGGCTGATGCTCCCGCGGGCGGACGGCGAGGCGATCGACGCGCTCAGCCGCGCACAGCGTCACGCGGCGAACGCCGAGGTGGCCGCGGGGTTCCTCGAGCTCGACCTGACCGCGAGCTGCGCCGCCGTCCTTCCCGCTGTCGCGCCGCCGACCCTCGTGCTCCATCGCCGCGGCGACCGGACCGTCCCGATCTCGCACGGCCGCGAGCTCGCGCGGCTCCTCCCGAACGCGCGCTTCGTCGCGCTCGACGGCGACGCGCACCTGCCGTGGAGGGACGAGCAGCGGGCGCTCCGCCGCGCGCTCGTCGGGTTCCTCGGCGACGCCGCCGCGCCGGAGGCGAACGGCGACTCGCCGCTCAGCACCCGCGAGACCGAGGTGCTCCGCCTCGTGGCCGCAGGGCTCTCCAATCGTGAGATCGCCTCGTCGCTCGTGCTCAGCGAGCACACCGTCCACCGCCACGTGGCGAACGTCCTGCGCAAGCTCGGCCAGTCCTCGCGCGCGGCCGCGGCCGCATCCGCGACCCGCGCAGGGTTGATCTAGACGAGCGCCGGCTGCGTCCCCGCGCGCTCGGGGTCGACGACGAGCACCGTGCGGACGCCCTCTCCGCGGCGAAGGCGGTCGAGCGCCTCGACGACGCCGTCGAGGTCGTCGAGCCGCGTGACGACGCCGGCGAGGTCGAGCGTGCCCGCGGCGGCGAGCCCCGCGAGCTCCGGGAGGTCGGCGGCGGGGTCGCCCGACCCGTAGAACGAGCCGCGGATCCCCTTGTCGGTCGAGAGCTCGAGCGCGGGCAGCGGCAACTCCGCGCCCTTCGGCGCGATTCCGATCACGACGGCCGTCGCACCGGGCCGGAGCGCCTTCCAGGCGAGCAGCATCGTCTCCGGGAGCCCGACGACCTCGAACGCGTGGTCGGCGCCCCCGCCGGTGAGGGTGCGGAGCGCGCGCACCGGCCGCGCGTCCTCCGACGTGTCCACCGCCGCGTCGGCCCCCCGGTCGAGTGCACGCGCGAGCTTTGCCGGATCGCGGTCGACCGCGACGAGCGGCGCCGCGCCGGCGAGCTTCGCCGCCGCGAGCACCTGCAGGCCGACGCCGCCGAGCCCGATCACGACGACGCTCTCGCCGGGCGCGACGCGCGCGACGTTCCGGACGGCGCCGAAGCCCGTCATCACGCCGCAGCCGAGGAGCGCCGCCTGCCAGAGCGGCAGGCCGCCGGGGAGCGGGATCGCCCCGGCCGCGGGGACGACGACACGCTCCGCGAAGCAGGCGGTCATCAGGCCGTGCTGGAGCGGGGTCCCGTCCGGGAGGCGAAGGCGGGTCGTCCCGTCGGGCATCGTCCCGGCGAGGCTGTGGCTCGCGGCCACCGTGCACAGCGTCGGCCGGCCGGCGCGGCACGCCGCGCACTCCCTGCAGGACGGCACCCAGCAGAGGACGACCTCGTCGCCCGGGGCGACGTGCGCGACGCCCTCGCCGACCGCCTCGACGACGCCGGCGCCCTCGTGTCCGAGCACCATCGGCCACCGCCCCTCTCCGAGCGACCCGTCCGCGAGGTGGACGTCCGAGTGGCAGACCCCCGCGGCCGCGACTCCCACGAGCACCTCGCCGTGCGCCGGTGGGTCGAGCACGACCTCCTCGACCCGCAGGTCTCCCGGCGCGCGGAGGACGGCAGCCCGGATCGTCGACGGGACGGGCGCGGCCACGCTCCGATTCCTACACCCTTCGGTGGCCCGGAGATGCGCTTGTAGGCTGTCTCGCGTGAGCGGCGTCGCCGCCGAGATCGCGTTCGACCGTGCGACAAAGCGCTATCCCGGCCGCGCCGAGCCGGCCGTGCGCGAGCTGACGCTCACCGTCCCGGCGGGGGCGATCTGCTGCCTCGTCGGCCCGTCGGGGGCCGGGAAGACGACCGCGATGAAGATGGTCAACCGGCTGATCGACATCAGCGAGGGGGACATCACGATCGGCGGGACGAGCGTGCGCTCGCTCGACGTGACCGAGCTCCGTCGCGGGATCGGCTACGTGATCCAGCAGGTCGGCCTCTTCCCGCACATGTCGGTTGCCGACAACGTCGCCACGGTGCCGCGTCTGCTCGGCTGGCCCAAGGCTCGTACGGCGGCGCGCATCGACGAGCTCCTCGACCTCGTCGAGCTGCCGGCGGTCGACTACCGCGACCGCTACCCGGCGCAGCTCTCCGGCGGCGAGCGGCAGCGGGTCGGGCTCGCACGCGCGCTCGCGGCCGATCCGCCGGTGATGCTGATGGACGAGCCCTTCGGGGCGCTCGACCCGATCACGCGCGCGCGGCTGCAGCACGAGCTTCTGCGCATCCAGCACGAGCTCCGCAAGACGATCGTGTTCGTCACGCACGACATCGACGAGGCGATCCTGCTCGGCGACCGCATCGCGATCCTTCGCGAGGGCGGCGTGCTCGCGCAGTACGACACGCCGGACGCGCTGCTCGCCCGCCCTGCCGACGAGTTCGTCGCGCGGTTTCTGGGCTCGGACCGCGGCCTCAAGCTGCTCGCGCTCCGCCGGCTCGACGAGCTCGATCTCGCCCCGCTCGACGGCGTGGCGGGGCCAACCGCCGACGGCTCGACGACGTTGCGCGACGCACTCTCGCAGATGATCACCGCCGGGACCCGCTCGCTCGTCGTCCTCGACGGGACTGGAACCCCGCAGGGCGTGGTCACGCTCGAGTCGCTGACGGGCGTCGCCGCATGACTCCCCTCGGCGCGCCGGTGGCCGCGCAGGGCCCGGTGATTCCCGACTTCGGCAAGGGCAGCGACTGCGTCGTCGAGAACCGCCTCTTCTGCCCGGACTGGGTGCGTGACAACTGGTCCGGGACGCTCCAGCCCGCGCTCGTCGAGCACGTGAAGCTCACACTCGTCGCGGTCGCGGTCGGGTTCGTCCTCTCGTTCGGCGCGGCGCTTCTCACCCACCGGCTCCGCCTCTTCGAGAAGCCGTTCGTCGCGTTCGCAGCGATCGTCTACACGATCCCGAGCCTGGCGCTCTTCCAGCTCCTCGTGCCGATCACCGGCCTTACCGTCGCGACGGTCGAGGTCGCGCTCGTCGGGTACACGCTGCTGATCCTCTACCGGAACATCCTCGAGGGGCTGCGGAGCGTCCCGCCCGACGTGCTCGAGGCGGCGCGCGGGATGGGCCTCACGCGGAGGCAGACCCTGTGGCGGATCGAGCTGCCCCTGGCCGTGCCCGCGACGATGGCCGGTCTCCGGGTCGCGGTCGTCTCGACGATCGCCCTCGCGACGGTCGCGGCGCTCGTGATCCCGCAGGGGCTCGGCTATCCGATCTTCCTCGCGCTCCGCGAGGCGTTCAAGACCGAGATCCTCGTTGCCGGGGCGCTCGCGGTCGGGCTCGCGCTCGTCGCGGACGCGCTGCTCGTCGTCGCCGAGCGCGCGCTGACCCCCTGGAACCGGGCGCGGAGGGTGGCGTGATCGCGAGCCTGACCGTCTTCGGTGACGCACTCGAGTTCGTCGTCGACGAGCGGCGTCTGATCCTCCACAAGACGTGGGAGCACCTGCTCCTCTCGGGCGCGGCGATCGCGATCGCGCTGGCGGTCGCGCTGCCGATCGGCATCTGGCTGGGGCACAGGCACCGTGGCTCGTTCCTC
>Ga0081455_10007703_pt1 | contig 11302 bp, 5 predicted proteins | sample TabmetS3T2R1_FD_70207 | JGI IMG/M metagenome (GOLD analysis project Ga0081455, IMG submission 70207) | Tabebuia heterophylla rhizosphere microbial communities from the University of Puerto Rico - S3T2R1 | ecosystem: Host-associated > Plants > Roots > Rhizosphere ...
TCCTCCTCCGCGTCAGTTCTGACGAGGATGAACGAGAGCAGCTTGCGCTCGCGCGGGGCGTAGGACTTGGCGCGGCTGTACGTCGTGTAGACGATCGGCTGGCTTTGGAACGTGCGGGTGTTGGCGGAGATTCCCACGACGATGCCGCGCCGGTCGTTGAGCTCCATGGTGTCGCCCACCCGCAGGGGCGTGGGCTTGGCGCCGGGGTCGGGGCCGGGTCTGGCCAGCTTCTCCCTGGCGCCGATCTCGTCCACGATGACGGCGTCCGCTCGACGGAGGTCCTCGAGACGCCCGTGCAGCATGGCGGGGGGACCGCCCGTGAGCGTGGCGTCGTCCAGGCCGATCACGAGGCCGACCTCGTTGCGGCGCGCGGCGAGGTCGTGGCGGATGCGTGCGAGCGTGTCCGCACCGCGCGACAGGTCGATCGCATCGTCGAGCGCGTCCGGAGGTCCCAGCACGGGGGCGAGCGCCCCGAACGGGATGGCCGCCGCCGCCCGGGTGGCGGCCGCCACGTCCTCCTCGTGGTCCAGCTGCACGACCCCGATCGCGCCCAGCACCCGCACGTCGGCCACCCCCGGCAGGCCGGCGGCCGGCGCCAGGCCCGCGCGCAGCCCGGCCTCGACGACGGTCTGCCAGTCGGTGTGGTGCCCCCGCTCGGAGAAGAAGCTGCCCAGCTGATCGGCGACTCGGCGGTCATCACCGTCTCGTCCTCGTCCGGACTGGGCTGTCCTGACGCGATACTGAAGGCGATCGGGCAGCGTTACGAAGAGTCTGGATCCCCGGCGAACTTGACAACTTTGCACCCCATCGCCGCCGGCGACATGTACGGCATCAAGGGCATCGACCATCTGTGCCGACCTGGTCAGCTGCGCCGGGTGCTCGCCGGCTCCTATCCGTCCGGCGGTTCGAAGCTGGACCCGCCGCTGATCCGGCAACTGATCCACAATGATCAGATCGAGGCATTGAACATTCCCTCCGGAGTGCTGTTTCAGATGCACCGGGCCGCCTCAACCGGGCAGCCTGGGGTGCTCACCGAGGTCGGGCTCGGCACGTACGCAGACCCGCGCGTCGAGGGTGCCAAGATGAACGCTGTCACCGACGACTTCGTGCAGCTCATGCAGGTCGCAGACAGCGACTACCTCTTCTACCCAGCAGTCACCGTTGACGTCGCGATCATCCGAGCGACCACCGCCGATCCCTACGGCAATCTCTCCTACGAGCAGGAGTGCAGCACTCTCGGTGCGCTCGACCAGGCGTACGCCGCCCACAACGGCGGCGGCATCGTGATCGCTCAGGTCAAGAGGTTCTCCGATACTCAGCTGGCCACTCAGGCCGTGCGCATCCCCGGGATTCTCGTGGATGCGATCGTGGTCGATCCTGATCAGATGCAGACAACGCAGACCTTCTATGACCCGGCACTTTCCGGGGAGATCCACCGCGATCTCGACGACATCGAACCGGTCGAGTTCGGTCTGGAGAAGGTCATCGCGCGACGCGCGGCGGCTGAGCTGCAGGTCGACGCCACTGTCAATCTCGGCTTCGGAATCTCCGCTGCCGTGCCACGGGTGCTGCTCGAGGAGGGCCACGCCGATGACGTCACGTGGGTGATCGAACAAGGCGCGGTCGGCGGCTTCCCGGCAACCGGATTCGCGTTCGGTTGCGCGCTGAATCCACAGGCGCTGCTGCAAAGCATTGATCAGTTCACATTGCTGCAGGGGGGCGGCTTCGACGTAGCCATGTTGTCGTTCTTGGAGGTGTCTGCGGCCGGGGACGTCAATGCCTCCTCGCTGCCGACCCGGCCGCACGTCACCGCCGGTGTTGGCGGCTTCAACGACATCATCACCCGCGCACCCAAGATCGTTTACTCCGGCTACTTCACCGCCGGCAGGAAGGACATCCAGATCGCCGGCGGCGAACTCAAGATCATCTCCGACGGTGCGATCCCCAAGTTCGTACCTGAGGTTTCCCAGATCTCGTTCTCCGGTGAAATGGCTCGCAAACGCCGCCAAGAGATTCTTTACGTCACCGAGCGTTGCGTTATCGAGCTGACCGACGACGGGCTGACGGTGATCGAGATCGCACCTGGGGTTGATCTTGAAAAAGACGTGCTCGCCAAGTCCGGCGTACCACTGCTGGTGAGCTCGGATCTGCAGCTGATGTCTGCTGCTTTGTTCCGGCCCGAACCGATGGGGCTGATCTTGTCCCGTAAACCGTCCCGCATCGCCAACGAGCCCACCCCGTACCGCTAAGGAACCTCGCCATGCTCGCCACTCATTACGACTATGTGATCGTCGGCGCCGGCGCCGCAGGCTGTGCTGTCGCCAACCGTCTCTCCGCCGACCCCAACACGACCGTGCTGCTGCTCGAGGCCGGCGGCAAGGACTGGTCGCCGCTGGTCCATATGCCTGTTGGCTTCACCAAGCTCAGCGGCCCTCGCTACAACTGGGAGTTCTCCACTGTTCCGCAGCCTCAGCTGAACAACCGGGAGATGTGGTATCCACAGGGCCGCACACTGGGCGGCAGCACCTCGATCAACGCAATGATCTATATCCGCGGCCAGAAAGAGGACTACGAGGCCTGGGCGGAGCTGGGCAACAAGCACTGGGGTTATGAGCAGGTGCTGCCGTTCTTCCGGCGGGCCGAAGCCAACGAGCGCCTGAACGACCGCTACCACAGCAGCGTGGGAGCTGTGAACGTCACCGAGCAGGTTCAGCACAACCCGCTGAGCAAGGCGTTCGTACGCGCCGCCCAGGAGCTCGGGGTCCCGTTCATCGCCGACTTCAACGGCGCAGCTCAGGAAGGCGTCAGCTGGTACGACGTCACCCAGAAGAACGCGCGCCGCGAGAGCACCGCAACCGCGTACCTGAAGCCGATCCGGTCGCGGAAGAACCTCACAGTCGTCACTCACGCGCTCGGTCGCAAGATCATCGTGCGGAACGGCAGAGCCGCCGGTCTGGACATGATGATCAAGGACAAGCCGGAGCACGTACAAGTCGATCGTGAGTTGATCCTGAGTGGCGGCGCGGTGAACTCGCCGCGGCTACTCCTGCTGTCGGGAATCGGGCCTGCCGATGAACTAACCGAAATCGGCATACCGGTGGTGCACGACTTGTCCGGCGTGGGCAAGAATCTCCAAGATCATATGGACGTCTACCTCACCGCAGTGACCACCCCGGTCAGCTACAACGCCTCCGACCGGCCCGACAGGGCTGTGCTCGCCGGGCTGCAATACATCACCACCAAGACCGGTCCGATTACCGCCTCGGTTTGTGAGGCCGGCATGTTCGTACGCAGCACCCCTGATGTGGCGACCCCGGACATCCAGATGCACGCCCTGCCGGCGTATGTGATCGACCACGGCAGGATGCGGGTCAAGGGCCACGGCATGACGATCAACACCTGCCATCTGCGACCTCGGAGCATCGGCTCGGTCGCCCTGCACACGGCCAACCCCGACGATCCACCGGCGATCGATCCCGCCTTCCTCACCGACTCGTACGACTGGGACAAATCGCTGGAAGGGTTCCGCTGGGGCCGGGAGATGATGCGCAGCCAGACCTACCGGCCGTTTGTGCTCAAGGAGTATCTGCCCAGTGCCGAGGTCAAGACGGACCAGGAAATCCGTGAGTACGTCAAGCAGTGGGCCAAGACCGACTATCACCCGGTCGGCTCCTGCAAGATGGGCGACGACGATCTCGCCGTCGTTGATCAAGAACTGAAGATCCGCGGCATGGAGGGCCTCCGGGTGATCGACGCGTCGATCATGCCCAAGTTGATCAGTGGCAACACCATGGCCACTTCCACCATGATCGGCGAGAAGGGCGCCCACCACGTCTTGCACGGGCTCACCCCGCCCGAGCCGAGCGATGGCGCGCTATGAGCGAATCGGCAACACCCGAGATCGGCGAGATCAGCGTCGAGGTCGGCGTGGCGGCCACCATCTGCCTCAACCGCCCCACCAAGCACAATGCGCTCACCCCAGAGATGCTGGCGCAGCTCGAGCAGATACTGATCGATCTCGACAGCGACCGGACGGCACGGGTCGTCCTCGTGACCGCTGCCGGAGATCGTTCCTTCTGCGCCGGCGCCGACATCAAACGGTTCAAGGTTTTAGAGCCGCTGGACATGTGGGCGCAGTGGACTCGCCTTGGGCATCGGGTATTCGATCACCTCGCCGGGCTGAGACAGCCCACGATTGCCGCTGTCTCTGGCAACGCCTACGGCGGGGGCTTCGAGTTGGCGTTGGCATGCGACCTGAGGGTTGTCGCCGACAACGCAACGCTCGCTCTGACCGAGGTCGGCATCGGCACTTTGCCCGGCTGGGGCGGGACAGGTCGGCTACGCGACCTGGTGGGTGCCGGCCGCGCCAAGGAGATGATCTTCACCGGAGAACCGTTGTCCGCTGAGCGAGCGCTCGCCTGGGGGGTGGCCAACCAGCTGGCGCCCAAGGCGGAAGTGATCTCGACCGCCAATGCCCTGGCGGTCAAGATCGCCGCTCGCGCCCCGATTGCGGTACAGATGGCCAAACAAGCGATCGGCGCCGGCGAAGCCTACCGGGCGTTGGAGCAAGTCAGCTCCGCTGCCACCGCCTTCACCGAGGACGCCGCGGAAGGGTTCGCATCCTTCACCGAGAAACGCGACGCTCACTACCGCGGGAAGTGAACCCCACGTGCGCATCCAACGTCTGACGAAAGCACCGACATGACCACAATCACCAGCACTGCCCCACCCACCATCACCGCCCACATCTGGCCCAACATCATCGACGGCCGCGAAGTCGGCGGTGGTGGCCAGGAGGTGTTGCGCGACAGCCCAGCGCACGACGTTCGCGTCGCCAGCTACCACAGCGCGAGTGAGGTCGACGTCGACGCCGCGGTCAAGGCGGCCGATAGGGCCTTCAGCTCCGGTGACTGGCCCCGGAGGTCCGGCGCAGAGCGGGCCGCATTGCTGCGGCGAGTCGCAGCCCGGATCGAGGCCGAACTCGAGGAGCTGGCAATGGTGGAGACACTGGAGTCCGGTAAACCCATTTCCCAGGCGAAAGATGAGATCGCCAGTGCAGCCGGGATCTGGTACTACGCCGCCAGCCTCGCGCAGCACGCCTACGGAGACGCCCACAACCACCTGGGCCCGAACTACCTGGCGGTGACAGTCAAGGAACCGGTCGGTGTGGTGGGAGTGATCACGCCGTGGAACTTCCCGCTCTTGATCGTTTCCCAGAAGCTGCCATTCGCACTCGCGGTGGGGTGTACGGCGGTCGTCAAGCCCAGCGATCTCACGCCCGGCACCACAACTCGCCTGGTTCAGATCCTGTACGACGAAGGGCTGCCCAACGGCGTTGTCAATCTTGTCCACGGCGGGGCGGATGTGGGCGGCTGGCTATCGAGTCATCCCGCCACGCAGATGACGACATTCACGGGTTCGACCGGTGTCGGCCGCCTGGTCGCCCAAGCAGCAGCCAAGGACCTCAAGAAGGTGAGCCTGGAACTGGGTGGCAAGAACCCACAAGTGATCTTTCCTGATGCCGATCTTGATGCAGCGCTCGAGAAGGTCGTCTTCGGCGCGTACTTCAATCAAGGCGAGTGCTGCAACGCCGGCTCGCGGCTCCTGGTGCATGCCGAGATCGCCGACGAGTTCACTCAGCGTGTCGTGCACCGCGCCCGGGACGTCGCTGTTGGGGATCCGCTCGATCCGATGACCAAGGTGGGTGCGCTGATCTCCGACAAGCATCTCGGCGTGGTCAGCGGCTATGTTGATCTTGGTCACGCCGAAGGCGCCGCGGTCGCGCTCGGCGGCAGTCAGCTCGATTCTGATCGTGGCCGGTACTACTCCCCCACCGTGCTCGCGGGTGTGCCCAAGGCCGCTCGAGTGGCTCGGGAGGAGATCTTCGGTCCCGTGCTCTCTGTGGTCAGGTTTGCTGACCTTGCTGAGGCCGTAGAGATCACTAATGCCACCGGGTACGGGCTGAGCGCCGGGGTCTGGAGCCGCGATATCGACACCGCGCTCGGATACGCACGGGCCACCAAGGCTGGAACCGTCTGGATCAACTGCTTTATGGACGGCTTCCCCGAGATTTCGTTCGGTGGCTATGGGGCTTCGGGCATTGGCCGCGAGCTCGGTCGGACCGCGATCGATGAATACATCGAGCACAAGAGCACGATCATCCGCACCGGCACCCAGGCTCCCTCCTGGGTTGGCGGCGTCGGCGAGAAGTGAACCAATCAACGCCCCCGCTACGCGAGGGCGCTCTCGTCTCCCTCGCTCAGAACACGCTGAGCGCCGATATCGTGATCATTGGCTCCGGCATGGGTGGCGGCACGCTCGCGTGGGCTCTCAAAGACAGCGGCTTGGATGTGCTGATTGTTGAACGCGGCCAGTTCCTGCCCAGGGAACCGGAGAACAGCCAGCCCGATCATATGTTCATCAAGAAGCGCTATGTCACCTCCAAGCCCTGGTATGAGGCCAAGACCGGGCGGCCGTTCCAGCCGGGGGTCTACTACTGGGTCGGGGGCAACACCAAGATGTACGGGGCCTGCCTGCCGCGCTTCCGGCGCAGTGACTTCGAGGAGGTGGCGCATCACGACGGCGTCTCTCCCGCGTGGCCATTCAGCTATGACGACCTCGAGCCGTTCTACGCCAAGGCCGAAGAGCTCTTCGAGGTACACGGTGCACTCGGTGAGGACCCGACTGAGCCCGAGCACTCGACCCCTTATCCGTATCCGCCGCTCAGCCATGAGCCCGCAGTCGAGCGGTTCGCTGTCCGGCTCCGCCAGCAGGGCCTGCACCCCTTCCACATGGCCAATGGCATGCATCTGCCGTCGATGGCTGAACGGCGTGCCGACGCCACGGCTGACGGATCACCCTCGGCGACTGGCAACAAGAGCGACGCTGAAAATCGAGCGGTCCGACCGGCTCTGGAGTCACCCACGGTACGGCTGCTGCTCGGTGCGTACATAAGCCGCCTGCACACCAGTCGCGATGGTCAGACTGTCACGGGCGCAGAGGCGCAGGTGGGCGAGCAGAAGGTGCGGATTGAGGCCAAGACCTTCGTCGTCTCATGCGGGGCGGTTAACTCCACCGCATTGTTGCTGCGCTCGGTCAATGAGCAGCACAGAGACGGACTCGGCAATTCCTCTGGCCTGCTCGGCCGCAACTACATGGTCCACAACAGCACGTTCTTCGTGGCGGTGAATCCTGCCCGCCGCAATGAGACTGCCTGGCAGAAGACCCTTGGCCTCAATGACTGGTATGAGGCCGGGCCGGACACGGCCTATCCGCTCGGCAACCTGCAGATGCTAGGCAAGCTGCGGGCGCCCATGGTGAAGGCGGCCCGGCCCTGGGCGCCGATGTGGGCTCTGAAGATGGTCACGGACCGCAGCCTCGACATCTACCTCTGCACCGAGGACCTGCCGCGACCCGACAACCGCGTCAGCGTCGACGGCGACACGATCACGATCAGCTGGACGCCGAACAACCTTGCGCCGCACCATGAGCTGGTCAAGCGGGTCAGCCGGGCCGTCCGCAGGGCTGGCTATCCGGTCGTGCTCACCGAGCGCATGGGCATTGCGACCAACTCACATATGTGCGGCACAGCAGTGGCCGGCGCTGATCCAACCAGCAGCGTCCTGGATCCCAACTGCCGCAGCCACGACATCACGAACTTGTACGTCGTCGATAGCAGCTTCTTCCCGTCGTCCGCCGCTCTGAACCCGGCTCTGACGATCGCCGCCAACGCGCTCCGCGTCGCGCCCACCATCGCGGAAGCGTCGAAGTAGTTGGGATACTCAGGCGCCAGTCCTGAGCGGGCGAAGGCGACCCGCTGGCGATGGACTGAACGCCGGGCGTAACGTTTCCGACATATCTGCGACCACCCAGGCCCTGAGTTGGCCTGCCGAGGCCGAGGAGGGTCTTCATGTCCCAGGACCTTGATCCGTTAGAGACCCGCGAGTGGTTGGACGCGCTGGACTCAGTTGTGACCTTCGACGGCGCGGATCGGGCGACGTTCCTACTGGATGAGCTGCTCAATGACGCTCGCCGCAGCGGCGTACCTGTGCCGTATTCGGCCAACACTCCCTATCTGAACACCATCCCGCCCGACCGTGAGCCGCAGTACCCCGGCGACCTCGAGACCGAATACAAGATCCGGTCGCTGATCCGGTGGAACGCCGTGGCGACCGTGCTGCGAGCCAACAAAGAGTCCTCGGAGCTCGGCGGGCACATCGCCAGCTATCAGTCCGCCGCCACGCTCTACGAAGTCGGCTTCAATCACTTCTGGCACGCACCGGGTGAGTCGCACGGCGGTGACCTCGTCTTCGTCCAGGGTCACAGCTCACCCGGCATCTATGCCCGGGCGTTCGTCGAAGGTCGGCTCACCGAGGAGCAGTTGCTCAAGTTTCGGCAGGAAGTCGACGGCAACGGTCTGTCGTCGTATCCGCACCCGTGGTTGATGCCGGAGTTCTGGCAGTTCCCGACGGTGTCGATGGGTCTCGGGCCATTGATGGCGATCTACCAGGCCCGGTTCCTCAAGTACTTGCATGCCCGCGGCTTGGCGGACACGGCTAACAGACATGTGTGGGCGTTCCTTGGCGACGGTGAGATGGACGAGCCAGAGTCGCTGGGCGCAATCTCCCTAGGCGGACGGGAGAAGCTCGACAATCTGATCTTCGTGATCAACTGCAACCTGCAGCGGCTCGACGGCCCGGTCCGCGGCAACGGCAAGATCATCCAGGAATTGGAGGGAATCTTCCGCGGCGCCGGCTGGAACGTGATCAAGGTGATCTGGGGATCCGGGTGGGACCCGCTGATCGCCGCCGACAAGACTGGCCTGTTGCTCAAGCGCATGGAAGAGTGCGTCGACGGCGAGTACCAAGACTTCAAGTCCAAGAACGGCGCGTACGTCCGCCAGCACTTTTTCGGCAAGTATCCCGAGCTGCTCGACATGGTCGCCAACATGTCTGACGACGACATCTGGGCCCTGAGCCGTGGCGGCCACGACCCGCTGAAGGTGTACGCCGCGTACCATGCCGCGGTCAACCACACCGATCAGCCGACGGTGATCTTGGCCAAGACGGTCAAGGGCTATGGGATGGGCGAGGCCGGCGAGGGGCAGAACATCACGCATCAGCAGAAGAAGATGGGTGAGACCGTGCTGCGGACCTTCCGAGACCGGTTCCGCATCGAGGTGCCGGATGAGCGGATCCCCGAGGTGCCGTTCCTGCCGCTAGCGGACGGAAGCAAGGAGAAGGCATACCTGCGCGAGCGCCGGGAGGCGCTCGGCGGCTACCTACCGGCCCGGCGTCGACGCTCGACAGAGTCGCTAGAAGTGCCTCCGCTTTCGGCCTTCGAGTCCCAGTTGAAAGGCACCGGCGATCGGGAGATCTCCAGCACGATGGCGTTTGTCCGGATCCTGACCACGCTGCTGCGGGACAAGCAGTTCGGCAAGCGCGTTGTGCCGATCGTGCCGGACGAGTCCCGCACCTTCGGTATGGAGAACCTCTTCCGGCAGTTCGGGATCTTCTCGCAGGTCGGTCAGCTGTACCAGCCGGAAGACGCCAACCAGCTGATGTTCTACAAGGAGGACAAGAGCGGCCAGCTCCTCCAGGAGGGGATCAACGAGCCGGGCGCGATGTCGTCCTGGATCGCGGCGGCCACCTCGTATAGCACCAACGACACCCCGATGATCCCGTTCTACATCTATTACTCGATGTTCGGCTTCCAGCGGGTCGGCGACCTCGCGTGGGCCTCGGGTGACATGCGGGCGCGAGGTTTCCTGCTGGGTGGCACGGCGGGGCGTACCACACTCAACGGCGAAGGGTTGCAGCACGAGGATGGGCACAGCCATCTGTTCTCGGCGACAATCCCAAACTGCGTGTCGTACGACCCCACGTTTGGGTATGAGGTTGCAGTGATCATCGCAGACGGGCTGCGCCGCATGTACGCCGAGCAAGAGGACGTCTTCTACTACATCACCCTGATGAACGAGAACTACCAGCACCCCGCGCTTCCCGAGGGTCGGGAGGACGAGGTTGGAGAGGGCATCGTGAAGGGGATGTACCTGTTCCGGGAGGGGAACGCCAGCAAAAAGTCGGCACCTCGGGTGCAGCTGTTGGGGTCTGGAACGATCCTGCGCGAGGTCATCGCAGCGGCCGAGCTGTTGGAGCAGGACTGGAACGTGGCCGCCGACGTGTGGAGTGCGCCGAGTTTCACTGAGCTGGGCCGCGAGGGCATGGCCACAGAGCGATGGAACATGCTGCATCCCGCCGAGGGGCGCCGGCCGTCCTTTGTGGAGGCCCAGTTGACCGGCCGGCCAGAGGGTCCGGCCATCGCCGCTACCGACTACGTGCGGGCCTACGCCGAGCAGATCCGTCCCTACGTGGGTCGGCGCTACCGAGTCCTCGGCACCGACGGTTTCGGCCGATCCGATTACCGCCGCAAGCTCCGTGAACACTTCGAGGTCAACCGGCACTTCATCACCGTGGCCGCGCTTACCGAACTGGCAGCCGAGAGCGCTGTCCCGGCCAGCACGGTTGCGGAGGCCATCAGCAAGTACGGCATCAATCCCGACAAGCCCGATCCCGCCCGAGCTTAGAAAAGGCCCGAGCTTAGAAAAGGACTGCAATGACTGCGGCAACCCAGACATCAACCGAGGTCAAGGTCCCCGACATCGGCGACTTCAGCGACGTGCCGGTCATCGAGGTACACGTCAAGCCCGGCGACGCGGTGAACGCCGACGATCCGCTTGTCACATTGGAGTCCGACAAGGCGACGATGGACGTCCCATCGCCGACCGGCGGCGCAGTCGCCGACGTGCTGGTCAAGGTCGGTGACACAGTGAGCGAGGGCACGCTGATCTTGATGCTGCAGCCTGGCGACGGTGCGCTGACCGAGCCGCCGTCCCTGGTGGAACAGCAGGAGCCGCCGCCCGAGGCCGCTCCGGCTGCGCCTGCGCCTGCGGCCCCTGCTCCGGCGGCGCCCCCCGCGCCAGCCCCTGCGGCGCGTGCGGCGGCAGCGCCCGACGTATCGGGCGTTCATGCGGGTCCCAGCGTGCGGCGCATGGCCCGGGAATTCGACATCGACCTGGGTGCGATCACCGGCACCGGCCCGAAGGGCAGGATCACCAAGGAGGACCTGCTCGGCTTCTTGCGCGGACCTGCCCAAGCTCCCGCGCCAGCTGCGGCCCCGGCCGCCGGCACGGGTATCCCCGAGATCCCTGCCCAGGACTTCTCGAAGTTCGGTCCCGTGGAGACCAAGGCGCTGCCGCGGATCAAGAAGATATCCGGCCCGTTCCTGCATCGATCTTGGCTGA
>Ga0081455_10007704_pt1 | contig 11301 bp, 6 predicted proteins | sample TabmetS3T2R1_FD_70207 | JGI IMG/M metagenome (GOLD analysis project Ga0081455, IMG submission 70207) | Tabebuia heterophylla rhizosphere microbial communities from the University of Puerto Rico - S3T2R1 | ecosystem: Host-associated > Plants > Roots > Rhizosphere ...
CAGCCCCAGGATGTGATGAGCCGACATCGAGGTGCCAAACGATGCCGTCGATATGGACTCTTGGGCATCATCAGCCTGTTATCCCCGGCGTACCTTTTATCCGTTGAGCGATGGCCCTTCCACGCGGGACCACCGGATCACTATGTCCGACTTTCGTCTCTGCTCGACTTGTCTGTCTCGCAGTCAGGCAGGCTTATGCCATTGCACTCAACGAGCGATTTCCGACCGCTCTGAGCCTACCATCGAACGCCTCCGTTACTCTTTGGGAGGCGACCGCCCCAGTCAAACTGCCCACCATGCACTGTCCCGGCCCCGGATAACGGGACGCGGTTAGATATCCATAACCACCAGGGTGGTATTTCACATTGCGGCTCCACACGAGCTGGCGCCCGCGCTTCAAAGCCTACCACCTATTCTACACAAGCAGTCACGAATACCAGTGCAAAGCTACAGTAAAGGTGCACGGGGTCTTTCCGTCTGACCGCAGGAACCCCGCATCTTCACGGGGAATTCAGTTTCACTGAGCCTATGCTGGAGACAGCGGGGAAGTCGTTACGCCATTCGTGCAGGTCGGAACTTACCCGACAAGGAATTTCGCTACCTTAGGACCGTTATAGTTACGGCCGCCGTTTACCGGGGCTTCGATTCAAGGCTTGCACCCCTCCTCTTAACCTTCCGGCACCGGGCAGGCGTCAGACCCTATACGTCCTCTTCCGAGTTCGCAGAGCCCTGTGTTTTTGCTAAACAGTCGCCACCCCCTGGTCTGTGCCACCTCGTCCTGGTTGCCCAGGAAGAGGTCCTCCTTATCCCGAAGTTACGGAGGCAGATTGCCGAGTTCCTTCAGCATAGTTCGCTCAAGCGCCTTGGTATGCTCTACCAGTCCACCTGTGTCGGTTTCGGGTACGGTCTATACGGGGGCTATTTCCTGGAACTCCTACGCTGCCCGCGGAATCCAGTAACCGCGAACAACTTTCGGAATTCGTCACCACCCGTTGGCCCACGAATATTAACGTGGTTCCCATCGACTACGCCTTTCGGCCTCGCCTTAGGGACCGGCTAACCCTGCGCAGATTAACTTTACGCAGGAACCCTTGGACTTTCGGCGACAGTGTCTCTCACACTGTTTGTCGTTACTCGTGCCAGCATTCGCACTTCTGCAGCCTCCAGGAGCTCTCGCGAGTCTCCCTTCGCAGGCGGCAGAACGCTCCGCTACCGCGTACACCTTGCGGTGCACACCCTAAGCTTCGGCTCGTGGCTTGAGCCCCGTTACATTTTCGGCGCAGGAATCCTTGTTTAGACCAGTGAGCTGTTACGCTTTCTTTAAAGGATGGCTGCTTCTAAGCCAACCTCCTGGTTGTTGTGGGATTCCCACATCCTTTCCCACTTAGCCACGAATTGGGGGCCTTAGCTGTAGGTCAGGGTTTTTTCCCTCTCCACGATGGACGTTAGCACCCACCGTGTGTCTCCCGCGTATTGCTTTCGGGTATTCGGAGTTTGGTTAGGTTTGGTAAGACGGTAAGTCCCCCTAGCCCATCCAGTGCTCTACCCCCCGAAGCATTCACGCGAGGCGCTACCTAAATAGCTTTCGCGGAGAACCAGCTATTTCCCAGTTTGATTGGCCTTTCACCCCTAGCCACAACTCATCCGAGGCTTTTTCAACAGACACCGGTTCGGCCCTCCAGTGGGTGTTACCCCACCTTCAGCCTGGTCATGGCTAGATCACTAGGTTTCGGGTCTAATCCGACGAACTGAACGCCCTGTTCAGACTCGCTTTCGCTGCGCCTCCGCCTATCGGCTTAAGCTTGCTCGTCAGATTAAGTCGCTGGCCCATTATACAAAAGGTACGACGTCACCCAGGACGAACCTTGGGCTCCGTCTGTTTGTAGGCATCCGGTTTCAGGTCTCTTTCACTCCCCTCGTCGGGGTGCTTTTCACCTTTCCCTCACGGTACTGGTTCGCTATCGGTCGCTGAGGAGTACTTAGGCTTGGAGGGTGGTCCCCCCATGTTCAGACAGGATTTCACGTGTCCCGCCTTACTCGAGGACGAATGCTCGCATTACCCGTACGGGGCTGTCACCCGCTAAGGCCCGACTTTCCAGACGGTTCCGGTTGTCTCGCATTCGCCACTGGCCTGGTCCGCGTTCGCTCGCCACTACTAACGGAGTCTCGGTTGATGTCCTTTCCTCCAGGTACTGAGATGTTTCAGTTCCCTGGGTTTGCTTGAAACCTCCTATGAATTCAGAGATCTCATACCTTCTTTGGATAACGGAAATCCAAAGCCTCGCGGCTCGGCTCCCGAGGCAAGGCCTCGGAATTCCGTTATCGAAGGTGGGTTTCCCCATTCGGAAATCCGCGGATCAAAGCTTCTTCGCAGCTCCCCGCGGCTTATCGCAGCGTAGCACGTCCTTCATCGCCTCTCAGCGCCAAGGCATCCACCGAATGCCCTTAGGTCACTTGATCGCTCTCATCATCAATGCCCATCCGCTCGGCAGCGGACCCAATCGAGCGTTCGTGCGAACGTTCGACGGGTGGCATTGATTAGAAAGACCAGCTTGCTTCGGATCGTTCCGACGGCGTGCGGTCAAGCAGCCGACAAAGCACCGTTACGTGACCTCGTTGCGCCACGACTTGAGGTCGTCGCGCACCGCGATCATGTTAGCGATGCTCGGAGATTGCGTATCGATCGCGACGCTGTGTTGCGACCGAGTCTCGGAGCGATCCTACCTCTTCACGATGTCAAATATCGCGCCTAGCGCATCAAACCACGCGGCTTGAGCGGTGGCGCATGACGTTTCTCTGCGGACGAGTCAGAATTCTCGGCTGGTGGAGCCAGACGGAATCGAACCGACGACCTCCTGCTTGCAAAGCAGGCGCTCTCCCAACTGAGCTATGGCCCCTCCAGGGATCCGGCGTCAGAAATCAGGTATCAGGAGATTCTTCCCGATGCCTGATTCCTGACATCTGATCCCTGAAATTGGTGGGCCTGGGAAGATTTGAACTTCCGACCTCACGCTTATCAAGCGCGCGCTCTAACCAACTGAGCTACAGGCCCCTGCCAGTTATCAGTCATCAGTGATCAGTAATCAGAATACTCCGACTACTGATCACTGACGACTGATCACTGATCACTGGCCTGGCTCGTCCGAGAAGAAAGAGAAACGAAGACGGCGAAATCCCGCCTGAGGGCCAAATCAGCCTGAACTGACAGGCCCCGATGTGTTTCTAAGCGATCCGATAGAGCGAGCGGATGCTCGTTCTGAAGGATCATCCTTAGAAAGGAGGTGATCCAGCCGCAGGTTCCCCTACGGCTACCTTGTTACGACTTCACCCCAGTCGCTGACCCTACCGTGGCCGGCTGCCTCCTTGCGGTTAGCGCACCGTCTTCAGGTAAAACCAACTCCCATGGTGTGACGGGCGGTGTGTACAAGGCCCGGGAACGTATTCACCGTGGCGTGCTGATCCACGATTACTAGCGATTCCAACTTCATGGGCTCGAGTTGCAGAGCCCAATCCGAACTGAGACGGCTTTTTGAGATTTGCGAAGGGTCGCCCCTTAGCATCCCATTGTCACCGCCATTGTAGCACGTGTGTAGCCCAGCCCGTAAGGGCCATGAGGACTTGACGTCATCCCCACCTTCCTCGCGGCTTATCACCGGCAGTCTCCTTAGAGTGCTCAACTAAATGGTAGCAACTAAGGACGGGGGTTGCGCTCGTTGCGGGACTTAACCCAACATCTCACGACACGAGCTGACGACAGCCATGCAGCACCTGTCTCCGGTCCAGCCGAACTGAAGAACTCCGTCTCTGGAGTCCGCGACCGGGATGTCAAGGGCTGGTAAGGTTCTGCGCGTTGCGTCGAATTAAACCACATGCTCCACCGCTTGTGCGGGCCCCCGTCAATTCCTTTGAGTTTTAATCTTGCGACCGTACTCCCCAGGCGGAATGCTTAAAGCGTTAGCTGCGCCACTAGTGAGTAAACCCACTAACGGCTGGCATTCATCGTTTACGGCGTGGACTACCAGGGTATCTAATCCTGTTTGCTCCCCACGCTTTCGTGCCTCAGCGTCAGTACCGGGCCAGTGAGCCGCCTTCGCCACTGGTGTTCTTGCGAATATCTACGAATTTCACCTCTACACTCGCAGTTCCACTCACCTCTCCCGGACTCAAGATCTTCAGTATCAAAGGCAGTTCTGGAGTTGAGCTCCAGGATTTCACCCCTGACTTAAAGACCCGCCTACGCACCCTTTACGCCCAGTGATTCCGAGCAACGCTAGCCCCCTTCGTATTACCGCGGCTGCTGGCACGAAGTTAGCCGGGGCTTATTCTTGCGGTACCGTCATTATCTTCCCGCACAAAAGAGCTTTACAACCCTAGGGCCTTCATCACTCACGCGGCATGGCTGGATCAGGCTTGCGCCCATTGTCCAATATTCCCCACTGCTGCCTCCCGTAGGAGTTTGGGCCGTGTCTCAGTCCCAATGTGGCTGATCATCCTCTCAGACCAGCTACTGATCGTCGCCTTGGTGAGCCATTACCTCACCAACTAGCTAATCAGACGCGGGCCGATCTTTCGGCGATAAATCTTTCCCCGTAAGGGCTTATCCGGTATTAGCCCAAGTTTCCCTGGGTTGTTCCGAACCAAAAGGTACGTTCCCACGCGTTACTCACCCGTCTGCCGCTGATGTATTGCTACACCCGCTCGACTTGCATGTGTTAAGCCTGCCGCCAGCGTTCGCTCTGAGCCAGGATCAAACTCTCAAGTTGGACTTGAAACTTTGAGCCGGCTGATCACAACGTTTGACGAGGTCCACACCAAAAATCGCCTGCGATTCACATCGCGAGCGACCCGATCTCAATGAAGAGATCATGGTGTAACCTTATTCAAAACGTGTACCGCCGAAGTCTTTCGTCCGGTCCCGAAAGTTGAAAACCGAAGTTTCCAAGTATTCGAGACCCGCAAGGACTCCGCCGTCCACGTTTCTCTTTCTTCATCTTCACTTGTCAAACAGCCCGGGGTCCGAAGACCCCAACTCCCCTGGCGGGGAGGTCGTCAAAACCCTCATTCGACGGCAAATGACAACCGATTGGGATCGGCTGTTGTTCACTCATCATCATGAGGAGCTTAACGGGCACGACAAACTGCCTTGGCCAAGGGGCCAATGCAGCGCCGCGCTCAGTGGGCGGTTTATAGGCCCGCCCAATCGACGTTGTCAACGTCTATCGTCAACAAAACTTCACATCGAAACGGGAATCTTTGACAGCGAATAAACCCCTTTTTTTCCGGGCCTTGCGCCGTACTTGAGCCACATTCCTGCGACGTTCTGTGAATAAGTTAAGTATTGAATCGCTGGAATGCCAGTGGGGGTTGGTCAGCGATTTGAGCGGGGGAACGGCGGTCGCTATTTGCTGCTCCCACTACGGCCGAGAAACATCGAGAGCTCTGCGCACCATTGACCTTCGAGATTCCGGCCGCTCTTTAAGGGCCCCTGATTCCCGAAATCCATGTGTGCGGCGCGCCATGCTCCGGAGGCGCCCCTTTCATCGGGGGTGTGCGCGGGATCCGGGGTTGAGCGCGGAGGTTGTCGAATGTTGATGGAATTCGGGGGGACGACGGCTTGAGCCAACGGACGTCACGTGGGGGCGGTTACGGGCGCGAGGCGGGGATCATCGATCTCGGCCATGAGCCGCCGCTTTCCGTTGACGGTACCGAGGCCGCGGTGATCGACCGCCGCCGCGTGTCGGTACAGTGGTTCAGCGGCACCATCCTGACGGGTCTGTGCGGCGCAGCTCTCATCGGCGGCGCCGTTTTTGCGTCGCTCGACGGCGAAATGACCTTCGCCAAGGTGCCCGAGCGCGTCGAGGGCGCGCTGCGCGGCGCCTTCGGCGCCAACGAAAAGGGCCTGCACAAGAGCGACCGCCTGCCGCCGCCGAGCGAATCCTCCGCCGCACGCAGCGTCATCCGCGTTTCCACCGCAACCCGTGTCGGCAACCGCGACGTCATGCGCGTGCGGCCCTTCGTCCGGATCTCCGGCAACCTGTCGATGACGACCAGCGACCTCAGCGCAAAAATCCCGCCCTTCAACGCGCAGCGCATGCTGACCGATGTCGGCTCGCCGACGCAGACCGCGGCTGACGATCCCAACAATCCCGATGCGGTCGAGCCCGACGCCGAAGTCTCCTTCGTGATGAAGGATCTCGGCACGGTGCTGCCGAAGGCCAAGATCGCCGCCATCGTGCCCCTGGACGAGATCATCCTGCGGGTGCGCGACGCCTCGAACTGGCGCGGCAATTCCGGCGGCGTGCGCTACGCGACGCTCGCCAATGCGACGGCTGACGCCAGCGGCGTCAAATCCGACATCAAGCTGGCCTACGCCACCGAGGGCAACGTCTCCTCCGACCCCTATGCCGGCTTCGAGACCCGCGTGGTGCCGGAAAACGTCACGCTGCTGCCGAAGACCAAGGACCAGGTCACCGGCGGCAATCCCACCGGCGAGCGCGTCCATACGGTGAAGAAGGGCGATACCGTCATCTCGATCCTGCGCGACCAGGGCGCGAGCCCCGAGGAAGCCAAGGCGATCGCCTACACGCTCGGCGCCAAGGGCCGCGACGGCGGCCTGAAGGAAGGCCAGAAGGTGCGCATCCTGATGGTGCCGGCCTCGCAGATACCAGGCGCGCGGCTGCAGCCCTATCGCGTGATGGTCGCCAACGACGCCATGATCGAGGCCGTGGCCGCATTGTCCGATCTCGGCAAATACGTCGCCGTCGACGTGCAGAGCATGAACACCGTCACCGAAACCGCGGCCGCCGACGATGACGATGATGATGACGGCAGCGGCGTGCGGCTCTACCAGAGCATCTACGAGACCGCGCTGCGCAACAAGGTTCCGGCCAATATCATCGAGGACATGATCCGGGTCTACTCCTACGACGTCGACTTCCAGCGCAAGGTGCAGCCCGGCGATTCCTTCGATGTCTTCTACGCCGGCGACGACGAAGGCGCGACGATCACGGAAAAGAGCGAGGTGCTGTTCGCTTCGCTCACGGTCGGCGGCGAGACCAAGAAATACTACCGCTTCCAGACCCCCGACGATTCGGTCGTCGACTTCTATGACGAGACCGGCAAGAGCGCGAAAAAATTCCTGGTCAGAAAACCCGTCAACAACGCCATCATGCGCTCCGGCTTCGGCGGCCGCCGTCACCCGATCCTCGGCTATGTGAAGATGCACACCGGCGTCGACTGGGCCACGCCCTACGGAACGCCGATCTTCGCCTCCGGCAACGGCGTGATCGAGAAGGTCGGCTGGGAAGGCGGCTACGGCAAGTATGTCCGCATCAAGCACAACAATGGCTATGAGACCGCCTACGGCCACATGTCGGCCTATGCCAAGGGCATGGAGCCCGGCAAGCGCGTGCGCCAGGGCCAGGTGATCGGCTTCGTCGGATCGACCGGCATGTCGACCGGCGCGCATGTGCACTACGAAATCCTGGTCAACGGCCGCTTTGTCGATCCCATGCGCATCAAGCTGCCGCGCGGCCGCTCGCTGGAAGGCGGAATCCTCGCCGGCTTCGAGAAGGAACGCGACCGTCTCGACGGCATGATGAACAACCGCGGCGGCGCCGGCGCGCGCGTCTCCGACGCCACCGGCACCACCAACGCCCGGCAGACCAGCAGCCGCTGAATTCCGTCGATTCCCGCTAGGCCCACTGCCTGTCCAGCGTACGCGCTTGAAGCGTCGTGCTAGGCCGCCGGATGCGCGGAAAGCAGGAAAACGATGCCGATCGCGGTGAGGCCGAATGCGACGGCCGCCAGCGGCAGCAGCAGGTCGATGGCAGCATCGGTTGCGCGCAGGCGACTGCCCCAGACTGCAAAATCGCCAGCCCGCCAATCCTCAAATGACGTAGCGTCCGAATGCGACCGATCCGGCGCGTGATACTTTCGCCAAACCAGCGCCAACGCCAGCGGAACAAGGACGGCAACGAGCAGCAGCATGCTGACCATGCCAAGCAGCAAGCCAATGTCATCCTGCCGGTCGAACAAGATCCATGCGGCCAGCGCAAACCAGGCGACGAGCCCGATCGCACCGGCATAGACCCTCGGATGGAGATGATCGAAGACCGGTCTGTTGTGAGCAACAAGTTCCCGGGACATACGTGGCCTCCCTCTTTAGTTTCGGGATCAGCCGCAAGGGAAAACGGCTGGCTTGACCGCGCGGTTTCATTAAATCGCGTTTAGGTGCGCGACGGCTAACACTGGCACGGCGCGTCGTTTTTATGGCTGCAGGCCCTCAACCTCCGGGTAAGTTTCGTTTGCCAAAGCCTGATCGCGGCCGAATACTGTTCCCATAAAAATTCGGGAGGTACGTCATGACGAGCAGGCTCTCACTCCATGCCAGCGTTGCAGCTGCGATCTTGTTCACCACCGCCGTCGGCGCGTCGGCGCAGACCTGGGAGGTGACAAAACTCGTTCCGGGCTCGGCGTTTCATGGCGTGCACGGCCTTGGCATCGACAAATCGGGAAGGCTGTTTGCCGGCAGCGTCGCAGGCGCTGCGCTCTACGAGGTCGACCGCGCCAATGGCACCGCGAAGATCGCGGTCGCCGCGCCCGAGGGCATGGCCGACGACATCGCGTTCGCGCCCGACGGCACCATGGCCTGGACCGGCTTCCTCACCGGCGATCTCTACTCCCAGAAGAACGGAGGCCCGCTCAAGAAGCTCGCCTCGGGTCTGCCCGGCATCAATTCGCTCGCCTACCGCAAGGACGGCCGGCTCTATGCGACCCAGGTGTTTCTGGGCGATGCGCTCTACGAGATCGACACCGAGGGCGTAAAGCCGCCGCGCAAGATCATGGAGAAGATGGGCGGCCTCAACGGTTTCGAATTCGGTCCCGACGACAAGCTCTACGGGCCGCTCTGGTTCAAGGGCCAGGTCGCCAAAGTCGATGTCGACAAGGGCGAGATCACCGTCGTTGCCGACGGCTTCAAGGTGCCGGCTGCGGTCAATTTCGATTCCAAGGGCAATCTCTTTGTGGTCGACACCGCGCTTGGACAATTGGTGAAGGTCGATCCCAAGACCGGCGCGAAGAAAGTCATCGCCCAGCTCAAGGCCTCGCTCGACAATCTCGCGATCGACGACAAGGATCGCATCTTCGTGTCCAACATGGCCGACAACGGCATCCAGGAAGTCGATCCCGAAACCGGCGCGGCCAAGCAGGTGATCATCGGCAAGCTGGCGCTGCCGAGCGGCATCGCGGTCGTCACCGATGGGGCCAAGGACACCGTCTATGTCGCCGACCTCTTCGCTTATCGCACCGTGGACGGGGCGACCGGCGAGGTCACGGAAGTCGCCCGCATGCATGCCGACGGCGTGCCCCTGGAATATCCGATGAGCGCGACCGCCAAGGGTGACGCCGTGGTGCTGTCGAGCTGGTTCACCGGCACCGTGCAGGTGATCGATCGCAAGACCGGCAAGACGCGCGAGATGCTGCACGACTTCAAGGCGCCGCATGATGCGGTGATGCTTGGCGACGGCAGCATCCTCGTCAACGAGCTCGGCAGCAAGTCGATCATCCGCGCCAGCGGCGAGCACGGCAAGGATCGCGCCACGGTCGTCGGCGCGCTTGAGGGGCCGGTCGGAATGGTCGCAGCCGGCAAGGACAGTGTGTACATCACCGAGGCCTTTGCAGGCCTGGTATCGAAGGTCGAGACCAATGGCGAGAAGACCGTCGTCGCCAAGGACCTGAAGATGCCCGAGGGCATCGCGGTCGCGCCGGACGGCAAGCTTGTGGTGGCCGAGGTCGGAGCCAAGCGCCTGGTGTCGATCGATCCGCAATCGGGCGCGGTGACGGAAATCGCCGGCAATTTGCCGATCGGCCTGCCGGCTGCGCCCGGCGGTCTGCCGACCAACATCCCGACCGGTGTCGGCGTTGGCGACTCCGGAACGATCTACTTCTCCTCCGACATCGAGAACGCGATCTACAAGGTGACGAAGAAATAGATCCCGGCGATTTCGCCAATCATTCCCCTTGGCGCGGTTTCGGCCGCGCTGCACCGCAGCGTCGTGCAGGAACTTTGCCCGGCGGTCCGGAGTTAAAAGCTTGGCGACCTCCAAAGCAGAGGAGGAAGTTATGGAAAACTGGACCAATGCAAAATTGTGCGACGTCGCAAACCTGGTCCTCGGCGCCATTCTGTTCGTGTCGCCCTGGATCTTCGGGTTCGACGCCGGGAAGGCCTCCCAGAACGCCATGATCGTCGGCGTCGTTATGGCGGTGCTGGCAATCGCAGCGCTTGCCGCCTTCGCGGTGTGGGAGGAGTGGCTCAATCTGGTCGTTGGATTGTGGGCGGTGATCTCGCCCTGGGTGCTCGGCTTCCAGGGAACGACCGCCATGACAATCCATGTTCTGATCGGTCTTGCCGTGGCAGTCCTTGCCGCCATCGAAATCTGGATGACGACTCAGCACCCGCCCCGGCTGACGACAGGCCGCTGAGCTGGTTCACTCGTTCCGCCCGCCGCTGAGGCCGGCAGCGGGCGGCATTGTCATGAGCGGAATGAGCGGAGACAGCGATGAGTCGTATTACCGGAGACGACGTCACCGCGGCGATCGGTCAGGTCGATGATGTCACCATTGCAGAGATCATCGGAACCGGCGCGACCGTGGAGGAACTGGCTGAGGCCAGAGCCTGGATCGCCAACGACGAGCCGCTCTTGAACGCCGGCAAACCACTGGCGACCGGGCGGGTTCGCGAACTCATCGACATCCTGTCGGAGCTTGAGCCGGCTGAGGAGGACGAGGGCGGGCCCGCGCCGCCGGCCGGACCGTCCTGACGGTGCGCCTGACTTCGCGGATTAAAAAAACGCCCTCGGCGCTTTCGCGCGAGGGCGTGTTTTGTTGGCTCGGCGTCCGCCCGCCTAGTTCAGCTTGCGCTTTGGCACCGGCGCCTCGAACTGCGCGATCTCGGCGGTCTGTGCCGGCTTGCCGTTGAAGGTCAGCACATTGCCCTTGGTCGAGATTTTCACCTTGTCGCCGTCGGCGACCTCGCCGGCCAGGATCATCTCGGCGAGCGGGTCCTGCACGCTGCGCTGGATCACCCGCTTCAGGGGACGGGCGCCATAGGCGGGATCCCAGCCCTTGTCGGCAAGCCAGTCGCGCGCGGAAGGCTCGAGCGTGAGCTCGATCTTGCGGTCCTCCAAGAGCTTCGTCAGCCGCGCGAACTGGATCTCGACGATCCGGCCCATCTCGCTCTTCTGCAGGCGGTGGAACAGGATGATCTCGTCGACGCGGTTGAGGAATTCGGGGCGGAAATGC
>Ga0081455_10007705_pt1 | contig 11300 bp, 9 predicted proteins | sample TabmetS3T2R1_FD_70207 | JGI IMG/M metagenome (GOLD analysis project Ga0081455, IMG submission 70207) | Tabebuia heterophylla rhizosphere microbial communities from the University of Puerto Rico - S3T2R1 | ecosystem: Host-associated > Plants > Roots > Rhizosphere ...
CAGCCGACGATCAGGCCACTGACGATCATGATCGTGATCGCCAGCATCGAAGCCGAGAACTCGGCCGTCAGGTGGCCGAGCAGGAAGGCCGGCCGCGACATCGGCAGCGAGCGGAAGCGGTCGATGATCCCCTCGCCGAGGTCGGTTGCCATCGAGACGCCGGGGCCCATCATCCCGAAGGCGAGCGTCTGCACGAGGATGCCGCCGATCAGGTATTCGTGGTAATCGCCGCCGCCGGGGACGTGGATCACGTTGCCGAAGACGAAGCTGAACAGCAGCACGAACATCAGCGGCTGCAGGGTGACGTCGAACAGCTTCTCGGGGATCTGGCGGATGTGGGCGAACTGGCGCTTGGCGAGCACGACCGCGTCGCTGGCGAGCCAGCGCAGCCGGGCCGGGCCGGCTGCGGTGCGCGGCAGGGTCGCGGTGATCGACTCGGCGTTCATGCGTTTACCTCTTCCTGGTCGTCGTCGTAGGTGGGCGGGGCCGGCTTGGCGGCGCGGGGGCCGGTGAGCGAGAAGAAGACGTCGTCGAGCGTCGCCTCGCGGCGGCGCACGTCGTGGGCGTCGACGCCGGCCTCCTCGAGGGCGCGGACGACCTCGATCAGCCGGGTTGATTCGCTCGCCGGGGCGGTCACCAGCAGTTCATCGGCGTCGACCTCCGGGGCGCCGGCGGCGACCCGCTCGAGCGCCGTCGCCGCCGCCGGCAGCTCGGTCTCGGCGTCGACGCTGACGACGACCCGTTCGCCGCCGTGGCGCGCCTTCAGCTCGGTCGGCGAGCCGGTGGCGGCGATCCGGCCATGGTCGAGGAGGACGACGTCGTCGGCGAGCCGGTCGGCCTCCTCCAGGTACTGGGTGGTGAGGATCAAGGTGGTGCCGACGCTGACCAGCTGCCGCAGCAGGTCCCAGAGCTGGTTGCGGCTTTCCGGGTCGAGGCCGGTGGTCGGCTCGTCGAGGAAGAGGACCGGCGGCGAGGCGACCAGGCTTGCGGCGAGGTCGAGCCGGCGGCGCATGCCGCCGCTGTACTCGCGGACCAGCTTGGTGCCGGCGTCCTCGAGCTCGAGCTGCTCGAGCAGCTGGCCTGCACGGGCGCGGGCGACCTTGGTCGGCAGGTGGTAGAGGCGGCCGATCATCTCCAGGTTGGCGGCCCCGCTGAGGAGTCCGTCGACGGTCGCCGCCTGGCTGGTCAGCCCGATCCGTTCCCGGACCTCGGCCGGCTGCTCGATCACGTCGAAGCCGGCGACGCTGGCGCTCCCCTCGGTCGGGGCGGCGAGGGTGGTGAGGATGCGGATCGCGGTCGTCTTGCCGGCGCCGTTGTGGCCGAGCAGGCCGAGCACCGAGCCGGAGGGAACCGCGAGGTCGAACTCGCGCAGCGCCCAGTGCTCGCCGTAGCGCTTGCCGAGCCCGGTGGCGACGACGCTCGCGTCTTGTTGCAGAGTTGGATTCATTTCGTACCTCGTACGTTGTTGTAGTACGGCGTACGAGGCAGCTTAGCAGTACGATGTACGAAATGTCTCCACGGTCGAAACAGCGGTCCCCCGACGAGCAGGTTCGCGCCGAAGCGCGCGCCAGCGAGAAGGTCGAAGGGGCGCCCGAGCGGGCCGCCGAGAAAGTCGAAAGGGCGACCGAGCGGGCGGCGCGCGAGGTCGAGCGGGCGCGCCAGCAGGTCGAGCGCAGCCGTGACATGGCGGGCGAGGCGCTGATCTGGTTCCGCGACGAACCGGCTGCCCGCCGTCCCGCCCACAGCCGCGCTGACATCGCCCGCGCGGCGGTTGAGATCGCCGACTCGGAAGGCTTCGACGCGGTCTCGATGCGCCGCGTCGCCCAGCGCCTCGGCGCCGGCACGATGACCCTCTACTACTACGTCCGCAACAAGGACGAGCTGATCAGCCTGATGAGCGACGAGATCATGGGCGAGATCTTGGTCCCGGATGACGAGCTGGCAGGCGACTGGCGCACGGCGCTGACCCAGATCGCGACCCGCACCCGCGACATCTTTGCCCGGCACCGGTGGATATTCGACCGCTTCGGTGACGGCCGGCCCGGCCCCAACGGCCTGCGCCACTTCGAGCAGTCGCTCGCCGCCGTCTCCTCACTCGACCTCGAGCGCGACGAGGTCTTCGACCTGATCGGCCAGGTCGACGACTACGTCTTCGGTTACGCCCTGCGCGAGGTGCAGGAGCGCGAGGAGCACGAGCGCGGCTGGCCGGAGGAGGTGGTCGAGTTCCTGCAGCGCGAACTCGACACCGGCAACTATCCGCTGATCAGCGAGTTCTTCGGCGACGACGCCAACGCCGGCATCGAGGAAGTGATCGAGCTGATCTCCTCCGAGGGCCGCTTCGAGCGCGGCCTCAAACGCCTGCTCGACGGCATCGAAGCCAACCTCCCACCCCGCACCTAGCGATTTCTAGGGACGGTCCGCCCCGCCACTAGGGGGCGAACCGGGGTTGTGGTTGTCCTTTCTTCGGGCATGCCGAAGAAAGGACAACCACAACGCGTCGGACCGACGAAAAGACAACCGCGGCGGGTGGAGCGGGGGGTTGGCCTGGCGGAGCTCGCGACGCGGCAGCACGGCGTGGTGTCGATTCGACAGCTGCGGACGCGGCTCGGGTATTCGGAGGCGGGGGTGCACGAAGCGGTGGTGGCGGGGCGGTTGCATCGGCTCGGTCACGGCGTTTATGCAGTGGGACATACGGAGCTTTCGAGGCATGGGGAATGCTTGGCGGCGGTATTGGCGGTGGGGCCGGGGTCTTTGTTGAGCTACTGGTCGGCAGGGTGGTTGTGGGGGTTGATCGGCACCTATCGCAAGCCGTTTCATGTGACGGCGACGGGACCACGGCGCTTGCGGGCGCGCCCGCCCGTCAGGGTGCACCGGGCGCGGAACCTAGTCGGGGACGATCGGCGGCTGGAAGAGGGGATCCCGGTTACCTCGCCCGCTCGCACCTACCTCGACCTTGCCGAAGTGGCGAGGCCGAGCCGGCTGCCGAAGCTGTTGAAGCGGGGTGAAGAGCTGGGGATCCTCGACGCCGACGAGATCTACGACTGCTGCGCTCGCAGCCGCGGGCACAAAGGGGCGAAGCCGCTCTCCATCGCGCTCGGCCGCTACCGGCCCGAGGGCCGTGTCATTCGCTCGAACCCCGAGCGCGACTTCCTAGCCCTCGTCGAAGCCGCCGGGCTGCCGTTGCCGGCGACGAACTACGTCGTTGGCCCCTACGAGCTCGACGCCTACTGGTCCGCCGCAGGCCTCGCGGTCGAGATCGACACCTTCGAGACGCATGGCACGCGCGTCTCCTTCGAGTCCGACCGCCAACGCGACGCCGAGCTGGCCGCGGTCGGCATCACCGTCATCCGCATCACCGAAAGCCGCCTCGCCAGCGACCCGGACGGCGTTGTCGCCCAGCTGGCGGTGCTGCTCGCCGCTAGGCCGGCCGCGGTGCGGCGTCGCCGCGCTTTGCCGCCTTCGCCCGTTTGATTTTGTCGAGCTCGAGCTTGCGCAGGCGGACCGACTCGGGGGTGATTTCGACGCACTCGTCGGCGCGCAGGAACTCCAGCGAGGCTTCCAGCGAAAGCCGCGTCGGCGGCGCCAGCCGGACCAGCACGTCGGCGCTCGCCGCGCGCATGTTGGTCTGCTGTTTGGCCTTGGTCGGGTTGACGTCGAGGTCGTCGGAACGAGCGTTCTCGCCGATCACCATGCCTTCGTAGACTTCCTCGCCCGAACCGACGAAGAGCGTGCCGCGGTCCTGCAGGCTCATCAGCGAGTAGCCGGCGGTCTGGCCGCGGCGGTCTGCCACCAGCGAGCCGGTTTGGCGCGTCCGCAGCTCGCCCGCCCACGGCTCCCAGCGGTCGAAGACGTGGTGCATGATCCCGCTGCCGCGGGTCTCGGTGAGGAACTCGGTGCGGAAGCCGATCAGGCCGCGGGCCGGCACCAGGTAGTCCATCCGCACCCAGCCGGTGCCGTGGTTGCCCATGTGCTCGAGCCGCCCTTTGCGCCCGGCGATCATCTGGGTGACTGCGCCGACGTGCTCCTCGGGCACGTCGATCGCCAGCCGCTCGACCGGCTCGTGGACTTCGCCTTCGATCTCCCGGGTCACCACTCGCGGCTGCCCTGCGGTCAGCTCGAAGCCCTCGCGCCGCATCATCTCCAGCAGCACGACCAGCTGCAGCTCGCCGCGGCCCTGTACCTCCCAGGCGTCGGGACGGTCGGTGTCGTGGACCCGGATCGAGACGTTGCCGACCAGCTCCTGATCGAGCCGCACTCGGATCTGCCGCGCGGTCAGCTTGTTGCCGCCCTGGGTCCCGGCCAGCGGCGAGGTGTTGATCCCGACCACCACCGAGAGCGAGGGCTCGTCGACGCTGATCACTGGCAGCGGCCGCGGATCGTCGGGGTCGGCCAGCGTCTCGCCGATCGTCACCTCTTCCATGCCGGCGACGGCGATGATTTCGCCCGCCCCAGCCTGCTCGGCGCTGACCCGCTCGAGGCCCTCGGTCACGTACAGCTCGGAGACGTTCGCTCGCTGGACCTGCCCGTCGGCTCGGCACCAGGCGATCGGCTGCCCGGCGCGGATCGTCCCCTCGTGCACCCGGCAGATCGCCAGCCGCCCGACGTACGGGGAGGCGTCGAGGTTGGTGACGTGCGCTTGCAGCGGTGCGCCCTCCTCATAGGTCGGCGACGGGATCCGCTCGAGCATCAGGTCGAGCAGCGGCTTCAGGTCGCTGCCCTCGACCCCCTCCTCGAGCGACGCCCAACCGGCTTTCGCGTTGGTGTAGACGATCGGGAAGTCGATCTGCTCGGAGTCGGCATCGAGCTCGATGAACAACTCGTAGACCTCGTCGACCACCTCGCCGATCCGGGCGTCCGGCCGGTCGACCTTGTTGACCACCAGGATCACCGGCAGCTTCGCCGCCAGCGCCTTGCGCAGGACGAAGCGGGTCTGCGGCAGTGGGCCCTCCGAGGCGTCGACCAAGAGCAGCGCCCCGTCGACCATCGTCAGCGCCCGCTCCACCTCACCGCCGAAGTCGGCGTGGCCCGGCGTGTCGACGATGTTGAGCTTCACCCCGTCGTGGTGGACGGCGGTGTTCTTGGCGAGGATCGTGATCCCCTTCTCGCGCTCGAGGTCCATCGAGTCCATTACCCGCTCGGCGACCTCCTGCCCCTTGCGGAAGGTGCCGGTCTGCCACAGCATCGCGTCGACCAGGGTCGTCTTGCCGTGGTCGACGTGGGCGATGATCGCGATGTTTCGAAGGTCGTCTCGGGTCTTCATGGATTGGGGAGGGTAGAGACTGGCGGTGATTGGCTAAGCGATCCAAGGACGCAGGGAGCGCCGTGTGCTCTGCACACAAGCGACCGAGGACGCCGAGATGCGCCGGTCCAGGCGACTCAGGAGAGGCGGTCGAAGAGGCGATCGGACCCTCGTCGCCGCGGGCCCGAGCAAGGAGTCGGGGCCGGGCGACGGGTGCGGGTCTCGCAGCTCGGCGGAGTGCTCCCAACGGGCTCGAGCCCGTACTCGCCGAGCGTGGCGAAGTCGATCATCAGGTCGACGGCGTCGGTCAGCCGTGCCGTTAGCGTTTGCTTGCAATCGAACATGTGTTCCTAAGATAGGCCGGCCCTCGGACGACTAGTCCGATCTGCAAGGGACCTTGCAGGAGAGCCAAAAAAGGCCCGCAAATCGCGGGTTTTCGATTTGCGGGACGAACAAGTGTTCGGGCAAGGTTGCGGTGTTAGCGGTCGCAGACATTGGGCGATGGTCGGTTGCGGGCACGTCGCGGTCGCCGCCTTGACTGTGGCAGCGCCGCGAACCCCCAGAAGCGCTGCAAGACGTCCTTTCCGGGACTTCGCCGCGACCTGGGTCGCGTCCCTCAATCGTCTTGCGCGCTGGATCGTAGAGTGACGGCCGTCACTTTGCAAGGCCATCCTCAAAATTCGCTAGCGGGGCCGGCGCGCCGCTCGGTTTGAAGGGTCCCACCGGGCTCCGCGTGGGCGGTCGTTACCCTCCGTCCCAATGGAGAAGTTCGTCATCAAAGGGGGCGCGCCGTTGTCCGGCGAGGTCACCGTCGCCGGCAACAAGAACGCGGCCCTGCCGATCCTCGCCGCCTGTCTCCTGACCGAGGAGGAGGTGCTGCTGCATCGGGTGCCGCGGATCCGCGACACCGAGGCGCAGATCGCGCTGCTCGAGCAGCTTGGGGTGGAGGTCGCCTGGGTCGACGACAACAGCGTGCGGCTCTGTGCCGCGGGGGTCACCGACCCGGTCGTCGACGAGGAGCTCTCCTCGCAGATCCGCGCCTCGTTCCTGCTTGCCGGGCCGCTGCTGGCCCGCTTCGGCGCCGCCAAGATGCCGCCCCCGGGCGGCGACTTCATCGGCCGGCGCCGGCTCGATCCGCACCTCGATGCCTTCCGCGATCTCGGCGCCCGTATCGACGGCTCGCGCTGGATCGAGTTGAGCGCGCCGACCGGCCTCTGCGCCTGCGACATCTTCATGGACGAGCCCTCGGTGATGGGCACCGAGAACGCGCTGATGGCGGCCGCGCTTATCCCCGGACGCACCGAGATCTCCAACGCCGCGTCAGAGCCCCATGTCCAGGACCTGGCCCGCCTGATCACCGCGATGGGGGCGGAGGTCGAGGGGGTCGGCTCCAACGTGATGGTGGTCAACGGCAAGGCCTCGCTCGGCGGCGCCGAGTTCACGATCTGTCCGGACCACATCGAAGTCGGCAGCTTCATGGCGCTGGCCGCGGCGACCGGGGGAGAACTGCGGATCCGCGACGCGGGCCCGCAGGACCTGCGCAACGTGCGCCGCCAGTTCCGCCGTCTCGGGCTCAATTCCGAAGTCCAGGGCGAGGACGTGATCGTCCCCGCCGGGCAGCACCTGGAGATCGAAGAGGACCTCGGCGGGGCGATCCCGAAGATCGAGGACGGCCCCTGGCCCGCGTTCCCGGCCGACATGACCTCGATCGCCCTCGCCCTCGCCACCCAGGCGGACGGCGAGATCCTGATCTTCGAGAAGATGTTCGAGAACCGTCTGTTCTTCGTCGACAAGCTGGTCGCGATGGGCGCTCGGATCACGCTGTGCGACCCCCACCGGGCGATCGTCAGCGGTCCGAGCCGGCTTCACGGCGCTCGCGTCGAGAGCCCCGACATCCGCGCCGGGATGGCGATGCTCATCGCCGCCCTCGCCGCCGAGGGCCGCTCGGAAATCGGCAACGTGGTGCAGATCGACCGCGGCTACGAGCAGATCGACGAGCGCCTGCGGGCGCTCGGCGCGCAGATCGAGCGCGTCTCGGCCGAGGTCCCCGGGGCCGCCGCCGAGGTCCCCGCTTAGAACTTTCCTCGTAAGGTCCGGTCGATGATTCATCCGATCCCGCCCGGAAGCCGTGACGTCCTGCCCGAGGAGATGCGCGAGCTGCGCCGTCTCAACCTCGCCCTGATCGAGGTTTTCGAGGCGCGCGGCTACGGCGAGGTGGCGACGCCGACGATCGAGTACGACGCGGTGATGGCGCGCGGCGACGGCCGCGCCAGCGGCGCCTACCGCTTCTTCGACGAGTCCGGTGAGCTGCTGGCGCTGCGCTCAGACATGACGGTGCCGATCGCCCGCCTGGTCGCCAGTCGCTTCGCCGACGCCGAGATGCCGCTCCGCCTCTGCTACCTGGCGAGCACCTACCGCGCCGTCACCCCGCAGCGTGGCCAGCTGCGTGAGGTCGTCCAGGCGGGGGTCGAGCTGATCGGCGCCCCGGCGCCGGCGGGCACCGCCGAGGTGATCGAGGTGCTCGAGGCGGCCCTCGACGCGGCCGGCCTCGACCGCGCCGTGATCGGCCTCGGCGACTCCGATCTCTACCGCCAGCTGTTGACCGAGTACGGGGTCGAGGGCGAGGCGCGCGAGTCGCTGCTGGCGAAGCTGGCCCGCCACGACCTGGTCGGGCTCGAGGTCGAGCTCGGGGAGGCCGGGATCGGCGCGGAGCGGGTCGCCACCTGCGTCGCCCTCTCGCAGCTGCGTGGCGGCGCCGAGGTTCTCGACCAGGCCCGCGAGCTCGGCGGCGCGGCGGTCGAGCGGGCGGTGTCCGGGCTGGGGGAGACCTACGAGGCGCTCGAGCGCCTCGGCGCTGCCGACCGGGTCCGCATCGACATGGGGTTGCTGCGCGATCTCGGCTACTACAGCGGCGCGATCCTCGAGGTCTACGACCCGGCGCTCGGCTACGTGCTCGGCGGCGGCGGCCGCTACGACCGGCTGATGCAGAACTTCGGCATCGACCTGCCGGCCTGCGGCTTCGGCCTCTACCTGGAGCGCGTCCACCTCGCCCAGCTCGAGGAGCAGCGGCGCGATCGCGAAGGGGCGGAACCGTGAACGTCGGGGTGGCCGGCAGCCGCACCGTGCCCGGCGGCAAGCTGAAGCTGGCAGTGCCGCGCGGCGCCCTCTTCGGCGAGACGCTCGACGTCCTCGACGCCGCCGGCGTCGACACCGCCGAGCTGCGCGGCAACTCGCGCTCGCTGATTTTCGAAACCGACGAGCTGACTTTGGTGACGATGCGCCCGTCCGACGTCCCCACCTACGTCGAGTCGGGTGCCGCCGAGGTCGGCATCACCGGCAAGGACGTGCTGCTCGAGCAGGCCGACCGCGCCGTCTACGAGCTGCTCGACCTCGGCTTCGGCCGTTGCCGGATGGTCCTCGCCGGCCGCCGCGGCGACAGCCGCCTCGGCGAAAGCCAGCGGCGGCTGGGGATGATGCGGATCGCGACCAAGTACCCTCGGATCGCCGCCGACTACTTCGAGGGGACCGGCCGCCAGGTCGACCTGATCGAGGTCAAGGGCTCGGTCGAGCTGGCGCCGCTGATCGGCCTCGGCGACGGCATCGTCGACCTCGTCGCCACCGGCCGGACTCTCGCCGACAACGACCTCGAGGTGCGCGAGGAGATCGTCGTCTGCACCGCCCGCTTCGTCGCCAACCGGGTTGCCCACAAGCTGCGCGCCACCGAGGTCGACGACCTCACCGCGCGACTGCGCGAGGCGAGCCGCACCCTGGGGACGGCCTCGTCGTGAGGGTGCGCCGCTTCGACTGGGAAGGGGCGGCAACGAGCGCCGCCGCGGTCCGCGCCTGGGTCGAGGAGTCCTCGGCGGTCGTCGACGTCGCCCCGATCGAGAGCCTGATCCGCGAGGGCGGCGACGCGGCGGTGATCGCCCTCACCAACCGCTATGACGCGACCGAGCGGCCGCTGAGCTCGCTCCGCATCGACACCGCCGAAGCCGAGGCGGCGCTCGCCGGGCTCGACGCCGGCCTGCGTTCGGCTCTCGACATCGCCGCCGCCAACGTCCGCGCCGTCGCCGAGTCGCAGCTGCACGAGCCGCGTCGGGTCGAGCTACCGCAGGGCCAGGCGGTCACGGTTCGCGAAGTTCCGGTCGGCGCCGCCGGGATCTACGCGCCCGGTGGCCGCGCCGCGTACCCGTCGAGCGTGCTGATGTGCGGGATCCCGGCCGACGTCGCCGGGGTCGAGCGGGTCGCGCTCGCCTCGCCGCCCGGCGCCGACGGCTGCCTGCACCCGCTGGTTCTCGCCGCCGCGGCGCACTGCGGGATCGAGGAGATCTACGCGATCGGCGGCGCCCAGGCAATCTTCGCGCTCGCTCACGGCACCGAGACGATCGCCCCGGTCGACGTCGTCGCCGGCCCCGGCAACGCCTGGGTCCGCGAAGCCAAGCGCTTCGTCTACGGCCAGGTCGGGATCGACTCGCTCGCCGGGCCCTCCGAGCTGATGGTCGTCGCCGGCCACGACACCGACCCCGAGTGGGCGGCGCTCGACCTCTGCGCCCAGGCCGAGCACGGCGCCGACAGCCCGCTGCTGGTCGCCGCAGTCGAGGAGCACGTCCTCGACGCGGTCCTCGAGGCAACCGAGCGCGCCGCCGCGGCGCGACCGAGCGTCACCGACGCGCCGCTGGCGCTGATCGCCGTCCCCGACCTCTCGGACGCCGCCGACCTCGCCAACGCCTTCGCCCCCGAGCACCTGCAGTTGTTCGAGGAGGACGCGGTGCTGCTCGCCGAGCGGATCCGCACCGCCGGCTGCGTCTTCGCCGGCCGCTACGGCGCCACCGCCTTCGGCGACTACGTCGCCGGCTCGAACCATGTCCTGCCGACCGGCGGAGCGGGCCGCTTCAGCGGCCCGCTCGGCCCCGCCGCTTTCCGCCGCCGGATCTCGACCGTCGAGCTCGGCGCCGGCTCCGCCGCTGAGCTGGCGCCGCAAGTCGACGCCCTCGCCCGGGCCGAGGGCCTACCCGTGCACGGCGAGTCGGCGATGATTAGGCGCTGATGAATAAATTTCGCGCTTCGTTCCCTCACGCAGAATCAGATATGGACCTTCGGACACTACCGCGCTCATGAGAACCGCGAACAGAGAGCGGAAGACCGGCGAGACCGAGGTGCGGCTCGCGCTCGACCTCGACGGTGGGGAGGCGAGCGCCGCCACCGGGATCGGCTTCTTCGACCACATGCTCGACCTGCTGGCCCGCCACGGGCGGCTCGGCCTACGGGTCGAGGCGAGCGGCGACCTCGAGACCGGCGGCCACCACACGGTCGAGGACGTCGGCATCGTCCTCGGGCAGGCGCTCGACGAGGCGCTGGGCGACCGCGCCGGGATCCGCCGCTACGGCTCGGCGCTGATCCCGATGGACGAGGCGTTGGCCGAGTGCGCGATCGACGTTTCCGGGCGTCCCTACGTCGCCTTCGACGCGACGATCCCGACGACCGAGATCGCCGGCTTCGAAACCGAGCTCGCCGAGGAGTTCTTCCGCGCCGTCGCCACCAACGCCAAGCTGACGCTCCACATCTGGGTCCGCTCGGGGAGCAACGCCCACCACATGGTCGAGGCCGCCTTCAAGGCCTTCGCCCGGGCGCTGCGGGTCGCGGTCTCGGTCGACCCGGAGGAGAGCGGCGTGCCCTCGACCAAGGGGACCCTCAACTCATGAGCGCGCGGATCGCGATTCTCGATTACGGGATGGGCAACCTGCGCTCGGTCGAAAAGGCGCTCGAGCACGTCGGCGCCAGCGCCACGGTCACCGCCGACCCGAGCGCCGTGCGCGACGCCGACGGCCTGATCCTGCCCGGGGTCGGCGCCTTTCCGCGGGCGATGGAGCGAATCCGCGAGCGCGGCCTCGACGAGCTCGCCGGCGAGCGGCTCGACGCCGGGGTGCCGGTGCTCGGCATCTGCCTCGGCCTGCAGCTGCTGTTCGAGACCAGCAGCGAGCTCGGCAGCGCCACCGGCCTCGGCTTGCTGCCGGGCGCGGTCGACCGCCTGCACGCCCCGGGCCTCAAGGTCCCGCACATC
>Ga0081455_10007706_pt1 | contig 11299 bp, 6 predicted proteins | sample TabmetS3T2R1_FD_70207 | JGI IMG/M metagenome (GOLD analysis project Ga0081455, IMG submission 70207) | Tabebuia heterophylla rhizosphere microbial communities from the University of Puerto Rico - S3T2R1 | ecosystem: Host-associated > Plants > Roots > Rhizosphere ...
TTATCGATGCTCGATGCGGTGGAGGTTGCGCCGGCTCGCCAATGATAGAGAATTTTCGGGATGTGAACGATGCGCTTGGCTTGCTGGGAGGCGCGCAAGATTAAATCGTAATCCTGGCTGCCATCGAAAGCGGAATCGAAAAAGCCGCTCTTTTGCGCCAGTTCCCGCGCGATGACCAGCAAATGGCAGACGTAATTTTCAGAAAGCAGCAGGTCGGGCGACCAATCCGGCTTGAAGAACGGATCGAAGCGCTCGGCGTGTGAATCGATCTTGTCTTCATCGCTATAGAGCAGGTCGGCGCCGGAATTTTGGCTAAGCGCTTCGCACACATAAGCGAGTGCGTGCGGGGCGAGCGTATCGTCGTGATCGAGGAAACAGACATAAGATCCAGTGGCAAGTTGCCAGGCGGCATTCGCCGTTCGCGAGATCCCGCCGCGCTGCTCGCGATAGATGATCTTTATCCGATTGTCCTGGGCGGCGAAGGCTGAAAGGATTTCGCGGACTTCGGTGCGATCGGAACAATCGTCGGCAATGCATAGCTCCCAGAGCTCATAAGACTGGTTGAGAACGGATTGAATCGCAGCGGTGAGTTCTTCCGGCACGGTGTTGAAGACCGGCATCACGATGCTGATCAACGGCTGTTCCGTGAGGCTCTTGAGCTTCAGTTGAATGAGATCGTTATCTGGATTCTCAAATTCGTGAATCCAGCGATCGTAAGGAGAAGCGAAGCCCTTTTCGTGATCGATTTGGACGAATGTTTTTGTTTCGCGCACTACTTCTCCGTGCGAGAGCAGTCGAAGCGTGAGCGGATGTCGGCCGTTAGGAAGGCTGGCGGAATCGAATTCGAGCTGAAAACCGGCGCGCCCGGTAGTGTCCAGATCGGGATGCGATTTCTTTACATCGGGCCGCGGAATTGTTGGCTTGACGTCTACAGTCGCGAGGCCTTGCGCTTCCAATCGCACGACGTCGACGCCGCCTTGCGCGAGGCACCAGCCGCGTACGATTACTATGCCGCTGCGGGGCCGAGAGTCGGTAGGGCGCGGGTCGTCGCAGACCAGATACGTATTTTTCTGGCCGGTGCTGAAGGCGTCGTCGCGCTGCCCGGAAGGCAGAACTTTTTTGGCGATCTCGCCGGCAGCGCGCAGCGTGCGCCACACGCGGCCCGTGGTGAGATCCATGAAATTGCGATCGAGGCGGGCGATCGAAGCCTGCTGCGAAAGGATCTGCGCCTGCTGGCTGTCGAGAAGCTCCAGAACCCGCGCCAGATGCCTTTCCGAGGCTCGAAGCTCGGCGCGAAGCTGCTGCACTTCTTCGCGCGTAGCTTCCAATTGAGCCTCGACTGGATCGACCCGATTCATGCCTTCTTGCACGATAGCGCAAAGGTACACTGAGGCGTGTCCCGAAGGCTTGGGCAGCATTTTTTAGTTCGGGATTCGATATTGGAGCGCATTGCGGCGGCCTGCGGCGACCAAGCCGAGCGAATCATCGAGATCGGGCCGGGACGCGGCGCTTTGACCTGGCATTTGCTGCCACGTACCGAAGAGTTGCATGCCATTGAGTTGGATAGCTCTCTCGCGACTCAGTTGCGCACCAAGTTTCGAGAGGAGCCCAAGTTTCACTTGCATGAGGCAGACGTGCTGGAGACCGATTTGAGCCAGTGGGGCGACGCGGTGGTGGCAGGAAATCTGCCGTACTACATCACGTCGCCGATCATTCAGAAATTTCTAGCGCTAGATGCGCGTTTTGAAATCGCCGTGTTTCTGGTGCAGTGGGAAGTGGCGGAGAGGCTGCTTGCGGTTCCGGGCACACGCGCATATGGCTACCTTACAGTGGCTGCGCAACTCGTTTGCGATTTGGAGCTCGTTTGTAAAGTGCCTCCAGGGGCGTTCGCACCGCCGCCCAAGGTGGATTCGGGTGCGGTGCGGTTTGTGCGCAGGAAATCAGTGCCGCCGAATTTGGATGAGCTGCTTATTTTTGTAGGCCGCTGCTTCCAGCACAAACGGAAGACGCTTCGAAACAACTTGCGGCCGTTTTATGGCAGCCGCATCGACGGACTACAGGAAGCGGGATTGCGCGCCGAGCAACTAGGGCTGGGGCAGTTTGTGGCGCTACATGCACAGTTGAACACCAGTGGACTGGGTTGAGCCACCGGGAGGAACTTTTCGAACATTATAAGTGTCTTTCCTATTTGCGAACTGCCGCCCAATTTGTCCTCATTCTCGCTGGCTGTTTCGCTTCTTGTTGGGCTCTAGGCCTGTACACGCGCTCGATCCCGGGGCTTATCTCCGGCCAGGTCATTGACTGGAAGACCGGGCAGCCTGCGCCGTACATAGATGTTCGAGCGGACAAACTCAATTTTTCCGAGGTTGTAGCCCGAACGGATGCGCACGGGCGTTTTAGTTTCCAACCAAAGGATTCGCCCAATGTATATTTCCTCTTTGCAGCACCGCCGCGCTATGGCAGGCTGCTGCAAGCAACGTTTGGCCAGACGATTGTGATGTACCGGAGGAGCCAACGAATACACGACGTAGTCATCCCTGCTATAGCCGCTACTGAACTATCGGGGCACGTCTACGGAAGCGACGGAAAGCCGATATCGGGCTGCGCCGTTTCTGCGCTCACTCGCGCCAGCAATTTCGACGAATCGACTGGCCTTCAGGTGCAGCGTGCATATACGGTGACACCGTCTGATCAGGCAGAAGCCGACGATCTCAATAAGTTGATAGAGGTCGAGGATGGTACGACCGATGTGCATGGAATGTTCGTCTTCGACACGCTCGGAGCCGATCGATACTTCGTTTTAGCGCGATGCCAAGAGACTCAAATAGGGGCAAAAGCGTGCCGTTTGCCTGGGTGCCAATGCTATACCCAGACGCGAACTCGATCACGAGCGCACAATCGATACTTTTGCTGCCCGGCGACCGCCGGGCCGGCATTGACTTCCACATGCAGCAGAAAGCAGTCTACACGCTGGACGGAAAAATCATCCTTAGCGATCATTCCAAGCCGAAACCTTGGCCAGAAGCCATCTATTTTCAGGATCTGGTTGTGTTTCGGTCGGATCGCGCTCTAACGTCAACATGGCTCGGGCGGGAGTCTTGCGAGATCAATGCTAATGCTGGAACGTTCCGATGTGGTTCCTTGCTGCCGGGTGAATATACGTTCTACTTTAATGTCTCGCCAGGGTTAGGCGCGGCGAGAAGTATACGAGTGCAAACGGCAACGGTTCACTACAGCGTTGAAGCTACGGCGAAACAGGCGTTGACAGTGCAGTTGCACGACGTTCCCGACAGCGGGCTGCGGTCCCAGATGCCTTACAAGGGTCCGGGAGGGAATCTGGATTTCAGAAAAGTTTGTGCCACGACGTCGCGAGCCATTCACGTCCTCGCGTGGGGGCACGGACACGCGGGCGGGGCATGCTACTACATGACCTTTTTTCGCACTACCAGTCTCCGATTGCCCAAAGACTACTACAACGTAAACGCCTTTGAAGCTGCCTTTTTGGCTAGAAAGCGTTTATATTCTGGAGATAGCTCCAAATTCGAGGACGTTCTTATGCGGCACGGCACCCGCATTAGGCTGGATGTCGGGCAAACAATCGAGCCATCTTTGCCCGTCCTCACGACAACGCAGCTAATCAGTATTGGCGTAACTTCGCTAGAAGCTGCTCACTGACGCGCTCCCTCACGGTCGCGGCTCAGTTAGGATGACCGTTAGGCCAGTGAAGCTTTTTGAACCTTGCCATCGCGGATGCAGGACGTGCAGACGCGAACGCGCTTGCCGGCGCCTTTGATGAGGGCGTGGACATTCTGAAGGTTCAGATTCCAGCGGCGCTTCGAAACATTATGGGCGTGGCTGATTTTGTGTCCAAATTGAGGACCCCGGCCACAGATTTCACAAACTTTTGCCATGACACACTCCGACTCAGCACGTGCTGAGCGCGTAATCATTACTTTAGCACGATCACCTTAGCACGACCCGAGTGCGCGCTGGATTCGGGCTTCCAGCTCTTCCTTCGGGAGCGGGGTACTGATAAATAGCTCCTGGCGGGCGCCGGCGCTGAGGGCAATGGCTTTCCAGCCGTTGGTTGTCGGAACGGTGATGCGAATTGTGGGGGCGCCTCGCGCGTCGCGCACCTGCCGGATCACGCCGGGAATGACGGATCGAATCTCCGGATTTTCCCGCAGCAGACGTTCGAGCACGGGCCGCAGGCCGTCGATGATGCTGTGCTCAATTTTGAGCTTATTGTTTTCAGCGCGCAGTCGCATACAGTTACTTGAAGCGCTTCTTATATAAGAAATCGATGCCGAATTCGCCATTATCGTCGCGCAGGGCCACAACCGAGAACTGGCGGTTCAGGGCCCACTCGAGGCGGAAGACTTGTTCGGATGTCTGCGACAGATTGGTGATGTACGTGATCGTGATGTCGCGCGAAATTTGCTGCTCGAGCGTAAGGCGCGCCTGCGGTGTATTGGTAATGCCCTGCACCAACGGATCGATTTTGATGTTTGTGATGCCGAACAATCTGGAAAGCCGGTTCGAAGTTGGGGACACGGCATAGCCGAGGAGTGAATTGGCTCCCGACTGCAAGGTATTGGCGTCGCGCGAAGCGGGCGAGCGAATCCCATTCGAGCTCGCTGCGATCGCATCGGGCGTGCGACCGACCGTCAGCAACGCTATGATGTCGCGAGGCTGCAAAGGTGGATCGGACCTGTAAGTAATATTCAGTTTGTTCAGAGTTCCGGCGATGGTGATATCGACCGTAATTCCGCGCGTCTGCGTTTCGAGATCCAAGTCAAGCACGGGCTCGATTTTTACCGAGTTAAAGAAACTGATTTCGCCGCGATTGATGCTGTACCTGGTACCGAACACTCGAATATCCCCCTGATTGGCCGCGAGACTGCCGAGCAGAATGGGATGGTCCGGAGTGCCGCGCAATTGCAGATTGATTTCGGCCTCCACATCGCGGCTCAGGGCGGTGCTGAATTGCATGTTGGGAGCGCTCTCGACCGTGATATCGAGATGCAAGCCGTTGAGGAAACTGCTGTCGCTCGGCGGTGTGGCGGTCGCGTTGCTGAAAGAGGCGAGTAAAGGGCCGACGTCCGTATTGGTATTGAAGACCACGCGTGAGATGGTCAGCGTTCCGGAAAGAATGCTGCTCGTACTGGTTCCGCTAAGCCGAAGCGCCGAGTTCGCCGTAACGCTGATGCTGCCGGCGTAGCGCACGCGTACATCTTGCGCGTTTCCTTCCAGGTGATAGACCAGCGGCCCATTTCCTCCAAAGCTTATGAAGCCGCCGAGCGATAGATCGCCGCCGCCCGATTTCGCTGTTATTTTTTGGAGCGTGGCGCGATTGCGGTTGAAGACGACAGTTCCGTTTACGGCCGTGAGCCCGTTTGAAGCGCTGGCAAGCAAAAAGGAGCCATCTTTCACGGCTAGCGTTCCATCGATTGTAGGATCGCGCAGCGTTCCTCCGATGGAGGCCGAGATCGTCGAAGTGCCGGAGGATTGCACGTTTGGATCGAACAAGTGAAAGATATTCAGATTGACCGAGCCAGATAACTTGAGATCGGCGGGGCCGGCACCCTTCTCGAGATAAGGCACTGAACCGGCTAGCGAGACGTTGGTCTCATTGCCTTCCAACTTGAAGGTGCGTATGCGCGCGACGCCATTCGCGGCTTCGATCAAAATCGGTCCGGCATTTTTCAATGCGAGATCGGGTGTACCGGGTTGCGCGGTCGTGTCGGGTTGGACGCGCGAAGCTAGCCGCAGTTGCTCGATAGCCAAGGTCGCGCGCGAACGCTCGGGGCGGCGAAGCGGGCCTTCGAAATGAAGGTCGCCCTCGAGAGAGCCTTCGATTGGTGCATCGAGCGTCGGGCCGCTGAGAGCCGCTAAGGTTGCGAGGCTCATATTGCCAAAATGTATGTCGCCGGTTGCCGGTACATCGCCGGTGAGTTGCGCCTGGGCAGCCCCGCGCAACGGAGTTTTTTCCAGGTCGCCATTGAGGGTGGCGCGCAAAACGCCATTTGCGGTGGTAGCGTTCAGAGCCATATTGCCGTAGCGGATGTTATCGAGCTTCACGTCGCGAAACTCGACACGTCCGGCAACGCTCAATGGCTCGATGCGACCTTGAACTATTCGTGCTGTGGCTTCCGCGTGAATTTGTGCTTCAGCCTCCAGACCTGGTCCATATCTGCGGATGCCGTCGAGACTTGACAGAGCAAAGGTGTTGCTGTCGAGTTTGACACGCAATGCACCGGGTTGCGCGTATTCGCCCGAGAAATCGAATACGGCGGCGCCTTTGCGGGCGTGGCCGTTGCTGAAAAGAATGCGATCGCCTTCAAATGCCGCGTCAAGCTGAACGCTATCGAGACGTTCGCCGTAGGCTTCGCCCTTGTCCACCACTACATGGCCGCTGCCACTTGGCTTATCGAGTGAACCGGCGATTTGCACCGAGCCGGATGCCGCTCCTGAGGTGAGCGGAAGTTTTTCAGGGAAGATCTGTTTCAAGTCGGTGGCGAGATTTACGCCTTGAAATCGCGCGTCGAGGCGCAGAGGGCCTTGAGCGCTGGTTGACCAATTACTCAAAGTCAGATTTCCGCTGCCGGTGGTGTGAAGCGACCGCTTGCGTAAGTCGAAGGAGGCAACGTCAAGCGTTTCCGCGTCCAATTTGAATTTGGATCGAAGGTCGTCCCATTGCTCGCCGCGAAATCGAAAGTGGGAGAGATTCGCCTGACCATCGATTAGTGTGCCGCGCAATACGCCGTCAAAATGAGCTGTTCCTTGATTTAGAATGGGCAGGGCATCGTTGGGTACACTTTTCGGGAACAGCGCGAATGCGGGTCTCAAATCTTCGAGATTTGTGCTGTCGAATTTGAGTTGAAGCTCGCGGCCTGGGGCGCCCGAAAACGAGAGTTGGCTGTTAGGCAGGTTCAGGTGCGAATTGCCGAATTGGACTTGCTTCCCGCGATGACGATAAGACATGAGAACCTCTCCGGAGATCGGAATGCCGCCGGAGGAAGGGGTAATTCCTACCTGTGTTTGCGCGGAGAGATCGCTGATCTTGCGATCGAGCGTGGCTGTTACGTGAACGGGACCTTCGACCGTGCCAGCCCAAGGAAATGGTGGCGGAAATGGCGCTTTGATGAAGTGGCCAGCGATTTCAGCGAGCGGTAGGCGGCTGATTTTTCCATCGAATTTCAGCTCTCGGTAACGTGCGATATTCGCTTCACCGGTGAGCTTCGCGCCGCGCGAATTGACGACCAGATGCTTCAATGCCAGTTCCTGCTTGGAGGCGAGGACATCGGCATTCAGATTTACGTCGCGCCATCGTTGGGCGCCCGCCGTGTAGCTTAATTGGCGCGCTTCGGCGTTTCCATTGAATGCCAGGCCGTTCGTTGAGTTGTAGCTGCCAGTTCCGTGAAAGGATAGGAGCCCGCCATCGATCTGCTTGAAGTTCATGATGCGAGCCACCTCGCTGAGTGCGAGCGAGCCGTTCATTTGAAGCTCCATTTGCGGTTGGGCAAGATGCCGGATAGCGCCGCTTGCCTGGAGATTTGAGCCGCCGCTCGCAAGCGAGAGCTGTTGAACCGTAATTTGATCGCGTTCCAATTGAGCGCGAGCGTTCAGAGCGAACAGCGGGGGCTGCATGGCGGCGGAACTAATCTGCAGTTGTTCGGTATGGATTTCCGCTTCATAGCGCGGACGTCTACGTTCATAGTGGACCAGCAACCGCAAACCTTCCCCGCGTAAATTCAGCGGAACACGCTGCTCATCTACGGTTGCTACGCCGTTCGATAGCGCGAAGCGCCGTACTTTGAGATCGAGAAGCTCCTCCATTGGACTCTTTCGATTCGTCTGAGGGAAACGTGGCGCAGGGATGTTTGTGGTCCCGTCGGCTCGCGCAAGTAGATGCACTTCGGGACGCTCGATCACGAGCGATGCGATATCCACGTCGCGCTCTACGAGAGAAATAATCTTCAGCGTGATGCGGGCGGAAGCCACATGCAAGAGCGGCGGCTGGCTGGGCGGTTCGGAGCCGTGCACTACAAGATTCCGGAATTCAGCAGTGAGCGTGCGCCAATCGTATTGAAATTCGCCGAGCTCTACCTGGCCGCCTGTGGTTCGTTCCAATTCGGAGACAATTCGGGTCCGTACCGTATCGCGGAGCCACGTCGATTGCAGTATCCACCACGTGCCCAACAGACCGACCGCGATAATTCCGCCGAATACCGCGCAGATGGTGAACAGGATGCGATGGCGGCGGCGCATAGCGGAGTTACTGGAGGCTCCTATCCAAATACACGATATTCATCTGACGGCGGCTTTCGGCGAGCCAGGCGTTAAGAGCGGCGTCGGTGCGCTGCGCAGTGAGTTCGGTGCGAATTGCTTCGCGCGAGGATTCGAGCGCCGGCGGGTTCCCCGTATGCTGCGTTTTCCAGTCGGCAATTTTGCGACGATAAGCGGTTTCGATTTCTTCATCGGAAACCGTCGCATCCGGCCGGAAACGGTACTCGACAAAGCGTAATGCGACAAGCTGCAATTCGAGATGCTGACGAAGAGTGTTCTCGCTTAATTGATAGGCTGCAAGCGCTTGGGCGAATGCTGCTGGCGGGCCGGTTTGTTGGCGGATTTGTGCCACATATTGATCTACCTCCTGCGCTCCCGGTAGCGGATAATGGCTTTGTTCCATCTCGTGGCGGATGAGCAGTTGCTCGACGAGGCGGTCGGCCGCGGCGCGGCGCGTTTCGGCATCGCGCACAATTGGCTTGTTATTGAGTAAGGCGGTCACTCGAATTTCCTCGTCCAACTGCAATTCGGTAATGGTCTGCTGGCCGACGATGATGGCGAGGCGATCCACGATTTCCCCTGAGAGGGGAAAAAGCAGGCACGCCGCTAAGTAAAGAATCTTCAAAACGCTTGCCCCAAGGAAAAATGAAATTGGAACGAGCTGATTTTTTGGACGGTTGAAATGGCCGTACCGTTTAAATAATCCTCCACAGTTCCCTTCAACCCGAAGAACCGCGGGGCATTGGGACTGAACGAAAAATCGAGGCGAACCGGGCCAATCGGGGTGCGGTAGCGGATTCCGATGCCGGCCGATTGGACCATATAGTTAAAGTCGCTCAAATTCTCCTGGCGGAAGCGCAGACTGAATTGACCGAGCGAACTATAGACGTTGCCTGCGTCGTGGAACAACACGCCGCCTACATTATCTCCGTACAGAGGGAAGCGAAGCTCGAAGGTATTGGTGAAGAGCACATTGCCGCCGAGCGGAAAGCCGGTTGTCAAATCGCGCGGCCCGGCTTGGAAATCTGGAAAGGCGCGCAGCGAAGTAGAGCCGCCGGAATAAATGCGCTCGGCGAGTGGGATACCGGGCCGGCCGCCTGTCCGGCTGATCAAACCGAATTGGGTGCTTCGCGCAAACACGAGATCGCGGCGAAATAGATGATACGTGGAATTGCGGAACAGCCCGCGCGCGAAATGCGTTTGCGAGCCGAGAAAGCCGGGCGCATAGCTGAGATCTAGAGAAGTAAACGTGCCATGGTGCGCGTCCGATGGATCGTCGCGCTTGTCCTCGATGATGGAGAAGCTTGCTATACCAGCGGTTTCCGGCTGCGAGAGAAGCGGTACGAGCAGTTGCTGGATTTTCAAGTTGGAGAGCGAGACGTTGCGGAACACGAAACGATATTGCAATGTAAGGGCGCGCGAGACTCGTTCCGCCAATTGAATCGAACCCTCGCGGCGATGCGCGGTGTAGGTTCGGATATCGTTGGAATTTTCGATCAGCGCGGTCGTCGTGAGGCTGAGCTTTTCATTCGAGACGAATTGGGGAATGAAGTAAGTGAGCGCGGCGCGCTGATCGATGGTCGAGACGGCGGTTTGCAGACCCAGCGTTTGACCGAGGCCGAAAAGATTGATTCGAGTGACGCCCACGGCGAGGCGCGGTGCGAAGCCGGTGGTCCCGGCGGGATTGTCGAGCGTGGTGACGCCTCCTCCAATACGCGCGATTTGCGCGCCGACGCCGACGTTCAGCGAGTAATGGCGGGCTTCATCCATGTCATAGAGAACGTTCTTCTGGTCTTCGTCGCCGGCGGGGTTTTGGATGGCGGTGTTCACGCGCGCGAAAATGCCGAGGTCATACAGCCGCCTTTGGCTGTCCGTTTCTTTCGCTAGCGAGAGAGGTTCGCCGTTTCTTAATTCGAGCCGATCATAGACCAGGCGGGATCGGGTCGTTTCCAATCCGCTGACGAGCACGTCGCGCACGTATTTGCGCGGCCCTGGCCGCAAGACATAGTGCAGATTGACGCGCGTGGGCTGTTCGGCGGGCGTGGTGTTGTAGTCAAACGTCGCGTTGAGATAGCCGCGGCTGTAGAAATAATTCAGAAAATTGTCGCGGTCGGCAGCGACGCTCGCCTCGCTGAATGGCTGGTTCTTCGAAGAAGCGAGCATACTCTCTAGAGCGGTGAGGTCTTGCGCCGCGCCCTCGATGGAAATGTCGGAGACGAACCACTGCGTTCCTTCTTCGATTTGAATGAAGACCGCCAGGCGGCCTGGGACGCCGCGAAAATCGTCCTGAATGCGCGAGGTGACCTTCACGTCGCGAAAGCCGTTCGAGGTATACAAATTTCGGATGGCTTGCACGTCCTGCTGCAAATATGGCTCGCTGAAGCGGCCGTATGGAAAGCGAGGGAGCGAGGCGGGCTCGATGTAAAAGCGCTCGCGCAGCGTTTGCCGGGAAAAATAGCGATTGCCGCCGATATCTAGATAGACGAATTTGTGCCGCCGGCCGCGGTCGACGTGATAGGTGACGGTGCGCTCGCCCGACCCGGTAGCATCAGTGAGGGAGTGCGTTACTTCGACTTCGAAATAACCTTGCGATTGAAAATATTGCGCCAGATTGCGCTCGCCTTCGTTTAACAAGTCGGTGTCGATGGTTCGTTCCTGGTAGATGGGCAGAATTTGCCGCAGCTTTCCGTGGCCGATTTTCGCGCCCTCTACGCGCACGGCGATTTTAGGGCCGGCCTGAATATCGAGCGAAGGCTTTACGCGGTTGGTCTGCTCCGCGTAGTCAAGTCTCGAAAGAGTAACTTTCGATTCGAGCAGGTTGCGGTCTTGATAGTGACGCCGGACATTATCGACGCCTTGCCGGACTCGCGCGTCGGTGACTTGCTGCCAACCTAGGAGGCCATAGAGCCGTTTCCAGCGTGTGGCGCGGACGATCGCGACTTCGGGACGTTGGGGATTGCCGGTGATCAGAGGTGGCTCGAAGCGCGCGCGGTCGCCCGTATCGACATCG
>Ga0081455_10007707_pt1 | contig 11299 bp, 11 predicted proteins | sample TabmetS3T2R1_FD_70207 | JGI IMG/M metagenome (GOLD analysis project Ga0081455, IMG submission 70207) | Tabebuia heterophylla rhizosphere microbial communities from the University of Puerto Rico - S3T2R1 | ecosystem: Host-associated > Plants > Roots > Rhizosphere ...
GGTGGAGCCGGTGGCGAGCGTCGGGTCGCCGATCGATAGCGGCAGGCGTTCCGGCCGGGCCCCGAACACGCCCGACTCGTACACGAGCTGGAGCTCCGTCGCGACCGTGCGCTGCGCGAGGTTGCACACGATGTTCGGAAGCCCCACCCCGACGAAGCAGTTCGACGCGCCCGCGAGCAGGCGAGCGCTCGCCGCGATCATGATCTCGGACTTGGAGTAGCCGGGACGCGCGACGCCTTCGGCCCCTTGGGCGCGATCGATCACGCGTACCTCCCGTAGTCGACCTCGCCGGAGGGCGCGGGATCGGGGCGGAGCGCGTCCCAGTACGCATCGCCGAACTTCTCCACGTACTCGCGGTGGTTCGCGAGGCCGTACACCCACTCGTCGTACCACGCCTCGAGCCGCTCGGGATCGCGGGCGATCGCGTCCCACTCCAGGTAGAAGGCGTTGTCTCGGTCGTAGTACCCCTGCGCGAACGACGGGTGGCATCCGAACGGCTCCTCGACGACGGCGTCGACCACCGCGCCGGGGATGACGGTTCGGTTCGGATCGCGCCGAACCGTCGTCTCCTCGACGACCTCCTCGACCACGACGATCACACGGTGCGCCGCGAACGCGACCTCCTTCTGACAGCCCAACAACCCCCAGATCTGCGTGTCGCCGTCGGGATCGGCGCGCTGCGCGTGCACGACCGCGACGTCGGGGCGTAGCGGCGGGACGACGTACACGTCGTCACCGTCGTCGTAGGGGCTCGTCATCGGCACGATCTTCGGGTTGACCCGTGGGATGTCCGACTCGTAGTAGCTCCGGATCGGGAAGAACGGCAGGTTCGCCGCCCCGGCCATGTAGCGACACACCATGCCGAAGTGGGAGTACTCCTCGATCTCCAGGGGCGCCGGATCGGCCTTCTCGATCCGGCGCCGAACGGCGTGGAGGTTGCCGACCCCGGGGTTGCCCATCCAGCTGAAGATCAGCTTGGTCGCGACCCCCGCCCCGATCATCTGGTCGTAGATCACATCGGGGGTCATGCGAGCGAGCGTCAGATCGCGACGCCGCTGCCGGATGATCTCGTGGCCCGCCGCGAAACAGATGAGATGGGTGAAGCCCTCGATCGCCACCGTGTCGCCGTCGCGGACGAGCTCCCGCACGGCATCCTGCATCGTCGTGACCTTGCTCACCCCGACTCCCCCCGCCGGTCTCGCCCGCCGTCGTCCGTGTCGACCCGCCGGCCTAGGACAGCACCTGGTCGGGCTGCCAGCCGTCGTCGGGACCGCGCATCACGCAGAACTCGTTGCCCTCGGGATCGCGCATCTGCATCCAGAAGCTGCCCTCGACCTCGATGAAGCCCCGCTCCGTCGCGCCCAGGCCCTTCAGCCGTTCGACCTCCACGGCCATCGACGTGGTGGGCCGTACGTCCAGATGGACCCGATCCTTGGCGGTCTTCGCCTCGGGGACGGGCTGGAAGAACATGCCCTGCGTCCGGCCCGACGGATCGGCGATGTAGGCGCCGGTCTCGTCCGAGTCGTCGTCGAACGTGTAGCCCGTCGCACCCGCCCAGAACGTGGCGACCGCGACGGGGTCGACGCAGTCGAACGTCAGCGTTCCCGGCTCCAGCGCCACGCTCAGGCCCCCGCCGACTCGACCTCGGCGACGGCCTCCTCGAAGATCTCGACGCCCGCCCGTGCCTGGTCCTCGCGGAACGTGAGCGCGGGCGAGATCCGGATCGCATCGTCGCCGCAGCCCAACACCAGCAGCCCTCGGCGGAAGGCGGCCAGTTCCACGGCCGACGCCATCTCGTGATCGGGGAAGGACAGCCCGATCCACAAGGCGCGACCGCGCACCTCCGTGATGATCGGATGACGTGAGGCCACGCCCCGCAGGCCACCCAGCAGCACGTCCCCGACGGTCCGCGCGTTCTCGACCAACCCCTCGCGCTCGATCACGTCGAACGTCGCGAGCGCGGCAGCGCAGGACACGGGGGACCCCCCGTACGTCGATCCATGCGCGCCCAGCTCCCACATCATGAGGTCGTCGCGCGCGATCGTCGCTCCCAGCGGGAGCCCGCTCGCGATCCCCTTGCCCGCCGTGATGATGTCGGGCACGACGCCTTCCTGCTCGATCGCCCACATCGTGCCGCTGCGGCCCATCCCCGACTGCACCTCGTCGCAGACCAGCAGGATCCCGTGCCGGTCGCAGAGCTCGCGGAGGTAGGTGAACCACCCCGGCGGCGGGATCACGTAGCCCCCCTCGCCGAGCCATGACTCGACGACGATCGCCGCGACCTCGGTGGGCGAGACCATGCGCGTGAACAGCACGTCCTCGAGGTACTCGAAGTCCCCGTAGAACGAGTGGTACACGCTCGGCAGCATCGGGCCGAAGTTCGTGCGGTACTTCGCCTTGGAGGCGGTCAGGGTGACCGAGCCCATCGATCGGCCGTGGAACGACTGGTAGAAGCCGATCAGGTACTGCCGGCCGGTGGCGTAGCGCGCGAGCTTGATCGCGGCCTCGACGGCCTCGGTCCCGGAGTTGGTGAGGAACGACCGGGCCCGGGCACCCCCGAACGGCGCCATCGCGTCGAGCCGCTCACAGACGTCGGAGTAGATCGGCAGGTAGAAGTCGCTCGCCGAGTAATGCAGCAGCTCGGTCGCCTGCCGCTGCACCGCCTCGACGACCTCGGGGTGGCAGTGTCCGGTCGAGGTCACCGCGATCCCCGCATTCATGTCGAGGAAGATGTTCCCGTCGACGTCCTCCACGATCGATCCGGCGCCCCGTCGCGGCACGAACGGGTAGGCGCGGGGCAGGGACGGTGAGGTGACCCGGCGGTCGCGCTCGATCCGAGCCATGGCCTCGGGGCCGGGCACCTCGGTCACGATCTGGGGACGGACCAGCGAGGCGAGGCCCTGGTAGGTCAGCGCGGCGTCGGCGAGGCTCACTCGTCGATCACCGTCCTCGACTGCTCCCGAAGGTAGCTCAGGACGTAGTAGGGACCTCCACCGGCCCTGCCGGTCGAGCCCGAGCCCTTCCAGCCGCCGAAGGGCTGGACACCGGGCCAGGCGCCCGTCGTCGAGCCCGCACGCCGGTTCACGTAGACGACGCCGGCCTGGATCCGCCGGAGCCACTCGTCGATCTCGCCCTGGTCCTCGCTGAAGAACCCGGCCGTCAGCCCGAGCTCCGTGTCGTTCGACTTCTCGATCGCGTCCTCGAGCTCGTCGAACGGTCCCACCACGACGAACGGGGCGAACAGCTCCTGCGACCAGATGTAGCTGTCCTCGGGCGTCTCGACGACGGTGGGCTCGACGAACGTGCCCCGAGCGAGGTCGCCGTCCTCGATCCGGTGTCCGCCGATCACGACCGTGCCGTTGGCCTCGGCCTCGGCGACGGCCTTCTCGAAGCGTTCCACCGCGGCCTCGTCGATCACGGGCGAGAGGTAGGCATCACGCTCGAGCGGGTCCTTGGGCGTGATCTTCGAGGTCTTGTCCTTCAGCTGGGTGACGAAGTCGTCGTACACCTCACGCTCGACGTACACGCGGCTACAGGCCGAGCACTTCTGCCCGCCGAAACCGAAGGCGCTGCGCAGGACGCCGTCGGTCGCCTTGTCGAGGTCCGCATGCTTCGTGACGATCGTCGGGTTCTTGCCCCCCATCTCCAGCACCACCGGCTTGGGGTGGTCGGTGGCGAAGTGCTTGTAGATGTCCATGCCCACCGCGTAGGACCCGGTGAACGTGACGCCATCGACATCCGGGTGACGGACCAGGTTGGCGCCGGCCTCGTCCCCTCCCGACAGCAGCTGGAACGCGCCCTCCGGCATCCCGGCGTCGCGGTAGGCCTCGTAGAGCTTGAACCCGAGCAGGGAACCCTGCGGGCTCGGCTTGAGCACGACGGTGTTCCCGGCCGCGAGCGCGCCCGAGGAGGGCCCGCCGGACAACGCGAGCGGGAAGTTGAAGGGACTGATCACGGCCCACACGCCGTAGGGGCGCATCACGTCGTAGTAGTCGCCGGCCGCCCCGAGCCCGCTCATCGGCGTGCGGAACCCATCGTGCTTCTCCATCTCGTCGCAGTTCCAGCGGATCAGCTCCGCGGTCTCCTGGACATCGCCGAGCGCCTCGAGCCGATTCTTGCCGACCTCGAACGCCATCAACGCGGCGAGGATGTACAGCCGGTCTTCGATCAGGTCGGCGGCCGTGCGCAGGATCTCCACGCGGCGCTGCCAGCCCATCGAGTCCCACTCGCCCGCGAACGCCTTCGCCGCGGCGACGGCACGGTCGACCTGCTCATCGCTCGCCTGCTGGATGTTCGCGACCACGATGTCTCGGTCGATCGGCGACCGCTCTTCGTAGACCGAAGCGCCGTCCTGTTCCTTGCCGTCGATCACGATGGGGACGTTCCCGCCGAGCTGGGCGCGGGCCTCTTCGACGGCCGCGTCGTAGGCGGACTGCAGGTCCTCGTTGTCGGCGGAGAGCGTTGCGTAGGTCACACGGAACTTCTCAGCCATCGGGAGCGACCTCCTTCGCGACAGGGGTGGATGCGAACGCGCGTCCGCCATGCTAGCCGAGCGCTCCGTGGGCCGCCCAGCCCTCCTGTGACCGCCCGTCCGACGCGGAACGTGGCCGCTGACCTGCGAAGACGCCGCTCCGGCGATCGGCCGGTCGAACCCCGGAAATCGCGATCGAGGGGGCGTATGCTGCGGCTCCCACATGAGGCTCGTGACCTACGACCGGGGGGGGCACCGGCGACTGGGAGCGATCCTCGAGGGTGAGGTGGTCGACCTGCCCGACGCCGTCGGGCACCCGGCCTTCCCCACGACGCTCGAGGTGCTGGTTTCGAGTAGCCGAGGCACCGTGATGGATGCGGCGCGCACGGCGCTGGACCGCGACGACGCCTGGAACTGGCGCGTCCCCAAGCCACGGATCCTGACCCCGCTGTTCCCCCAGTCGCTGCTGTCGCCACGGGCGATGGACGTCGACCGGCGCATCGTGGGACCGGAGCAGCTCGTCCCGTGGCCCACGGGTGCCGCGTGGCTCGACTACGAACCGATGATCGCCGCGGTGATCGGGGACGAGGGGTCGCGGCTGGAGGCGGACGACGTCCCGCCGCATGTGTTCGGCTACACGCTCGTGAGCGACTGGCGCGCGCGTTCGGCCGACGGGTCCCCGGTCGAGACCGCCGAGGGCGTTCCGATCGCGATCGGTCCGTGCGTCATCACGGTGGAGGAGTTGGCCGACCCGCAGGCGATCTTCGTCCAGGTCAAGGTCGACGAGCTCGAGATCTTGAAGGGGAACCTGAACGGTGCCGCGACCAACCTGTTCCGGCTGATCGCCGAGGTCTCACGCCACGCGGTGCTCGAACGGGGGGACGCGTTCGCCCTCGGACCGTTCCCGCCCGCCGACGACGACGCCGATCCGTCCCGGCGCCTGTGGCCGGGCGCGCTGGTCGAGCTCGCCGTCGAGGGCATCGGCACGCTCCGCAACCGCGTCGACGAACGCTGACCCGCTCCCGAAGGAGGCTCCATGCCGTACCTGGCGTCCTGGTTCGACAGCCTGTTCACGATGCCGATCCCGATCGGCGAGAAGATCGCTCGCACGATCCTCGTCTACGTGATCGTCGTGGTCCTGCTGCGGGTCCTGGGCCGGCGAACGGTCGCGCAGCTGAACGCGTTCGACCTGGTGGTGCTGCTGCTGCTCAGCAACGTCGTACAGAACGCGATCATCGGGCCAGACAACTCGCTGATCGGCGGGTTGATCGGCGTGGTCACGCTCCTGCTGATCAACACCGTGGTCGTGTGGGTGGTTCGTCGGAACCCGTGGCTCGACCGCGTCGTGGAGGGGTCGAACGTCACCCTGGTGCGGGACGGGAGCGTCGACCAGCGTGCGCTTCGACACCTCGGCATCCGCGAGGCGGATCTCCACGCCGCCTTGCTGACACAGGGCGCCGAGGGCATGCAGGACGTCAAGGAGGCCGACATGTACCCCTCGGGCTCGATCGTCGTCGAGCTCACCCAGGAAGCCGAGAACGCCAGCCGGATGGACCTGGACCGCGTGGAGCACAAGATCGACGACCTCGCGGCCGCCATCGCGCGGATGACGACGACGAGCTGAACGGCGGTTACCTGCGCTTCGCTGCCTTGCGCGCGGCACCACGCTCCGTGGCCTGCCGATGCTCGCGGTCCTTCTTCTTGCGCTGCCGGTCCTTCGCGGATCGGACCCGCGCCAGATCGCCTCGACCCATCGTGTTCGCTCCTCGCTCAGTCGTCGCCGTCGCCGCCCTGCGCCAGCTCCATCGAGCGTTGACGCGCCGCGTCGATCGCGTTCAGGAACGCGGCCCGCACCCCGGCTTCCTCCAGGTGACGGATCGCCTCGATCGTGGTGCCGCCGGGCGAGGTCACCATCTCCCGGAGCTCCACGGGATGCTTGCCGGTGTCGCGCAGCATCTTGGCCGAGCCGAGCATCGTCTGGATGATCAGGTCGGTCGCGACGTCGCGGGACAGCCCGAGCAGGATACAGGCCTCGATCATCGCCTCGGCCAGCAGGAAGAAGTAGGCCGGGCCGCTGCCGCTGGTGGCGGTCACGGCGTCGAGGTGCTGCTCTTTCAGGCGGAGCACCTTCCCGACGTAACCGAGCAGCTCCTCCGCGATGGCGAGATGCTCGTCGATCGCCGTCGACCCAGCGGCGATCACCGACATGGCCTCGTCGACCATGACCGGCACGTTCGACATCACCCGCACCACCGGCACGCCATCGGGCAGGTGCTTCTCCACGAACGACGTCCGGACGCCCGCCGCGAAGCTGATGACCGTGTGCTCGGTCGTCACCTCTTCGCGGATCTGCGACAGGAGCGTCTCGGTGTCCTGCGGCTTGGCCATGAGGACCAGGACGTCGGCCCAACGTGCGGCGCCGGGGTTGTCGAGCGTCGCGGCGACGCCGTACTTGCCGGCGAGCTCCCGAGCACGCTCGTCGCGGCGGTTCGTGACCATGATCTCGTCCGGCATACGCCCACCGGAGCGGATCAGGCCAGAGATGAGCGCCTCGCCCATCTTCCCGCCGCCGAGGAACGCCACCCGTCTGGTCTCCGAAGCTTCCATCGCCGGACAGCCTACCCGTCGCCGGAGCGCGCTCGTTCGTCTCCAACGCCTTCGGCCGCCTGCGAGCTGATCCCACCGCGAAGGACCTCGACGAACTCCTTGATCCGCATGCGGCGACGCTCCGGCGTCCGATGGATCAGACCGGGATCGAGCTCCGCCGAGACCAGCGCGTCCTGGAACCGTTCCGCCGCCCAGTCGATCATCGAGGCGAGCATCTCCGGGTCCACGTCGTCGCGGATCTCCCCGCGGCCCACCCCGAACTCCACGAACTCGAGCGTCCCGTACGGGTCCTCGCTGCGCATGAACCGATCGATCGGCCGGCGCATGTCCATGCCGGTGTCGTAGCGGCCGATCATCGCGATCCGGTGTGGCACCGGATCGGCGTCGACGAGGTCCTCGGTCCGCTCCAACCACCAATCGAGCGTCGCCCAGAACCCGCCGTCGACGACGGCCTCGGGAGCATCGAGCCAAGCGGGGAGCTTCGACACGGCGTGCTGGTACGTGGCCATGAACAGGCCTTCCTTCGTCCCGAAGTCCAGGAAGACGGTGCCCTTCGCGACCCCGACCTCACGGGCGATATCCTCGACACGCCCGCCCCGGTAGCCGTGCTCGGCGAAATGCCGCATCGCCACCTCGATCGTGCGCGCACGACGTGCCTGCGGTTCGCTCCGACCCTGGGTCATGCGCGAGACGGTATCGGAACGGGCGCAAGAAAGAACCCGAGGGACCTTCCGGCTCGCCGGGAACCGAAGCTCCCAGCCACCGTCAGCCCCTCGGGCTCAGGTGCTCCAAGCAACCTCCGCTCCACCGCGACTCAACGACCGGATCGCCCGGCGGCGGCTCGCCCGAGGGCGCTCCGTCGCCTCGCCTCCTGGTGGTGCGCCTTGCGACGCCCCTCCGCGGAGGCGGGCTCCCCACCCGGCTCGCCCGAGGGCGTTCCCGGCGGGGCGCCGCGTCGGCCTTGCGGCTCCCGCGGCCCCGGATCAGCGTCCTTGCCTTTCGGCCTCTCTGCCAACCCGTCGCGCCTTCCTCGCCCAAGGGCGGTTCCGGCGCTGCTCCGGTCTCCTCGCGTCGGTGCTTCGACTGCTTGGAGCGAGGCGAAGAGTACGGGCGGGTGGAGGTGCGGTCAACTCTGCGTTTCCGCAGGTCAGAACACATATCTGCAGGTCAGGGACTTGGGAGAAAGACTGACAATTCCAACCGCGAGGTGACGAACATCACAGCAGCGAGTGAACGCCCAGCTCAGCCCACATGTGCCGACACCGCGAGCGGGCGATCAGACGCTTCGCGGTAGACCGCCAGCACCTCGTCGGCCGTCGCGTCCCACGTGAATCGCGGGGCTCGCCGCGAAGCTTCCGCACCCATCGCGTCGTGCAGCCGATCGTCGCGGAGGAGTTGCAGCAAGCGGTCCGCGTGGTCGGACGGGTCGTGTCCCTCCACGAGGAACCCGGTCCGCCCGTCCTCCACCACGTACCGCAGCCCTCCGACCCGAGCGGCCACCACGGGCGTCCCGCACGCCTGCGCCTCGAGCGCGACGAGCCCGAACGACTCCGATCGCGACGGCACGAGCGCGACGTCGGCGGCCGCGTAGAAGTCGGCCAGCTTCGACTGCGGTTGGGGCGGGAACAGGATCACTCGCTCGCTCACGCCCAGCGCGGTGGCCAGCTCCATCAGGCGCGCGACCTCCGCGCCCTTGTCCGGCCCGCTCGGCCCCCCGACGATCGCGAGCACCAGGTCGCCGGCGGCCTCGGGGTCGCGAGCGATCGCGTCGGCGACCGTTCGGACCGCGACGTCCGGGCCCTTGTGCGGCTGCAGCCGGCCGACGTACAGGGCCAGACGTAGACCCGACAGATGCAGGCGCGCGCGCGCACCGTCGCGGTCCTTCGGAACGAACAGGGCCGGGTCGACCCCTGGCGGCACGATGCGGATCTGCTCGGGATCGGCCCGGTAGAGACCGACGAGTTGCGCCGCTTCCGAGGGCGTCGGGGCCAGGATCCTGCGAGCCCGTTCGATCACGGCCCGTTCGCCGGCCAGACGCTCCGGAGGCTCGGGCCGCTCTCCTCGCGCGAGGGAGTAGTTCTTGACCTTCCCCAGCGTGTGGAACGAGGCCACGAGCGGCACGTTCCAGGCCTCGGCCGCCGCGCGTCCCACCCATCCCGAGAGCCAGTAGTGGCTGTGGATCACGTCGTAGCCGCGTCGGTCTTCGTGGGCGATCCGCAGCACCCCGCCCAGGAACTCGGGCAGGAAGCGGGGGACGTCCGCCTTCGGGATCGGCGTGCACGGCCCGGCCTTGATCGGCACGACCCGAACGCCCTCGCCGATCACCCTGCCGGCGTGGTCGGCGCCGCCGCGGCACCGGGTGAACAGATCGACCTCGATCCCGCGTCCCGCCAGACGCTCGGCCACCGCATTGATGTACACGTTCATGCCCCCCGAGTCGCCCGTGCCGGGTTGGTCCACCGGCGAGGTGTGGACGGAGAGGACGGCGACACGAGGGCTGCCCATGCTTCCAGGCTACCGGTGAGGTGCGCGAACGCTGGGTCCCGGCGCGGTCCCGGTCGGTTCAGCGCCGGCGCAGCTCCAGCGCCGGTTCCACCACGCCGACCGGCACATCGCCGCCGGAGATCACCGGGCGGTGGTGGGCGGCCAGGGACCGCAGCTGCGCCCGGTCGATGAGGTCGAGCGCGCGGAGCGTCTCGAGCAGGGCCGGCCCGGTGCCTCGCGAACCCCCGTCGGCCGTCTTGACCGCGATGCCGATCCCCGAGTCGAGGTGCGCGGCGCACACGAGCCCCTCCGCACCCTCCTTCACCACGATCCCGTCGACCACCTGCATCGTCTCCGAGTCGAGGCGCCTCCGGCCGCCGACGATGTACGGCTCGGTCCGCATCGCATCCGTGGCACGGAGCGCGTGCGGGGCGAGCGCGCCCAGGAGCTGGGGCTTCGCCAGCCGTGCGAAGAGCGTCGCGGCGTGCCGCATCGCCATGCCGTGGACGGGCACCCCGCAGCCGTCGACCCCGATCACCAGGTCCCGTGCGCCGCTGGCGCGCTGCACCGCGGAGCGGATCCGGCGCTGCAGCGGGTTCGATCGAGCCGGGTACGTCGCACGATCCCACCCCGCGCCGACGCAGGCGAGCACCATGCCGGCATGCTTGCCCGAGCAGTTGTGGAACAACCGGTTCGGGTGTTGTGAACGGGCCCGCTCCTCCGGGTCGAGCGGATAGCCGGGCGGCGTGAGCAGCGAGTCGGGACCGAGTCCTCCGCGTTCGAGGACCGCTCGAACGGCTCCGAGGTGGACGGGTTCCCCGTTGTGCGACGCGCACATCACCGCGACCTCTCGCGAGGGGATGGCGTCGTCACCGATCACCGACAGCGACACGGCGGCCTGCAGCGGCTTCGTGCACGACCGCAGGTAGACGGGCCGATCGACGTCGCCGGCACGGGCCAGGACCCTCCCGTTCGCGTCGCACACCGCGACGTGTCCCACGACGACGGATTCCTCGAGGCCGGAACGCACGACCCGTGCGAGCGGTGCGGCTCCCATGCCGAGGGAGCGTACCTGAGCGGGTTCGGGGGACCGCCCCGCCGGTCAGCCGGCTCGCGCGACCGACAGACGCGCCACGGGGATGTCGTCGCGTTCGTGCGGACGGGGAAGCCCGAGCATGTGGCCGGCGGTGTCGAGCACGGCGACCTCGCGCTCGTCACGGTCGAACCCGGAGATCCCACCCTCCGCGACCAGGTCGATGAACGCGTCGACCACCTGCGGATCGAACTGACTGCCCGAGCCCTCGACGATCTCGTCGTAGGCCGTGTCGAACGGCAACGCCATGCGGTAGGGGCGGTCGCTCGTCATGGCGTCGAAGCAATCGGCGATCGCGAACACCCGCGCGGCCAAGGGGATCTCCTCTCCACGGAGCCCCTGCGGGTAGCCGCACCCGTCCCAACGCTCGTGGTGCGTACGCACGATCTCGACCGCGCCCTGCAGGAACCGGATCGGCTCGACGATCTGGGCACCGATCGTGGGGTGGGCGCGCATCACGCTCCACTCGGCCTCGGTGAGCGGACCCGGCTTGCACAGCACGGCCTCGGGGATGCCGACCTTGCCGATGTCGTGCAGGAAGAACCCGTACGCGACCTCGGGTCGCTCGGCGAGCTCGGGATCGACGCGAGCCGCAAGCGCGAGGCCGTAACGCTGCGTGCGGTCGAGGTGACCGCGGGTGGTCC
>Ga0081455_10007708_pt1 | contig 11296 bp, 9 predicted proteins | sample TabmetS3T2R1_FD_70207 | JGI IMG/M metagenome (GOLD analysis project Ga0081455, IMG submission 70207) | Tabebuia heterophylla rhizosphere microbial communities from the University of Puerto Rico - S3T2R1 | ecosystem: Host-associated > Plants > Roots > Rhizosphere ...
TGGTCTTGGCGCTGTCGATGCGGCCCACCATGTCGCGCAGCTCCTCGACGCGGCTGGTGATGCGGCCATGCACTTCGCCGACGCGGAACACGGTGTGCTTGTCGCCGCCCTTGGCGACGGTTCGGCGAATACGCGCCGGCTCGAACATGTCGACCGAGATCAGCGAGGCGATCATGCCCACGGTCTTGCCCCAGCCGACCACGCCCGCGATGCGCTCCTCGTTCAGGCAGTTCTGCAGCGACACGACATAGCCGTCGGGCGCCAGGTACTGCTTGATCAGCGCCGTCGCCCATTCGGTGTCGTAGGACTTCATCGAGACGAAGGCGATGTCGATCGGCTTCTGGCGCGAGAGGTCCTGCATCTCGGTGAGATGCATGGTCTTGGCGTTCTTGACCGTGACCTTCTCCTCCGGCGTGACGCCGTCGAGCTCCAGGCCGCGGCTGCGGATGGTCTCGATGTTCTCCGGCCAGAAGTCGATCAGGGTGACGTCCTCGCCCGTATGGGCGAGCCAGCCGCCGACATAACCACCCAACGCGCCGACGCCGACGACTGCGATTCGCTTGCCCATGGTTTTCCTCCTCAAGCTGCTGCCGGCAGCCGGGCAAGGAACGCCTCGACCGCCTGATTGAAAAGCGCGGGTTGGTGCAAATTGGCCGCATGGCCCGCGTCGGCGACCACCACTTTGATCGCCTGCTTGATCTTGGCCGCCATGTAGTCGGTGGCGGCCAGGAAGTTGGTGTCGTTGGCGCCGACCAGCACCAGGGTCGGCACGGCGACCTTGTCGAGCGACTGGATCACCCGGTCGTTGTCCTGGGCCAGCATGCCGCGCGCGGCGCGGGCGAGCCCGCTGGCGTCGCGATGGCGCGTCAGCTTGACCTCGTCGCTGGAATTGAGGGCGGCCAGTCCCTTGGCCTCGAGGTTGGCGGCGCGCTGGCGCGCCGTCTCGTTCCACTTGGCGCGCGCCTCGTCCTTCTTGAAGCCCGGCCCGGTGTCGAACAGCATCAGCGCACGCACGCGCTCGGGATGGCTGGCGGCGAAGGCGAGCGACATGTAGCCGCCCAGCGACAGCCCGGCGATGATCGCCTTGTCCGCCCCGACCTGGTCGAGCAGCGCCTTCATGTCGCCCACGGTCAGCGCCTCGGAATAGAGGCTCTGGTCGGCCGGATAGTCCGATTCGCCGTGGCCGCGCATGTCCCAGACGACGACCTGGTAGCGGTCCTTCAGCGCCGCGATCTGGCCATCCCACATGCGCGCGGTCGAGCTGTAGCCATGGCTCAGCAGGATCGTCGGCCCGCGTCCATGGACCTCGTAGTGAATCATCACGCCGTCGCGGTCGAGCTTGGCCATCACCCTTTTACGCGCGTCTCGGCGCGCGCCCTCTCGATGTAGCGGTCCGCATCTTCCTGCAGCACCAGGCGCTCCTTCACCAACCGGTCGACCGCTGCCTGGACCTTGGCCCTGTAGTCGGCCCGGCTCCGATAGCGCTCGGCGATCTTCTCGGTCGGGAAGGGAAGGCAGCTGCCGTCGCGGTCGGCCAGCTCGCCCGCCGGATAAGGCGGCTTGTACTCGTTCCAGCCGGTGTAGGTGGCCAGTGGCACGGCGATGTCCGGCAGCCGCACGCCGGCCACCTCGTTGCCGTCCGCATCGACCTTGCAAACGAGCGTCGGATAGCCTTTCCCGACCTGATTGGTACGCGTCGCCACTGCAGCACCCGGTATTGCCGGGAAGCCGGTTTCGTCGGGCTCGACCAGCGTGCCCTCACTGAGCGTCGGCACGCGGCTGGGTGGGGGCGCCTTGCCTGATACCACCCATTCGTCGAGCGCCACGAGCAGCGCCCGCACACTTGGCATCGGGTTGTGCGGATTGCGCGGATTGACGTTGGGCCCCGGATCGGTGGTCGCGCCGGCACGGCCACCATGCTGTGTGCCGGCGATCATGTAGACCCGCGAATTGCCCGGCAGCGCCACGTCTTTGGCCCCGAACGGATCGGTGTGCAGCAGCGACGCCCCCTTCTGCCAGTATTCCGTCGAGGTGTTGGTCTCGATCAGCTTGGGATCGCTGCCATCGCCGCGGAACAGCGAACCCGTCTGGCGCGTGATCGGATCTTCGAGCGTCGCCGTGCTGAAGGGGAACCACGATTCGGGGAAGCTGTGGTCCTCGTGTTGCGTGTTCGTACGCGCTGGCTGACCAAAGGGTGTGTTGAAGAAGATGCGTCCAACGCCGGCGATGTGCGAATGGATGCCGTCGAAGACTTTGCGTCCCTGTTCGTCGCGATTGAAGCCTTCGGAGACGTGGTTGCGCAGGTAGCGGCCGGCCTGCGAGAAGCCGATGGCGAGCGCGTGAGTGATCGGGCCGCCGGTGGCGGCGAGCCCGCCCTTGTCGTAGCGCAGGAAGCTCACGACATCGCGCGTCGCGGCGAACCCCAGGCCCTGTACCTTGGGCTTGGTGCCTTGATAGGTGAACTCGTAGAGGAAGCCCGGCTTGGGCTTGCCGTCGGCGAGCTTGATGGTGCGTGCGTCGACCTGCGTCCAGCCGATGTCCTGCCGCGGGTCGTGCTCGCGTTCACGTACCGTGAGGCGTGCACCGTCAGCCGTGGCCATCTCGTAGGAGAGCTTGAAGGTTTCCAGCGCGCCGGCACGCGTGCCCGAGACGAACTCATCGCGCACGGTCTGCACGATGGGCTGGCCGTTGTCGGTCGCGACGGGAGCGGTGAGCCCCAGACCCATGTTGGTGCGCGGCGCGTCGGGATCCCAGCCCGACCACACGATGGTGTAGCCTTGCCGCAAGGGAAAGCCGTTGCCGAGGTCGGCCAGCGTCTTGGGGTCGTTCACGCCCTGCGGGCCGTCGGCGATGTTGCCGAACAGCATCTTGCGGCCGCGATTGTTGACTTCGTAGAGGATGCGCCCCTTGCCGCGTGCAGAATCCTTGGGACGCAAGATGAAGATGTCCGTCTCGTATTCGACCTTGCCGCGTGCGTTCAGCGGCGCCTTGTCGATCAAGGCAATGCCCTTGTTGGCGGGATCCTTGGGATCGACCTCGCCCTTGGCCCGGCCGACGACGCGCTCGTACGCGCCGACCTCGCCGAAGGCTGCGCCGTCGGCGAGCGGCTCGACGCGCTCGATCTCGAGCGACAGCAGCATCTAGGCTTTGGCCTCTTCGGGCGGGAAATTCAGCTCCACGCCGACGCCGTCGGGATCGTAGAGAAAGATCTGCGCCGCACCGGTGCGTGGCACCACCTGCTCGCGGAACTTCACCTTCTTGGACTCCAGGCGCTTGCGCACGCCCGGCAGATCGGTGGCGGCAAAGGCGATGTGGTCGAAGCGGCCGGTATCGTCGTACTTCTTCTCGGTGCCGCGTACGGTGATGCCCTCTCGTGGTTTCCGCGGTCCCAGCAGGTGCACGGTCGGCACACCACCCGAATAGAGCCAGTAGCCCGGGAAGCCGAGCGGTGGACGATCGCCGTTCTCCAGCCCTAGCACGTCGCAATAGAAATCCTTGGTGCGCTCCAGGTCGGAAGGCTCGATGGTGAAATGCTGCAGGACGCCAAGCGGCATGATCCGTCTCCAGTGATGATCAGACGAAGGTGAGGTCGGCTTCGGCGCCCAGCATCCAGGCGCCGACAGTCTCGAAATGCGACAGCCGGCCCTGCAGTTGCTGGGTCACGGTGTGGATGTCGCGGAAGCGGCGTTCCAGCGGATGGCTTTCGAAGATCGCCGTGGCGCCGGCGGCGTTGTAGGCGAAGTCGACCGCCTCGCGCGCCCGATGGATTGCGTTGGTCGAGGCCATGCGGATGGTGATGCGATGGTCCACCGTGAGCTTGTCGCCGGCCGAGATCTGCTTCCAGATGTCGGCCATCGATTGCAGCAGGAAGGCACGCGCGGAGCGAATGCCGACTTCGGCCAAGGCGAGGTTGGTCTGCACCACCGCGTTGTCGCGAAGAGGGCTTTTCTTGCCGCGGGGGATCTTATTTTTCGCAACGTCGACGAAGCTATCGAGCGCCGCACGAGCGATGCCCAACGCCACGCCAGCGAACCCCACCTCATAACAGGTCATTGCCGACATGCGATAGAGTGGACCGGACTCACGGCATTCCTTCTCGGACTCCCGCGTGATCACGTCGCGCGTGATCGAATGGGAGGCCGGCACGAAATGGTCGGTGAGGGCGAACTGGTCGCTCGCCGTGCCGCGCAATCCGACGACGTTCCAGATATCCGTCCACTCGACTTCGTTTGACCGCACGAGCATCGTGCGCTCGACCTGCTTGCCGTCCGAGTTAAGCCGCGGCGAGCCATCGGCCCGCCAGATCGGACAATGGGCACCGAGCCAGGTCGCATGCCGGCAGCCCGAGGCGAAGGCCCACACACCGGTGACCTTGTAGCCGCCTTCGCATTCAATGGCCTTAACCCGCGGCCCTGGCCCCCAGGCAAGTACGGCCCGCGGGTCGTCGCCGAAGATCGCCTTGGCCACGGGAAGATCGAGATAGGCCGCCGACATGGCGCAGCCGCCGGCCTGGCTGAGGCACCAGGCGGTGCTGGCATCGCCGCGCGCGATGGTCTCGATCACGTGGAAGAAGGTGATGGGATCGGTCTCGATGCCGTTCGCCGAGCGCGGCAGCAGCAGGCGGAACAGCCGCGCCTCGTGCAGCCTGTCGAGCAGTGCCGATGGCAGGCGACGCTTGTCCTCGATCTCATCCGAGGTTGCCTCGACCAGGGGCCGCAGCGCGGCGGCCCGTGAGATGATCGCCGGGTCCCCGGCGAGATCAGCGGAAGACGGGATCAGCGTGTCCAAGACTTTCGACTCCCAATTCCTTGTCGATCTGTTCGAGCGACTTGCCTTTGGTTTCCAGCCCGAAGAAATAATAGACCACCCCGGCCATCAGGAACCAGCAGCCGAGATAGACGAAGGCCGTCGGGATCTGCGGCAGGGGTACGTCGGGTTTCAGATAGTTGCCGGAGCCGACGATCAGCGCCAGGCCGACCGGTCCCAGGATCTTGCCGATGCCGCCGAAGCCGTAGGCCGAGCCCATGCCGGAGGTCTTCAAATGCGAGGGCCAGATTTCGGCGGCATAGGGGCCGACGATGGCGAAGCCGCCGTCGACGAAGAACATCGCCGCCGCCAGGATCAGCCAGAAGGCTGAGAGCCCGAAGATCGTTCCGCCATAGTTGTACCCGGCGACGATGATCAGGACACCCGCACCCAATCCAAGCAATCCGCCGCTGTTGCGCCGCCCGATCTTCTCGGACAGCCACGAGAAGCTGATGCGGCCCAGGAAGCCCGTGACGGTGAGCAGGATCATCATTTTCGAAGCTTCCTGCGGCGTCACCTTGAGCAGCAGCACGAACAGCGATGGCGCCCACAACGCGATGCCGTAGGCCCCCGTCTGGGCGCCGGCATTGCCGAGCCACGAGACGAGCAGGCTGCGCGGATACTTGAACAGGTCGAACCAGTTGGTCTGGACGACCTTGGCTTCATCGGATCGCGGCAGTGGCAGGGTCTTTGGGTCGACCTGCAGCGCCCAGGCCAGGGACTTGCGCGCCTCCTCCAGCCGGCCTTGCCGCGCCAGCCAGTGGGGCGACTCCGGCACCCAGAGCCGCACCAGCAGCACGACCAGCGCCGGCAGCAGCCCGATGGCAAACAGGAGACGCCATTGGTCGGCGCCCAGGAAGGCGCCCAACACCGCGCCGAGGCCGACGCCGATCGGGATGATGCAGGTCACCAGGCCGCCGATCCAGCCGCGCTTGGAGGTCGGCATGAACTCCTGCACCAGCGGCAGGTCGACGCAATAGAGGCCGCCGACGCCGAAGCCGACGAAGAAGCGCATGATGGTCAGGTAGACCCAACCGTTGTCCGGCGTGAAATAGAGCAGGCCGGTGGCGATCGAGGAATTCAGCACGGTGCCGATGAACACCTTGCGCCGGCCGATACGATCGGCGATCCAGCCCCAGATGTAGGCGCCGAGGATGGCGCCGATTCCCGAACTCAGGAACACGACGGCAGTCTGGCCGAAGGTGAGCTTCCACGGCCCGATCAGGAAGGCGAAGACGAAGGCGATCAGGAAGAAATCGAAGAACTCCAGCGCGTCGCCAATGATGGCCGCGGCGATGATCTTCTTCTGGTTGCCGGTCAGGACGGTCTGCCGGTCGAGAACATCGAACATGGCGTTTCCCCGTGTGCGCTTTGTTTGTGGGCCGGAGGTGCGCACGGCCATGCCGTCCCTGATGGGAACGCTACGCGCTTGGCTCTGGCACGCCAAGCTTTGGCCCGTTTTGCGTTTGCCTCTCGAAACGCAACGCTGCATTGCGCCAACGGTGTCTGTTAAGGATTGCCGGCAAAGGAGACTCACATGAACTGGTCCGATCGCCGCCGCCGTTTCCGCGCCTTGCTTGCCGGCGAGCGCTGCATTCATCCTGGCTCGGTGTTCGACCCCATCTCAGCCCGTATCGCCGAGGATCTCAGCTTCGAGGTCGGCATGTTCGCGGGCTCGACGGCGTCGCTCACCGTGCTGGGCGCTCCCGACCTGATCGTGCTCACGCTGTCGGAATTCGCCGGCCAAGCCTATCGCATCAACCGCGCCGGCAATCTGCCGCTGCTGGTCGATGCCGATCACGGCTACGGCAATGCGCTCAACGCCAAACGGACGGTGGAAGAGCTTGAAACTGCCGGCGTGTGCGGCCTCAGCCTCGAGGACACCGACCTGCCCACGCCCTTCGGTGCGGCCGAGCCGCGCCTGATCCCGATCGCCGAGGGCGTCGGCAAGATGAAAGCGGCGGTGGCCGGCCGCCAGGATTCCACCCTCTGCATCGCCGGGCGCACCAGCGCCATCTCCATCACCGGCATCGACGACGCGATCGCGCGCGGCAAGGCCTATCAGGAAGCAGGCGTCGATGCGTTGTTCTTCGTCGGTGTCAGAACGCGCGCCGAGCTCGATGCAATCTCGGCTGCAACCACATTGCCCCTCATCCTGGGCGGCGGAACGCCCGAGCTCAGCGACCTCGCGTATCTCGGCGCGCGGCGCGTGCGCATCGCCTTGCAGGGGCATCAGCCGTTCGCGGCGGCCGTCAAAGCCGTCCACGACACGCTCAAGGCTTTGAAGGAGGGCACACCACCGTCGAAGCTCTCAGGTGTCGCAGATGTCGAGTTGATGAAGCGCGTGACGCGCGACGGCGACTACACGAGGTGGACGAAGGAGTTTCTCGGCGGTTAGCCCGCCGGCACCAAGGTCACCGCCACTCCGTAGGAGTGCGACTCGCCACCCAGGATCACGCCCCTGAGTGGGCTGACATCGGAAAAATCGCGGCCCCAGGCGACGGCGACATGATCCTCCTTGGCCACCAGGTCGTTGGTCGGGTCGAGGTGCACCCAGCCTGCCGCTTCGCCGCACCAGACAGCGACCCAGGCGTGGCTGGCGTCGGCACCACGCAGCTCGATCTCATCCTTGGATCGCACGGTGCGGATGTAGCCGGAGACGTAGGCTGCGGCGAGGCCGTGAGCACGCAACGCGGCGATCTCGACATGGGCGAAGTCCTGGCAGACACCGGCCTTGCCGGCGAAGACCTCGGCCAGCGGCGTGCTGATGTCGGTGGCGCCCGGATGGTATTCGAAGTCCGCCTTGATGCGCGACGTGAGCTCGCGCGCGGCCTCCAGGATCGGACGGCCGCGCACGAAAGATCCGCCGCCGTATTCCCGCAACGCTTCGACAGACGGCACGAGCGGCGACTCGTGCACGAACTCGCTGGCTTCCACCGACGCGGGGAAACCATCGCCGTTCAGTGCCGCGCGCACATCCTCCCACGGCGGCGTCGAAGCAGCAGGCGGCGGATCTGGAAAGCGCACGTCGATCATCGCCCGCACCTCGATCTCGAAACGGTTATGCGGCTTGTCGAGTCGGTAGATGTCGATGTTATTGCCGAAGTGGTCGATATGTTGGACCGCCAGTGCCGGCACCGGATTGGTCTCGATGCTGATCGAGGCCACCGTCTGGCCGGGAAAGGATCGCGCCCGCAGGTGCGCGATATGCTGCGCGGAGTCGACCATGCTGGCGTAGGCGTAGGAAGTTCGGTGCGAGAGCTGGTACTTCATGCGACGCTCCCTACGCCGTCGAGGAGCCGACGGCCTGCGCCGCCGGGACGTGCGAGAAATAGGCGCGGGTGATCGCCTCCGACAGCTGGTCGAGCCGCTGATCGGTGTCGGCAGTCAAGTCGCGGAGCTGGGCAAGCGCCAGCCCCTCGTGCCGCCATACCTGCTCGTCACCGGCGAACTGGCGCACGGCGGCGTTGAGGTCGCTTTCGAACGACGCCGGCAGCGCCGTCACGCGCGTGCCCGAGATGCGCGCTAGGTAGTCGAGATTGGTATCCATGGCGTGGAGCTGGAAGACGAGGGAGCGGGGGTTGCTGTCGTCCAGGATGACGAGATCGAGCACCGGCGCGGGCTGGAGCTGGCCGAGATATCGCGTGCGATAGGTGATGGTGCTGTCGCACAGCTCCAGCGCCACGCGCATTGCGGCGTCCCAGTCGATCGGCGATTGGCCGAAAGGTCCCAGCGCGCCGGTGACGACGAACTGCGCACGCTCGAGTCTGCGGCCGAGATCGAGGAAGCGCCAGCCCGTGCCGCGAGTCATGTTTTCCTGGGCAAGACCGGACAGGATGGCGACGAAGCGCACGATCTCGTCCAGGGCGGCGAGCAGCGGATCGAGGTTGCCGCGCGCTGCCATCAGGCGCTCGCGGACCTCGGCCATCACCGGGCCTGCCGCTGTCGTCATATCGACCGAGAAACGGTCGCGCATGGCGCTGGTCAACCGCTGGATGGCGCTGAGGACCTGTACCAGACCGCGGTCGTCCGCGGCGATGGTGGCGAGACCGTGCTGGAACACGGCGTGCTCCGGCGCCGACAGGGCGGCGGACTGGTCCATGAGATTGGCCTGGCTCAGCAGGCGCCCGAGCAGGCGCAGCTCGATCGCATCGCGCGGACTCACGGCGCCCTGTGCCACCTTGGTGGCGGTCGTGCGCAGCAGGCGCGCGTCATTGTCCAGCCGTTCGATGTAGCGGCCGAGCCAGAACAGGTTGTCAGCGACACGGCTCTGCAAGTCGGCGCCACCCCGTTCGACGGCGAGCTGGTGAAAGCGTCGAGACGGGGGCAGCTGCACGTCGGCGGCATCCTCGGCCAGCACCCAGACGTCCTTGAGCGTGCCGTTCAAGCGATTGAGCGAACGCAGGCAGGTATCGCCCGCTGGCTCGCGGGCGAGCCCGCCTGGCAGGACGCGATAGCCATCGCCATCAGCGCTGGCGAAGACGCGCAGCACGATGGCTGCGGGCGTGAGGCCGGTGCCATCCCACTTCGGGCTGAGCGAGGGTGTCACCGGATACTGCGCTACGAAGTGGCCCGGCTGTCTGCGAATGCGTGCCTCGAGCGCCTTGCGCTCGTCGCCATCGAGCATGCCGACCACGATCGGTTCGCGATCGAAGCCGAGGCAGGGACGCACGATCATGAGGTCGAGGTTGGCGAGGGCGAAAGTAAGCGCGGTCGGCTCGCCCAGCCACCACACGTCGAGCGAAGGCAGCTCCAGCGGCCGTCCCTGGATGTGCTGGCTGAGCCGTTCGAGGAACGGCACCAATGCCGGCGTTTCGACGACGCCGGTGCCAAGGGCATTGGCGAGCGTGATCTTTCCGGTGCGAGTCGACTCCACCAGGCCGGTGATGCCGAGCGCCGAATCCGCGCGCAGCTCCAGCGGATCGGCGAAGGCGCTGTCGAGGCGGCGCAACAGCATGTGGACGGGCCGCAGCCCGGCCAGCGTCTTGATCGACACCGCCCCGTCGCGCGCCACCAGGTCGCCGCCTTCGACCAACGGCACGCCCAGCACACGCGAGAGATAGACGTGCTCGAAGTAGGCCGCCGACAGTGGACCGGGCGTCAGCACGGCCATGTTGGGCGTGGCCACGCCGCCGGGCGCCGCGGCGAGAAGCGCATCATGCCAACGGTCGACGAAGGGCCGCAGATGGCGCACCGGGATGGAGCGGAAGGCTTCGGGCACGCTGCGCGCCAGCACGCGCCGCATCTCGATGGCATAGCCGAGGCCCGACGGCACTTCGGCATGGTCCGCGAGCACGTGCCAGCGGCCGTTGCCCAGGCGCACCAGGTCGACCGCGTAATGGGAGAGGTAGCAGGCCGGCCGGACGCCGTCGGTGACGCGGCAGGGCCTCAGGAAATGCCGGTTGGCATGCAGCAGCATGGACGGCAGCAGGCGCTGCCGCAGCAACTTTTGAGGCCCGTAGAGATCGGCGAGGGTGGCGTCGAGCAGCCGCGCGCGCTGGATGACGCCGCTTTCGATTCTGGCCCACTCGTCCGGCGTGATCACGACGGGCAGCGGATCGAAGCTCCAGCGCGGGGCGCCGCGGTCGTCCAGGAGGTTGACGGTCGCGCCGGACTCCTCGAGCTGGCGGCGCGCGCTCTCGACGCGCTCGCCCAGCCCGCCGGGCAGCGCGCGGATGACGCTCAGAATGCCTTGCCAGTGGTAGCGGATCGACTTCTGGCCGGTGACCAGCTCGTCGTAGGCACTTGCCGGCGTAGAGATGAGGCCGCGCAACGACTCCATGGGCCCGTGGGAGGAAGGATAAAGGGCCGCTAAATTCGCACGGGCAAGAGGTTCGGTCTAGTTCGGGCCGCTTGTCTTGTGCATGCTTCGTGCGATCCTCGAGACGAAGCGGCGTCTGACGCTTCTCGTGTCGGTGCCGCTTCTGATTGAGTATGAGGCGGTGATGACGCGACCGGAGCATCTCAAGGCAGCACGGCTGTCGGCCGTCGACGTGAATTCGATTCTAGATGGCGTCGCTGGCGCAGCCGAACCGGTCAAGCAGGACTATCTCTTGCGGCCGGCATTGCCGGACGTCGACGACGATATGGTGCTGGATTGGAGGCAAGATCGTGAGGAAAAGCAACTTCGCTTTGAGGCTCCAACCTCGACGAAGCCCGTAAGCTCGCCGAAGCCGAAGGCGTCGCACTCGATCAGTTGATCAATGTGGCAGTTGATCAATGTGGCAGGCGCAGAGAAGATCTCTGCCTTGCGTACCGAAAGGTATATCGCCGAAAGGGCTGCCCGGGCAGACTTGTCAAAGGCGTTTGGTGTTCTGAAGCGAGCAAGCGTCGGGCGGCCACCGATGAAAGGCGACGAATTATGTGAGCGCAGACGCCGGCGCAAATAACTTAGGCCCGCCGCAAATCCAATGTCAGCGGGTGCTCCGGATTGTCGATCGGCTGCGGCTCGGGCGCCTCGCCGGCAGAATGGCCGATCGGGAAGAAGCGG
>Ga0081455_10007709_pt1 | contig 11292 bp, 8 predicted proteins | sample TabmetS3T2R1_FD_70207 | JGI IMG/M metagenome (GOLD analysis project Ga0081455, IMG submission 70207) | Tabebuia heterophylla rhizosphere microbial communities from the University of Puerto Rico - S3T2R1 | ecosystem: Host-associated > Plants > Roots > Rhizosphere ...
GTCTATGAAAGGGGCGGCACCGCGACGTCGGTTAACGTCGCGCCGGAGGACCTCGTGCTCGTGACCACCGGATCGCAAGCGGCTGATCTTTCCGCCGGGTCGATGACCGAAGCGCCCAGCCCACGGGCGAGCGGGCGCTCCTGGGCGTTATGGGAGCGGCTTGCGCAGGGGCGCAGGGATTTCGGCAATCCCGACGTTTTCTTCGGGACGGCCCGGATACCCGACTCGCTGTGGGTGACGTTCACGGTCACCGACACAGGGTCCGAATTCGTCAATCGAATCGCCGCGTTGACCGGAAGCGAGGCGGGACTGGGCGGACTCGTGACGTTGAAGGACTCGGGCTGGGTGCTGTCGTTGTCCGTCTTCGATCAACCGGAAATTATTGGCCAGCCCAAGGGCACGACTATCTGGTGGGGCTATGGTCTCTATCCCGAGCGCACCGGCGATTTTGTGCGCAAACCGATGACGGCGTGCACCGGTGCGGAAATCCTGGAGGAGACGCTGCGGCACCTGCGCTTCGACACGCAATTGGCCGCCATCATGGCGTCGTCGATTTGCGTTCCTTGCTACATGCCCTACGTCAACAACATCTGGCTTCCTCGGAGCCGCGGCGACCGGCCTCCGCCGGTTCTGGAGGGGGCCACCAACCTCGGACTCATCGGTCAGTACGTCGAGGTTCCCAAGGAGATTGCCTTCACCATCGAATGCTCCGTCCGCTCGGCCTGGGAAGCGATTTACCGCCTGCTCGGTCGTGGTCCCGCGCCCCCACCCGTCTATCAGGGTCAGTACCATCCGAGCGCCTTGTTCGCCGCGCTGAAGGTGTTTGTCAGTGGGTGATGCCATCGATTGTTGCAATCGTCAGCGCCTCGTTACCTGCGACCCCCTCAAAAAATAGATAGTTCAGCCATCTTCATTGGATTGCCGCGATCAGTCCCGCTCCCTACCATTCGTGCCGACAACGCGAGGACAACATGGCAAAACGACCAATGTATCTCCAGCACGTCAACGTTTACGTCCGTAACGTCGAGCGTTCGAAGAAATGGTACGAGGATCTGCTTGGCCTCCACGTCTACGAATACCGGCCGGGCCGCGCTGCCTTTCTGACGGCCGATGAGGAGCAGTCGCACGAGGTGGCGCTGATGCAACTGGGCGAGGACGCGCCGCTGCAGTCGAAGGGTCAGGTCGGCCTGAACCACATGGCCTGGCGCCTCGAAAGTCTCGACGACCTCAAGGAGTTCTATCGGAAGATCAAGGCTGCGGGACAGCCGATAGACCACATCTCCGACCACGGCATCTCGCTCGGCATCTACCTGCGCGACCCCGACGGCAACGGCGTCGAAGTGTTCTACGAGATGCCGCGCGCCGAGTGGCCGGTCGATTACCACGTATTCACACGTGAGAAGACCGGGAGCGGCCGCTTCCCTGGCCCGTGGGATGCGGAGATCGGCCGCGACGCTTCGCCGGCTCGCGTGCAAACGGCCGCGGACTAGGAAGGGTCTGTTGCTGGGGTTTGTCCGAATTGAGTACGGGGAAGCGCAACCTCGCAGCCGCGCTCAAGCGATCTTGGTGGGAGGTGTGGCGCTCTGCAGAAGCTGTAGTACCTCCGCCTGCCTGGATGTACCCGTCTTGGAGAAGATGTGCTGGAGGTGGGTGCGCACGGTTGGCTCACCAATGCCGAGCATGTCGGCCGCCTCCTTGGCACCCAGGCCTTGGGCAAGCGTCAACAACACCCGCAGCTCACCGCCCGTCAGGTGATAGAGCCTGGCGAAGGCTTCGCCCGGCATCAATGGTACATGCTCCGGATCTTGCGCGAAGATGGCGACGGATGGGGCAAACGGCGCCATGATGCTTCGGCGCCGGCCTCGATCGACGGGCAGAACGGTTGCGACATAGCCGACTCCGTCGACATCCGGAATGGCCAGTGAATGGCCCGCTGGCTCCGCGTTGGTCTCGTCACGCGCAATCTTGTCGATCACTTCGGCCAGCGCGGCACCTGCTCTGAGATCGGTTGGCACTAGCCGATGGTTGAGGATGCGTAGTGCAGTGGCAGTTTTGACCTGCCGCTCGGCGGCAGCATTCATGTAGACAACGCGGCCATCGCGCGCAGCCAGATAGACCCCGGCGACCAGGCCATCGAGCGTCGCCTCCAGCATCTCCGATCGTAGAGTCCGGATGTCGAGCGCATCTGAGATCGTAAATGCGCGGCAGAAGTGAGGCGACAAGAGGCGTAGCAGCGCCAAGTCAGATGCGCTGTAGGCGGTTTGCTCCTCCTTGCGCATCAGAGCTGTCCCTACGCTTCGGTGTGCTGTCCGCAGCAACTCGATGGTTGCGCCGTAACGAAGGCCTCTCGGTCTCAGGAATTCCTGATAGATACGACTTTGGAGGAACTCCTGCTCGTCAAAAAGCATTTCGCTGGTGACCGGCTCGCCCACCGGAAACATCAGGCGCGCAACAAGCGCTGGGTTCATTGCCGCATATTTCTCGTAGTAGAGCCGCAAATCTCCCTCGTTGTAACCATAGTCGTACAGGCGCACGTTCTGCTTATGCTTGTGATCGATGATGCCCATGCCCATCGCGGCGCTCGCAGTTAGGGCTGTGACACGTCGCATCGTTTCCGGCCAATGGGCAGGATCGAGCGCGCAGTCGTAAATCGCGCCGATCGTGTCGGACAGCCCCTGAGCGGACACGCCCTCGAGACCAGGCATTCGTATCTTCCCTTGGTGGGCTTGCGGCCACGGGATCCTCTTCCCCTTCTATGGCAAGAAACTCGCAACGTCATCTGTTCCGATGACGACATCGGCCTGCACCTCGCCAATGCTGTGGCTTCCGTCCGATGACGGCCTCCTGCCTCCGTCGGCTCGTCGAGCGCCCTATGTGTGTACGGTCCAGGGGCGGACGTTGGGAGGTTTCCAGAAGTACGTGAAGGCGCCCATGATCACCAAGGCTGTTAGTCGCCGCTGTTTGGTAGCCAGAGCGGCCGCTGGGGTCGTTGCGACCGCATCCAGTGCAGCCGCGAGCTTCCCCGCGCCGGCAATCGCCCAGGGACTGCTGAAGCTGAAGATGGTGACGGATTGGCCGGGGCAATCGAAGGGGTTTCAGTCCAGTGCCGAGCGTTTAGCGCGGGCCATCCACGCGGCGTCGGCTGGACGGATTGCCATCGAGGTGTTTCCGGCGAACACGCTCGTGAAGGCCCTCGAGACGTTCGATGCCGTAAGCGCGGGCGTTGCCGACATGTATCACTCGGCCGAGTACTACTGGGAAGAGAGGTCACCTGCGTTCACCTTCTTCGCGACGGTCCCGTTTGGCCTCAGTGCGGACGAGCTGTTCGCCTGGGTTCACTATGGGGGCGGCCAGGAACTCTGGGATGCGTTGGGCGGGCAATTCAACATCAAGCCGCTGCTTTGCCTGAACTCCGGCGTCCAGATGGGGGGATGGTTCAATGGTCCTCTGACATCGGTCGGCGACTTTAAGGGGCTGCGCTATCGCATGCCCGGACAGGGCGGCGAGGTGCTGCGCCGGTTGGGGGCAACCGTGGTTACCCTGCCAGGCGGCGATATCGTGCAGGCGCTCAAGTCGGGCGCCATCGATGCGAGCGAATGGGTCGGCCCATGGATGGACATGGACCTCGGACTGCACCGGGTCGCCAGCCATTACTATTATCCCGGCTTCCACGAGCCCGGCACGGGACTTACGGTCGGCTTCAACCGGGGCGTCTGGGACCGCATCGCCCCCAGCGACCGGCGTCTCATCGAGGATGCTGCGGCAGCCGAGTACGCGCGCGGCGTTGCTGAGTTCAGCGCCAACAACGCGTGGTGCCTGCGCAAGCTCCGGGAGGAGGGCAAGGTCAAGATTGCACCCTTCGACGAGGCCGTGATCAAGGCTTTTCTCGCCCACAGCCGGGATGTCGTCGCCAAGGCGGCAACGGCCGATGACCTTTCCAGAAAGATTTACGCAAGCTACCAGGATTTCCGGACGGCGATCATGGATTGGAGCGATATCGCCGAACGGGCCTACTTGAACAGCCGCGGGCTGAAGTAGAACTTGGCGTTCGCGATCGACAAGCGCCCTCTGACAGGTCCGATGTGGCCCGCTCGCAGACCACGGACAACTTGGTTGGCACTCGGTGTCGGCACCCGGCTGTTCTTTGCGTTCCTTGGCATAAGCGGCTTCGCAATTCTTGCCGCCACGGCGGGAATCTACGCGATCACCCAGGTCGGCGCCCAGCTCGATCGGGTCGATGCGCGCGTCCCAGTGACCCTTGCGTCCCTCGAGCTGTCCGCCTCCGCCGAGCGCATCATTGCGGCGGCGCCGGCGTTGCTCGCCGCGACCGAACGACAACGGCGCGAAGAAGTGACGGCGCAACTTACCGCAGAGGTCACGCGCCTCAACGGCAAGCTGCGTGAGCTGGAGGTTGATGGCGCGCAGGGTCCGCTGCTTCTGGAAATCAAGCCCTTCGTCTCTTCGCTGACGGACAACATCGTCGCCCTCGAGAACGCCGTGGTTCGGCGATCCGCTATCAATGAAAACATTGCTGCGCTGCGGGGCGATGTCTTCATGATCAGCTCCGAGACGCAGCGCCTCCTGGCGCCCACGCTAATGGTCGTGGACAGCCAGATAGCCGAGCTCGTGGACGCCATGCGCCGGCCCGGGACGTCGGATGCCGATGCGGGCCGCCAGTTGGCGGCGCTGATCGAACAGCGCCGGCCGACCGAAAGCGCGAAGGGGCTATTCACTTCGGCGTCGGACATGCTGGTCGAAGCGTCGACAGCGGATTTGCAGAGGCTGCACGTTCTGGCCTTCCAGCTCGGCCGGATGCAGCGAGCCCTCGACGCGACGTCGGCCCAGATGGACGCGAAGCTACGTCGCTTGTTCGAAGAACGGGTCGGGCAATTGCGCGGATTCATCGAGGGGCCGAACGCGATTGCGACGGCGCGCAAGCAGGAGCTCATCCTGATCAGTGAAGCGGAGGGCCATCTGGCCGAAAACGCGAGCCTGTCGGCCCGGCTGACCGCCGTCGTCGGACGACTTGCCGATGCGGCCAAGCGCGACATTGGCGAGGCGACCCGCAGCGCCGTTGCCGTCCAGGGCATCAGCACCCGCATCCTCGCGGCGCTGGTGGCGCTTTCCTTGCTCACCTCTGCCCTGATCGTGTGGCTCTATGTCGGCCGAAGCATCGTTCACCGGTTGACGGATCTCATGGACGGGATGGTCGCCATTGCCGACGGCAAGCTCCAGACACCCGTAAAGGTCAGTGGCGCCGATGAAATTTCAGCAATGGGTCGGGCGGTCGAGATCTTTCGGAAGAATACCCTGGAGCGTGACACGTTGCTTGCCGAGCGCGAGCAGACGGCCAGTCGCCTCGAACGGGAGGTCGAGGTGCGCACCGCCGAGCTGGCGAGGTCTGTCGCCGAACTTCGGGCTCTTGGCGAGGTGAGTCAGGCCGTGAACTCGACAATCGACCTGGAGACGGTGCTTGCGACGATCGTCGCCAAGGCCGTGGAGCTGTCGCGCACCGAGGCGGGATCGATCTACGTCTTCGATCTCGCGAGCCGCGAGTTCCAGCTGCGCTCGACCTATGGAATGGATGAGTCCCTCATCAGCGGCGTCAATGTTGCACCGATCCGGATGGGCGACTCGACCATCGTCGACCAGGCCACAGCGCAGGGCGCTCCGGTGCAGATTGCCGACATCCTCGAGGACGATGCCTCGCGGGTTCACGCAGCGGTGCTGCGCGCCGGCTTCCGCGCCGTGCTGGCCATCCCGCTCCTCGGCGCCGAGGGGATCGTCGGCGCCCTGGTGGTGCGTAGCCGGCGGCCGAGCGAAGTGCCGAAAGCGATCGTCGAACTGCTTCAGACCTTCGCCGCGCATTCGGTGCTCGCCATCCAGAATGCGCGGCTCTTCGAGGAAATCACCCGCAAGAGCGGGGAGCTCGAGACGGCCATGCTACGCATCAAGGCTCTGCACGACGAGGTGCAGGGGTTCAACCGCGGCCTCGAAGCGAAGGTGCGTGCCCAGGTCGAGGAACTGGAGCGCTTTGGGCGGCTGCGCCGCTTCCTCGCGCCGCAGCTGGCGCAGGCGGTGGTCTCCGCTGGCGGCGAGCGGATCCTCGAGACTCACCGCCGCGAGATCGTCTCCCTGTTCTGCGATCTTCGCGGCTTCACGTCCTTCGCGGAAACGGCGGAGCCTGAAGACATCATGACGCTGCTGGCCGAGTACCATGGCGCGGTCGGACCCTTGATCCGCAAATACGAGGGTACACTCGACCGCTTCACGGGCGACGGCATGATGGTCTTCTTCAACGACCCGCTGCCTTGTCCCGACGCAGCGGAGCGTGCAGTCCGGCTGGCGATTGAGATGCGCGATGCGGTCGAGCGGCTGGCCATCGACTGGGCGAGGCGTGGGCACAAGATGGGCTGCGGCATCGGCCTGGCGCAGGGCTATGCGACGCTGGGCCGGATCGGGTTCGAAGATCGCATGGACTATACGGCGATCGGCGCTGTCATCAATCTGGCGGCGCGGTTGTGCGCCCAGGCGGGTCACGGACAGGTCCTGACCAGCGGCCGGCTCGCAGCCGCAGTCGATGGCCTCGCCGACGTCGAGCCCCTCGGTGAGCAGATGCTGCGCGGCATGGGCCGTCCGGTCCCGATCATCAACCTGATCGGTCTCAGGTGAATCGTCGAGCGTCCTGATGGGGCAAGCGTTGGGCGCGCCATTGCGCCGCGTACGCTCAGGATGCGCCGCCGCTCGATCGCGCAAAACTGGCGCCTCGAAAGTCCCGACGACCTCAAGGCGTTCTATACGGCGCTGTCGCAGCGACCCGCCACACGACGCCGCCCACGTCGTCCGCGACCAGCAGAGCGCCCTTTGAATCCACAGCGACGCCGACCGGCCGGCCCTGAATTTTGCCGTCGGCGTTGAGGAAGCCGGTAAGGAATTCACGGGCCGGCATTTGCGGCTGCCCGTTGGCGAAGGGAACGAACACGACCCGGTAGCCGTTCAGCGGCTGGCGGTTCCACGAACCGTGCTGGCCCACAAAGGCGCCGCCGCGATAGGGCGGCGGGAAGGCGCTTGCGCGATAGAAGGTCAGACCGAGGGAGGCCGTATGCGGCCCGAGGCCATAGTCCGGCGTGATCGCCTTGCTCACCAGGTCCGGCCGCGGCGGGTTTACCCGCGCGTCGACATGCTGGCCCCAGTAGCTGTAGGGCCAGCCGTAGAAGCCGCCGTCGGTGAGATGGGTCAGATAATCTGGGGGCACGTCGGGGCCGATCTCGTCGCGCTCGTTGACCACGGTCCAGATCGCGCCTGTCGTCGGCTCGAAGTCGAGGCCGTTGGGATTGCGCAGGCCGCTGGCGTAGATCCGTGCGCGCCGCTCGGCGACGTTGTACACCCAGACCGCCGCCCGGTTCTGCTCGGCGGCCATGCCGTTGTCGCCAATGTTGGAGTTGGAGCCGACCGTGGCGTAGAGCTCATGCCCGTCGGGACTCGCCACCACGTTCTTGGTCCAGTGGTGATTGATGGGCGGTCCGGGCAGGTCGAAGACCTTGGTGCCGCTACCCTCGACCGTGGTCTGGCCGGGCCGGCAGGGAAAGCTCACCACGCTGTCGGCGTTGGCGACATAAAGCGTCTCGCCCACAAGGGTCATGCCGAACGGGCTCATGAGTCCCTGGGCGAAGACGGTGCGCATCTCGGCGACGCCATCGCCATCGGCGTCGCGGAGGAGGACGATCTTGTCGGGACTGGGGACCGCCGAGTGCACCCTCTTCATCAGCAGCTTCTGGGCCCATCCCCGGATGCCGGTATTCGTCTGGTCGCCGTGGCTCGAGGGCGCGGCTGCCTCGGCCACCAGAACATCGCCGTTGGGCAGCGCCAACAGCCATCGAGGATGCTCCAGTCCTTCGGCATAGCGGGTCACCGTGAAGCCGGGCGGTGCCTTCGGGGTGGCGCCCGCGGCCCAGCCGACAACGCTGGGCACATCGGTCTGTGGGATGAGGCTCGATTGAGGGGTCGGCAGGGTCGGGTTCGGGCCAAAACCCACCAGCGGATCGTTGGACCCCGGTCCTATGCAGCCCGATACGGCGATTGCGATGCAGACGGCGAGGCAGGTCCGTTTCATAGGTCGCCAACGCCTCGCGCAAACGTCGCGTTCCATCACGTATTCGGGAAACCGCGAGACCCGGACTCAGCAGAAGCCTCGCGAGCGATCTGGTGCCCAATCGAGCGCGCTTGCGCCGCTCGCGGGACAAAACGAATGCATCGGTGGCAGCCGGGCGCAACACGACCTGATCGAGTTCACTCTGCTGGTGGTCGCGTGGACAGCCAACAACACGACAACTAGGTTTCAAGGGCGATTGCAAGGGGGCTTGGCCATGCCTGCATTTTTTATCGTTCAGGTGACGGTTAACAACGAGCCCCAGTTCCAGAAGTATCGTGAGGTGGTCATTCCATTTATCGCGAAGTGTGGCGGCAAGATCGTCGCCAGAAGCGCAGCGGTCGAAGTGCTCGAGGGCGAACGCGACAAGCGGCCCGTGCTTATGGTCGAGTTTCCCGACATGGATGCCGTTCGCGCCTTCTGGAACTCTCCAGGCTTTGTGCCGATCAAGAAGATGCGCGAGGGTGCCGCTACCGTGGATGCTTGGGCGTTCCCCGGCGTTTGAACGCCTCAGGCGTCTCCTTGGATTGGCCGCGTCCTGCGCGGGTCCGGCGACTGGTCCAGGGTGGACAAACGTCCGCACCATGACGCCAGCGAATGATTGACCCTACGCCTGAATTTTGCCGCCGGGCAAGTTTGAAAATTGACGTAGACGCTCAATTCGTAAGACTGACTTGGGCGAGGTGATCGCAAAGGGGCTTGCACGGGGAGAAGGCGCATGAGGGAACTCGCTGGAAAGACCGCGTTCGTGACCGGCGCGGCGTCGGGCATCGGCTTGGGGATCGCAACCGCGCTCGCCCAGGCGGGCGCCAAGGTCATGCTGTGCGACATCGAGGAGGCGGCCCTGTCGGCCGCGGTCGCGGAACTCAAGAAGACCAATGCCGACGTCGATAGCGTGCGGGCCGACGTCTCGCTCAAGTCCGAGCTGCAGGCAGCGGCAGAGGCGACGACGGCGCGCTACGGCAACGTCCACATCCTGGTCAACAATGCCGGTGTGGGCGGCGCCGGGCCGTACGGCACCTGGACCGACGCTGGATGGGACTGGACGGTCGGCGTCAACCTGATGGCGGTGGTCTGGGGGATCGAAATCTTCGGTCCGCTGATCGAGAAGCACGGCGAGGGCGGGCACATCGTCTCGACCGCCTCGATCGCCGGGCTGATCTCGAGCGGCAGCATACCCTACAACGTGACCAAGTACGGCGTGGTCGCCTTGTCCGAGGGTCTGAGGAACGAGCTCGCGCCGCGCGGCATTGGCGTATCGGTGCTCTGTCCCGGCTTCATCCGCACCCAGATCACCAGCTCGAGGCGTAACCTGCCCGAGCGCTTCACCGGTGCGTTCCGCGGCCCGCCGCCGACCACTGGCCCGATAGCCAATGCGATCCGGATGATCGGTGAACGCGTCGCCCATGGCATCGATCCGGCTTATGTCGGCGAACTCGTGCGCGAGGGCATCGAGAACGACTGGCCCTACATCTTCACCGACACCGAGTTCGAGCCGATCGTCGAGATGCGCTTCGCCGCCATCAGGGAGGGCTTCAACCGCATCCGCGCACGCATCCCCAAGCGTTGAGTCTCGGGCAGCAGGGTTTGGCAGCGGCAAGGACTTTAGTCCGAGACGGGCCGGTTCTCCTTGGCTATGGTCGTTGCCGAAGGGGAGGACAGGAGACGATGAAGAGCATTTGGGTCGCCGGGGCCGGCGTGTTGATGCTGGCTCTGGCCGGTTGCGGGAACACGACGTTCAAGACCCTGCAGGAGGACGCCGAGGGGCGCGATATCGATCCGCCGCCGAGCGGCCTCGCTTCCCTCTATGTCTATCGTGACAGCGATACGGGCGCCGGTTCGATGGCGACCGCCTGGGTCGACGGTCAGACCCTCGGCACTCTGGGCCCGCACTCCTGGCTAACGGTCGGCGCATCGCCCGGCCCACACCAGATCGGCTGCTCCAACGGCGATCAGATCAACGTGACAGTAGCGCAGGGCCAGATCCGCTTCGTCGAATTCGTCGTGCGCGACAATGGGACCTGTGCGGTGTTCGAGACGCCGAACGATCGAGGCCGGGCCGGCGTCCGCCACGGCAAGCGCGTCGCCAAGGCCACGTGATATCGGGACAGCTGCTCTATTGGTTGTCTCAGTGCCGCGGCAGGTCGATAGCCCAATCCTCCAGCAAGCCCGCTCGCTCGATTTGAGCATGCAAGCCGTTCCAGCTTGATTGTGCATGATCGATCACTCGCGCGGCCCGTGTCCGTGGATGGGTTATCAACCACGCCTCAAGAGTGCCAAGCGCTACCTCGAGAGCAGCCCATGCCGCGTCCATGGCGAGACGCGTAAGAAAGGTCGGTCTGATCTGGTGCCGCGCCAAGCAAATTTGTGCATCTCGATCAGCTTGCCGCCAACCGTTCAGGCACGCATCAAACTCCGGTGGGAGTTCGTCTTGTATCTCACTCACGGAACGGCACCTTTCGCCTGGTGCGGTGGCTCTCTCGGAACCACAAAAATGAAGCCCACAATATTGAAGTTAAGATACGGAAGCGGTTGAAAGCTTCAATGCGCGCATTGTTTCAAACGCAACGGACATCGACGCTAAACCGGGGTGCCGTCGCTTCGGATGGCCGACTCTTGTCCACGCCGTCGTCCCCGTAGCCTAAGCGGTTATCGCCTTTATCCCGCCGGCGGCTCCAACGGTCTTCCCAGTTCTTGCCGAATTTGCATAGCGCTAGCCGCTCATCCAGCCCGAAACTTGCTCGGCCATAGTGCGCTTTGATCCTGGGCTAATCGCTCCTGTGTAAACACCACCGGATTCCGCGGTCGGCGAGGCGTGGGTCGTGACGCGTTTTGGTTTGCGACAGGGGCAAGCGGCGAGAAATCCGTGCTGATAGCCGGGGAGGGGGAGCATTCGATATGGTTTCGGGTGCCACGGATGCATGTGGATTAAACCAGGGAAGAGCACGCAAGTGCGGCCAAGACGATCGCAGGAACTGCATCGGACGAGCTGCCCGCGCACTCTCGCTGGCGATGTCGCTTGCCTTGGCCGCCTGCATGGTGGGACCCGACTTCAAGTCGCCCGATGCGCCTGTCGCCGAGCAGTGGCTAGAGGCGGGCGACCCGTCGGTCCGGACCGATCACCAGGACTATGAGCGGTGGTG
>Ga0081455_10007710_pt1 | contig 11291 bp, 9 predicted proteins | sample TabmetS3T2R1_FD_70207 | JGI IMG/M metagenome (GOLD analysis project Ga0081455, IMG submission 70207) | Tabebuia heterophylla rhizosphere microbial communities from the University of Puerto Rico - S3T2R1 | ecosystem: Host-associated > Plants > Roots > Rhizosphere ...
GGGGGTCATACGGCCGCAGATACCCGCGGTCACACGCCTCACGAAAGGACACCCCGATGGCGCGTGATGCCGCCATCTGTGTTGGCTCACGCCCAGGAAACAGGACCAGCGCCTGGTTCCACGGTGCCGCACGGCCGAGGTGTGCCCCGGGCTCCATCTCATACGCCAGCGGCTCCAGAGTGGTGCCAGACGGGTAGGTACTCAACGGCAGCTCCTCAAAGAGGTGTTCGGTGGCTTCATACGGGGAAGGCAGAGTATAGCGATAAATGGTAATGCGTTGCCATGGTGCCACGGTTCTTTGTTCCTCTGGCATGATGGGGCACTCGCTCTCAGGGGGGTGCAGGCCATGTCATAGACGCAAGAGCTAGGCGGCGCGGAAAGGATGGAGGCCACAACGGGACATCCGTCCAGGGCAACCGCTACGTGCCGATGGCTTCCCCATCGTGTTGCGTCCGTCGATAGCCGTGAGTCTCTCCGGAAAGCGACCCAACAGGCATGCGTGTCGTCGGGGTGTTGGGAGAGCACCTCTAACCGTGACGACTCACACGATATTTCGTCACCGACACGTCTGAAGGGTACGGGAAACCGACGCACCACAAGCGCGGAAGAGCCGCAAAGCCGATGAGCTTTGCAAATTGCTACTCATAGACATCGCGCTCAGTCATCGCGTCCCTGCGTATGGCTTGTCCCCACGATCTCCTGCACGCGCCCCACTTCCCCAGTTGCCAGCCGGACCTTGATCCCGCGCGAGTGGAAGGCGGAGGTCGTGAGGATGTCTTGCACGACGCCGCTGGTACGTTTCCCGGTCCGCTGGTCGTGCTTCTGCGTGATGGACACCCGCAGCCCTGGCGTGATGTCTTTGCGGTGCTGACCGTTCATGCTCGCATGTCTTTCACCTTACAGGCAGAGGGGGCAGCGGAGATGCTGCCTCCTGCTGCATGCACCCTTACCGCGGCGCCCGTGTGGCGATGTGCTCCGGCGTGACCGTGATGAGCACACGCGGCTCCGTTTGCCAGCGTGCGACATACGCGTCCACCTCGTCAGGCGCCCTGTAGCGCGCAATGATGCGGCGGGCTTCGTCCCAGATGTCCTGGTCGTTGCATGTTGCTGTGCCAGAAATGACGACATAATTCGAGGCGACGGGCGGATCGTAAATGCACACGGAGATGTGAGGGTCTCGTTGCAGATTGCGGTATTTCAGTCGATCTTTGCGGGTGATCAGCGTCAACACCTTGCCGTCATAGCGGTACCAGTTCGGGGTGAGATGCGGATGGCCATGCCGGTTCATGGTCGCCACCACCGCAATGTGCGACGCGGCAAGATATGTCGTCATCTCTTGTTGATTCACCGTGGACCCTCCTGGCAGCCCCGAGGGGACTGGTAGGTGTCAATAGAAGGTGCGCGTGGTGTCCTCAGGCGAAGCCCCTCACCATTGGGTATCAGATAGATGTGCCTTGGCGCCTTGGTATGAGGCCCCATTGCAGGACGCTTCACCAGCGCTCAACCATGGATGATGCGGGCGCATTATAGAAAAAGAACCACGGCTTGTCACACTATTCTGGTGTGCGGCTGCGCAGGAGCGGCCGCACACATGCAGTCTCCCAGTATAAGGAGATATGCTTAATATGAGAGCAGGTCCAGCCCTCCCTCTGGGTGCCTCTCTGCGCCAATACGGCTCACGTCTGTGGTATCATGCCTGCCTAGAACGCGTGCCGAACGCATGATCAGAGATCGACGAGAGACCGCGGCATGCGGTCCTCCAGGAGGCCCGTATGGCAGAAAACGAGAAAGAGGCCTATCTTGCGTTGATCGCCGCACATGATCCAGAGATCCGTACGCTGTTGGACCAAGGCTTTGAATTCGTGACCAACACCTTCAAGGCAGGAGCAGCGCCGTCTGGCATGAAGGCCAGGACAGAGCGGGAGCAGGTGCGAAGACTACAGCAGGAAGGCTATCAGGTCGCAGTCACTGCCGCCTATGACGAGCAAGGCCAGCACCGCCCCTCTCTGAGCGCCATTTGGCGAAAGAAGCTCTAGGAGATGCCTGCCGGATGGAGCGCGCTGCATGTAGACGAGGTCCTCGTCTACGCCCTGAATCAGATGAGCGGTGGGGTTACTGGTATATCCCGCTGCTTGACGACCAGGGCCGCCCCACGCGGGTAGTGTCCGAGCGGGGCAAGGAGTACAAGTGCTCCTCGGCGGTGGTCAGGCCCCGGTGCGACGCTGTTGGGCGATCTGTCGCGGAGTGTTCACGAGGCACTAGACTCCCACGACGCCGTCGATCACCTCGCGCAGCAGGTCGGCATGGCCGTTGTGCCGAGCATATTCCTCGATCATATGCACCAGCACCCAGCGCACGGACGGGCGTCCAGGGCGCGTCGCATCGCGCCCCAACGCGTCCAGATCGCTGAAGGAGGCGACCACCGCGCGGGCATGCGCACACTCGGCCCGCCAGGTGGCAAACGCCTCCGCCACATCGGCCGTCTCGACGTTGGCAAAGGCGCCCTGGGGGTCCTGGTCGGAGCGGTAGTGCGGTGGCGCGTCCTCAGAGGCCAGCGCGCGCCGGAACCAGTGCCGCTCGACCTCAGCCATGTGCCGCATGAGCCCGAGCAGCGACAACGCCGACGGCGGCACGGCCCGCCGGCGGAGCTGTTCGGGCGATACACCACTACACTTCCGCTCTAAGGTGATACGGTGAAAGTCGAGCCAGGCCTCGAGCATCTCCCGCTCTGGGGCAGACCGCGGTGGGGCTGGTCGCGGGATCTCCATAGTGCTCCTCCTCGCACACGATATCATGGTCGTGTACCGTTTAAAGGGCTGCTCACGAAGCCTCGTACTGCCCTGACATGATGTGCTCCAGAGGAGAACATCATGCGGCCGTGAAGCTGTGACCCTGTTGGGTGGCATGTTTCAGCCGTCCCCTCTTTGTGGCTAGGCGCTCCACTGAAACGTATGCAGCGTGCCCGAGTCCCCCTCCCACGCCCGCAAGTCCGGGTCAGACCACCGCGTCCCTTGGCTACTGGCGAGCTGCATACTGGCGCTCTGAAACGCGGCCTGGGCGGCCGTGCCTTGCACCGTGGTCGGGCGCCCTGCCGGATCCACCAACGGCGCGAGCGTGGCCTGACCGACCGTGCCGACCGTGATGGAGACGGTCGCCCCGCGCTGCACCACAATGCGCGCTGTCTGGGCCGGGAGCCACTGCGCTATGACGGCCCCCATAAGCCCTTCCAACAGCCCGCCCTTCTGCCCACGGAACACCGCCTCGAGCTCGCGACGCTGGTCGGGACTGGCCTGGTCGTCAAGATAGAGGCGGGCCGTCCCCTGGCCCCCAAAGAAGTTGCCGGGCCAATCCGCGGCAAACACGACCTTGCTCCCCCCGACATCGATCCCGTCAATCTGGCCCTGCTCGATGTCATACAGGATCGCGCCCGAACACCAGCCCTGATCCGGGGCGGGTGTTGGCCCTAACCAGCAGGGACACATGAGCTTGCAGCTACAAAACTCGGTCAATTGGCCGGAGACTTGCCACGCCATGTCCTTCCCTCCTTCTCTGTCACAGGGTCGTTTCGAGAGCTCCTGAGCCTCGCATACCGCGGACGCCGTGCTCCTATCCCCTCTGCTCGTGCTGGGGATGCTCGTATCCGCTCCTTCCCCAACACCACCAAAAAAGCTGTGCCACTGTTGGGCGTATGGTAACACGATGAGACCGGATGGCGCTGTCCACGCTCATCACGCGTCCACCTGCGCCAGCGTCGCCTCAGTCTCCGGGAGCCAGAACGTCATGTCCATGGCCTGATACATCTCGATCGCTGTCGAGAGCGCGGCACGGGCCTGCTCGCGCTGACCCGTCGTGGCATACAGCCTGCCGAGGCCGCGGTGACAGTGGGCCTGGAGCGGACGCATGCCCAGCGCTTCGGCTAGGGCGAGGGCCTCGCGGTAGTGGGCTGTGGCTGGCGCATGCTCCGCGGGAGCGCGCCATATCGCCAGGTCGCCGAGGAGGTGCAGCGCATACGCTTGGCGGCTCCGTTCCTGGTGCGCACCGGCGAGGGCCAACGTGTGTGCGGCGAGGGCGTGCGCCTCCTCCATGTGACCGGCATGCCCCTGCGCCTCCGCCAGCGCGAGCCCACAGAGCGTCTTCAGGCCGCGCATGTCCAGGGCCAGCGTGTGCTTCCACGCCTGCGTGAGGAGCGGCACGGCCTCGGCGAGGCGTCCGGCCAGAGTGTACGCCGCCCCCAGGGCCGCCGCAATGCGAGGGAAATAGCCCGGGGCGTCGGTCTCCTGACAGCTCGTGACGGCCTGTTCGAGCCAGGGGAGGGCGTGGGCGAGGTCACCCTGGCGGAGGGCCAGCAGCCCCAGCGCCCACCTGGCAAACATGAGGCTCGGGGGGTGCGCCACCACCTCGGCGATCCGCAGGCCTTCCTCCCCGACGGCCCGCCCGGCGGTGAACGTGCCGCACTCGGCATGGCAGGAGGCGAGCGAGGCCCGCGCCAGCACAGCGGGTAAGAGATCCACCCCGCAGAGCTCCCGTTGGCGTGCCCCCGTGAGAGCCGTCCGCGTCTGCTCCAGACAGACCATAGCGCGGCGATAGTCTCCCTGGTCCTGGTAGATAATGCCGAGATATTGCTGGGCCAGTGCGTGCAGGACCCCGTCACGGTCGGCGGTGGCTACCGCCAGGGCGCGCCGGGCGGCGGCCCTGCCTCGGTCATAGGCGCCCATCATCCGGAATTGCACGACCAGCAAGACCGCGACCTGGCTCAAGCGTTGGGTATCATTCAGCGCCGCCGCCAGGGTCTCGGCCTCGCACAGCACCACAAGGGTTCGCTCAAACGCGCCGAGCGGGCGGAGCGCGGTGCGCAGGGCCAGGCGCAGGTCGATGGCCTGCGCGGTCGTGTCGCGACTGTCGGGGAGTTGCTGCACGACCCGCAGGGCCTGCTCGAAGAGCGCCACCGCTTCGCGGTAGGCCGAGCGGGCTACCGCCTGTGCGCCGGCCTGCCGGTAGTAGGGGAGGGCCTGGGCCGCCAACCCGGCTTCCGCATAGTGGTGGGCCAGCAGCTCGGGCTGGGTCTCAGTGCCGTTGGCACCCTGCGCCTCCAACACCTGGGCAATACGCTGATGATACTGCTGGCGGGTGCTGCGCAGCAACGCGTGATAGGCGGCGTCCTGGATCAGCGCGTGCTTGAACGTGTATGTCGCCTGCGGCGGGATGCCTCGCTGGTACACCAGCTCCGCCTCCACGAGCTGCCGCAAGCCCTGCTGCAAGGTTGCGGCGTCCAGGGCGGCCACTGCCTGGAGCAAGTCATAGGCAAACGTGCGTCCGATCGTCGCGGCGAGTTGCGCCACGGCTTGCACCGGACCCAGGCGATCCAGCCGCGCCATGAGCGTATCGTGCAGCGTAGCTGGAATGGCCAGGGGTGGGAGCGGCTCCGTCCGCACCGCGTCGGCCTCCCGTGCCTGCAGCAAGCCAGATTCCAGCACCATCTTGGTGACCTCTTCTACAAATAGCGGCACGCCGTCGGTCTGCGCGACGATGTGCGCCACCACCTCTGGCGGCAGGGCGGTATCCCCCACCACGCCCCCAATCATCTGCACCACCTGCGCCTCGGGGAGGCGCGGCAGCGTCAGCGCGGTGCAGTGCGCGCGGGGGCCCCAGGGGACGACCCACTCCGGGCGGCAGGTGAGCAGGGTGAGGAGGCGGGCCGTCGGGCCCTGGTCGAGGAGCAGGGTGAGGAACTCCAGCGTGGAAGGGTCGCTCCAGTGCAGGTCTTCGACAATGAAGAGTACCGGCTGCTGTCTGGCCTCCGCCAGTAACCAGGTGCGTAACGCCTCGAGCGTCTGCTGCCGCTGCCGTTGTGGGGTGAGGGCCAGCGGGGGATAGGACGCCGGCAGCGGCAGGGCCAGGAGCGCCGCCAGCAGTGGCACTGCCTCGGGCAGGGACACGCCCGCCGCCGCGAGTCGCGTTTCCAGGGCACGCAGGGTGGCCTCCGGGGGGTCCTCTGGGTGCCAGTGCAGCAGCCGGTGGAGATGCGCCAGCACGGGCTGGAAGGAACGCTGCTGCGCATCGGGCGCGCAGCGCCACTCGATGCGGACATGGAGCTCGGGGGCCAGGGGCTCATGGAATGCCCGGACCAGCCGGGATTTGCCAATGCCGGCCTCTCCGCTGAGGAGCACCACCTGCCCGAGCCCGTCCCGCGCCTGGGCCCAGCGCGCGTGCAGCAGGGCGAGTTCCGCCTCCCGTCCGACCAGCGGCGTCAGGCCACGTGGGGGCACCACATCCAGGCGGCTCTGCGCCCCACTCAGGCCCAGCACCTGATACGCCGGCCCCGGCACGCCCGGCCGGGCCTGGGGCGCCAGGACCCGACCCGTAAAGTAGCCCTGCACCAGGCGCCAGGTCGTGTCGCTGACCACCACCATGTCTGGGGCGGCCAGTGCCTGGAGCCGGGCCGCCACCTGGGGCGTATCCCCCAGGGCCACCGGGCCCTGGGGCCCGCCCGCTCCGACGGTACCCACGACGACTAGGCCAGTGTGAATGCCCACCCGCACCGCCAGCCGGATGGGCGTGTCCGCCGCCCCCCGCACTGTGCGACGTCCCAGCGCGTCGACTAGCATCAGCCCGGCCCGCACGGCCCGTGGCGCCGCCGCTTCGTCCGCGCTCGGATAGCCGAAATAGACCAGTAGCCCCGCGCTGTCGTACTGGGCGATGTAGCCATGGCAGCGCTGGACGACCGCCTCACAGGTGGTATACACCTCCTGGAGGACCGTCCGGACCTCCTCGGGGTCCCGCCGCGTCCAGGCGAACGCCTCCACGAAGGTGCAGCGCAGCACGGTGAGCTGGCGCCGCCCGGGGAGGCTCTGTGAGGGCACACCGGGGCGAGACGGTGGCGCGTCGTGCGTGGGGTCCAGCGACGCGGGGCCGGGGGCACGAGCCTCCGAGGGGAGCACCGTGACCGCCGCGATCACCCGGTACCCGTACCCGCGCACGGTCTCGATCATCGCCGGCGGCGTCCCCACATCCCCGACAGCCTGCCGAATCTTCATCAGACAGTTGCGCAGGACGTATTCCTGGGAGGTCACCTCTGGTGACGGGCCGGGCCAGCATGCCTGCACCAGCTCCTGCTTGGCTACCGCCCGCCCGGCATGCCGCAGCAGGTACGCCAGGACCCGCCAGGCCCGGGGCTCCAGGGCGACCACTTGGCCCGCCCGACGCACGTCCTGACGCTCGGTATCCAGTTCACAGTCGCCAAACACAAATCGCATCGTGGGGAGCCTCCGGGGGAGCGGGCCGCCCGGCGCGCCCCTGCCACCGGCGCGAGCCCACCGGCTCAGGCCGTATAACGAAATCATTATACAATCGTTATGGCGCCATTATAGCATGTGCGCGGCGCGGGTCGTATCGTTGTAGGGTGCAGAGGGGGCGATCCCGGCCGCCGCTGGCGCCACGGTATCCGTATGGCCGCATCATGTGCCGCCGACTGCCTCATGCCGCTATGGTGCGCCGGTCCTTGGCAGAGCAGAGGACACCCAGCATACCCGTGACCAGTGCCTGACGCGGTGCAGGCATCCTGGTGCCCCTGGACGCCTCATCATGAGGCACCATCAGCCCAGGGGAGCGCGCGCAGAAAGGAGAGTGTAGCCATGGATACGCGTACGCTGCTGGAAAACGTGCGAGAGGTATCCGCCCGCTTCGCTACGGAGCGCAGTGAGCGGCAGCAACGGCGCGGGCTGGTCGCCGCAGACTTTGCGCAACTCCGCGAGGCGGGGTTTCCCCTCGTCGGGGTTCCCGTCGACCAGGGCGGCCTCTGGGAGAGCGTACGACAGTCGACGCGCCCCCTCTGCGAACTCCTCCGCACGCTGGCGCGCGGGGATGCGTCCGTCGCGTTGGTCTGCGCGATGCATCCGACGGTGCTCGTCTTTTGGCTGGCCAACGCCCAGGTGCCAGCTCCCTTCCAGGTCGCGTGGGAGGCCCAACGCCGTTGCATCTTCCAGACGGTGTGTGACGGGGCCTGTTGGGGGACAATCACCTCCGAACCTGGGAGCGGCGGCGACCTCGCCAAGACCCAGGCCATCGCCCGCCCTGGGCCAACGGACGGGACCTACCGGCTGACCGGCCAGAAGGCGTTCGGGAGCGGGTCGGGGATCACGTCCTACATGCTGACCACCGCCATCCCGGACGGGGAGACGGCCCCGGACGTGTTCTTTCTGGACATGCGGGACGTGGTGTGGGACGGCACGGCGGGGGTGACCCTGACGGCGGCGTGGGATGGCCACGGCATGGCGGCGACCCAGAGCCATGCTATGGCGTTCGTGGACTTCCCGGCAACGCGCATGGCTTGGCCAGGCCATGTCCCGCAGCTGATGGAAGGGGCGGGCGGCCACAATCAGTCCTTGTTCACCGCCGTCATCGTGGGCATTGTCGACACCGCGCTGGCGGCGGCACGCCAGCAGGTGGCGCGACGACGCGACACGCTGCGGGCCTACGAACGCGTGGAATGGACCAAAGCCGAGCAAGAAGGCTGGCTCATCCAGCAGGCCTATGAGGGCATGCTGCGGGCGGTGGAGGCGGACCACGACGGGCGCCGCAACGCCGTGCAAGGGAAGATGGCGATTGCCGAGTTGGCCGAGTCGGCCACCGGTCGGCTCTGCCGGGTGCTGGGCGGGGGGACGTTCAGCCGCTCCTCACCCTTCGGGCACTGGCATGAAGACGTGCGGGCGCTCGGGTTTTTGCGACCCCCCTGGGGACTGGCCTACGACAATCTCTTTACCGCGTCCCTGGCAGCGCTGGCGTGAGGCACGCCACACCTGGGGGATGGGGAGCGGCCAGACGGTGGAAGCGGGGGGCATGCGCCAAGGTTCCCACGGCGGCAGCGGCAGTCTGACACACGGTGTGGTGAAGGGTGTCCTGGTGCGCACATGCCGTTCACCGGGAGCATTCGGCAGCGTTCCACCATGAGGGAAGGTAGCACTCTAGAGGAGAGGAGAGCACGGCGATGCCCTCTGTCACGCATCACGGTGTCCGTATCCATTACCAGGTCGAAGGCGAAGGTCCACCGCTGCTCCTCCAGCACGGGTTTACGCAAAGCCTCCAGAGTTGGCATAGGGCTGGGTATGTCCACGCGTTGCAGTCCCACTACCGCCTCATCCTCGTGGATGCGCGTGGACATGGGGCGAGTGACAAACCACACGATCCTGCGGCGTATGCGTTGCCCCTCCATGTCGGGGATATCGTGGCGGTGCTCGATGCCCTCGACCTGCGCGTGGCGCCTTTCTGGGGGTACTCGATGGGTGGGTGGATCGGTTTTGGCATGGCCACGTATGCCCCGGAGCGCGTCCAGGCGCTCATCATCGGCGGGCAGCATCCCTATGGGCGGCGCTTGTCAGCCGCGCGTCGCCCCGATGGTGCTGACCCGCAGGCGTTTGTGGCAGCCTTCTTTGGACGGTCGGGTGGCGACCTCACAGCGCTGTCGTCGGAGCGACGAGAGGAATTATTCGCTAATGACTTTCACGCCTTGGCGGCCGCCCAACAGGACCGTCCATCCCTTGAAGACTTTTTGCCCACGATGACGATGCCGTGTTTGCTCTACGTTGGCGAGGCAGATGGCCCTTTTCCCCAGCTCCAAAGGTGCATCACGCACATGCCCAATGCCACCCTGGTCTCGTTCCCTGGGCTCAATCATGGCGAGACATTTCGCCGCTCCGACGTGGTGCTGCCCCATGTCACGCAGTTTTTGCACCAGGAAGCACGCATGATGCGGAGGGCGAGCCATGCAGATCACCGTGGATAGTACGCTCATCGAAGCGGTCCGCCACCTTGCCCCAGTCATCCGCGCCCACAAGGACGAAGCCGAGCGCGCACGTCGCCTCTCCACACCGGTGGTGGAGGCGTTGACCCACGCCGGCCTCATGCGGATGCTGACCCCACGGTCCCTGGGCGGGCTGGAGGTGGACCCGCTCACGTGTGCACGGGTGATCGAAGAGGTGGCGGCCGCCGACAGCGCCGCGGGATGGAGCCTCTTCAACCCCTTGTCCTGGGCGTTTATCAGCGCCCGCTTGCCGGATGAGGGTGCCGCAGCGCTCTTCGGGAGACATCCGCATGCCGTGATCGCCGGCCCGTTTCACCCGCCCATGCCGGCAACTCCGGTCTCCGGCGGCTATCGGGTGACGGGGCGCAGTCCCTTTGCCAGCAACTGCCACGACGCCACGTGGATCGCCTCGACCGTCGTGGTCATGGCGGGAGACGCCCCCAGGATGCGCGCGTGTGGGGCGCCAGAGGCGCTGGTGGCGTTTTTCCCCAGGGAGCAGTGCGAGATCATCGATACCTGGCACGTCCTGGGCATGCGCGGCACCGGGAGCGATGACATCGCGCTGACCGATGCCTTCGTGCCGACGGAGCTGACCTTCCCCCTGGTGCCTGAGCGCGTCTCCGGGTCACACTATCAAGGGCCGCTCTACCGGTTCTCCCTCATGGGCGCCCTCGCGGCGACCTTCCCGCCGATCGTCCTGGCGATCGCACGACAGGCGATCGACGAGGTGACGACGCTTGCCCAGGGGAAGACGCCCTTTGGATCCACGACGCTGCTGCGCGAGCGGGCCACCGCCCAGGTGAAACTGGCCCAGGCAGAGGCGGCCCTGCGCTCGGCGCGCGCGCTGCTCTACGCGACCCTGAGCGAGGCGTGGGAGCGCACCTGCACGGGCGCGCTGGCGACGCTCACCCAGCGGGCCGACCTGCTGCTCGCCACGGTCAACGATCCCTACCTGCTGGTCGCGGTGCAGCTGCTCGACCAGGCGCAGCAGTTCGCCGCCGACGTCGCGCACCGCGGCGGCACCGTAGAGGTTCGGAACGCAACGGTCAGACTCGTTCGTGCGCAACGTGCAGGTGGCCGGGCGAATATCCTGCCCCTGGTGACCGAAGCCTCCCGGGCATTGCCCCGCCTGAAAGTCGCGGGTTTCGCAGAAGTTGTCCTGCCAGGGGTACGAGTAGTTTCCGCCTGCGGACTCATCGAACACCAGCTTCTTGTCGTTGAGCCGGCAGCGATAGGGATCGCCCTTGTCATGCGGCCGCGGCAGGCGACCCTTCAGGTAGCAGTCGCCCCAGTTCATGAACGATTGTGAATTGGCGTAGGCCGGCGCCTGCTCGATCGGGAAGCGGATTTGCGCATAGACCGTCCGGTCGGGATTTCCGCCGGTGCGGCGGTAGCCCGAATTTGCGATCAGCTCGCCGGGTGGCCGATAGGTGAAGTCGGGTGAAAGCGTACTCGGCCGTTCGACGACCCCTGATTCGATGCCCCGGGGCGGGGG
>Ga0081455_10007711_pt1 | contig 11291 bp, 9 predicted proteins | sample TabmetS3T2R1_FD_70207 | JGI IMG/M metagenome (GOLD analysis project Ga0081455, IMG submission 70207) | Tabebuia heterophylla rhizosphere microbial communities from the University of Puerto Rico - S3T2R1 | ecosystem: Host-associated > Plants > Roots > Rhizosphere ...
CGCCGTGACCCTCAGCGTGTTCGACGTACAAACTCACAAAGAAAGGGACCGTCACCCGATACTTCGGCGGTCCCTAGTTCGCGGAACAGTCTGCTGAGTGCGAGAAATAAGCCGACTGTCCGCTGTACTAAGTATGCTCTTCCGACGCTACTCGGTCGGTGCGGTAGCGGACCTTTCGGCACTTATTTTCGCCTCATCAGGGCGGCGCTAGGCTTGGACCCCAATTTTGGACATCCTGAAGCGAGCAGCAGCAGGGCGGGGAGAGAGTAAGTTGGCAAAGCGTAAAATGAAGTCTGCCGAGCAATCGAAGGATGATGACGACCGCACAAATTCCATGGGCCTATTCAACCAAGCCGAGGCATACAGGCTTTCGGCTATGGCTTTAGAAGAGCGAAAGATCAAAAGCGGTTTCGCGGATCATCCTATATGGTTTTGCTACTGTCATGCGTTAGAACTGTATCTCAAAGCGCTGCTGCGTCAGAAGTACAGCGTCGCCGAAATCGAAGCATTCCGTCACAACATTAAACGGCTGGTGAATGAGGCGGAAAAGTTGGAGCTTGTTCTCGCAGACAAAGAACGCGTCTTGCTCTTCATCATCGGTGATGCGGATACGCTGATCGAGGTGCGGTACGTCCGAACAGGACCCAAAACGCTGCCCGAACTCGAAGAGTTAAATCGCACATGCAAGAACATACGGGACAGTGTTGCCTCGCTCCTGCGTAAAGCAGGCGTGATGGTACGACTTTCGTGACGCAAGGATCGACGCCAGCACCGTTTCCCGCATGGAAGCATCGGCCCCAGGCCAGGGCGGGGCCAAGCGGGCACCGTGGACGCGGTGTTGAGGGCCCTAGAGGCCAAGGGCGTAGCCCGATGGCGGCGTCAGGCCAAGGAAGCCGCGACGATAGAGCTGCCGAAACCTGCACGCTGTTGCCAATGGCGTTGCCAAATCATGGTAATGCCCTTCGCTTTTTGCACCAAGCTATTGTTTTCTTTGATTAACAGATGATGCCGTGAGCTGTGGCAGAGGCAGTTCGCCTCCGAGGCACGCAAGGCGTTCGGACCCGTCGAGAACGGAATCGCTGCCCCAACAAAGCCAGTGGCTGCTAAGCCATCCCCATCAAGACGGCGATCGCCCCCACGATCAGCACCGCCAATGACGTCCCGAGAACCGTAACGATCAGTTCGCGCCGATCACTTTGCGCTTCAATGTCTGGATCGTAGAGTGCCTTCGCTTTCGCGACCAAACCGAAATTGCGTGCCATGAGCGCCCCCTTGTTTCGTGAAAGCCGGAGCACGCTGCACAAAGATTGGGCGCACGAATCGCCCGTGACCAACAAGACTATCATCTTTCGCCAATGCGCGGCCCGGGCCGGAGATCAACTCGCCGCTAAATCCACCAGGCGCATTTGAACTCGTTCCTCGCCCTGCCAGCGGTCGACCGCAATCTGGCCGGCTGCATGCACGGCGCGATCGCGGTTATCAAGCAAAGCTTTACCCAGGGCTTGGCCCATGGCGCGGAATGCGATTGCGTTGACGAATTTGCCGTCGCCGGAGCGAAGACGTGCGCGGATATGATTGTCCCTGAGCGGCTCCGCATAAGCGAGCGTATGCGCCGGAAGCGCAAGAACCGGCTCCGGATTCCCCGCGCCGAATGGCCCGGCGCGCGTCATCAGATCCGCGAGGGAGAAATTGAACCCTCCGGCCGCCACCGCTCCGTCGATCAGCAAGGCGCTGTCGCGCCGCGCGGCTTCGACCGGCTCCGCGAGCTTGTCCTCGAGAAAGGCTCGGAAAGGCGCCAGCGCGTCCTTTTTCAGTGTCACCCCGGCGGCCATTGCATGACCGCCGCCCTTGAGCAGCAGCCCTTCCTGCAGGGCGAGGCGGACGGTGCGGCCAAGGTCCACCCCCGCGATAGAGCGTCCCGAACCTGTACCAATCCCCCCGGGCTCCAGCGCAATTGCAAAAGCCGGCCGCCCGTAGCGCTCCTTCAGGCGCGCCGCCACGAGACCGACAATCCCCGGGTGCCAGCCCGGTGCGGCAGTGACAACCACCGACCCTTTCTCCTCCAGGCCCAGCGCTGCGAGCGCCTCAGCCTCCGCTTGCGCGAGCGTCGACTGCTCAATTTGCTGGCGCTCGCGATTGAGACGGTCGAGTTCGCTGGCAAGGCGGGCAGCTTCGGCCGGGTCTTCCTCCAATAGAAGCCGCACGCCAAGATCGGCCCGGCCGATGCGACCGCCGGCATTGATCCGCGGCCCCAGTAGAAACCCGAGATGCCACGGCTCGGGTGGCCCGTTGAGCCGCGCCACATCCATGAGCGCAGTCATGCCCGGGTGCTCGCGCCGCCTCAGAGCGATCAATCCCTTCGCAACAAAGGCGCGGTTGAGGCCGTGCAGCGGCACAACATCGGCGACCGTGCCGAGCGCGACCAAATGCAAGAGAGAAAGAAGGTCCGGCTCGCTCCGTGCGCCGTTCCAGAAACTCCGCCGGCGCAGTTCACGGGTTACTGCAACGAGCGTCAGGAACACCAATCCCACGGCGGCAAGGTGGCCAAGGCCCGAAAGGTCGTCGACCCGATTAGGGTCGACGACGGCGGCGGCTATCGGCAATTCCTCATCGGCTTGATGATGGTCGATCACAACAGTGTCGAGGCCAAGTTTTTTCGCTTCTCCGAGTGGTTCGAGGCTCGTGACCCCGCAATCGACCGTGATCAATAATTTTACGCCCCGTTCAGCAAAGGAATGGATAGCCTCCTTGTTCGGACCGTAACCCTCGAAGATGCGATCCGGGATGTGGACGATGGGATCGAGGCCACATTGGCGCAGATATCGGCACAACAGAGCTGATGCAGTCGCGCCGTCGACGTCATAGTCGCCGAATATTGCAATGCTTTCGCCCCTTACAATTGCGTCCGCGATGCGCACGCATGCCGCATCCATGTCGGTCAATGTATTCGGATCCGGCATCAACTGCCTGATGGTGGGATCAAGAAAGCTGTCGACCTGGTCCGGATCGACATTGCGTCCGGCCAGGACGCGCGCAAGCAATTCGTCGAGCCCGTGGCGCTGCGCGATGGTTAGCGCCCGCGCCGATCCTCGCTCGTCAAGGCGATCGCGCCATGCGCGCCCGGTCAACGACTGATCGACGCCGAGGAAATGGCGATCGGAATTCTTCAATGACATCGCGGGGACCGCTGCCATGGCTCAATCACCAGGGTGTCGGCAATACATGCCGGACCCGAATCGCACGCTTAACGGATACGCAGTACTGGGTGGACCTGATCAGGCGCTTCGGCAAGCGCCCGACGAACTAGTCGAGATGAAATTTGTCGAACTGCCGATGCTCGGCCAATACGCGACGCACCGTGCCGGTGACCGAGCGCATCACTACCGTTTCGGTCTCAATTACGTCCTTGCCGAATTTTACTCCGCTCAACATGGCGCCGCTGGTGACCCCGGTGGCGGCAAACAGGCAGTCGCCCTTCACCATATCGTCAATCTCGTACTTACGCCTCGGGTCTTTGATACCCATCTGCAGCGTGCGCTCCCGTAGTTGTTCGGTATCGATGATCAATCTTGTTTGCATCTGCCCACCGATGCAACGCAGTGCCGCCGCGGCCAGCACGCCCTCAGGGGCCCCGCCGATGCCCAGGTAGATGTCGATGCCCGTTTTCGGTTCGGCGCAATGGATCACGCCCGCCACGTCGCCATCACTGATCAAGCTGACGGCGGCGCCAGTTTGGCGCACCGCGGCGATGATGTCGGCATGACGCGGCCGGTCGAGCAAGAGGGCGGTGATTTCAGATGGCTTGACGCCCTTGGCTCGCGCCAGATTTACGATGTTTTCGTCGGCCGGCGCGTCGAGATCGATGGTACCCTTCGGATAACCCGGCCCGATTGCGATCTTTTGCATGTAGCAATCCGGCGCGTGCAGTAGCGTGCCGGCATCGGCCATCGCGATGGTGGCAATCGCCCCTGGCATGTTCTTGGCGCAAAGCGTCGTGCCCTCCAGCGGGTCGACGGCGATGTCGACCTTCGGGCCATGCTTGGTGCCGACTTTCTCGCCAATGAACAGCATCGGCGCTTCGTCGATCTCGCCCTCTCCAATAACGACGGTGCCGTCGATCGGCAGCTTGTTGAGTTCGCGGCGCATGGCGTCGACCGCAGCCTGGTCGGACGCCTTGTCCTTGCCATGCCCCCGCAAGCGCGCCGAGGATACCGCCGCACGCTCGGTGACGCGCACGATTTCGAGGGTAAGAATGCGTTCCAGCAAAAATTCCGGCTGGACGGTAATGCTCGGCATTTTGACGCTCCCCTCAGAAACGCGATCCTCGCCGAAAGGTCGCTCAGTTCTTTTCAATGCGTATGACCTGTGGCCGGCCTGAGATCACCCTATCGCGCCCCACCGCCGCAAGAGCCTTACGCACGGCATCCTCGGTGGTTGCATAAGTAATGAGAATAACGGGGACGGAACCCGCCTTGGTATCTCGACCCAGATGTGCCGGATCATGGCGCTGCACAATGGATTCGATTGAAATTTGCTGCTCGGCAAGCCTTTTGGCAATGGTCGCTGCGGTGCCCGGCTTGTCGCGCGCGACCAGCCGGATGTAATAGCCGCCTTCATGCCGTTGCATCGGCGCCTTTCGCACGTCCCCCAGCCGCGCGGTCGGCCTTCCGAACGGAGCAGTGCGAATGCCCCTCGCGATGTCGCCAATATCAGCTAAGACGGCCGAGGCGGTTGCCGCCCCCCCAGCTCCGGGCCCTACCAGCGTCAGCGGATTGATGTCAGTCGCATCGACCGTCACCGCATTAGTCACGCCCATCACCTGGGCGATCGCAGAGTCCTTGCGCACCATGGTTGGATGCACGCGCTGCTCTATGCCTTTTGGCGTTTTGACGGCCACACCCAGCAGCTTCACGCGGTACCCCAGCTCATCGGCGGCGGAAAGATCGGCAGGTGTGATCGAAGATATGCCCTCGACGTAGATCGCGGTTTGGTCAACCTTGTTGCCGAATGCGAGGCTCGCGAGGATGGCGAGCTTCTGCGCCGTGTCGTGGCCCTCGACATCGAAACCAGGATCGGCCTCGGCGTAACCGAGCCGCTGCGCTTCCTTCAAGCATTCGGCGAATGTCTTTTTTTCCTGCTCCATCCGCGTCAGGATGTAGTTGCAGGTGCCGTTCAGGATGCCGTAGATGCGATCGAACGAATTGCCGGCCATTCCTTCCCGCAATGTCTTGACGATCGGAATGGCGCCGCCCACCGCCGCCTCGAAATTCAGCGCCACGTGCTTGCTTTCCGCCATGGCCGCCAGCTTGACGCCGTGTCTGGCGAGCAAGGCCTTGTTTGCGGTCACGACGGACTTGCCAGACGAGAGCGCCGTTTCGACCGCGCCTCTGGCCGGCTCCCCGCCGCCGCCGATCAGTTCGACAAAGACATCGATACCGGGTTCACGGGCGAGCGCCTGCGGATCGCCGAACCACTTCATTTTCCTGAGGTCGATACCGCGATCTTTGCCGCGTGAGCGTGCGCAGACCGCGACGATTTCAATCGGGCGGCCGCAACGTGCAGCCAACGCGTCGCGCTGATGCGCAACTTGAGAAACAAGTGCGGTACCGACAGTGCCCAGACCGGCGACACCTACTTTGAGCGATTGATTGGGCATGATTTCAACCGAAAGCGGGTGCAGATCCCCGACAGGGGTCGATGACATGCTCTTGGGTATCATGCGCCCGGGCTGAAGCCATAAAGGAGCTCGCAGTTAGCGCCGCGTCGCGAGCGGAACGACGTTGTGCAGCTGCTCCGGCGCATTTTCCAGGAAACGTCTGACATTGCGGGCGGCTTGGCGAATGCGCTGCTCGTTTTCGACCAAGGCAATGCGCACAAACCCCTCGCCGTATTCGCCGAAGCCGATTCCAGGCGACACCGCGATTTCGGCTTTTTCCACCAGGAGCTTGGAAAATTCCACGCTGCCGAGACCCTTGAAGGGTTCAGGGATCGGCGCCCAGGCGAACATGGAAGCGCGGGGCGAAGGTACGTGCCAGCCGGCACGATTAAAGCTCTCGACCAGAACGTCGCGCCTGCGCCGGTACGTTTCGCGCATCTCCCTGATGCAGTCATCGGGTCCGTTGAGCGCGGCCGTGGCCGCCACCTGCACAGGCGTAAACGCGCCGTAGTCGAGATAGGACTTCACCCGGCCGAGCGCCGCAATGATGCGTTCGTTGCCCACGGCGAAGCCAATTCGCCATCCGGGCATTGAAAATGTTTTCGACATCGAGGTGAATTCGACCGCAATGTCGTTCGCACCTGGAACCTGAAGCAGCGAAGGCGGAGGATTTCCGTCAAAATAGACTTCCGCATAGGCGAGGTCGGACAGCACGAGGATGTCATGCTTTTTCGCAAAGGCGATCAGGTCCTTGTAGAAGTCGAGCGTCGCAACATAGGCGGTGGGATTGGCCGGATAACAGACCACCACTGCCCTGGGCTTGGGGATCGAATGCACGATCGCCCGCTCGAGCGTGTGGAAGAAATTCGGAGTCGGCTCCGACGGTACCGAGCGAATAGCGCCGCCAGCCATCAGGAAACCGAACGCGTGAATGGGATAGCTTGGGTTCGGAACAAGCACGACGTCGCCGGGCGCCGTGATGGCCTGGGCAACATTCGCAAAACCTTCCTTTGAGCCGAGCGTAGTGACGACCTGGTTCTCGGGATTGAGTTTCACGCCGAAGCGGCGATCGTAGTAGGCCGCCTGCGCGCGACGCAGTCCGGGAATTCCGCGCGAAGCTGAATACCGGTCGGTGCGCGGCTTGCCGAGAGTCTCCTTGAGTTTCTCGATTACATGCGGCGGCGCGGGCATGTCCGGATTGCCCATGCCGAGGTCAATGATATCCGCCCCGGCATTGCGGGCCTTCGCCTTTGCCTTGTTCACTTCCTCGAACACATAGGGAGGCAAACGAAGAATGCGGTAAAATTCTTCCATCGGCTCAAACCTTAAAGGTCGGCTGCCCTTCCAGCCCGCGGGTACCCCGGCTGGCTTTTATCACGGGTTCGGCTTCGCGCCAGTGGTCTGCCCGTTTTGGACGGCAGTTGGCGGTTTTTTGGCCGCCGCGCCGGCCCTCTTGCTGGCTGGCGAACGTCCTTCCTGCCGGTCTCGCAGGGCAGTCAGTTCCTTTTCGGCCTTGACCTGCTCTTCTTCGGTCATCGGTGCCGACGACCGGGCCGGCGGCATGTCATGCACGGCCGGGTATTCGAGGGGCTTTTCGGGACGCGCCGGAGCCCCGGCGGGCAGCCCCAGGTCCCCGGGCAGGCGGTCAATGATTGGGCCCGCGGAACAACCCCCAAGTGCCGCAACCAGGCTCAAACCTGCAACCCGCAGAATTCGCTCAAACCCACGTCTCATGTGCACCGCAAGATGTGCCGCTGATCCGGAAACCGATGTGGACTCAATGGATTATATCAGAACCCTGTTAGCGGGCTAATATGGCCACAGCAAGGTAACCCGCGAGTTACCGCAAGCGCGGCGAAACCATGTGTTGAAATGCAGCTTGCGCGACGCCAGCGGTCCAGACACTTCTGTCGAAAGACTGAGCGAAGCCGATGGACAAGCCAACCACAGACCTCAACAAGCTCGGCAACGTCGATATTGAGGCGTTATCGCGCAATATTGCGCGCCTGATCGAGGAAGGTGGCAAGGCTCTCGCCGCGTATTTGAAGCCGCGCGAAGAAGGCAAGATCAAAACTGAACTCGGCGAGGACATCACCGATGCGATCAAGTCGCTAGGCCGGGTGGCGGAATACTGGCTGTCGGATCCTCAGCGCGCATTCGACCTGCAGACCAGCCTTGGTCGCGCCTACCTCGATCTCTGGGCCGGCGCCGTCAAGCGCATGGCGGGTGACCAGTCAGAACCGGTTGCCGCCCCCGATTTAAACGACAAGCGGTTTGCCGATCCCGAGTGGTCGCAGAATCAGTTTTTCGATTTTCTCAAGCAAGCTTACCTGCTCACCGTGCAGTGGGGCGACCGGCTGGTTAGGGACGCAGCTGGCGTTGACGAGATCACGCGCAAAAAAGCCGAGTTCTACGTCAGGCAGATTGCGAACGCGATCTCACCTTCGAATTTTGTGCTGACGAATCCCGAGCTGTTGCGTGAGACGCTGTCATCGAATGCCGAAAATCTCGTGCGCGGCATGCATATGCTCTCGGAAGACATCAAGGAAGGTGAAGGCACCCTCAAGATCCGTCAATCCGATCCATCCACGTTCGACGTGGGACGCAACCTCGCGGTCACTCCCGGCAAAGTCGTTTTCCAAAACGATCTGGTGCAGTTGATCCAGTACGAAGCGACCACAAAGCAGGTAATGAAAACCCCTCTGTTGGTTGTCCCGCCATGGATCAACAAATTCTACATTCTCGACCTCACGCCGGAAAAATCGTTCATCAAATGGTGCGTCGATCAGGGGATCACGGTTTTCGTGTTGTCGTGGGTCAATCCAGACGCCAGGCTCGCGCAAAAAAGCTTTGAACAGTACATGCGCGAAGGCGTGATCGAGGCCCTGGACAAGATCGAGTTGCTAACGGGCGAGAAGCAGGTGAACGCCGTCGGATATTGCGTAGGCGGCACGTTACTTTCGATCACCCTCGCCTACCTGGCTGCCAAGAAAAAGAAGCGCGTCAGGTCGGCGACGTTGTTCGCAGCGCAGGTCGATTTCCGCAATGCCGGCGATCTGATGGTGTTCGTCGACGAGGAGCGCATCCAGCAGCTCGAGACGCACATGAAGCAACAGGGCTACCTGGAAGCGTCGCGCATGGCGACCACGTTCAATATGCTGCGCTCGAACGACCTGATCTGGCCCTATGTCGTCAATAACTACATGCGTGGCAAGAAGCCGCTGCCATTCGACATCCTTTACTGGAACTCGGATGCCACCCGCATGCCGGCGACAAATCATTCGTACTATTTGCGCAACTGCTATCTCGACAACAAGCTGTCCAAGGGCGAGATGGAAATTGGAGGCGTTACCCTCGATCTGCACAAGGTGACTGTGCCGATCTACAATCTTGCCACGCGCGAAGACCACATCGCGCCTGCGAAATCGGTGCTGTACGGTTCGCAGTTTTTCGGCGGGCCGGTAAAATATGTGCTTGCAGGGTCGGGCCATATCGCTGGAGTGATCAACCCGCCCAGCAAGCCAAAGTACCAGTATTGGACGGGTGAAAAGCCCAGCGGCTCGGACATTGAAAGCTGGCTCAAAACGGCAACCGAGCATCCTGGCTCGTGGTGGCTCGATTGGCTGGAGTGGCTCAAGGCACAAGATAAAAAGTTGGTCCCGGCGCGAAAGATAGGCGGCGGCAAGCTCAAGCCAACGGAAGCAGCACCCGGCTCCTATGTGAAAGTGAAAAGCTGGACGTGATCGAATAGATGCGTCGCGGACAGGACAGCGGCCACGGCTTCTATTATGCTCCGACTGAAAATCATCACGACGGGGAGCGGCAATGACCAAGGAACTGTTGTGGCTGACGCTGACGATCATCCTGACCGGCGTGATGTGGGTGCCTTACATGATCGATCGCGCCATGGTGCGCGGTTTTTGGGCCTGCATGGACAATCCGTCACGGAGCGACAAGCCGCAATCGCCGTGGGCGCAGCGGCTGTATTTCGCGCACACCAATGCAGTGGAAAATCTCATCATTTTTGCACCACTGGTGCTTATTCTGGATGCGCAGGGCCATTCCACTCGAAGCACGATCATCGCCTGCGCAGTCTATTTCTGGTCGCGTCTCGCCCACGCTATCTTCTATGCGCTGGGCATCCCCGTTCTGCGCACGCTCGCATTCACCGTTGGGTTCCTCGCGCAGGCAGCGCTTGTTTTGGCGGTGTTCGGAAAGCTCTAGTTCACGGGCGCAGCCCGTTCAGCGATCGCCCGCAAATCAAGCCCGCGCGGAAGCAGTCCGAAAGTTGAGCCGCCTCCTGCGCCGAGTCGCGAAGCGCAAAACGCATCGGCGACCGGGGGCGGCGCGTGCTGGATCAGCAGCGCAGCCTGAAGCGCCAGCACCAGTTCGCGCGTGAGCGCGCGCGCCTGGGACTCATCGTGACGTTCCCGAATGCCAAGCAGCCGCTTTTCCAGTTGCTCGGAAAAAGCTTTTAGCCGCGCCTCCTTGCCGTCCCCCAACTCGCGCCGCAGCACCTCGACGGCATTCGGAGTTTTTTCCATCGCGCGTAGCACATCGAGGCACATGATGTTGCCGGACCCTTCCCAGATCGAGTTGACGGGTGCCTCGCGATAGAGCCGCGGCATGATGCTCTCCTCGATATAGCCGGATCCTCCCAGCACCTCCATCGCCTCGTAGGTCAGAAATGGCGTCCGCTTGCAAATCCAGAACTTTGCCGCCGGCGTGATCACGCGCCGGATCACTTGCGCCGCGTCATCGCTCTCGTCATAAGCACGAGCGAGCCGCATGGTGAGGACAGTTGCGCCTTCGGATTCCAGCGCCAGATCGGCCAACACATTCGTCATCAGCGGCTGATCGATCAACTTTTTCTGGAATGCCGTTCGATGCCGGGCGTGATGGATAGCCTGCGCGACCGCCTGCCGCATCAGTCCCGACGAGCCGATGCAACAATCAAGCCGCGTATAATTTCCCATCTCGATGATGGTCGGAATACCGCGCCCCTCTTCCCCGATGAGTTGCGCATACGCGCCATGAAATTCCACTTCGCTGGAAGCGTTTGAGCGATTGCCAAGTTTGTCCTTCAGACGCACAATCCGAATGGCGTTGCGTTGCTCCTCCGGCGTCCACCGCGGCATCAGAAAGCAGCTCAATCCTTTCGCGGATTGCGCAAGGACCAGGAAGGCGTCGCACATCGGCGCCGACATGAACCATTTATGGCCATAGAGGCGGTAGCTGCCGTCTCCCGCAGGCTCCGCGCGCGTCGTATTGGTGCGCAAGTCCGAGCCACCCTGGTTCTCCGTCATGCCCATGCCGACGAGCGCCGCGCTTTTCAGTTTTGCCGGACGGAAGCTGCGATCGTAGTTGCGCGAAAAGATGCGGGGCAGCCATTCGGCGGCAATCCCCGGGGCGTGCCGCAAGGTCGGCACGGAGCCGTAAGTCATCGCGACCGGGCAATACACGCCGCTTTCGACTTGACCGAGCATGTAGGTGCCCGCGGCCCGCGCGACGTGGGCGCCGGATTTCGGATCCGCCCATGGACTAGAATGGAGGCCGGATCTCAACGCGAGCCCGAGCAACTCATGCCACGCGGGATGGAATTCGACTTCGTCCAGCCGGTGACCATAACGGTCAA
>Ga0081455_10007712_pt1 | contig 11290 bp, 11 predicted proteins | sample TabmetS3T2R1_FD_70207 | JGI IMG/M metagenome (GOLD analysis project Ga0081455, IMG submission 70207) | Tabebuia heterophylla rhizosphere microbial communities from the University of Puerto Rico - S3T2R1 | ecosystem: Host-associated > Plants > Roots > Rhizosphere ...
AGGCGCGACCGTCGTGATCGCGGCCCCACGCTCGCGCAGGAAGGTCTGCAGCGTGAGGTTGGGATCGTTGCCGTACAGCTGCAGCGCGACGCGCCGCCCCGACAGATCGAGCGGCTTCAAAGCGGTGATGACGCCGGGCGTCGTCGGCGCGGGCGCCTCGAGGTTCGCGCGCAGGCCGAGCGCGCGCAGCGCGCGTGCCGGCTTGGGTCCGCGCGTGATCGTGCGCAATTTGCCGAGGCCGGCGACGAAGCGCTCGCGCAGCGTCGGCTCGTGCCGGTCGATGCACGAGAGGATGCGCGTGAGTCCTTCGCCTGTGATGAGGATGAAATCGTCGAACGCACCATTGGCGACGTCCACGGCGAACGCCAGCACCTGCGCGCTGTGCGGCGTGTCGTAGATGCTCACGAGCGGGCACTTCAGCACTTCGGCGCCACGGCGCTCGAGCAGCGCGCTGAACACTTCGAGCTCGCGCATTTCGGGCACCGCGATGCGTTTGCCCTTGAGATTCCAGTCGATCATCGGGGCCGGACAATAGCATCCGCGCCGCGGCGGCGTGAGCGCGCGGAAAACGCCGCGATTTCCTGCACCGGATCGAACGCCGCCGTGCACCCCTGCGCCGCGTTTCGGTGCAGCACTTCGAAAACAGCGCTCTGCCTGCGGAAAAACCGCGTTTCCGGGCGCTGGCATGCCGATTGCTTCAACAGTCGCGCGCGGCCAGCCGCGCACGCGAACAATGGGAGAGGAAGTTAGTGACTGCCGACACGAACGAGCGTAGCCGAGCCTTATCGGCGCTTCCGGGACACCAGGGCCACCGCGCGGGGACACGCGCGGAATCGGGGCCGATGGGCCGGGGAGATCGGATGATGAAGATCATGCTGCCGGCGTTCGCCGGCACGGTGCTGCTGTGTGCCGCCAACCTTCGGGCCGCCGAGGCCGATGACAGCTTTCACGCGGCGCTCGCCGCGACGAAGCCGATCATCGACCTGCGCCTGCGCTCGGAGGACGTCGACCAGGACAACATCGCCGACGAGGCGCACGCGATCACGCTGCGCGCGCGGCTCGGCTTCGAGACGGGCAAGTGGGGCAACACGGCGCTGCTCGTGGAGGGCGAGGGGATCGTGCCGCTGCGCGACGATTACCGGCCTGACAACGTCGTCGCGAAGAAGACCAACTTTCCCGTGGTCGCGGATCCGGAAGCGTACGAGATCAACCGGCTGCAGCTCACGAACACGAGTTTGCCGGGCACGACCATCACGCTCGGCCGGCAGCGCATCAACCTCGACGACCAGCGGTTCGTCGGCGGTGTGGCGTGGCGCCAGGACGAGCAGACGTTCGACGCGCTGCGCATCGTCAACAAGTCGATCAAGAACCTCACGCTCGATGCGACTTATCTCGACCAGGTGAATCGCGTGTTCGGGCCCGACTCGCCGCAGGGACGCTATGAAGGCGACAGCGTGCTGCTCAACGCGGGCTACCAGACGAAGGTCGGCAAGATCACCGCGTTCGGCTATCTGCTCGACTTCGAGAACATTGCGACGGTGCCCGCGGCCGTGCGCGATTCCACGTCGACGTATGGCCTGCGATTCGCGGGCGAACATGCGGCGGGCAAGGTGAAGCTCACGTACGCCGCGTCGTATGCGACGCAGAGCGACTACGCCGACAACCCGCTGAACTTCGACCTCGACTACTATGCCGGCGAGTTCGGCGCGGTGTTCGGGAAGTTCAACGCGGCGATCGGCACCGAGCATCTGGAAGGCAACGGCGTGAAGGGATTCACGACGCCGCTCGCGACGCTGCACAAGTTCAACGGCTGGGCCGACAAGTTCCTCGGGACGCCGCCGAACGGGCTCATCGACGACTACGTGAACGTCGGCGCGACGTTCAAGAACCTGGCCGGGCTCGACTCGCTCGGCATCGTCGCGGGATATCACGACTACGAAGCCGAGCACATCTCCGCCGATTACGGCGGCGAATGGGACCTGTCGCTTGCGGCGAAGTGGAAACGCGCGACGCTGATGCTCAAGTACGCCGACTACGAGCAGGGTGTGCTCGTGACCGCGCGCGACACGCAGAAGCTCTGGGCGCAGCTCGAGTTCGCGTTCTGAGCATCGGAAGAAAATAAATAAATCTGTCCCCTTTTTTCGGAGGTTTGAGATGTCCTACCTGGCACCCGCGGAGTTCGTCACCAAGATGGTGGACGCCGGCGAATCGAAGATATTCATGTCGGCGCGCGACACCATCATCCGTGCGTTCATGGCGGGCGCCATCCTCGCGCTCGCGGCGGTGTTCGCCGTCATGGTGAACCAGCAGACGGGGTATCCGATCATCGGAGCGATCCTGTTCCCGGTCGGCTTCGTGATTCTCTATCTACTCGGGTTCGACCTCGTCACGGGCGTCTTCGTGCTGTCGCCGCTCGCGCTGCTCGACAAGCGGCCCGGCGTCACGGCGGGTGGCGTGCTGCGCAACTGGACTCTCACGTTCCTCGGCAACTTCGCGGGCGCGTTCACGGTCGCGGTGCTGATGTCGGTGATCTTCACGTTCGCGTTCACGCAGGACCCGAATCCCGTCGGCCAGACGATCGCGCACATCGGCGAGACGCGCACCATCGGCTACAAGGAGCACGGCCTCGCGGGCATGCTCACGCTGTTCGTGCGCGCGATGCTCTGCAACTGGATGGTGTCGACGGGCGTCGTCGGCGCCATGATCTCGACCCAGGTGAGCGGCAAGGTCATCGCGATGTGGATGCCGATCATGGTGTTCTTCGCGATGACGTTCGAGCACTCGGTCGTGAACATGTTCCTCTTCCCGAGTGGCATCCTCATGGGCGCCAAGTTCTCGTGGGCGGACTACTTCATCTGGAACGAGATCCCGACCATCGTCGGCAACATCGTGGGCGGTCTCGCATTCACCGGTCTCACGCTGTATTCGACGCACGTGCGCACGGCGCCGAAACGCGCGCTCAAGATCGCGGCGTGAAATAGGGGATGATCAACCCCGGCCGTCCGCGGACGGCCGGGGTTTTCTCGTTCGAGGGGGTCATGGCGCGCACGCTCAAGGTCTCGATCGGCCAGCATTCGGACCAGGGCCGCAAGGAGTCCAACCAGGACTTCCACGGCACCTGCGTGCCCGCGGAACCGGAGCTCTCGCAGAAAGGCGTCGCGCTCGTGCTCGCGGATGGCATCAGCTCGAGCCGCGTGAGCCACGAGGCGAGCCGGACCGCGGTGCGCGTGTTCCTCGAGGACTACTACCGCACGTCACCCGCGTGGTCGGTGAAGACGTCGGCGCAACGCGTGCTGTCGTCCGTCAACTCTTCGTTGCATTCGCAGACGCGTCAGGGCCCGGATCCGCACGACAAGGATCGCGGCTACGTGTGCACGTTCGCGGCGCTCGTGCTCAAGTCCGCGACCGCGCACCTGTTCCACGCGGGTGACTCGCGCATCTGGCGCGCGCGCGGCGGCGCCGTCGAGCCGCTCACCGAAGACCATCGCGTGCGCGTGTCGGACGAGCAGAGCTATCTCGGCCGTGCGCTCGGCATCGATTCGCATCTCGAGGTGGACTATCAATCGCACCGCCTCGAGCCCGGCGACGTCTTCATCCTCACGACCGACGGCGTGCACGAGTTCGCGGGTGCGCGCGTGCTGCAGAACGTGCTCGCGGACCACGCGGACGATCTCGACGCGGCCGCGCGCCGCATCGTCGCCGAGGCGTTCGAGCGCGGCAGCGGCGACAACCTGAGCGTCGTCATCGCGCGCGTCGACGAGGTTCCCGAGCGCGGCGCGAATGAAGCGCTGCGACAGTCATCGGAGCTGCCCCAGCCGCCCGCGCTCGCGCCGCGCATGACGCTCGACGGCTGGCGCCTCGTGCGCGAGCTGCACGCGAGCGCGCGCAGCCACGTGTGGCTCGCGACCGGCGCGGCGGACGAGCCCGTGGCGATCAAGGTGCTCGCGACGGAGACCGCGGCCGATCCCGCGCATCTCGAGCGCTTCCTCATGGAGGACTGGGTGGCGCAGCGCATCGCGAGTCCGCACGTGCTCGCGGCGGCGGGGCGCGGTCAGCGGCGCAGCTCGCTCTATACGGTGTGGGAGTACGTCGACGGCCAGACGCTGCAGCAGTGGATGCTCGATCATCCGCGTCCGCCGATCGAAGCGGTGCGCCGCATCGTCGAGCAGATCGCGAGCGGGCTCACCGCGTTCCATCGACTCGAGATGCTCCACCAGGACCTGCGGCCCGCGAACGTGCTCATCGATGCCCGGAGCACGGTGAAGATCCTCGACTTCGGCTCGGCGCGTGTCGCGGGCGTCGCGGAGTCGGTCATGCCGGCCGCGCTCGAATTCCCGGGCACCGTGCAGTACATGGCGCCGGAGTATTTCCTCGGCGAGGGCGGCTCGGAAGCGTCGGACCAGTTCTCGCTCGGCGTGATCGTCTACCAGATGCTGTCGGGGCGGCTGCCTTACGGCGCGGACGTCGCGCGTGCGCGCACGCGTGCCGCGCAGCGCCGACTCACTTATGCGAGCGTGCTCGCGGACGACCGGGAGATCCCGGCGTGGATGGACGAGGTGTTGCGCAAGGCCACGCACATCGATCCGCTCAGGCGTTACCAGGAGCTGTCGGAGCTCGTGCACGATCTGCGTCATCCGCCTGCGGAGTTTCTGCGGCGTACGCGCAAGCCGCTCATCGAGCGCAATCCCGTGGCATTCTGGCGGGGAGTTGCGTTGTTGCTCGTGGCGGGGCTCGTCGTCGTGTTGTTCCTCCGTTGAAGGCGCGCTTAACTCAAACTAGTGTGCGATGGGAAAGGCAATTGCAAATGAGAGAGCGAGTCTTCAAGTGTGTTCTGGTGATGCTGGCCACTTCGCTTGCGTGCATCGCGTGCGGAAGAAGGGATGAGGCTCAAACCGAGCCTCCCCAACTCAAGCAACTTCGTGAGGCTCTTCCCGGTGCGAAGGTCGAGATCCAAGATCCCAGGCAGTTGGAGAGACTGGGGCCGGCCGTGGTTCCGGGAATCCTTCCCGATTCCGAGGTGAGATCGCGCCGAGCTAAGGCATTGGCCGGTGACCGGGCCGCAGCTTATGAGCTGGTCCATCACTTCGATCTCATTGGCAACTCTTCGGAATCGCAGTTCTGGACTCGAATCGGTGCCGAGAATGGCGAGTACAACAGTATGATGTCGATGGGGTTCGCGTCTCGTGAGAAGCAAGGGCTGGAGAGCTGCGTGCGCGCTGTGTTCTGGTTTTCACGAGCAAAAGCACTGCTGGAGAGCGATCCCCGATCGCCCGATACGGACATACTGATTCAAGCGGCTGAACAAGAGATCGCTAAGACCAAGAAGCAAATGGAAGGTTGCTGAAGAAATGGCAAAGGGCGACCTGACCCCGACAGCTCGTCGTTTCTCGAATTTGACGAGTAGTTTGTTCTAGAGGTCGCCCTCGGTGGATGTTTGGCCTTCCCCCGATTGTCGAAGCGCGGGTTGAGCATCCGAAACCTCCCATTGCCGGGTCGCGAGTACTGCGCTCCGGACGGATCTCTTCTGCTATTTGTTCTCGATGGAACGAAGGACTAAGGGACTGTAAGGATTTTCGTTTGAAGAGCCAAGCTCTGCTCGTGAGGGCGAAGGCGAAGTATGGCTTTACAAGTTCAATATCTGCCCGACAGTCCCAATCTCTGGGTTGCTAGTTAGGCAACCGCCGGGCTCCAATCAATTCCAATGATGGCAGCAGTACTTGATAGCCAGTCTCCAGAACTGACGCGACGTGACGCGGCGCTGGTGCGGCGTCACGGAATCAACTATGCGCTTTTCGTTCCGAATACCGGTTATGGACTTGAGCGGTACATCAAACGCGGCGCAGCAAATGAGTTGCAGAACGTCGTTGCGCAACTCGCCACAGATGGTTCGTCCCGGGCAGCAGCGTTTCAAGTGTATCTGGCCACTGTCTGGACACTTGGCGCAGATCACGCGTCGCTTCCGGAATCGCGTGCAAGGTGCTTCGCGGCCGCTCATCGCGGCGATCCTTACGCGATGTATGTCTGTGCGTGGGTGTGCCTCAAAGAGGGAAAGAATGTCGACGCCACGAATTGGATGAGAAAGGCGGCGACGAGAGATGGATTCCTTCCGGCTTTCGTGGAGGTTGGACGCTTTGCCGCGGGCGGAATCGGATTCAAGTCACCGGATTTGGCGGCCGCATTCCCAATCTTTCGGCAGTCTCACAAGCTGGGTCATCGCCTTGCGTTGGTTTATATGGCGAACTGCTTGATGTTGGGAGTCAAAGGATGGATTGGACGCGCCATTGGAGTCCTCTTATGGTTGCCAGCTGCCATCCGCGCACATTCTTATTGGATGCGATACCCGCTGAGTGAACGAGTATTCGTTACGCCCTCAAATCGCCAACGCCCCTTGTTCAAAAATGCCGCGAAGTGAGTTGGATGCGGCGGTTCGGAACAGCCACACGGGTGCTAAAGAAGCGGTAAAGGGCGGGCGTGATCTGATCCCCGCCGATTCAACGTCAGGAGTGGTCTCGCTTTTTTAGACAGTTTTCGCGGCCGGGATACGTAGATTTCGGCGGCGGTACGCGTCAAGAGGTTCCAAGGAGTCGCGCGCGTTTCGAAATGATGCTTGAGGCCCGCTGCCCAACTGTAGTCGGATGCGACATCCGGACGCGGCGCCGTCCCGCTGCCCACCGGGCGCGCGGGTGCTATCTACTGCGTCGTGGCGACCTTTGACTCATTCGCTTCGCTGAACGTCGACGTCGGCGGCGTCCGCATCTTCGCGCGCCAGTCGGGCAGCGGTCCGCCGCTGCTGTTGCTGCACGGATTCCCGCAGACCCATCTCATGTGGCGCGACGTCGCGCCCGCGCTCGCACGCGATTTCACCGTGATCTGCGCGGACCTGCGCGGCTACGGCGCGAGCGGCTGCCCGCCGAGCACCGCCGATCACTCGCCGTATTCAAAACGCACACTCGCGGCCGAAATGGTCGGCCTCATGCGCGCGCGCGGATTCACGATGTTCTCCGTCGCGGGCCACGATCGCGGCGGCCGCGTTGCCTACCGACTGGCGCTCGATCATCCCGACGCCGTCGAGCGAGTCGCGGTGCTCGACGTGGTCCCGACGCTCGTCGCCTGGGAGCGCGCGAACGACGAATTCGCACGGGATTTCTGGCCGTGGTCGCTGCTCGCGCAAGCGCCGCCGCTGCCGGAGGAAGTGCTGCGTACCTGCGCGCGCGCCATCGTCGACGATGCGCTCGATGCCTGGGGTCCGGCACGCGTCGCCGTACCCGACGAAGTGCGGGCGGCGTATTCGGCCGCGCTTGCAGAGCCCGCGCACGCGCGTGCGATCTGCGAGGAGTACCGCGCCGCCGCGACCCTCGACCGCGAACATGACGCCGCCGATCGCACAGCCGGTCGGCGCATCGACTGTCCGCTGCTCGCGCTTTGGAGCGCGGCTGGCGGTCTCGGGCGCTGGTACGAGGAGGTCGGCGGGCCGCTCGGCGTGTGGCGCGAGTGGGCGCGCGACGTGAGCGGGCAGGGCATCGACGGCGGTCACTTCTTTCCCGAGGAGGATCCGCGGCGCACGGCCGGCATGCTCGGGGAGTTCTTCGGCGAGCGCGATCGCCGTTGAACCCGCGTCTTGGGCGGGATGGGTCGGCTGCGCCCTATATATAAGTGTGGCGTTTTACATAAGCCATTGATGGGAAAGGAAACCGGCCTCGGGGCCTGTAGCGCGGCCTGCACTCGGCGACTGCAATCGCTCCCGAAGGCTCGCGGCTCCATTCGCGATCGGCCCCAAGGGTTGCGGCCCCGAGGGTCGATGCATATACTGCGCGCCCTTTCGCCGGGGTCCTGCGTTCATCGTCAGAACCCAAGCGATTGATTTCCAGCGAAATCGGGCGAGGTTGGGACGGGCCGAAAGGCCTCGCAGCCCAAGACCACTCGAGCATCGCGGGCACGTTCGTGCACCGCGTTCTCCAGTGTCCCCTCCCGACTAGCTACTTGCACGGCGCCAATCGAAGTGCCGTGCGATCGAACGAGAGGAAAGTCATGAGCGTTGCTCTTATCGGCCGCAAGGCCGGCATGACCCGCATCTTCACGGATGCGGGCGAGACGGTTCCAGTGACCGTCATCGAGGTGCTGCCGAACCGCATCACCCAGGTGAAGTCCGTCGACAAGGACGGCTATCGCTCCATCCAGGTGAGCTTCGGCAAGAAGCGTCCGCAGCTGCTCACGAAGGCCGCCGCGGGTCATTACGCGAAGGCGAACGTCGAGCCGGGCAAGTCGCTCGTCGAGTTCCGCCTCACGGAAAAAGAGGGCGCGGATCTCGCCGTCGGCGCCGAGCTCAAGGCCGGTATCTTCGAAGTGGGCGCGGTCGTCGACGTGACGGGCACCACGATCGGCAAGGGCTTCGCGGGCACGATGAAGCGCCACAACTTCGGCGGTCACCACGCCTCGCACGGTGTCTCCGTGTCGCACCGTACCCCGGGCTCGATCGGCCAGCGCCAGACGCCGGGCCGCGTGTTCCAGGGCAAGCGCATGTCCGGCCACATGGGCGTGCAGCGCCGCACGACGGAAAACCTCAAGGTCGTCGAGATCGACGCCGAGCGCAACCTGCTGCTGATTCGCGGTGCCGTGCCCGGCGCCGAAGGCGGCCAGGTCATCGTGCGTCCGTCGGTGAAGGCGGCGCGCCTCAAGAATCGCAAGAAGACGGCGCCGAGCAAGATCAACACCGGCACGTCCAACAAGAAGTAACTGGCGGCTCACATGAAACTCAAGCTAGCTACTGGTGGTGCCGAGCTCGCCGTCTCCGACGCGGTCTTCGGCAAGGAATACAACGAATCGCTCGTGCACCAGGTCATCACGGCCTATCGCAACGCCGGTCGCTCGGGCACGAAGGCCCAGCTGACGAAGGCGGAAGTGCGTGGCGGCGGCCGCAAGCCGCGCCCGCAGAAAGGTGGCGGCACGTCGCGCGCCGGCTCGATCCGCTCGCCGATCTGGGTGGGCGGTGGCCGTGCGTTCGCCGCGAAGCCGCGCAGCTTCGAGCAAAAGGTCAACAAGAAGATGTACCGCGGCGCGCTGCAGTCGATGCTCTCCGAGCTCGTGCGCCAGGATCGTCTCGTGGTGACCGACGCGTTCACGGTGAAAGAGCCGAAGACGAAGCAGGTCGCAGAGCAGCTCAAGAAGCTCAAGCTCGAGCACGTGCTCATTATTGTTGAAGGCATCGACGAGAAGCTGTTCCTCGCCGCGCGCAACCTCATGCACGTCGAAGTGCTGCCGGTGTCGGCGATCAACCCGCTGTCGCTCGCGAGCTACGACAAGGTGCTCGTCACCTCCGCTGCCGTGAAACTCATCGAGGAGCGCCTGCAATGAGCGCCGCCAAAGCCAAAGCCAAGACCGCCGCGAGCGACAGCGCCGCCGCGCCGAAGACCGAAGCCGTGAAGGCGCCGAAGGTTGCGAAGGCTCCGAAGGTCGCGAAGAAGGTCGTCGACATCAAGGACGCGCCGCCGAAGGCCGCGAGCCCCGAGCGTCTCATCAACCTGCTGCTCGCGCCGCACATCACCGAGAAGACGTCGCTCGCGATGCAGAACGCGAACACGTATTCGTTCCGCGTGCTGCGCGGCTCGTCGAAGCCGGAGATCAAGGCCGCCGTCGAGCTCATGTTCGGCGTGAAGGTGGCCAAGGTGAACCTCGTGAACGAGACCGGCAAGACTCGCCGCTTCGGCAAGTTCAACGGCCGCACGCAGGACATCAAGAAAGCCTACGTTCGTCTCGCCCCGGGCCAGACGATCGACTACGAAGCCAAGATCAAGGCCTAAGGTAGCTAGACATGCCAGTCATCAAGATGAAGCCGACCTCGCCGGGCGCGCGCTTCCGCGTGAAGCTCGACAAGTCGCACCTGTGGAAGGGCGGCCCGCACGAGGCGCTGACCGAGAAGCAGAAGAAGCATTCGGGTCGCAACAACGTCGGTCGCATCACCACGCGCCACCAGGGCGCGGGCCAGAAGCAGAAGTACCGCATCATCGACTTCCGTCGCGACAAGGACGGCATCAAGGGCGTGGTCGAGCGCATCGAGCACGATCCGAACCGCACCTGCCACATCGCGCTGGTGAAGTACTCGGACGGCGAACGCCGCTACATCCTCGCCACCAAGGGCATGCAGTCCGGTGACGAAGTGCGTAGCGGAGCCGACTCCCCGATCAAGTCGGGCAACTCGATGCAGCTGCGCCACATCCCGGTCGGCTCGATCGTGCACAACATCGAGCTCAAGCCCGGCAAGGGCGGCCAGATGATGCGCAGCGCCGGCACCTCCGCCTCGTTCACCGCGCGCGAAGGCATCTACGCGCTGCTGCGCCTGAAGTCGGGCGAGAGCCGCAAGGTCCACGTCGACTGCCGCGCCACCATCGGCGAAGTATCGAACGACGAGCACAACCTGCGCGTGTACGGCAAGGCCGGCGCGAAGCGTTGGCTCGGCATCCGCCCGACGGTCCGTGGCCAGGCCATGAACCCCGTCGATCACCCGCACGGTGGTGGCGAGGGTAAATCCGGACAGGGCAATCCGCACCCGGTGAGCCCGTGGGGTCAGAACGCCAAGGGTCTCAAGACGCGCCGTAACAAACGCACGACCAACATGATCGTGCAGCGCCGTCAGAACCGCATTCGTTAAAGGGATCTGCCATGCCTCGTTCACTGAAGAAAGGTCCGTTCGTCGATCTGCACCTGCTGAAGAAGGTGGAGACGGCCGCCGCCAAGAGCGATCGCAAGCCGATCAAGACGTGGTCGCGCCGCTCGATGATCATCCCCGACATGGTCGGCCTGACGATCGCCGTCCACAACGGCAAGCAGCACATCCCGGTGCTCGTCACCGAGAACATGGTCGGGCACAAGTTGGGCGAGTTCGCCCCGACGCGCACGTTCAAGGCGCACTCGGGCGACAAGAAAGTCGAGGCGGCTGCCTAACATGGAAACGAAAGCCATCCTGCGCTACGCGCGCATCTCGCCGCAGAAGTGCCGCCTCGTCGCGGACACCGTCCGTGGCGCGCAAGTGTCGAAGGCGCTCAACACGCTCAAGTTCATGCCGAAGAAGGGCGCCGAGCTCGTGCACAAGGTGCTCTGGTCGGCAGTCGAGAACGCGCAGAACAACCAGGGCGCGGACGTCGACGAGCTCAAGGTCACGAAGATCCACGTCGACGCGGCGCCGATGTTCAAGCGCTTCGGTTCGAAGGCGAAGGGCCGCGGCACCCGGATCATCAAACGCAACAGTCACATCACCGTCGTCGTCGGCGACGGAAAGAAGGACGAGTAAGCCATG
>Ga0081455_10007713_pt1 | contig 11290 bp, 9 predicted proteins | sample TabmetS3T2R1_FD_70207 | JGI IMG/M metagenome (GOLD analysis project Ga0081455, IMG submission 70207) | Tabebuia heterophylla rhizosphere microbial communities from the University of Puerto Rico - S3T2R1 | ecosystem: Host-associated > Plants > Roots > Rhizosphere ...
CACCTCGCCGTCCGGCGCGGTGTCCGCGTCGACCGACACGACCTTGCGGCCGTACTGCACCTTGACCTTGGTCAAGGAATGCGCGACCCATTGCAGGTAGCCGGAGATCTCGTGGCGGTACGGGGTGAACGTGCCGAGGTTGATGAACTCGTCCAGCCGCCCCTGTGCGTGCAAGTAGTTCAGGAACGAGAACTTGCTGCGCGGGTTGCGCAAGGTCACCAGGTCCTTGAGGAAGGACACCTGGCTCTGCGCCCAGGGCAGCAGCATGCCGCGCTGCCACACGATGTCCTCGTACTGCTCGACGACGACGCAGCGCTCGGCGAGCTCCGCCGGCGCCAGCTCTTCCAGTGCGACGGCCAGGGCCAGGTTCGCCGGCCCTGCGCCGATCGCCAACAGTTCAACCTGCTGGTGGGTCACTGCGGTCTCCATTGGTCTTCGGGGGTTCACGCTTGTGCGGGAGTCGGATCGACAAGGCGCACGAGGTCGTCGACCGTGCGGGTCGCGTGGAACGCACGCAGGTCGAGTTCGATGCCGAAGTGGCGCTCAAGGGCGGCAAACGCCTCCAGCGACGAGATGCTGTCCCACTCGTGGGCGGCCAGCACCGGCTGGGTGAGCAGGTCGTCGACGTCGATGTCGAGCACCCCGCTCAGGATGTCCAGCACGGATTCCCGCGCCGAAACCGAGTCGTCCATCAGGCATCGTCTCCTTCTTTGACCGTGATCCAGCCGGGCGTTTGTGACGCCCCGTTCAGGTCCGCCCTCAGCTCGAGGTCGAACACCCCGTCTTCGATTTCCGTGAACCCCGCGCGTGTCCACAGGTCCGCGCAGACGCCGTTGCGTCCACTGGGGACGAACCGGCCGCGCAAGGTCTTCGCGCCTGCCGCGCGTGCCTTGCCGGCGATCCAGTGCACCGCGGCGATCTCCACGCCGCGGCCGAGCATCCGCTGCAGCATCGGCGCGATGAGCGGATAGTGCGTGCAGCCGAGGATGACCGTGTCGACGCCGGCCGCGCGCAGCGGCGCGACATAGCCGCGGACGGTCTCGACCACGCGCTCGTCGAACGGGAAGCCGCCCTCGATGATCGTGGCGAGGTCTCCGCAGGGCACCGACGTGAGCTCCACGAACGGGTCTGCCTGTGCGATGGCGGACGCGTAGGCCCCACTGGCCACGGTGGCGGGCGTGGCCATGAGCCCCACGCGGCCGTTGGTCGTCGCGGCCACGGCCTGCACGGCGCCAGGCTGCACGACCCCGAGCACGTCGATGCCGAGCGTGGTCTGCGCCATGCGCTCGCGCAGGGCGGGCAGCGCGGCCGAGGTCGCGGTGTTGCAGGCGACGACGAGCAGCTTGGCGCCACGGGCAAGCAGCTCCTCGGCGCACTGCAGCGCGAAGCGCTCGAGCTCGTCCTGCGAGCGGGTGCCGTATGGCAGCCGCGCGGCGTCGGAGAGGTACAGGAAGTCCTCATGCGGCAGCTGGACGAGCAGCTCGTGCAGGACGGTCAGCCCGCCGACGCCTGAGTCGAAGACGGCGATCGGGCGCGCGCGCGGATCGGCGGTGCGAGTGGCCACGGGGGCATGGTAGGCCGCGCGCCACGGGGAGTCCGTCCACGCAACCCCGGATGAAGCCGCGGACCTCGCGGCTGCGCATGCCGGCGGGGCGTTCGGCGCTCATCCCTTCTTCGCCCCCACGCCCTCGATCGTCGACTTGATCTTGTCGGTGATCGCGTTCGCGATCCCATTGCCCTTGACGCCGCCCGCGGCGACGACCACCGTCGCGAACAGCCCCGCGACGAGCAGAATGAGCGCGACGTACTCCACCGTCCCCTGCCCGGTCGCGTCGCGCAATCGCGCCCGTGCCCGCAGCGCGGTGGCGTGCGCGCCCCCCATGATCCGATAGCCCATCTGGCACCTCCTCGACTCGTGATGTGAACGCGATCGAGTGTCGGCCAGGTGCCTGTAACGGCGAAAGACCGCAACTGTGGAAAATCACGCGCACATGCGTGCCCTGATCGTCACGAACATGTGGCCGTCGCCGGCGAACCCGGCGCTCGGCAGCTTCGTGCGCGACCAGGTCGACGCGCTGCGCGCGCTCGGCGAGGCGGAGATCGAGGTGTTCGACTTCCCACCCCGCGGCTACGCGCGGGCCGCGCACGACCTGCGCGGCCGCCACCGGCGCGGCGAGCGCTTCGACGTCGTCCACGCGCACTTCGGCCTCACCGCGTGGCCGGCGCTCGCGCTGCGCGACACGCACCACGTCGTGACCCTCCACGGCACCGACCTGCGCCACCCCCGTTCGAAGCAGATCACCCGCGCGGCGCTCCCGCTCCTCGATCTCGTCGCCGCCGTGAGCGCCGACCTCGCGCGCGAAGTGCCCGGCGCCGGGCGCCGCCGCCGCGTCGCCGTGCTGCCCTGCGGCGTCGACCTCGAGCGCTTCGCCCCGAGCCCACGCGACGAGGCGCGCCGGTACCTCCGCCTCCCCGCCGACGAGCCGTGCGTCCTCTTCGCCGCCGACCCCGCGCGCGCCGCCAAGCGGTTCGATCGCGCACGCGAGGTCGCAGCCGGGACGCGACTCCTGACGCTCGGCGACGTTGAACCTACGAAGGTGCCCATGTACGTCAACGCCGCCAACGCCGTGCTCGTCCCGTCCGACCACGAGGGCTTCGGCCTCGCAGTGCTCGAGGCGCTCGCCTGCGACGTGCCCGTGCTTGCCACGCCTACCGGCATCCATCCGGCCGCCCTCGACGGCGTCGCCGGAACGCTCTGCGCGCCGTACGACACCGAGGTCTGGCGAGCCGCGCTGCGGCCGCATCTCCACGATCCCGATCCACGCGTCGCAGGCCGCGCGCGCGCCGAGCTGTGGTCCGCCAAGCGGATGGCGCGACGCGTGATCGAGGCGTGGAAGGAGGTGCTACGGTTGCCCGTCGAGGCGCCAAGATCGGGCGCCCTTTCCGCATGAAGGGCCCGCTTCACGCCATCCGCCGGAAGCGCTCCGAGCGCTCCTCCAACGCGACCGAGGCCGAGCCGGCCGCGGCCTCGCCGACCGAAGCGCGGTTCGGCAGGGACGCGACCGAAGAGCCGACCGCGATCCAGCCGCCCGCCGACGCGAGCCAGGCTCCGCCGGGCACCGATGTCGCGGCCGGCCAGGAGTCGGCTCCGGCGCGCACGAGCTTCCGCGAGCGCGGACGCCTACGGCGCAGGCTGCGTTACCTCAGGCGCGTGCGCGAGCTCGGCTTCCGCGACCTCGGCGGCCTCGTCTTCGACCAGCACAAGTTCGCGCGCGTCAACGAGCAGCTCGTGCAGGGCAAGCTCGCCGCGCTCACGTCGGTCGACGGCGAGCTGCGCGCGATCGAGCATGCGCTCGGCGACCGTCGCCCGATCACCGAGCTGCGCGAGCCCGGCATCTCCGTGTGCCCGCGCTGCGGCGCGCTGCACGGCAGCGAAGCGCGCTACTGCCCGTCGTGCGGCGTGCCCGTGCACGGCGCGCTGGCGATCGCCGAGGTCGGGGATGCCGTCAGGCTCTCGCCGGGCGAGGTCGGCCCGACGGCGGCGCCGCCGAGCACCCCGCCGCCCACCGAGGAGTTCGCGGTGCAGGCCGAGCCGCCGCCCCCGGTGCGCGACCTCTCCGACCCCGCCGTGCGCGGGGTCGCCGATCCCGAGCCGCAGCCGGCGGTCACCGAGGTCGGCGAGCAGGAGGCGGCGAAGGCCGCCCCCGACGGCGAGCAGCCGACCAAGGTTGTGCGGCCCGACGACGACACCGCCAACGGCGCGGTTCCGCAGACGAGCGCCGAGCGCCGCGAGTCGTGAGCGTCGCGCCGCCGAGCGCCGCGCCGCCGCCGGACACGATCGGCTGTCCGCGCTGCGCCGCGCCGGTCGGTCCCGAGCAGCAGTGGTGCCTGGAGTGCGGCGCCGCCGCCCGCACGCGCCTGGTCCCCACGCCGAACTGGCGCGCGCCCGTCGCGGTCTTCGCGGTCATCATCGTGCTCGCGGCCGTCGCGCTCGCGCTGGCCTTCGTCTCCCTGACCAAGGACAACCAACCCGCCGCGCCGGCGAACCCGCAGGCGCAGCCGCCCGCGGCGACGCAGCCCCAGCCGGCGCCGACGACCCAGCCGCCTGCGGCGACGACCACGCCGCCGGCGCAGGGGACGACCGCGCCGGGCACGACCGCGCCCGGAGCGACGACGGGGGCGGGCACGACCGCGCCCGGTGAGGCAGGGACCGGCGCAACAACGCCGGGAGCCACGGGGACGGGCACGGCGAAGGGCACCGGCGCAACGACCGGCACCGGCACCGCGACCGGCACCGGCACCGCGACCGGCACCGGCACCGGCACGACGACCGGCGGCGGCTGACCCGCCGCCCGACTCAGCCCGCGACAGCCCCCACGAGCGGCCAGCGCTCCGCCAACCGCGCGGCCGCCTGCGCCGACAGCGGATGCAGCGCGACGGGCTCCTCGCTCGTCGCCTCCTCCGCGCCGACCACCTCGAGCGTCGCGACGAGCGACTCCGTCAGCGCCTCCAGGTCGTAGCCGCCCTCGAGCACCACGCCCAGCGGCACGCCGAGCTCGTCGGCCAAGCCCCGCACCGCGCCCGCCATCCGCGCGAACCCCGCGCGCGTCACCGTGCACGCCGCAAGCGGGTCGCGGGCGTGCGCATCGAACCCGGCCGAGAGCAGCACGAGCCCCGGCCGGTACTCGAGCCCGAGCGGCACCACGACGTGCTCGACCAGCGAGCACCACGCCGCATCGCCGGAGCCGCCCGGCACCGGCAGGTTCACCGTGTAGCCCTCGCCGGGCCCCGACCCGACGTCGCTCGCCGGCCCCGTCCCCGGATACAGCGGCGACTCGTGGATGCTCACGTAGAGCACGTCGGGGTCGCTGTGGAAGATGTCGTTCGTCCCGTTGCCGTGGTGCACGTCCCAGTCGAAGATCAGCACCCGGCCGGCGCCCCAGCGATCGAGCGCCCGCCGCGCCGCGACCGCGGCGTTGTTGAACAGGCAGAAGCCCATCGCCCGCGCGGCGAGCGCGTGGTGGCCCGGCGGCCGGTGCACCGACGCGGCGCGCGCGGCCTCACCGCCTAAGAGCGCGTCCACGACCGCCATCGCTCCACCCGCCGCATGCACGCCCGCCCGATACGACCCCTCCGAGACGATCGTGTCGATGTCGAGGGCCCCGCCGCCAGCGGCGCTTACCGCGGCGATCCGCTCGACGTAGTCCTCCGGATGCACGGCAAGCAGCGCGTCGTGCTCGACCGCGGGCGACTCGCGCACGTCCCACCCGAGCCACCCGCGCTCGTCCAGCGCGTGCTCGATCGCCACGATCCGCGCGATCCGCTCGGGATGCGCGCCCGTGTCGTGCTCGCGCGACGAGCCATGGCGGAACAGGACTGGCTGCATCACTGCTCTACCGTACCCGCGCATGGCGCAGCCGGAGCGCATCGAGGCCGACCTCGCCGTGGTCGGCGCCGGCGCTGCCGGACTGTATGCGGCGCTCACCGGCGCGCTCGAAGGCGCGCGCGTCGCCCTCGTCTCGGCCACGCCGCTCGCCCGGACCGCGAGCTACTGGGCCCAGGGCGGCCTCGCCGCGGCGCTCGCCCTCGACGACTCGCCCGACCTGCACCGCGCCGACACCGAACGCGCCGGCCGCGGCCTCGTGCGCCCGAGCGCCGCCGCCGTGCTCTGCCGCGAAGCACCGCGTACCGTCGCCGACCTCGAGCGCCTCGGCGTGCACTTCGACGCCGACCGCCACGGCAACCTGGCTCTCGCCCTCGAGGGCGGCCACTCACGCCGGCGCGTCGTCCATGCCGGCGGCAGCGCGACCGGCCGCCGCGTCGTCCGCCAGCTCTCCGCCGTCGTCGTCGAGACGAACGGCGTGACCGTCATCGAGGGCTCGCGCGCAGCGAAGCTCTGGATGGGCGACGGCCGCTGCATCGGCGTCGTCTGCGAGGACGGCCGCAGCGTCCACGCCCGCGCGGTGGTCCTGGCCACCGGCGGCTCGGCCGCGCTGTGGCAGCGGACGACGAACCCGCCGGGCTCGCTCGGCATCGGCCTCCTCCTCGCGCGCGAGGCCGGCGCGGCGCTCGCCGACCTCGAGCTCATGCAGTTCCACCCGACCGCGGTGGCGGGCATCAAGGGCCGCGAGGGCTTCCTCATCACCGAGGCGATCCGCGGCGAGGGCGCGACGCTGCTCGACGAGCACGGCGAGCGCTTCGTCGACGAGCTCGCGCCGCGCGACGAGGTGGCGCGCGCGATCTGGGCGACGATGACGCGCAGCGGCGCGGCGAACGTCCACCTCGACATGCGCGCGATCGACCCGGGCCTGTTCCCGAATGTGGTCGGTGCGCTGCGCGAAGCCGGCCTGGACCCGACGCGCGAGCTCGTGCCGGTCTCCCCCGCCGCGCACTACGGCATGGGCGGCATCGTCGCCGACCTCGACGGCGCGGCCACCGTGCCCGGCCTCTACGCGGTCGGCGAGAGCGCGTGCACCGGCCTGCACGGCGCCAACCGCCTCGCGTCGAACTCGCTGAGCGAATGCTTCGTCTACGGCGCGCGCGCCTCCCACGCCGCGTTGTCCGAGCCGCGCACGCAGCCCGGCGACCCTCCGGAGGCCCCGCCGCTCACGCCGCCGACGGCCGAGACGCGCGCCGCGCTGTGGCGCGACGCGGGCCTCGTCCGCGACGCGGAGGGGCTCTGCCGCCTCGCCGACGACCCGCACCCGCTCGCGCGCCTCATCGCGCGCCACGCGCTGCTGCGCCGCGAGACGCGCGGCGCGCACATGCGCACCGATTACCCGGAGACCGACCCCGCGCTCGACCTCCACCACTCGGTCACGCGCGGCGACGCCGACGAGCCCGGCTTCGAGCGCTGGACCTGAGCGGCGGCGCGCCAACTCGGGCGCACCCTGTCGATCGGGGCCTCCTGTGGTCGTCGTCCAGTCGCACGCCGGCGACCGGCGCCGGCCCGACGAACCGGAGGAGTCATGCAACAAGCAGCGACGCGGCAGGTCTGGACGCTCGTCGTCGCCGGCCTGGGCCTCTTCATGGTCGCCCTCGACACGCTCGTGGTCGCCACGGCGCTGCCCGTGCTGCGCGTCGACCTGGGCGCGAACCTCTCGGACCTCGAGTGGACGGTGAACACCTACAACCTCGCGTTCGCCTGCCTGCTGCTGACCGGCGCGGCGCTCGGCGACCGCTTCGGCCGGCGCCGCATGTTCGCCATCGGCCTCGGCGTCTTCGCCCTCGCCTCGGCCGGCGCCGCGCTGTCGCCCAGCGTGGGGGCGCTCATCGTGGCGCGGGCTGTCCAGGGGGCGGGCGCCGCCATCGTGATGCCGCTGACGCTGACCCTCGTCAGCGCGGCGTTCCCCGCGGAGAAGCGCGGCGCCGCGATCGGGCTGTGGGGCGGCATCGCCGGCCTCGCCGTCGCCGCGGGCCCTGTCGTCGGCGGCGCGGTCATCGACGGCATCTCCTGGCACTGGATCTTCTGGCTCAACGTGCCGCTCGGCGTCGTGCTCATCCCGCTCGCGCTCACCCGCCTCACCGAGAGCCGCGGCCCGCGGCCGCAGCTCGACGTCGCCGGCCTCGCGCTCGGCGCGGCAGGCGCGTTCGGCCTGACCTGGGGCCTCGTGCGCGCGCCGTCGTCCGGCTGGGCGAGCGCGGAGGTCGTCGGCGCGCTGGTCGCGGGCGCGGCGTTTCTCGCGGGCTTCCTCGCGTGGGAGCACCGCACGCGCTACCCGATGCTCCCGCTCGCGCTCTTCCGCCGCCGCGGCTTCTCGGCCGCGAACGGCGTGAGCTTCTTCATGTGCGCCGCCCTGTTCGGGACGCTCTTCCTCATGACCCAGTTCCTGCAGACGGCGCTGGGGAACTCGCCGCTCGAGGCCGGCCTGCGCATCCTGCCGTGGACGGCGACGCCGATGGTCGTCTCTCCCATCGCCGGCGCGCTCGCCGACCGCTACGGCACGCGCCCGTTCATGGCGCTCGGGCTTGCCCTGCAGGCGATCGGCCTGGGCTGGGTCGCGCTGATCGCGGCGCCAGGGGTCAGCTACGCCGAGCTGCTGGTGGCGCTGATCGTCGCGGGCGTGGGCATCTCGATGTGCTTCCCGACGGTCGCCAACACGGTGGTGAGCGCCGTGCCGCCCGAGGAGGCCGGCGTCGCCTCGGGCGCCAACAGCGCGATCCGCGAGCTCGGCGGCGTCTTCGGCATCGCCGTCCTCGCCGCCGTCTTCTCCCGTGCCGGCGTGTACGCGTCGCCTCAGGCGTTCACCGACGCGTTCGCGAACGCGATCTGGGTCGGCGCGGGGCTCTCGGCCCTCGGGATCGTCGCCGCCGTGCTGGCGCCGGCGCGCACACGAGCAGACGCGGCGCCCGTCGGCGAGCCGGCGCTGCTACCCGCACCGTGATCGCGCCATCGAGCCCGGCCCGGCAGGCGGGGCCTGCCCCGGCGGCGCCGCTCGTCGGCGGCGCGCACGAAATCGTCGATCCGTTCGGTCGCGACGATCGCGTTGAGCGTGGTGTTCATGGGGTTCTCCGTTCTCGTGGCCGGTCGGAATCCGTGCCGGCCACGATCCCGGGCGCCTGTGCGCACGCACTCAACGGGCGCTCAACACGCCTTGTCCCGGCCGGTCCCGGTTCCTTACGCTCGCCGCTGTGGAGCCAGAGGAGGAAGCGACCGGGCTGGGCATCCAGCTGCTCGGAACGTTCGCGGTCCGCGTGGAAGGCGCGCCGGTACCCGACGAGGCCTGGCGGCTGCGCCGCGCGAGAACGCTCGTCAAGCTGCTGGCGCTGGCACCCGAACGACGGCTGCACCGCGAGGTCGTCGTCGAGCTGCTGTGGCCTGACGGCGACGGCAAGGGCCTGCACCAGGTGCTCTACACCGCCCGCCGCGCACTTGGCGGCGAGCGCCTGGTCCTGCGCGACGGCGTCGTTGCGCTCGAAGGCGACGTCGCGGTCGACGCCGATGCGTTCGAACGCGCCGCGGCGACCGCGCGCCAGGAGCGCACCCGCGAGTGCTATCGGACCGCACTCGACCTCTACGGCGGCGAGCTGCTGCCCGAGGACCGCTACGAGGACTGGACCGCGGCGCGGCGCGAGTCGCTGCGCGAAACCCACGCCCGGCTGTCCGTCGAGCTCGCGGACGTCGAAACGACCGCCGGCGACACGGCCGCGGCCATCGGCACGCTCCAGCGCGTCGTCGCCGACGACCCGCTGCACGAGGTCGCCCACCGCGCCCTGATGCAGCTGTTCGCCGCGGACGGCCGCGGCCAGCAGGCGCTCGCCCAGTACGAGCAGCTGCGCGAGGCGCTGCGGCGCGAACTCGGGGCCGACCCGGATCCGGAGACCCGCGCGCTCTACCGCGAGCTCCTCGCCGGTCAATACGAAGCCGCGCCCGGCAAGTCCAGCCGCCTGCCCCACCAGCTGACGACGTTCGTCGGCCGCGAGCGCGAGCTTGCCGAGCTCGAACAGCTGCTCGGCCGCACCCGGCTGCTCACGCTCACCGGCCCCGGCGGCGCGGGCAAGACGCGTCTGTCGCTCGAGCTCGCCGCCAGGCTGCAGGACGACGTCCGCGTCGTCGAGCTCGCCCCGATCGCCGACCCGGCCTTCGTGGTCGACGAGACCGCCGCCGCCCTCGGCATCCAGCCCCGTTCGGACCGCGACGCCATGGAGGTCCTCGCGAGCCAGATCGGCGAGCAGCGGCTCGTGATCGTCCTCGACAACTGCGAGCACGTCATCGATGCCTGCGCGCGGCTCGCCGATCGCCTGCTGCGCGGCTGCCCGAACCTGCGGATAGTCGCCACGAGCCGCGAGCGGCTGCGGATCGACGGCGAGGTCGCGTGGCGCGTCCCCTCGCTGACGCTCCCCGACCCCGCGGACGCCGAGCGCTCCGAGGCCGTGCGTCTCTTCTGCCTACGCGCGGCGGACGCCGCGCCCGGGTTCGAGCTCGATGGCGACAACATCGAGGCGGTCGCCGAGATCTGCCGCCGCCTGGACGGCATGCCGCTCGCGCTCGAGCTCGCGGCAGCTCGCGCGGCCGTGCTGTCGCCGCACCAGATCGCCGAGCGGCTCAGCGATTCGCTCACGCTCCTACGGGCAGGCAGCCGCGCCGGCCTCACCCGCCAGCAGACACTGCGGGCGACGCTGCAATGGAGCCACGACCTCCTCTCCGAGCCCGAAGGCACCCTCTACCGCCGGCTCGGCGTGTTCGCCGGGAGCTTCCCCGTGGAGGCCGTCGAGGGCATCTGCGGCGCGCGCGAGACGATCGACGTGCTCGTGCGGTTGGTGGAGAAGTCGCTCGTGCAGGTCGAGGTCACGCCCGAAGGCCACCGTTACCGCCTGCTCGAGACCGTGCGCCAGGACGCTCGCGAACGGCTCGCGGCCGCGGGCGAGGAGGAGCAGATGGGCGCCGCGCACCGCGCGTGGTATCTCGCCGTCGCCGAGGCGGCCGACCGCGACCGCGATCCGACGGTCGCGCCCGACTGGCCGGTGACGCGCCTCGAGCCCGAGCACGACAACGTGCGCGCGGCACTCGCGTCGGCCATCCGCCACGAGCCGCCGGCTGCGCTGCGCCTGGCCAACGGCATCTGGTGGTACTGGATGGCGCGCGGGCACTTCGCCGAGGGCGCACGCTGGCTGCAGGACGCGCTCGATGCGGCCCCCGACCCCACGCCGGAGCGCGCACGCGCGCTGCAGTCGCTGGCCGCCATCGAGATCCGGCGGCGCCGGCGCGAGGTCACCGCATCGGTCCCGCTGGCCGAGGAGGCGCTCGAGATCGTGCGCGGCGATCCCCACGCCGAGGCCCGCGCCCTGGAGCGCCTGGCCGTCCTCGGACTGGCGGCGTTCGAATGGGACGTCTCCGACCGCGCGTTCGCCGAGGGCCTCGCGCTGGCCGAGGAGGTCGGCGACGAGCGCATCGTCGTCGCGATCAAGCAGGGCCAGGGGGTCCTCGCCTGCTGCCGCGGCGAGACAGCACACGCGCGCGACCTGCTCGACGAGAGCCTGCGCCTGCTGGCCGCGATCCCCGACGACCGCGGGCCGCTGTTCTGGGCGACCCGGATCGGGCCTGCCGTCCTGCCCGCCGGCCCGGGCGGCGCGCCGCGCTCGTTCTTCGAGGACACCTTTTGCCTGTTCCGCGCGGTCAGAAGCCGCGCGGGCCAGGGCTACGTGCACTGCAACATTGCCGAGACATGGCGCGAGGAAGGCGAGCACGACGCCGCCCACGCCGCGCTGGACCGCGCGGCGGCGATCTTCCGCGAGCTCGACGACGGTCCGGGCCTCGGCGTCGCGCTCAACGCGCTGGGCAACCTGTCGC
>Ga0081455_10007714_pt1 | contig 11290 bp, 14 predicted proteins | sample TabmetS3T2R1_FD_70207 | JGI IMG/M metagenome (GOLD analysis project Ga0081455, IMG submission 70207) | Tabebuia heterophylla rhizosphere microbial communities from the University of Puerto Rico - S3T2R1 | ecosystem: Host-associated > Plants > Roots > Rhizosphere ...
AGATTCCCACGAAATACTAACGCCACGTAGGCGCACTCCACCCCCTCAAGCCGTGTCCTCGTCTGTAGCAGTGTCTGACGGCTTGCCCTGTTGTCCCAGCTTGGGATGGACACTGAGCGACTACGCTATGCGTTTCACTGTCACATCATAGCCGAGCCGCTTCAGGGCTGTGATGGCCCGCTTACAGTCACGTTCCTCCTGTTTGGGTCGCTGGTCCGCGTAGCGCTGCTCCTCATAATAGGTCCCCTGCCAGAGCAGATGATACACGATCACCAGAATCTTATGCCCCACTGCCACGGCGGCACGCTTGCCCCCCAGGCGCGCTTCGAGGCGCCGAAAGGTGCGCCCCAGAAACGTCGCGGTCTTGCGGGCTGCCCACGCACATTGGACAAGGACGCGTCGCAAGTAGCGATTCCCTTTGCCCGTGCGCCCCTGACGACGTTTGCCCGCACTGGCATTGTTGCCCGGACTGACCTTGGCCCACGACGCCAAGCGGGCCGCCGAGCCAAACCGGCTCATGTCCGTGCCAATCTCGCCCAGAATGTCGCGCGCCGCGATCGCATCGACCCCGGGAATACTATCGAGCTGCTCGATCTGTGGCAGCAACGGTTCGACGAGCAGGCGAATCTGCTCGTCGAGCGCGGCAATCTGCCGCTCCAACAGCTCAATGAGCTCGAGGGACAAGGCAATGAGACGTCCGTGATGCTCCGTAAATTGGCCTGTTAAGGCCAACGCGAGTTCCGGCAGCTTGCGCCGCAAGCGCCCGAGCGCCAGGGAGGCTAACTTCTGTGCATCGCGTTCACCCTCAATAAGGGCCTTGAGCATCTGACGCCCACTTTTACCAAAGACATCCGAGACGACACTGCCAAGCTTGATGTTGCTATCCTCCAACACCTTCTGGACGCGATTCTTCGCCTGAGTCCGCGTCTGTACCAGGCCCACCCGCGTACGGGTGAGGTCGCGCAACGCACGGGTCTCCGGAGGAGGCACAAAACTTGGACGGATGAGGCCGTGGGCTAAGAGCTCCGCAATCCACCGTGCATCAGCCGGGTCGGTCTTATGGCCGGGCCGGGGCCGCATCTCGCGGGCATTGCCTACGAGCACCTCGACCACGCCCACGAGGACATGATAGATGGGCTTCCAGTACACGCCCGTGCTCTCCATCGCCACGATCGGGCAGTGCTGTGCCACGAGCCAATCACTGAGGGCAAGCAGCTCCGAGTAGAGGGTGCCAAACTCACGCCACTCAGTCGTGACCTGGCCGGCATCGTTGACATGGCGCAAACACGCGGTCAGGCGTGCCTGATGCACATCGAGACCACAACAAATCGGGTGCACCACTTGCATCGCGGTGTCCTCCTGCATCAGGTTGATACGTAAAGGGGGCAGACGACGGGGCTTCGGCTCCAAGTGGGATATTCCCACGCGTGATCGTGCGGTCAACTGATTGGGGTGCCGACAGCCGAACAGACCGATTCCATCGCGGGGTTGATGCCCTACAGAAGGTGAACGTCCTCTACCCGTCGTCTTCAGGAGGTTATACAGCAGGGCGTAGGGTGGTGCAGCCCATTTCATGCGATGGGGTGTCGACCACAGACGCCATGGACGATTCCATCGGATTCCTACGAAACAAAAATGCCGCTCTACCGGCCAGGGCGCAAAAAATCCCCTTGACCCTCAGCGGCCTGAAAAAAACTAGGATGGCAAACTTAACTAGAGAGCCCTATAACGGGTTGCCATTCTCGTTCCTGTGGGTTCAAAAAGGCACGTCGTGCAGCCGATTATTGGCCCCCAGATGTGATTTGAACGACCTCAAAATACTGGAAAGAGTGCCACTCAAGCTCAGTTTGCCATCCTAGAAAAAAAGAGCCTGCACTCACCGCGGTGAATCAACTACTCCTCAACACGCTGCCTCCTGATGAGGTGGACATGGTGATCCAGCGGGTTGAGGAAGCGGAAGTCGATGAGATGTGGTCCTACGTGGGCAAGAAACGCGAGCCTCGCTGGCTCTGGCACGCGATGGCATTGTCAACTTAATGCATAAAATTGCGCATCTGTGCAGTAAAGAGAGGACTATATGTGATTTTGTGCTTCCACGAACCCCTGTACTTTCGCCACTCACACCCCCTCAAATTTTCTCAAGGGAAAGGCGTCTGGGGGCAATTTTCAATACGTTGACAATGCCAGCGCTGGGACTCTCTAGGCGAGAGCGGGACTGGTTGCGCTCATCTTGAGAGCCTGAGGGTTCACGCTGCCGCACGCAGTGTCAGGACCGTGATCTCCGGTGGCACTCCCAGGCGCAGCGGGAGGGCGAACGTGCCTAGTCCTGGATTCACATACAGGAAAGCCCGTTTCCGGGAGCCTGACGCCGTCTCCTCGCGTGCGGAATGCGCCGTGGGGCCGCACGGCAGGCGATACAGGCCCGCCGCGAACGGTGTGATGAGACGCGCCGCGCTCCACTGGCGGTTCCCAAGCTTTAAGCATATCTGCCCGCCATGGGTGTGGCCCGCGAGGCTGAGCTCGATGCCCAGCGCGGCGGCCCGCGGAAAGGTGTCGGGGTTGTGCGAGAGCAAGATGTTGGGAATGTCCCGCCGCACCAGCCCTTCGATGCTGCGGAGCAGGGAGGACGGTTCGCCCGGTAAGGCGCGCTCCCGTTGGTCGTCAACCCCGATCAGATTGAAACGAGCGCCGCACCAGGACAGTTCCACACACTGCTGCCGCAACACGTGCATGCCATCACGCGCAAAGAGGGCCTGCGCCCGTGCTTCCACACCGGCCCACCGCTCGTGGTTGCCGTGACACGCCCAGACGCCCAGGGACACCCGCAACCGACTCAACTCGGCAATAGCGTCCTCCAGGGGATCGTGCTCGGTGGTGATGAGGTCACCGGTCAGCACGGCGAGATCGGGCTGCACGGCATTGATGAGGTCGACGGCGCGTCGCAGGGCCGTGCGGGGCATAAAGTCTCCCAGGTGGATATCGCTCAGGTGCACGATGCGCAGGCCCTCCAGCGGTGGCGGTAAATCCATGATAGGCACCTCAACAGTGACCACACGATAGCGCAGCCGTCCTGCGGTGGCGCCATACACCACCGCCAGGAAGGGTAGACCACCCGCGAGATACGCCGCGTAGCGGAAGATGGTGTGATGCGCCGGCGCGCTACGCGCCCACGGCGCCAGCGGCAGGGCTGCCATCGCAAGCCGCGAAAACCATGCGAGACTTTCCACCGCCGTCATGGCCAGGAAACTGACACAGGACGCGATCAACCAGAGTCGGACAATCGCTCGCCCCCACGGGCCGAACGCTCGACGAGGTAGGAGACGGACGCGCAGCAGGTCGAGCACTGCCGCCAGCACGACGAGGACGGCCACGCTCCAGAGCCCTTGGAACAGGGCGCGTGGCCAGGGCCACGCCACGGCGTCGAGCACGCACCACGCCTGCGCAAACCAGAAAGACTGGGCAAGGGGCGTGAGCGCCAGAATGATCATGAGAAAAAGGCGAAACGGCCGGGGTCCTCGCATGCAAGTACTCCGCGCAATGGGGTAGCGGGATCAAAGGGCTGATGTCTCATGCTGAGCCGACGCAGACACTATAATGGTGATGGCATCAGGTCAGCAAGTGCCTGCACCTGTAGCCACTGTGACGATGAAGCGCGCCATATGACTAGTCCTACTACCCTTGCGCCTCCGGCGATGCCTGTCCTCCGGTTCCCTCTCGGTCACACTCCGGCCAAGCCCTATGTCAAAGCCCACTGATGAACGTGTGCTCCCCGACCAGCAGTTTAGACCCATGCCTTGACCAGCGCGCTTGTACACCGACTGTATCTCTCGACATAATTTCTTTGGTGGCAAGCAGTGGCGGACATTAGAGGGGTCAGATCGCGCCACGCGCTGCGCAGGCATTCGCGGGGTACGTGGCGACCCAGAGAGGGCACGCGAAACGCCCCCAACACCACCATCCGCCTCGCGCTCCGCCCGTTGCACCCAAGCAGGAGCGTCACCGCAGACGTCCACGGCTGACCCCGCGGCGTGGCACCGCTCCGGCCCCCTCGCGCGAGCAGGGACACCCCGGCGGCGCACACGGGAGGAGCAACGACCCCATGGCCGCACCATGCCACGGGAGGCGCTGCCCGCCGTCTCTCCTCTTGTCGCCTCCTGGCCATGGTTTCTCCACGCCGGATGTTCGTGAGAACCTATTGATATGACAGTATATGAGCGGAATCATTAGCGGGGGGGACAGTAGTGGAGGAGTTGTTCTGCTGACCGCCACCGTCATTTGGGGGCATGAGATGACCATAAGGCTTCGATCACCGCGTCGGCCATGTGTGGCCACACCGCATCAGAGGCGGAGGCCCCACCCTCGCATGTCCTGAGGGAGTGAGGGGCTTCTCCCTGAGACATCGACTGCTGGGGTGGCCGACGCCATGATCAAGGCCGACCATAATGTTCTCGTCACGTCATCGGCTTATGGGGTACAATATCAGCAATAATATTGCGAAAGGGAACGATATGGAAACCGCGATTCTCACGCTGCATTATTGCCGAATCCATCATCTGCTGTTCTTGCCCTCCCTTCATGAATGGCTCTCTTTCACCCCCATGCACATTGAGTATATCTTTGGCCAGACATTGCGTCTCACCGCAAGTGCCTGTCCTCGCTGTCTTCCGGCTCCGAAGCGAGACACGTCCTTCATACGGCTCGAAGCCTCTGGTTTCTAGTCCTTGCAACAAACGACAGCCACGCGCTCAATCGGCTGCCGTTTCCGTCTTCAGTCGCTCCTATTGCTCTGTGGTAACCTTTCCCTATGATCCCCGTCTGCAAAGTTGTTTTGGGAGGCTGAGATGGAAAAGCACCATCCAAAGTGTCTGGTGTGCAATATTCTCTTTGATGTTCCTTGCTCTAATGCGGCATGTGAGGGCCATCAGAACGAACGTATCGGCAATATCTGTGTCTACTGTGCCACCTACGAACGAGAGAAGACAGCTTCTCTGGGAGAAGCATTGGGGTTGTGTGTTTCGGGGTTAGGAGATTGTGATGTGTGCCTGGCTGGAGGAGCAGAGGAAGTATAACAGGCTCGCGCACTTTCTCGCCGTGTGTCGAAGGTCGAAGATGGTGGCCACGGGCAAGAGCAGGCCGCGAAGGAGTGCGCGTCTTTGCAGGCGATGGGCTGTGAAATGGAGCGAAGATGGGCAGCTTTTCGGCCAGTGTTGACGCGCGACAAAGTGTGATACATTGCGCGAGCCCGGTGAGCCCTCGCGCTGGACGTCAGCGCCGAGGTGCTCTTGGGCATCCGGCATCGTGCGGACGATGGAGACCCCGTGCCCTGCCCACAGTGCCCCGCGAAGCGCCCGCGGACGCGCAAGGCCGCGGTGGGAGGCGCGGAGGAGACACGCTGAGGTCGAAGCCTTGGTCGTTTTTCCGCCGCACGCTCCCGCGCCCCGCGCCCGATCCCGACAACCCGCTCGTGGCCCTGACCGGGGAGGAGTTCGAGGTCTGCGGTGTCGCGGCGCATCCGCTCTTTCAGGCCCTCGTCGAGACCCTCAACACCTCTAGTGAGACGCATCCCGACTTGCGCCTGCTGGCGGTGTACATGGCGGCGGACATGCGGCGGGAGCTGGTGCAGCAGGACCTGCGAGAGGCGGACGCCGATGCCTGACCCGACGGGCTAGCTCTGTGAGCAATGCCTCGACGCGCCGGCGGTGGCGTTCGTGGCGGCCCCGTGGGGTGGGGAGATGGGGATCTGCGCAGCGTGTGCCGGGCTCCCGCCTGCCGTGCCGCCGGTCCACCGGTCCGTGGTGCCGGGCTGTCTCATCTGCGCCCAGCCTCCGGGGCCGGACGAGGACGCGACAGCCTACGTGCAGCACTGCTTTGACACCGGGCACCCCCTGCGACCAGGGGCCTTGCGGCTCCGGCCGGGGGTGCGGATCACCCTGTGAGTGGCGTGATGTTCCCTCGTCCAGCAGTACGGACGCGGCGGAGGAGGGGGAGCGGCGCGCAGAGCATGGCCGAAAGGCCTGCGCAGGAAAGGAGCAACACCGTATGGCTGAGCAGCACCAAGTCCAGGCCCTGTTGGCCACGCTGCGGGACGCGCTGCACCAGCTCGCAGGCCATCTCGAGCGCACGCGGAGTGGGGTTGACGGGGTGGCAAGCCAGGCGGAGGTCATGCGGGACAGCGTGGCAGCGCTGTGCGACCTGTGGCAGCGCGAGGACACCTCTGTCGGGATAGAAATGTTGGTCGACGCCGCCGTGGATTTTCTCACGGCCTTCCGAGCCCTTGAAGCTGGGATCCTCGACGCGCAAGCCGAGGTGGACATGCTGGAGGCGGAGACGGTGGACGACGAAGACGGCCAGGAGGCTTAAAGGAGGGTCGTGCTCTCCAAGGAATGCTCGCTGGCAATGGCGGCTCCGCAACCCCGTGAAGATCAACGACACGCATAGGAGGTTTTCGAGAAAAAGCATGACATGGAGTGCACTACCCAGCCATGTGCGTCTTGCTCATGGCCGGACGCGTGGGGCTGAGCACGTCCGATAGAATCCTTACTGCGTACGGGAGGCATGGTCTCTCCTCGACGGACAACAGCACCTGCATGCGATCATGCCACCGCCTGCTGCCAGCTCTGCCGAGAGGTGCCTCGTGTTGCCGAGAATACCTCCCCTCACGTTTTATCCCTGTCGCCTACGCTCCGCGACCATGGCACGTCACCCTGCCACGCATGCCCCTTTCCCCCTTGTGCTACCGTCGACCGTTCGCGTATCCTCGCGCCAGGGTTCCCCCAGCAGCATGGCATGGGGGCGAGGTCCCACCGCGGCCCGCCGCGGGGCGCGCGCCTCGCGTTGTCGGCCCCCCGGCGGAGGGTGTGAGACCATGAGCGCGTCACGCGGACGCCGAGCAGGAAGGAGGAGACGCATGGCAGATCTCAGGACCATCGACCGCGACCATACGGCGGTGCTCATCATGGATTACCAGCACGACATTGTCCAGAGCGTGGCCGCGCACCACCCACAGCTCCTCGCACGGGTGGCCGCCGTGCTCAGCGGAGCCCGTCTGGCGGGCGTGCCCGTCATCTATGTCGTCGTGCGCTTTCGGCCCGGCTATCCCGAGGTGAGTGACCGCAATCTCATCTTTCGGGGCCTCAAAGCGGCCGGACGCCTCGGCGAGGGCGCGCCAGGAGCGGAAATCCATGCCCAGGTGGCTCCACAGCCCACGGAGGTGATCGTGACGAAACGCCGCGTGGGCGCGTTCGCCACGACCGACCTGGAGAGTGTCCTACGGGCGCACGAGGTGACGTGTCTCGTCCTGCTGGGGATTGCCACCAGCGGGGTGGTGCTATCCACGGTGCGGTGGGCAGCCGATGCCGACTATGCGCTCATCGTGCTCGAGGATTGCTGTGCAGACGCGGATGAGGAAGTCCACCGCGTCCTCATGCAGAAGGTCTTTCCCCGCCAGGCGACGGTGGTCCCGTCCCAGGCGTTTCTCCAGGCCCTGGCCCCGGAAGCGGAAAAGCCTTAGCACAGAAGCTGCCGTGCAGGCCCAGACCAGAGGCGGAGGGGCGCTCACGCCAGGCGTGCGTCTTCTGCCGCGCGCTGTCGCAGGGGAGGGCGGAGGGTGCAGGGGCTCGCCAGGGAAACGTGGGAGGCCCTAGGAGGCATGCTATGTGACGCCCAATTCAGTACACGAAAGAGCCCTATCAGGCGGTGATTTGGGCTCTCTGTGAACACATGGGCTGTCAAAAAGGCGTGGGGGAGCGCCCAATAAACTGCACGAAAGAGTGAGGGCACGCCCTGCCATCTGCACCGCTGTGTGTCACGTGCTCCCATCACTGTCATGGAGGAAGGAAAGCCGCCAAGGTGACAACACTTCGACTGGAGACTGGACCAGCCTCGCGCTTAGGGTACCGCCACGGCATCGCGCCCCGCGACCAAGGCCATCAGGGGCTGTATGGTTGTCAGGTTCTGCAACTGCCAGAGCATGGCCAGGCTTTGCTCGATGTCGTGTGCGGGCATGGACCCGGATGCCGCGGCAGACACTTTGGCCTCGAGCTCCGCATCCGAGAGGGGGTGTGCGAGACTGCCCCGCGCATGGACCACGGTCGCTTCGTAGGTGTCTCCCGCGTGCGTCCGGACGATGACCGTGGCCGCCCCCATGGGCAAGCTGGCGTCGAGTTCCGCCCGGACGAGGGTGCGAAACGCCATGGCTGCGTCGCTCAGCACGCGGGCCTCCGCAAATTCGTCGCCCCCGGCCTTACCCCACAGGAAGGGCGCCGCCACACAATGCTGAATGCTGACCCGCGCCTCACGCGCATTGCGTACCAGCCGATCGCCGCGGGCGAGCAACAGTGCATCACCGCGCACGAGCACTGCCGCGATCTGGGCGGCGGCCACGTGATACTGCGCGCGGAGTGCGAAACAGGCGTCGATCACGGCATGCATCACAATGCCGCACGGATAGGGCTTGAACGTGTTCTTGGACGCCTCCCACTGCGCGCCGAGATCGGCCAACAGCCGCTCCTGCTGCAGCGTGTCGCCGCAGGCACGGGCCCAGCCATACGGCCCTTCCAAGGCCGCCGGGGCCCCAGTATAGCCCTGCGCCGCCATGAGGGCGGCAAAGAACCCATTGCGGGCCGCATGGCCGACCCCGATATTTTTCGCCCCATGCGGCAGATTTTCCACCACGCCCGCCGCTTGACTCGCTGCCATGGCGAGGGCGTGGGCGGTGTGCTCCGGCGACAGCCGGAGCAGCTTGGCCGCCGCCGCGGCGGCCCCAAAAATGCCGCACGTCGCGGTGATATGCCAGCCCCGCGCGTAGTGCTGCGGCGAGACCGCATTGCCGATGCGGCACGCGACTTCCACCCCGAGCAGCAAGGCGAGCAACACGTCCGCACCGGTGGCGTGATGCCGTTCCGCCAAGGCCAGGACGGGTGGTGCCACGGGCGCGGCCGGATGGATCACCGTCGGGAGGTGCGTATCATCGTAATCGAGCAAGTTGGCACTGACCGCATTGAGGGTCGCGGCACTGAGGGCATCCAGGCGTGCTCCCCGCCCGATCACCGTGGCTTCGCGCGGCCCGGAGAAGGTCTCAAGCACTGCAGCCAGGGCCGTGAGGTCCGGGTGGCGCGCGGCGCCCAGCGCACCCGCGAAGAAATTCACCAGCGTCCGCTTCGCGTCGTGTTGGACCGTCGCAGAGAGATCGTGCCAGTGCATGGTGCTGACGAAGTGCCCTAAGTAGCTGTCTGGAAATAAGCTTTACAAATGGTTTTCCAGTGTTACACTACATCATATGCGAGAATACAGTGTGTTGACGGAGAAGTTCAAGACGCTGAGTCCAGTGCTGAACGAGCACGCGCGACGGCTTTGGGCAGCGACTGAAGCGCTCGCGCTGGGGCGCGGTGGCATCAGTGCCGCAGCGCGAGCGACAGGCCTATCACGCCCTACGATTTACGCTGGCATTGCGGAGATTCACACCGGCACCGCGGCGACGCCGCGAGGGAGCCACGAACGGGTCCGACGGCGTGGGGGCGGGCGCAAGGAGCGCGTCATGCACGACCCGACGCTGCTGCATGATTTGGAAGCCTTGGTCGAACCTACGACCCGAGGCGACCCACAATCCCCTCTGCGTTGGACGTGCAAGAGTGTCCGCAGGCTCGCGGCTGAACTCAAAGCGCAGGGGCACCAGGTCAGCCCCCAGCTTGTTAGCGAGTTGCTCCATGTGGCGGACTACAGCTTACAGGGAGCACGCAAGACCCGCGAGGGAAGGCATCACCCGGATCGCCACGCGCAATTCGAGCATCTCAACGCCCGGGTACAAGATTTTCAGCGCCGGGGCCAGCCGGTCATCTCTGTCGATGCCAAGAAGAAGGAACTCCTCGGAGACTTCAAGAATGCCGGGCGTGAGTGGCACCCCACGGGGCATCCTCCTGAGGTTCGCGTGTATGACTTCGTCGATGAGGAGTTGGGCAAGGCCATCCCCTATGGCGTCTACGACATCGGCGCCAACCTGGGTTGGGTCAGCGTCGGCGTGGACCATGACACCGCCGCATTCGCGGTAGCGACTATCCGGGGGTGGTGGAGCCAGATGGGTTCGGCAATGTATCCGCGGGCCAAGGAGCTGCTCATCACGGCAGATGGGGGCGGCAGTAATAGTGCCCGGGCGCGGTTGTGGAAGGCCGAGCTGCAGCGGCTTGCCGATGAGACGGGACTGCGTATGGCGGTGAGCCCTCTGCCGCCGGGCACGAGCCAATGGAACAAGATTGAGCATCGCCTGTTTTGCCACATCACCGCGAACTGGCGCGGCCAGCCCCTGCTGAGCCGCGAAGTCATTGTCAGTCTCATTGGCAATACGCGTTCCTCCAGCGGGCTGCGCATCCAGGCAGCCCTGGATGCAAGGCAATATCCAATTGGCATTAAGGTGAGCGCGGACGAGAGGGAGGCCATTCGGCTTGAGCGATCTGACTTCCATGGCGAGTGGAACTACACGATCCTTCCTCACAAACGTCCCAGAGCAAGACGAGGCTCTAACACATAAATGTAAAGGTTATTTCCAGACGGCTCCTAACGCCACAGGCGCTCGCTGCACTGATGCGTCATGCCAATCCCCTGATCATCGATGTCGGCCACTCGGCGGCCTACGTGCTGTCCCATGTGCCGGGGGCACACTGGTGCCTGCGCTCGGCCCTGGCCAGGACGCTCGCATCCACGGCCGCAGCCGGCTCGCCCCTGGTGCTCACCAGTGCGGACGGTGTCATGGCCCGACTTGCTGCCAGCGACTTGGCGGAGTTGGGCCTCGCGGACGTGCTGGTGCTTGAGGGCGGCAACGCCGCCTGGTGTGAGGCGGGTCTCATGACAGCCAGTGGGTCGACGCATCTGCTCTCGTCACGTGACGACCTGTGGCTCGCCTCGTCCGAGCGCCCAGGCGACGCGCGTGCCAATGTCATGGCGTACCTCGACTGGGAGACGTCGCTCCTGGCAGCGATTGAACGAGGTGGTGGTGTACCGTTCCGCAATGTCCTATGGCACTAACAGAGCTGGATTGCAACAGGATAGCAATTGAGACTGTCTATCGGACAGTAATCACCAGAGACGAACCTGCTAGTAACGGATCGAGGAGGAATGGACGAAAATCCCAACCCCTGGACGTCATGTGCTCAGCACAATGGAGAAGAGACTGGCACAGGACTAATAGGAGAGAAACGTGATGGAACAGGCTCTTGTACAGCGACTGCGCGAGGCCTTGGGTGATTTGCCACCCGAAGATGTGTACGCGATCATTGCCTTTGCCCAATTTTTGTCGGAG
>Ga0081455_10007715_pt1 | contig 11289 bp, 15 predicted proteins | sample TabmetS3T2R1_FD_70207 | JGI IMG/M metagenome (GOLD analysis project Ga0081455, IMG submission 70207) | Tabebuia heterophylla rhizosphere microbial communities from the University of Puerto Rico - S3T2R1 | ecosystem: Host-associated > Plants > Roots > Rhizosphere ...
GCGCGGTCGAGGAGCGATGCGGACGGCGTGTGACCATCCATTGAGACGACGAGCTTCTGTCCGATCAGGTGCTGGAGCGAGGGAGCCGCTGCGGCCGGCGCGGGGGCGATCGTAAGGAGCCCGGCGAGGGCGAGCGCGAACGCGGTGAAACGGAGGGGCATACGACGGACGCTAACGCGTCTGGGTCAGCGACTTGCAACACGCCGGCAACAGTCCGCAAACTGCGACCGGTGATGGAGCGTACCGGGATCGAACCGGTGACCTCCGGCTTGCAAAGCCGTTCTAGGCGGCCGTCTCGTGCCGCTGGGTGCCGCCTGAATGCGCATTCGGAAGTGGGACCTTCTTCTCCACTGACGAGCCTTCAGGGTTGTGACGACGACCTCGTCGTGGCCGACGTTCATGAGCATCGCGTCGGCATCGTGAATACCCGCAAGTGCCGCACGCATCGGCGGATTGAAGTCGACGTTCGTCGTCCCCCACGATCGAGGCTTTCCGTCCAGCACCCCGGGCTCGAGATCAAGCCTCGCGTAGACGCCAGCGCATGCCTGCGAACGACTCGAAGCGGAGCCGATCGAGGTTGCTCGTTACGACCGGATCGGCGGCGGCGATCCGCGCCGCGACCATGTTGGGCGGCTCGTAGTAGCGCGTCCGGGCGACCTCTCCGATGACCAAGAGCGCCTGCGCCGATTGGCGCGGCTCGCCCAGGAAGCCCGTGAAGAAGTAGGGATGGGGCTCGCGCCCGCCCGACGTCGCGAGCGTTACTTCCCACCGGCCCTCAGCGAGCTCGACATTCGACGGGGCGAGAAACGAGTAGGTCTGGTCGGCTGCCGCCATTCTCCTCAGTGGATCGGCCGCAGCTTAGGCCGTCCTTAGGTCATCGCATCGAAGGTAGGGCGCCACAACGGTTGGGTAACCCGTGGGAGGCTGATGAGCAGTTACTACGCAAACACTTAACAATTATGAGACTTGCAGGTACCGGAATTGTGCTAGAGTCAAATCCGGTACTTGTCGGTTCCAAAAAGAATTTCAAGATGGAGGGCGGCGCTGGAATGGAACGTTCGCCTGGGAGGCCGCGGGATGCGCGTGCCGATCGCGCAATTCTGGAAGCCACGATTGAGCTAATCGCGGAACTCGGTGTCTATGAGTTCCGAACAGAGGACGTCGCCGCACGCGCGGGCGTCGGCAAGGGCGCGATCTACCGTCGCCACCGCTCCAAGGACGAGCTGATCACAGCGGCGGTCGCTGCGCTTGTTGATGAGGAGATCGCCGTGCCGGACACGGGCTCGACTCGGGCCGACCTCCTCATTCTGATGCGGGAAGCAGTCGCGCTGTACCGCACTTCTCTCGCCGGACGACTGATGCCGAAGCTGCTCAGCGCAATGGCCCAGAAGCCGCACTTGGCGCGTGCGATACAAGATGGATTCCTGGCTGGCCGGCGGGGGGCCTTGAGCGAAGTGCTTCGGCGGGGCGTCGAACGCGGCGACTTGCGTGCAGAGCTCGACGTCGAACTGGCGCTCGATGTGCTCGCCGGGCCGCTCTTCTATCGCCTGCTCGTCACCGGCGGCCCGCTGGATGACCATCTCGCTGAAGGCGTGGCCGACCTGATCCTGCGCGGCTTCGGCCCTGACAAGCGACGCGGCGCGAAATCCCGGAAGGAACGAGAGGAGAGAGCACAGTGAAGACCCAGGCAATCCAATTCGGAAAGACCGCGACGGCTCGGACGAAATCCATCGGTCCCAGCCACGGCTCGATCACAGCAACCGCGCTGGCGGCCATCGGTTACAGCACAGTCTGGGTAGTGGGCCTGGCCATATGGCCGTCGAATCTGGATGTGCGTGCGTCCAACGCCAAGGTACTCGTCACCTACAGCGCGCACCAGGGCGCAGCGTTGGCGCAATACCTGCTTATAGAGGGCGTAGCCGCGATTGCTCTCGCTGTCGTCGTCACAATCCTGGGCCAAGCGGCTCGCCGGCACGGCGTAGGGCGGCTCGGGGCAGTGGCGGTGGTCGCCGGTCTCACCGCGGCCGCACTCTCGCTGATCCAGTGCGCCCTCGGGCTACTACTCGCGGGCTTCGTCGCTCGTGACGGCGAGATCGCCCGAGCTGGCCTTCTTTTCGACCTGATCAACCGGATGGACGGCGTCAAGATGCTTGCGCTTTCGGCAATGGCACTGGCCGGCGTCGGGCTAGCTCGCCGTGCGGTGCTTCCCCGCTGGCTGGGCTACGCCGCCGCCTTCCTTACCGTCGCGCTGGTCGCTTCGGGCGCCGGTTATCTATTGGTGAACACGACACTTGCTGCGGCGGTGTTCGTGTCCGGCCCGCTGCTACTGGTTTGGGTGACTGGAACCGGAGTCGCCCTGGCCCGACCAAGCCGGTCGGGCAACGCGACGGCATGCCGAAGGTCGCGACTCGACCAGCCGCTCGCCAAGGCGAGCTGAATGACTCTCGAACTGCGGACCCTGCAGTGAGCCACATGGAGTCGTCAGGAGGAAAGGAGAAACAATGAAGATCCATGCAATCCAGACCGGAACGGTCGCCGTGACGAGGGCTTGGCGCGAGGGCGTGGGCCACGGCAAGCGGCGTCTACTGAACACGATTCGCGACCGAGAGTGGACGGAGCCGCTGCCGATCTACGCCTTTGCGATCGAGCACCAGGAGGGTGTGATCGTGGTCGATACGGGCGAGACTGCCCGCGCCTCGCAGGCCGACTACTTCACGCGCTGGCACCCGGGCACCCGTGCCTTCCGCGAATGGGTCGAACCCGATCACGAGATTGGCCCGCAGCTGGAACGGCTCGGCATAAGCCAAGGCGATGTGCGCTGGCTCGTGATGACGCACCTGCACACTGACCATGCCGGCGGCCTCGACCACTTTCCCGACACCGACATCCTCGTCACACGGACTGAACTCGAGTTCGCATCAGGCATGCGTGGTCGCCTGCGCGGTTATGTCGCGAACAGGCACTGGCCGTCTTGGTTCAATCCAACGCTGCTCGACCTTGAACCCGAGCCGCTGGGGCCGTTTCCACGCAGCCTACGGCTGACGGAGGCGGGCGACGTCACACTCGTACCCGTCCCGGGGCATACGCCAGGCCAAATCGGCGTCCTCGTCGACGAAGGCGACCAATCGGTCTTTCTCGCCGGCGATAGTTCCTACACGCAGGACCTGATGCTGCGCGGGAAGCCGGATGGGGTGGGCTCCGACGACGAGCAGGAACGACGCACCCACGAGAGGATCCGTGCCTACGCGGCAGCGAACCCGACCGTCTATTTGGTCGCTCACGACCCAGAGACCGGAGCTCGGCTTGCCGAACGGCAGCCCGTGCATGCGACCGCGCCGCAGGTGGCGGCATGATCGCCTTCGAGGCAGATGTTCGCATCGCCCGGCGGATCGACGAGGTTTTCTCCTACGTTTCGGACCCGCTCAAGTTTCCGCGCTGGAACTTCGCGGTCGAATCCGTGCGCACGACTTCGCGAGGCGCGGACGCCGTTGCCCCGACGTACTGGATGGAGCGTCAGCTTCCGAGCGGTCGAGCGGTCAATGAGCTCGAAGTCGTGGCGAGCGAATCGCCGCGAGAGTTTACGATTCGCACGATCACCGGACCGACCCCGTTCTTCTACCGCTACCGGTTCTCTGCGGACAACGACGAGACGGTTGTGACGCTCGAGGCGCAGGTCGAACTTCCACTCGGTGCCGGTCTTCTGCCCCAATTGGCTCGGCGGCTCGTCAAGGGTGGAGTGAACGACAACCTGCACCAGCTGAAACTGATACTGGAGGGTGCTCGCCCACTGCGGAAGGCGCAGCGGGCGTAGAGGTTACGGCGCTGTAACCCTCGGCTACCCAAGCCGACGGCGTTCGCGCTAAGCCTTCCACCATGCCGGATCCCCGTCGGTTGCAAGCGAACCGCAAGCGAACGCCAGCCTCGAAGAAGCCAGACGGCAAGCGCGATTCGCGAGCTCGAGGTGATGCCTCTGCTTGGCTTCGGCAAGCGCGCACCCCAGCCCCCGCTGGCGCGAGCGGCGTAGACCGGGGAATGCCTCGCCCCGCTCACCGTCGCACCCGTCTCCTGCTCCGCCGGTAGAAGCTGGAGTAGAAGCCGGATCCGATCCCGCATGGCTGTGCGAGCCGACCACAACTGCGGGTTCTGTAACGCAGCGCCTCCCTCGCGCGATCTAGAGAACAGGGGCCCGACCGAGCATGAACGCTTCGAACGGGATGGTCGGGCCCCTCGCCCCTTTCCATGCGGCTTGCGCCTTTGCTGCGAGCTGAGTTTTTCCCCCGAAGCGAAGTGCGCTGGCGAGCTCGAGGCGCTGCCCCTGCCGGCACCAAGACGCGCACACCCCTACCCCCGCTGGCGCGAGCGGCGTCTCTCTGTGATGCCGACCGACGGTCCACATTGAGTATCCCGTGTAGTACGCCCGGGACATACCCTCGGGGGTTGGGCAGGCGTAAGGTCTTGAGGCTTGTAAGGGGGCCGCAGCTCCCTCTCCCCAGCCCCCTCTCCCCAGATTCGTCGTCCCTCGGAGCCGGCGGATCTCTTCAGAAACGGCCGGCGTCCCCCTACGCCGGCCGTTTCGTTCGCCCGAGTCTCGCGAGGGAACAAACCTGGCGCTCAGCCCGTCTAGTCGACATGGACCTGATCCGCCGCCTCTTCGACGGGCTTGGCCTCATTGGCGCCGCCACGGTGCTTTGCGGCTTCACCCCGACCGCGCCGGCGAGCGTGCGATCCGGCTGGGCCTGGTAGCTAACCGCCGTCTGCAGGCAATCGCTACAAGCTCACGAAGGGCGCAATCCGACCGCCCAGCCCTCCTTACACCGTTCGGGCGCTTCTCACGATTCCCTGAAACTTAGACGGCCGCTTCCGGCGAGCTGCGCGATGATGCCCCGCGATGAGCTCCTGGGTGGCGAGGTAGCCCTCCGGATATGCGGTCATGTCTTGATGACTAACCAGAGTTACCCATAGCTCACGGGATGCCGGGGCCAGGCGAGACAGGTAAACCACCTTAGCCCTTGCTCCCGGTGCACCAAGTGCAAAGGAAGGAGCATCATCCGCCGGAGCTGATCGTCTCCAGGATTCTCTCGAGCTCGGCGCTTACTCCGTCCGGATTGTCTACGTAAATGTCATGCCCGCCGTCGAGGACGACCTGACGCGGGGTCGAGCTGCCCTTCAGCCAGACCCGTTGTTCCTTCGGGTCAGCCGACTGTCCGTTGCTCGCCGTGACGACTGTTACGGGGATAGCTGGGATCGGCAGACGATTGAGCGCCATCTGTCGTTCGATCGCAACGTAATCCATATGCTCCGGGTTCTCGGGGCTGTCCCAGCCGCCGCCGACGTCCGCGGGGGTGAGGTTCGCCTGACCTTTAGGCACGTCAAGGAGGACGAGGCCGACTACATCGTTGGGATATCGCCCAGCATGGTGGAAGACGTTGAAGCCCCCTCCCGAGGAGCCGACGAGTAGGTAGGGCCCCTGCACTTCTGCCGCCGCAAGAAGCTCGTGTAGATCACGCGCAGCGTCGTCGAGGTTTCGCGCCCGCTCGGGAGCCGGTTCACTCATGCCGACGCCCGCCCGATCGTAAGTACACACACGGGTGCGTGTCGCGAGCGCTTCGACGATGGGAGAAAACCGGAAGCTGCCGATCCCATCGTCGCCGCTTCCGGCGTCGAGAACGACGGTCGGAGATCCCTCGCCCCAGCAAATGAGGGCCAATTGTCGCCCATCGCCCACTGGGAAGCTCCCCTCGACCGACGGGTTCGCGAGCGGGTCGTCGGCCATCGTCGTGCTGTCTCCGACCGCCGTTGCTGTGCTTCCACCTGCCTGTGCATTCGGCGGAGTGCTTTCAGCGCCGCCGCAGGATGCAGCAACTACTGACGCCGCCGCAATGGCGACGATGCCCTTGAATCCCGCTATTTCATGTCGGTTCGACATCGACAGCACCGGCTTTCGCCCGATCTTCTCACGAAGCGGCGCCGCGAGGAACAGTCAAAGATATTGATCGTGTCCCAGCCCGTCTCCTGGAACCTACTTGACTCGGCGCGCGTCGAGAAACGCGAGCGTCGCCTTCCTTCCGCCGCACGGCTGGCCGTGCGGCGCCGTTTACTTGTCCGGCAAAGTCGCGGCATACTCAGGTCATAGACCAATTCGACCCGAGAGCTGGAAGCGCCCGGATCGACCGCGACGGGCAGTCCGAGCTTGATCATCCTGCGCTGACTTTCCTGCACGATCGCATGTCTCTCGTGCGTTTGCGTATTCCTAGGTGAAAGCGGCATCGTCCCAAGCCGAAGCGATCCGTTCCTTGTCCGGCAAATGCTCGACAGACATCACCATTCTTTTTCTTGGCACCACAAAGGGCATGCTGGTCGCGCTGGGCAGGTGTATGAGCCATGGGCCTCCGCTTACAGGATTTCCGAGGAGACTTTACGCCTCCGCATTTCGCGCTAGGATAGCTGAATGTTGTCTATCTAGTAAACAAGGAGGACACGCATGGAACGGTGGCTCTTATTGGAGCTGAACCCGGCCTAACACAGCCGAACTGGCTACCTCCCGCGGACGCTTGGCCCGAGCTGGCGGAGTGCCGGGCCGAGCATGAGCGGTTGCTGGGCATCGTCGCGAGCGAGCAGTCGGCCGTCTCCGCGCTAGAACGTCGGTTCGCGGACGAGGACAAGAACCACAGTGCATCACTGCGCGATGCCTTCCTCGGCGGCGACGAACCCGCCCAGAAGGCGACCTCTCCCGAGGACCGTGCGGCCCAGCTTGCCGGTGCGCGAGCTCGTGCGACCGCCGCGACCGATGCGCTCGTGGCGTCCCTAGAGAACACGCTCGCAGAGATCGCGGAGAAGGCGCCCGAGTGGTACGACCTCCTCGTCTCTCGGCGGGCTGATGCGGACGCCAAGCGTGAACAGGCGCGACGGCTTGTCGCTGAGGCGGACGCAGTCGCGGCCGAGATAGGACGCATGCGCTTCTGGCTCGACCGCGAATCGGGCCGGTCCGTGCTCGGGCACTTCCCCTACGCGGAGATGGCGCTGCCGCCCGCGGAGACGGCAGTTACGCCGGACGTCGTGGGGGTGAGCTAGATGAGCGTCGACCTCCGACGAGAGCAACTGTTGGGCGCGGCCGTGGCCGCCGGGAAGTTTCCTGAGAACCGGAAGGCCCTCTACAGGCGCTTGTACGACGCTGATCCGGCCGGGACGACGCGCGTAATCGCCGAGCTCGTTCCCTTGCCGGATGTGTCCGCGGCGCTGGTGAGCGACGAAGAGATCGCGGCGGCGGCGCGTGCCGCGTTCCCCGAGCTCTCGCGGCGGCGCAGGCGCAGGGTGCACTGATGGAGCCCGTCGGGCAGGTCGCACTGCTCGCGCTGCTCTACAAGACTGCCTACCGCGACCGCCACGAGGGACCTGAGGCGCTGTGCGAAGACATAGAGGGCTTCCCTCAGGGCCTGTCCCTGGCTGCGATGGTCGTCTCGTCAGCCTTCCAGGGGGCGACTGGGATCTCGTGAGATTGATGGACAGGCTGTACTCGCCCTGCAGCATTGCGCGAGTCCTGCACGAGCAGACGCCGCTGCGGGCCGAGGCCGTACTGCACGCATGGCCTAACGACCCCCGAGACGAGCTCGACCATGCCGAATGGGCTGCGGACTACCTCGCCCGGTGGCCGGTGGTCGAGGCGATGATGGACGGGCTGTCGCCGGCAACTTGGACTCACGAGAGGATGGAGGATCATTACCTGGATGCGGCCGAGCGTGGCGCCCGGCATAGCGCACGGCCCGGAGCAGGCCCAACGTATTCGCAACTGAACCGTCAGCTGGAGACCGATGTACCGGCGTCACGGCGCAAGAGGTAGGTAAGGATCTTCTCGAGAAGCGAGCCACGCTGTGATACGTCGGAATCCTCCACGATCTTGAATGAAAGAAGGATGTTCTGAACATCCAGAAGACTGTCGTGATACTCCTTCAGTTGCCGGACGGTTCTGTTGTAGAGGTAGAAGAACACTCCGGAGATGAACTCGACTAGTACTCCTGAAGCGGTAGCCAGGTAGGCAATGGACTCATCGCGGTCGGTGAAGAACCCGACTGCGAGTCCAAGTGCAATAAGGGCAAAGCCAAGCGCGCCGGCAACGAGAGAGGCTCGAAAACTGTTGTTTGTATGTACCTTGACGAGCGCGTAGTAATCACCGAGGTTTGTCACATTGATGCGAACTAGGTTCGTGAAGTACTGACTTCCAGCGGGCTCCTCGCCCGGCATAGCAAACATCCCGGGCGCTGCAGCGGCTAGCTGAGAGCGCCGCTGTAGCCGCTCGATCTCCGTCTCCCATTCTGATTTTCGGGCAAAAAGAAGCGCAATTGCATACGCCGAATAGATGATTCCCGCAGCGAGCAAGCCCGCTCCGACTAGTCGAAGCCACGATGGAGACTCAGCAAGAAGGGCATAGATAAGTACAGCCGCACCAAAGGCCGCGAAAACGGCCGAAATAATCGAGATCGTGAGCATGAGGCTTCGGATGTGAGCCCGTCGGCGCTCTAAGACTTCAATCTGAAGCTCGGCACTCTTCCTCTCGTATTCGGGCCCGATTGGCGTTTGCGCAAGTGCAGTCGCCGTCGTACGCAGGTAATCCTCGACTCCTGCACGGTCCCACTTAGCGACCCGGGCGGCGACCGGGAGGGCCTCGAACAGAGCATCGAAATCTCCGGCCTTCAGCGCGAAATCGCGATGTTCACGGAGGAGCCTAAGACTGTGCGATGACTTTGAATCGGCCGCTTCCTCCACTTCTCGCAGCCCTTCACGCAACATGTCGGCGGGTGACGTCGCTTGATCAACCATCGTGACAGCGATGACAAAGGTACTACTCATGGTTTCGAGGTGGAAGGGCTCCGGCCGGAGGAGGCCCACTGTGCTGCAGGTGAGGGTCCGCGGAGACCCTGCCGAGACCCTGCGACCCCGGCGAGACCCTGGCGTAAGGGTCTGTAGAGGGGTCCAACGGTTTCTAACAGGGCAACTCGGGCGAAGTGCCGATTAGCCCGATTTGCGGGCATTCTCGGCGGTTTCGGCTTAGGTAGTGGGAGTGGAGCGTACCGGGATCGAACCGGTGACCTCCGGCTTGCAAAGCCGGCGCTCTCCCAGCTGAGCTAACGCCCCGTGCGTCTCAACTGTAGCCCGCTAGACGGTCAGGCGCGTGACGGGCACGCCGAAGCGCTCGCGCGCCTCTTCCGCCGAGTCCTGCTCGAGCCAGCCTGCGTCGTCGTTCGGCCGCGTGACGACGAGGACCTCGTCGGCGGGAAAGGTCCTAAGGGCGTCCTCGATCGCCTGGACGGGGTCGGTGTCGCCCACCTCGGTCTCGGTGCGGACGGCTTCGCGCTCGACGGTCTCCGCCGTCTGCGAAGCAACCCCGGCGGCTCTGTCGCGCGCCTCGTCCTCGTCGCTCGCAAGCCACTGGAGCGGAGAGACGTCGGAGGCCGGAGCCACGACGCGGATCTCCGCCTCGTCGCCCGCGTGCTCGCGAACGGCCTCGCGAAGCGGGCCCGGCTCGACCGGCGCGGTGGCCACGACCAGGAGCTTCTTTCTCTCCATGCCGTATCGACTACCCGAATTGGGGAGGAAGGAAAACGGCCGCTCCGTCGAAGAAGTTTCCATGCGGCGGTCACTGCGGACTCTCGGAATTGTCGTAATCGTGCTCGCAACGGCTGCGCCTGCGGCTGCGATCCTCAACGGGCAGCCCGACACCGAGCATCCGTATGTCGGCATCCTCGTCACCGACATCGACGGCCGGCGCGTTCCGGTCTGCAGCGGCTTTCTGGTCAACTCGACGACCTTCGTCACGGCGGCTCACTGCGTCGACGACCTCGGCGACCTGCCCGCGCTGGTCTCCTTCGACCAGCGCTTCACGACGAGCTCGCCGGTCGTCACCGGAACCGCGGTTCCGAACCCGGAGTTCGGCTCGCCGGGCACCGACACGCACGACCTGGCCCTAATCGACCTCGACACGCCCGTGACCAACCGCGGCTACGCGCGGCTCCCTCGGGCGGGCCGTCTGGCGAGCGTGGACAAGAAAAACCCGCTCACCATCGTCGGCTACGGCGCTGACGGCTTCGTCAAGGGCGGCGGCAAGCCCGCGCCCGACTTCCAGCTCGTGCGCAGCTTCGGCGACTCGCGGATCTCGAAAGTGGAAAAGACCGGCTTCAACCTGCGCATGCAGGCCGGTATCTGCTTCGGCGACTCAGGCGGACCCGTCTTTCTCGGCGACAGCAACCTCGTGGTCGGGGTCGCGTCGTTCGTGAACAACGCCCGGTGCGCCGGCAATGCGTTCGCATACCGGCTTGATACAGCTGAGTCCCTGGACTTCCTCGCGCCGTACCTCTAGACCGCTGGGCGGGCGGCTAGAGAGGGCTAGTCGCCCCAGTCGAAGTCGCGCGAGCGGCCCCACAACGTGTCCTCCGGATCCTGCGGCTCTGAGTCGCCTGAGTCCGTCGGCCACGCGAGCACCTTCTCCGGATCGAGCCGGGGCTCGACGCCGCTCAACGTGTCCTCGATGCGTGCTTGCTCTTCGGTCTTGAAGAGCGGGTGGTTCTGGAAGGGATCGTCGACGCGGTAGCCGGAGATCGGCATCTCGCGTTCCAAGTCAGTGTTTTTGCGCTTGAGCTCGAGATGCTCCTCGATCACGCGCGCGAAAGTCGAGTCCTTATCGAACGACATCACACCTCCGTGTCGGTCGTCTGGGGGCCGAAGGTCAGCGGCAGATCATAGACGACGGCGTCAGTTGTCGGAACGTGAACCAAGACCCTAGTGAGGGGCACGGACGTGTCCGTTCGTCTCGGCGCACACCACACAGTTCTTCCCAGCTCGTTTCGCGCGGTAGAGCGCCTCGTCGGCGGCGGCGAAGAGACCGGGGCCGGTGCCGGCATCCGGGAACGACGAAACGCCGAAGCTGGACGTGACCATCACCGGGCTGTCCTGGACCTCGGCCATCGGTCGCGACTCGACGGCCTCGCGAAGGCGGTCGGCCAGCGCTTCCGCCCCGGCGATGTCGGTCTGCGGCAGGAGAATCGCGAACTCCTCGCCGCCGTAGCGCGCCGCGACGTCGATGTCGCGCACGGTTTCGCGGAGGATGTCGGCGAAGGAGCGCAGGACCTCGTCTCCGGCCTGGTGGCCGAAGCGGTCGTTCACCTGCTTGAAGTTGTCGAGGTCGGCGAGGATGAGGGCCAGGTTGCCGCCGAAGCGCTCGGCGCGGCTGATCTCGTTCGCGAGCGACTCCTCGAACTCGCGGCGGTTGGGGAGCTCGGTGAGGCCGTCGGTGCTCGC
>Ga0081455_10007716_pt1 | contig 11287 bp, 7 predicted proteins | sample TabmetS3T2R1_FD_70207 | JGI IMG/M metagenome (GOLD analysis project Ga0081455, IMG submission 70207) | Tabebuia heterophylla rhizosphere microbial communities from the University of Puerto Rico - S3T2R1 | ecosystem: Host-associated > Plants > Roots > Rhizosphere ...
CGAGCCGGCCGGCCAGGTTGAATTGCTGGAAGATCATGGCGCATCGCGCGCGCCACTGACGCAGGCCGCGACCCTTGAGCGCCATCACGTCGGTATCGTTGCACCAGATGCTGCCGTGAGTGGGATCGCTCAAGCGATTGATCGCCCGCAGGAGCGTGGACTTGCCCGCACCCGACTGACCGATCACGCCCACGAACTGGCCCGGCGGCACAATCATCGACACGCTGTCGACCGCCCGCTTGGCGCCGAATTCCTTAACCAACCCGTCAAGTCGCAGCATGCCCTACCCCGCGGTGCGCTGCTCGTTGCGTAGCGACCGCACGCTGCATAAAGGCGACGATTTGGTTACAACGAAACGACAGTCAGCGCCGGCGGTGGATAAGGAAATTGCCCAATCCGGGCCGATAGCAGCTACTTGCCGGCCAGAATCCAGGCCTTGATCTTGTCGATGGTCTCTTTCTCGATGCCGTTGTAGCCGTGATAGGCCCAGGCCTCGCAGTCGTCGCCCACGCTCTTGCCGCCGTCGACCAGAATGAGGTCGGTACCGTAGTTGCGATGCGAGGCCTCGGCGGACGCGGGCTTGGTCACCCGGCATCCATCGCGACTATTGGCGACAAGCAACTGCCGGCTCTTGTACTTGTGCGGATCGAGGCCCGCGATGCTGTTCATCGATGAAGTATGGATGAAGCCCGCCACCTGTCCGTCCAACGGCCCGGCGAGCGCCTGCGTGGCCTCGGTGCTGCGCGACGTGCCGATAACGTAAACCGACAATCGTCCGAACCGGCGTTCGAGATCCTGCTTGATCGCAAGGATATGGGCGGGCGCGGAGGTAGCCGCCGTCGAGGCCGCGACGAACTGCGGGTCGGCGAAAAGCTGGCGCGAGCGGATCAGGAAATTGGCCGTGAGCTTGGTGGTCAGTGGGCCGTCGGCCTGACGGATTGGCAATTCACCCCGGCCGCCGGGCATCAGGATCACAGCATAGCGTGGCGTCGTGCCCACGCTTGTCAGAACATAGCGGACGGTCTCGCCGTCCGTGGCCTTGGCCGATGTCACGATCTCGTCAGCGGCTCGCGCCGAACCCGCCTGAATGCCGATCAGCAGGACAAAGCCAAGGAGCAGTTTCTTCATGAAGAGCAGTCTCCAAAGACCGCAAGTGTACGTGGCCTGTCGGACCGAGTCCCAAGGCGTGCCGCCCTCCTGGTGTCATGAGCCATGCAACAGCGATCATTGTCGGTCCTGAGTCCAGACCGTACGCTTTTCCAGGACGGCCGCTTCACAGGACATGAAACAGGCCGCCGCTACCAGCAGTGCATGAATTGAGTGCCCGATAAACATCCTAGGGAGAAACTCTCATGACGCAGCAAGCGAATGCCCGTGACCTGTCTCGCCGAAGCGCGATCGCCGCCGGACTTGGCGTCATCGCCCTGCCAAGCCTCGCACAAGCGCAGGCACCCGCCGCCGGAGCGCGGGAACCGCCCAGCACGATCACCAACCCGCCACGGGACTTCAGCCCTCGTGGCGCGCCCACTACCTACTTTTCTGATCCCGACGTCATTTCAGTCGATCCCTCCTTCGATGCGCTGGTTCAACCCAACGCCTCGATCAAGCGGCTCTGGACCGGTGCGCTTTGGTCCGAGGGGCCGGCCTGGAGTGCGGAAGGTCGCTATCTCCTCTGGAGCGACATCCCGAACAACCGACAGCTTCGCTGGCTGGAGGACGACGGACACGTGAGCGTGTTCCGCATGCCCTCCAACAACAGTAACGGCAACAGCTTCGACTTCCAGGGCCGGCAGCTTTCCTGCGAGCACCTGACCCGCCGCGTCGTGCGCTACGAGCTCGACGGTTCGGTGACGGTGCTGGCCGACAGCTACAACGGCAAACGTCTCAACTCACCGAACGACGTGGTCGCCCATCCTGACGGAAGCTACTGGTTCACCGATCCGCCTTACGGTGGCCAGCTCTATGAAGGCGCGCCGGACGCAGCAGGCGGTGCATCCAACCCGCAGGGTCGCCTGAAGTCGACTCTCGGGCAGGCGCAGGGCATGGGCATGCTGAAACGCGAGCTGCCGACCAACTGCTACCGCGTTGGGCCCGACGGCAAGGTCGACCTCGTGGTCACCGAGGAGCAGGTGCCCGATCCGAACGGCCTTTGCTTCTCACCCGACTACAAGAAGCTCTATGTCGTGAGCACCGGCAAGGGGCCCGGCGACAAGGGACCGGGCGGCAAGGGCGACATGTTCGTGTTCGACGTCGGCGCCGACAACAAGCTCACCAACGGCAAGCGCTTCTCGGATTTCATCGTCGATGGCGTACCGTGCGGGCCCGATGGTGTGCGCTGCGATGTCGAAGGCAATCTCTGGTGCTCCAGCAACGCCGGCCGTCATGTCGGCTACAACGGCGTCACGGTCTGGACGCCGGCCGGCAAATTGATCGGCCGCATCCGGCTGCCCGAAGTTTGCGGCAACGTCTGCTTCGGCGGCCCCAAGCGCAACCGGCTGTTCATGGCCGCGAGCCAGTCGCTCTACGCGCTCTTCGTCGGCACGCAGGGCGCCGGGCCGGGCTAGCCTCACCTCCCCGCGCTTCGCGCAGGGAGGAATCCTCTTTATGTCAGCGCGTGCGGTCGTCGATGTCGCGCGCGAGGACTTCGCGCTTGCCAACATGGTTGGCGGCGCTTACCACGCCCTCGCGCTCCATGCGCTCGACGATGCGGGCGGCGCGGTTGTAGCCGATCTGCAGGTAGCGCTGGATGAAGCTGGTGCTGCACTTGCGCTCGCGCGCCACCAGCGCGATCGCCTGGTCGTAGAGCTGGTCGCTCTCGCTGTCCTCGCTCTCGCCCGGGAAGGTCGCGCCACCCTCCTCGCCCTCGGGATCGTCGGTGACCGATTCGATGTAGGCCGGTGCGCCCTGGGCCCGCAGATGGCGCACCACCTCCTCGACCTCGCTGTCGCTTACGAACGGGCCATGGACGCGGGCGATCTTGCCGCCGCCGGCCATGTAAAGCATGTCACCCTGGCCCAGAAGCTGTTCGCCGCCCTGCTCGCCCAGGATGGTGCGGCTGTCGATCTTGGACGTGACCTGGAACGAGATGCGGGTCGGGAAGTTGGCCTTGATGGTGCCGGTGATGACGTCGACCGACGGCCGTTGCGTCGCCATCACGACATGGATGCCGGCGGCGCGCGCCATCTGCGCCAGGCGCTGGACGGCCGCCTCGATCTCCTTGCCCGCGACCAGCATCAGGTCGGCCATCTCGTCGATGATGACCACGATGAAGGGCAGCGGTGTCGTGTCGATCTCCTCCTCCTCGAAGGTCGGCCGCCGCGTCTCGGGATCGATGCCGGTCTGCACCTTGCGCGTGAGCGCCTGGCCCTTGCGCCGGGCCTCGACCAGCCGCTCGTTGTAGCCCGCGATATTGCGCACGCCGAGCGAGCTCATGGCGCGGTAGCGATCCTCCATCTCGCGCACTACCCACTTCAGCGCCACGATCGCCTTGCGCGGCTCGGTGACGACGGGCGTCAGCAGATGCGGGATGTCCTGGTAGACGCTGAGCTCCAGCATCTTGGGATCGATCATGATGAAGCGGCAACGATCCGGCGGCAGCCTGTAGAGCAGCGACAGGATCATGGTGTTCACGGCCACCGACTTGCCCGAGCCGGTGGTGCCGCCGATCAGGAGATGCGGCATGCGCGCGAGATCGGCGATCACCGGATCGCCGCCGATGTCCTTGCCCAGCGCCAGCGGCAGGTTCAGCCGGTTGTCCTCGTAGTGGCGGGTCGAGAGCAGCTCGCGCAGGAACACCGTCTCGCGCCGTGCATTGGGCAGCTCGATGCCGATCACGTTGCGACCCGGCACCGTGGCGACGCGCGCCGAGACGGCACTCATCGAGCGGGCGATATCGTCGGCGAGGCCGATCACGCGGCTCGACTTGGTGCCGGGCGCCGGCTCGAGCTCGTAGAGCGTCACGACCGGACCTGGCCGCACCTTCACGATCTGGCCTTTGACGCCGAAATCCTCCAGCACCGTCTCGAGGAGGCGCGCGTTCTGCTCGAGCGCGCTTTCGTCGATCTTGGTCTCGGTCGAAGCACGCGCCGGCAATGACAGGATGTCGAGCGGCGGCAGCTCGTATTCGCCGCCACCGAGATCGAGCTCGCGCTGGCCGGCCCGCGCCGCGCGCTTGCCCTGTGCCGCCGACGACTTGCGCGGCACGATCTTCACGCCCGATGCCGCTGCGGCAGCCGCTGCCACCGCCTGTTCAGCCATCGGCGAGTCAGGCGTGAACGGATTTTCGTCGCCTTCCGTTTCAGCCTCGACCTCTTGTTCCTCGATGACGGGCTCAGGCGGTGCCGAAGGCGCGAAGCGCACCACTTCGGTGGGCCGATCGTCCTGTTCCGGCGCGACAGCGGTCGCTGGCGGCACCGCGGCGCGAAGACGCCCCAGGATCGGCTCGACGCGAAAGCCGCCCGCGAGGCGATCGAACAGGGTGCGCTCGACCAGGGAATCGGCGCCTGTACTGTCGACCATCGGTGCGATTGGCTGATGGGCTGGCGCGGCCGGAATGACCGGGGCCGGCCGCTCGATCGGCGCATTGGGCGCATCGACCATCAGTGAATCGCGCGGCGGCAAGGCCGTGCCTTCCTCCGGAATCTGCTGGAAGCGCGCGGGATCGTATTGGCTGGCGTCGATCTCGCCCGGGATCTCGGCATAGCCGATCTCCGGTGCCGGCGGCTCGCCATACTCGTCGAGCGGCTCGGGCCGGCCGCGCCACAAACCGACCGCGGCCCGCATCAACCACACGCCGCCCAGGAAGGGCGCCCGCAGGATGCGGAAGATCAGCGGCAGGTCGGTGCGATTCATGCCCAGCGCCGGCGCCATGGCGATGAAGGCGAGCGCCGCGCAGCCCGGCTCGATCAGTGCCAGGCTGCCGCCGCTTGAATGACTGAGCACGAATTCGCGGAAGCGGCCGAGCAGAGCGACACCGACCAGCCCGCCAGGACCGGCGTGGGTCGCGGCTCCTCCCACATCGCCGAGCCCGATGCAGGCCACGCTCATCATCAGGAGCGCGAGTAGGAGAAGCGACAACCGCAGGCCGAAGAAGCCGAGATGGTGGGTCCGGAGCATCCGCACGCCCCAGGTGATCATCGCGATCGGCACCAGCACGATCGCGAGCCCGAAGGTCTGCAGCAGCAGGTCCGAAACATAGGCGCCGGGCAGGCCCATGAGGTTGTTGGGCTGATTGCCGGTGGCGTGATTGAGCGAGGGGTCGGCATTGCTGAAGGTGAAGACCGCCATCAGCAGCATCACGCCCAGCGCGGCGAGCGCGACGCCCACGAGCTCCATCATGCGCCGATGCAGGAAGTCGCGCCCGCCTTCCGGCAGGATCGAGATCTTGTGCTGCATTGCCGAGCCGATCCCCATGATGGCCATGGCCTCGCCTGCCGCCGCTCCCTAGAGCACCGACGCGAGGCGACTCAATCCCTCGCGCGTGGTCTTCTCGTCATGAACCAGCGCCACGCGGATGTAGCGCTCGGCCGCGTTGATGCCGTTGGTCTCCCGGTAGACATAGGCGCCGGGCAGCACCTTGACGTGCGCCTCGCCCCAGAGCTTGCGCGTCGCCGCCTCGCCGTCGCCGACATCGAGCCAGAGGAAGAAGCCGCCACCCGGCGTGTAATAGCCGAAGCGGTTGTGCAGGATCTGCTCGGCGACGCGGAAATTCTTGCGATACCATTCGCGCGTCTCGGGCGGATGGGTCTCCTCTCGCCACAGCGCGGCTGCCGCCTTCTGGACGCCATGGGGAATTTGTGGTCCGCCGTAAGTGCGCCAGCGCAGCACCATGGCGACGAGCTTGGGATCGCCCGCCACGAAGCCGGCGCGCAACCCGGCGGCATTGGAACGCTTGGAGAGCGAGTGGAAGACCGTGAGATTGCGGAACGGATCCTTGCCGCCCGTCTCGTCCATGGCCAGTGCGGCCTGAAGCGCGCCAACGGGTGCCTCGCCGTTGTAGATCTCGGCGTAGCATTCATCGACGGCCAGCACGGCATCGTGCTTGCGGCAGAGCCGGATCAGCTTCTGCAGATAGTCGATGCCGGCAATGGCGCCCTGCGGGTTGGCAGGCGAGCAAAGATAGACGACCGACATGCGCTGCCAGGTCGCCTCGTCGATGCTCTCATAGTCCGGCAGGAAGCCGTTGGAAGCGTTGGCGTCCACCAGAAGCGGTTCGGCGCCGGACATCACGGCGCCGCCGAGGTACGCTTGGTAGAAAGGGTTGGGCAGCGCCACGACCGGCTTGCCACCACCCTTCTGCTGCGGCGTGGCGACCGCGGAGATGATGTAGACGCCTTCCTTGCTGCCGGCGGTCGGATGAACATGGCGCTCCGGATCGAGCAGATCCTTCGGCAACTTGTAGCGCCGCGTCAGCCATTCGCAGACCGCGAGATTGAGATCGGGCAGACCCTGGTTCGGCGGATACTTGTTCCAGCCGTCGATCTCTTCTGCCACGATCTTGCGGGCAAAGGCCGGCATCGCGCCCTGCGGTTCGCCGACCGACATGTTGATCAGCGACAGATGTGCTGGCGGTGTGATCGGGCTGAGGAGAGTATTCAGCCGCGCAAACGGGAAATCGGTCAGCGTCTCCGTGAGGCGCGGATTGAACATCGAGACCTTCCAATGGACCGGATTAACCGGCCGACAACCACGAACCGTCTGGGAGGGACCAGCCCGGCTCGACTGCGTGCATTCTATTTGACGGATTAACCTTTAACAACAAGGCAATAGCCCCGATTCTTGAGGCAAATCGTCTGACTTGACGGCTGCAGCCCCAAGTGCTGCAGGATGAGCGGGATTCGGGAACCGTCGAACGAGGAGGGGCGGCGGTGAAACGTAGGGGCCTTCTGGTCACGGGAGCAGCCTTCGGAGGCATGGGGGGCCTGACGGGCTTCCACCGGCCGGCGCTCGCGCAGCAGGCTGAAGATGCCCACAGGCTCTTGGCGCCGGGCCACCGCTACGAGATCGGCCTCAGGGGTCCCGTTATCGCCGTCGACTGCTTTGCCGACGCGAGCGCGCCGGAGGGCCCGCATCCATCGGCCTCGACGGAGGTGCCGATGGTCGCCGTCGGGCCGCTGAAGGAGCCCGTTTCCTGGAATGTCATATCGTGGGCCGAGGCGAACGCGGCGACACGGATATTGACCTTGAAAGCGGCGGATCAGCCGCTGCAGGCCGCCGTGTCGTTCGAGCTCGATCCCGTCACCGGTTTTCTCACCCGGCGCACGGTGCTGCGCCACACCGGCGGCCCACGCGAGGTCGATATCCAGGAGACGCTGGCGCTCCTCGTCTCGATCCATGAGCCGATCGAGCAGATCGTCTACCTCACCGGCGAATGGCAGGAGGAAGCGGATATCGTCCGCGCCGATCCCGCCAAGGGCGCCATCACGCTCGAAAGCCGCAGCGGCAAGACGGGGTTCGAGTTCCAGCCCTACGTTGCGATCATCACCGCCGATGCAAGTTACCTCTGCCAGATCCTGTGGTCGGGAAACTGGACGCTGCACGTGGCACCCGACCGTCACGGCGCCACCTTGTCGGGCGGCTTCAACAATTGGCAGTTCCGCCATCGCCTGACCGCCGGAAAAAGCCTAGAGCTGCCGACCGTGCTGTTCGGGCGGTTCGACGGGCCGCTCGGCAATGCCACCCGCAAGCTCCACGACTACCGCCGCGCGCGCCGGCCCGATCCGGAGCGGCCGATCCCGGTGCAGTTCAACAGCTGGTATCCCTTCCTCGGCGAGCCCTCGGCCGAGGCGCTCGTCCCGCTGGTTCCGATCGCAAAGCAGCTCGGCTGCGAAGCCTTCGTCGTCGATGCCGGATGGCACCGCGACGAAAATGGCGAAACGGATGCCGACTGGGATTATCGGACAGGCGACTGGCGCGTCAGCCGCCAGCGCTTCCCCAACGGCTTGCGCGAGATCTCGACCCGTTGCCGTGAGGAAGGGCTGGGCTTCGGCCTCTGGTTCGAGCCGGAGGTCGCGGGCCCGACCTCTTCGGTCCGGCACGATCATCCCGAATGGATGCACCATATCGACGGCCAGCCGCCGCCCGCGAACGAGCGCGCCGTGATCAATCTCGGCGTGCCTGCCGCCTGGCAGCATGTCTTCGAGCGGATTTCGCGCCTGTTGCGCGTGATCGGCGTCGACTGGATGAAGTGGGATTTCAATTCCGACCTCGGCGCGGGCGGATGGGCGCCATCGCTCCCCGAGACGCTGACAGGACAGGCGCCGCTGGTCGCGCATTACGACGGGCTCTATCGGCTGCAGGATGCGATCTGCGCCGCCTTTCCCGACCTGATCCTGGAGATGTGCGCAGGCGGCGGCGGCCGGCTGGACGGCGGCATCCTCTCGCACGCCCATGTCAACTGGATGAGTGACCAGAGCAGCGCGTTGCGTAAGCTCGCGATCCACTTCGGCACCCAGCTCGCGCATCCGGCCATCGTGTGCAACGACTGGCTGATCGATTGGCCGGGCGGCAGCGAGGCACCGGACCAGCCGCCGGCTCTCGTCGATCCGCGCGGCGACCTTCCCTTCCGGCTGCGCGTGGCGATGCTCGGCAGCTTCGGTATCAGCGCGCCCATCCATCGCTGGTCGGAGGGCGATCGCGCCATCGCCGCCCAACACGTCGCGCTCTATACGACGCACGTTCGAGCCATCATCCATCATGGCGATCGCTACGCCTTCACGCCGACACCGCCGCCGGATGGAAACGGCGACTGGGCAGCGACCTGGTATGTCACCAAGGACGGCCTGCAAGGCGCCCTTTTTGTCTTTCGTCTGGCTGGACCGCAGAACAAGCGCGCCTTTCGGCTACGCGGCCTGCACGACCAGAAGCGCTATCGGCTCACCTTCCAGGGTGGACCGGAAAGCACTGCGACCGGAGCCGAGCTCGCGGCTGGCTTGACCGTCGTCCTGAACGAAACGTTTCGCTCCGCACTTTGCACCATCGAGGCTGCGGCCGACTGATCGGCCGGCTACTGCACCCGCTCGCCATGCAGGACGGTGTCGAGGCCTTCCGTCTCCTCCTCGCGCGTGACCCGCAGCCCGATCGTGGCGTCGAGGATGCGGAGCAACGCCCAGGTGACGACGGAGGAGAAGGCCGCGACCGCGACCACGCCATAGAGCTGGATCAGGATCTGCGCAGCATGGCCGTCGACCAGGCCGACCGGCTGGCCATGGTCGACGTCGTTGATCGCGCGGGTCGCGAACACACCCACCATCAGCGGCCCCAGGATGCCGCTGATGCCGTGCACGCCGAAGACGTCGAGCGAATCGTCGTAGCCCAGCCGGTTCTTCAGCACGACCGACGACCAGTAGCACACGCCGCCGGCGGCAAGCCCGATCAGCATCGCGGCCCACGGCTCGACATAGCCCGCGGCCGGCGTGATGGTGCCGAGGCCTGCGACGGCACCGGAGAGCACGCCCAGCACCGAGGGCTTGCCGCGCGCGGCCCATTCGATCGCCATCCACGCCAGCGCCGCCACCGCCGCGGCGACATGAGTGTTGAGCATCGCCGCACCCGCCAGCTCGCCCGAGGAAAGCGCCGAGCCGGCATTGAAGCCGAACCAGCCAACCCAGAGCAGCGACGTGCCGATCAAGGTCAGCACCAGATTGTGCGGCGCCATGTATTCATGCCCGTAGCCCTCGCGCCGGCCGATCACCAGCGCGCAGACAAGGCCCGCGATGCCGGCATTGAGATGCACGACGAGCCCGCCGGCAAAGTCGAGGACGCCTGCATCGCCAAGAAAGCCGCCACCCCAGATCCAGTGGGCCACCGGCACGTAGACCAGCAGCACCCACAGGCCCATGAACCACATCATGGCCGAGAACTTCATGCGCTCGGCGAAAGCGCCGGCGATGATTGCCGGGGTGATGATGGCGAAGGTCGCCTGGTACATCAGGAAGACGTTTTCAGGCACGGTTTTCGCCAGCGGATGGACGCTGCCGTGCAGGCCGGTGCCGAACACGCGGCTCAGGCCGCCGATGATCCCGTTCACCGCTCCGCCATCGGTGAAAGCCAGCGAGTAGCCGACGACCAGCCAAAGGACTGTCACCAGGGCCGCCACGGCAAAGGCCTGCACCGCCGTCGCCAGCACGTTCTTCTTGCGCACCATGCCGGCGTAGAACAGCGAAAGCCCGGGGATGTTCATCATCAGGACCAGCGCGGTGGCCACCAGAAGCCATGCGGTGTCGCCGGTATCGATGACAGGCTTGTCGGCCGCCCAGGCAGATGTGCTCGTCACGCCAATGAACAACGCCGCCAGGGCAGTGGCGGCGCGCGAAGCGTTCTTGTGCATTGGCCTTGCCCGACTAAAGGGCGTTGGAACCTTGCTCGCCGGTGCGAATGCGCACCGCTTGTTCGACTGCGGTCACGAAGATCTTGCCGTCGCCGATCTTGCCGGTATGGGCCGCTTTCTGGATCGCCTCCACGGCGCGCTCGACCTGGGTGTCGTCGACCACGATCTCGATCTTCACCTTGGGCAGGAAGCTCACGAGATACTCGGCGCCGCGATAGATCTCGGTCTGGCCCTTCTGGCGGCCGAAGCCCTTCACTTCGCTCACCGTCAGGCCCGAAACGCCGACACCGGTCAGGGCGTCACGCACCTCGTCGAGCTTGAACGGCTTGATGATGGCGGACACCAGCTTCATGACCTCTCCTCCGGAATATGCACACAGACTGGCGTCTGCCAGGGAAGACGTCAAACGTGGCAGCGAAAAAATGGCCCGGCGAGAGACTCGCCGGGCCCTGAGGAGCCGCCGCGACACGGATGCGGCGGGAGGAGGAACTCGGACGGGCGGCGCTTAGTGCACCGTCTCCCCGTGCAGGTTGATGTCGAGGCCTTCGACTTCCTCTTCGGTCGTCACGCGCAGCCCGATCAGGGCATCGACGATCTTGAGGAGGATGAAGGTGGCGATGGCGCACCAGGCGATGCAGACCAGCGAGCCCCAGAGCTGGGTCAGGACCTGGCCGGGATTGCCGTCGATCAGGCCCTTCTTGCCGTCGCCCGCGATCGCCTCGACGGCGAACACCCCGGTCAGGATGGCGCCGGCGAAGCCGCCCAGGCCATGCACGCCGAAGGCGTCGAGCGAATCGTCGTAGCCCATCGCCCGCTTGAGCGCCGTGGCGCCCCAGAAGCAGACCAGGCCGGCGACGATGCCGATCACCAGCGCGCCCATCGGCGCGACATAGCCCGAGGCCGGCGTGATCGCGACCAGACCGGCGACGGCGCCGGAGATGATGCCGAGCACCGACGGCT
>Ga0081455_10007717_pt1 | contig 11287 bp, 6 predicted proteins | sample TabmetS3T2R1_FD_70207 | JGI IMG/M metagenome (GOLD analysis project Ga0081455, IMG submission 70207) | Tabebuia heterophylla rhizosphere microbial communities from the University of Puerto Rico - S3T2R1 | ecosystem: Host-associated > Plants > Roots > Rhizosphere ...
ATCACCTACACGTGTGTGCCGCTCGGCTCGGGGCGTCGCATCGGTATCGACCGGGACGAAGACGGCGTCCTCGATGGCGATGAAGCAGACGCGGGCAGCGACCCGGCCGACCCGGCGAGCACGCCTCGGCACTGAGGCTGCGACGCCCTCTGCAAGGAAAGTGCGAAAAAAGTGGGGGGATTAAGAGCATCAACACTGTACGGAGGCCAATGACAGGCTCAAACGGAAGGGCGGATGGGGGGGACGATTTCACCCCAGCGCCTCCAACAGCGCCCTGGCCTCTTGCAGGTCGGCAGTGTCGAAGCCTTCGGTGAACCGGTCATAGAGCGGCGCCAGGAGCGCACGGGCCTCGACCTGCTTGCCCTGCTGCTGCCATAACCGGCTCAGACTCATGGCGGCCCGCAGCTCCCAGGACCTGGCGTGCTGACGGCGAGCCAGGGCCAAAGCCTGCTGCAAGCAGGCTTCGCCTTGTACCACATCCGGTACCGCCTGGCGCAACAGCAAGGTGCCTTGCAGGCGATATGCCTCCCCGAGCATATCACCCCGTCCGTGAGCCTCGAACATCGTCACGGCCTCGGCCAGGAGGCGCAGCCCCTCGGTAACCTGGCCAGCATGCCCCACCGCCTGCGCGAGCAGGACCATACAGGGCGGCTGCGACAGCCCCTGCCCTGTGGCGATCAGCGCCGCCAGACCCTGGCGGAGTTCCGCCAGACCCTCCTCCTCCTGACCCTGCACGGCGAGTGCCCAGCCATGCAGCCATGCGCCATACCCTATCATCAGCGGAAACCCCTGCGTGGTCGCCAGCGTCACCAGGGCCTCGGCTTGCACCTGGAGCGCCGCGGCATCACGCCGGCGCTGATGCAGGAGGGCCACCCAGAGATGGGTGGCGGCGAGACTATAGGGATGGTCCAGACCCAGGGCCAGAGTCAGAGCCTCCTGACCCCGCCGCACGGCCTGCGTTGGAGAGCCTAGACACCACAGCGTGAGGGCCGCTAGAGCCAGACACCGCACGCCTGGCGCCAAGCCGTGGCGGAGGGCTAGGGCGGGTTGCATCGTCGGGTCAATGAGGGCGATGGCCTGCTCCAGGTGTATCTTGGCGGTAGCGTAGTCTCCCAGGTGGAACACGGCGTCCCCGAGTGTGTCATGGGCTGCCAGGCGGTACGTGGGGTCGGCCACACGCTCGGCCAGCTGCACGAGCTGTACCCCTATATCCCTCGCCGTCGATAACGCTCCCTGGCTGCGATAGAACCGACCCAAACCCCACAGAGTCGGAAAGAGTTGGGGTGTCTCGCCGACCTGCGCACACAACGCCTGCGCCCGATCATACGTCTGCTTCACCTCCGGGGCCGTCAGGCCTCGAATGGTGCTCAACGGCGACCCCAGGGTGATCTGCAACTCGAGTTCTAGCTGGGCACGCTCGGAGGTGTCTGGCAGGGTAGCGAGCACCTCGAGACCTCGCGTGAGGTGCGTCACCGATTCGAGATTGGCCGAGCGCTGGAACGCCTGCTGTCCGGCCCGGTGCCAGTAAGGGATGGCTTGTCCGCTCAGGCCCGCTTCCGTGTAGTGATACGCTACAATCTCAGGATGACGTGCGCACGTGTCGGGAAACCGGGTCTCAAATACCTGGGCAATGCGCTGGTGGTAGTGCTGCCGGGTACGCTTGAGCAGCGACTGATAGGCGGCATCCTGGATCAAGGCATGCTTGAAGATATACGTCGCCTGTGGCGGCAGCCCCCGCTGGTACAGCAACTCCGCCGCCACCAACTGGTGCAATCCCCGCTGAAGCGTCTCCTCCTCCCACAGGGCCACAGCCTGCAACATGCCATACGCAAACTCCCGCCCCACCGTCGCCCCGAGTTGCGCCAGCCCCTTGGCCGCCCCCAGACGGTCCAGTCGCGCCAGCAGGGAATCGTGGAGCGTGACCGGGATCGCCAGCGGGGGCAGGGGCCCGGTCAGGCTATAATGGTCTTCCTGCTCCTGGAGGAGGCCCGATTCCAGCACCACCTTGGTCACCTCCTCCACAAACAGCGGCACCCCATCGGTCTTGGCCACGATCTGCGCCACCACTGCCGTGGGGAGCGCCTTGCCGTGCGCCACCTGCTGCGTCAGGATGGTGGTCTGGGCCTGGGGCAAGCGGGCTAACGTCACCTGGGTCAGATGCGCCCGCCCCGTCCATGGCGGGCTGAAGTCGGGTCGACAGGTGCAGAGCGTCAGCATGGCGGCGGTCGGGCCTTGATCCACCAGCAGACTGAGCCACTCGAGCGTCGAGGGATCGACCCAGTGCAGGTCTTCCATGACCAGGAGGAGCGGCTGCTGCGCGGCCATGCACAGGAGGAGCCTCAGGAGCGCATGCAGGGTGTGCTGCTTCTGCTGCTCGGCGGACATGGACACGGGTGCATAGGCGGCCGACAGCGGCAGGGAGAGGAGCGCGGCCAAGAGGGGGACGACCTCAGCCAGCGGCAGACCATATTGCCGCAAGCACCCTTCCAGTTTGTGGAGCTTCTGTGACGGAGACTCCTCGCGGTCGAAGCGCAGCACGGCGCGTTCCAGCAGTTCGATCAGGGGGTAGAGGGCCGTATGCTGATAGTAGGGCGAGCCCTGACATTCCAGCCAGACATGGCCGGCGTCGGCGACGTGCTCGATGAGCACCTGCACCAGGCGCGATTTGCCAATACCTGCCTCACCCGTCAGGAGCACCACCTGTCCCATGCCCTCGGTGACGTGTGCCCAGCGTTCGGTGAGGAGGGCCACGTCCTGCGCCCGCCCCACCAGAGGCGTCAGACCGTGGAGAGCGGCAACGGCCAGGCGACTCTGCACCCCGCTGGCGCCCAGAACGTGATACACTTCCATGGGCTGCGCCAGGTCAGCAAGCGTGTGTGCGCCCAGGGACTTGCAGCGGAAATACCCCGCGGCGAGCTGCTGCGTGGCAGCAGAGATCACGAGCGTGTTGGGCGCGGCCAGGGAGGGTAGTCGCAGTGCAATATTGGGCGTCTCCCCCAGGGCCAGCGGCTCGTGGCGCGTCCCCACCCCGACATCGCCCACCACCACCAGGCCCGTATGCACGCCCAGTCGCACCGCCAGCGGCTTGCCAGATGGCAACCCCTGGTGGGGCATAGGTGTAGCAAGAGCGTCTAACAGCGCCAACCCTGCCCGGATGGCCCGCTGAGCGTCATCTTCGTGCGCCACTGGATAGCCAAAATACACCAGCACACCGTCGCCCAGGTATTGCGCTATGTAGCCGTCAAACCGCTGCATCACCTCAGCGCAGGTCTGGTGGTAGGCCTGCAGCATCTCGCCGTACTCTTCCGGATCTGGACGTTCTGCCAGGGCCATTGAGCCCACCAGGTCGCAGCAGAGCACGGTGAGGTGACGGCGTTCGGCTGCAGGGGGTGACAGGGCAGGAGCATGGGCTTGCACCTCGTGGGGGAGGGGCGTGTCCAGCGTCTCCAACGGCGGCACAACCGTGGAGCCTGGGACAGCCTCCATATGCTCCACGACGAGCGCCACAAAGCGATAGCCACGGCGGTGGAGCGTGGCAATGTACTGCGGGGTCCTGGCCCTCTCCCCCAGCACCTGGCGGATCTGCCCCAGACAGGTCTTGAGCACGCCTTCCGTGACGGCGGTGTTGGGCCACACGGCCTCTAGCAGCGTCTCTTTGGAGACCACCTGCCCGGCATGCGCCACCAAACATGCCAGCACCGCGAAGGGCTTGGGAGGCAACGGCAACAATACCTCGTCTCGCCACAGGCTCTCCGTGGTGGGGTCCAGGCGAAATGGGCCAAAACACCATTGTCGAGATCCAGGCATCCTCCCCCCTCCTTTCTGGCGCCCCTCGCACCAGGGATGGCGTCGCTCCCCCCTCTGCTGGCCTTGTGCCACGCTGTCAGCCTGGGGGGCGCCGTGCCCAACACGCCACGATTGTACCATAGAGGCGCGTGCCGCCATAGTCCCATGCGAGCCCCTTCCTGACGAAAAACTGACCAAAAACTGACCATGCTCTGACGACTTTGCCGTCTGGCCGGGGTAAGGTTTTCTTTGGGGATCGCCGGGTGATCGGTACTCTGTCAATGGTGGACGTTGATACCGCTTTGTGGAGAACCGTATACCAAGGGAGGTTGGTATGCCGCTCCAACGGTTGTTGTGGTGGCTGGGGAGACTTGTGGTCGTGGGAAGTCTGGCCAGCCTCCTGACCTGCGGGTGGCAGGAGCCATGGGTGGGAGCGCCGCCCAGCCCGGCCGCTGACGAGGGGCTGGCAGAATCTCAGGAACCCCTTGTGCCGCTGCCGCTGCACGTGCCTGAAAATCCCGCCAGGGTAGCCCTGGGGGAACGGCTGTTCCATGAGGTGCGCCTCTCTGGGCGCAATACCATCGCGTGTGCCACCTGTCATCGGCTGGAGCATGGCGGAGCCGACGGGCTGCCGCGTGCCATGTCGGCCACTGGCACGCCGCTGCTCCGGAATACCCCGACGATCTTCAATGTGGTGTTCAACACGGCATACAACTGGGATGGCGGGGTGCGCACGCTCGAAGCCCACGCCGAGCGCGTGCTGCTCTCTCCGGCCTTGATGCACACCACCTGGCCAGCACTCCTGGCCACACTCCGTACGATTCCAGACTACCAGGTGGCCTTTGCCACCCTGTACCCTGGGCGCCTGACACCGGCCCACGTCCTGGACGCCCTGGCGACCTACGAGCGCTCCCTGGTGACGCCGAATTCGCGCTTCGATCGCTACCTCCGAAACCAGCCCGAAGCCCTCAACGCCGTCGAACGCCGGGGGTACGACATCTTCAAAGCGTACGGCTGTGTCGCGTGTCACCAGGGTATCAATGTCGGCGGGAGCATGTTTCAGAAATTCGGCATCTTTCAGGAGGCGCCAGCCCCCCATGACCCTGCCAGACCGGTCGACCTGGGACGCTTTCTCCTCACCCAGGTCCTGCGGGACCGCGAAGTCTTCCGCGTCCCCAGTCTCCGCAATGTGGCGCTGACTGCCCCCTATTTTCATGACGGCCGAGCCCCAACGCTGGAGGCCGCCGTGACCATTATGGCGCGGGTGCAACTGGGCCGGACGCTGTCGCCGGAGGACACCCACGCCATTGTCCAGTTTTTACACACCTTAACGGGGGAATATCAGGGCCGTTCTCTCACGACCGTTGCCGAGAAGGACTGAGTATGCGTCCGCGCTGGCCTCTGGGTATCCGCACGACATGGCCCCCGTTGACCATGGTCATGGGGCTGCTCCTGTTGCTGACGTATTTGTTGTTCCAGAGTCGAATGCCCGCGCCAACCTACGACACGCACTTCCATGCGGCTTTACAGGACATTGCCCTGTATGACGTCCGGCTCACCCGTGATGTCTTGCTGGCCCGTGCCGGGTTGCTGCCGCATGTGGATGCGCTGGGGCAGACCAGCCGTGCCCTGCGGCACGCCCTGGCGACACTGCAGCCAGGACATGCCGAGCCCTCAGGAAACATGGCCATGGTCCTGCGTCAGCAGGTCGACCTGCTGACCACGGTCCTAGAGCAGAAACTCCGGCTGGTGGAGGATTTTACCGCCGATAATGCGCTCTTACAGAACTCGCTCCTCTATGTGCTCCACGCCGGACACGTGCTTCCCATGCAGACCGTGTCGGGTGAGCAGACCATGGTGGGTGCCGAGGTCGGGCGGCTGTCGCACGTGCTCCTGCGGTTGCTCCAAAGCCCACAGTCCCCGGCGGGGACAGAGCTGCTAGACAGCCTCGACCGGCTCCCCCGTGTCCCCCTGCTCCAGCCGGAACTCGATCTCCTGGCTACGCACGGCCGGCGTGTTGTGGCACTCCTACCGCAGGTGGATACGCTGCTCCGCCAGCTACTCAGTGTCCCCACCACACGCCACCTCCAGGCGCTGCACGCGGCGGTGGTGCAATACGATGCGCGCCGCGCCGCCCGCGCCCAGGTCTTTCGTTTGCTGTTGTACCTCGTGGCTATCGCCCTGCTGGGTGCGCTGCTGCTGCTCTTCACCCGCCTGCAGGCCAAAGCGCGAGCGCTACGGACCAGCGAGGAACATTTCCGTGCCATTACGGAAACCGCCAGCGAAGCGATTATCTCGACGGATCATTCCTGGACTATTGTGTCGTGGAATGCTGCCGCGACCCTGATGTTTGGGTACGAAGCCCCAGAAGCCATGGGCACGTCACTCTTGCAGCTGCTGCCCACACGCTGTCGGGCTGCCGTGACCGAGTGGCTGGTGCAGGGGGACACGCCTGGCCAGCCCCGACGCTTCCAGGTCCCCATCGAGTTGTTGGGGGTACGCAAAGACGGAAGTGAATTTCCACTAGACATCTCCCTATCAACCTGGACGACAGCGCACGGCACCTATGTGACCGGCATGATCCGGGATCTCACCGCCCGCAAGCACCTGGAAGAGCAGACGCGGCAGCAAGAGCTGCAACTGATCCAGGCGAATAAGCTGACGGCGCTGGGCACCCTGGTGTCTGGCGTAGCGCATGAGGTCAACAATCCGAACCAACTGGTGTTGATGAATACGCAGATGCTGGCCGATACCTGGGACGACGCGGTACCGATTCTCGACGCCTACGCGCAGGAGGCGGATGACTTTCGGCTCGGGGGTCTGCCGTATGCCGAGCTGCGAGACACCCTGCCTCTGCTCATCCAGGATCTGCACGCTGGCGCCCAACACATCGCCCGGATCATCGACGATCTGCGGGATTTTGCCCGGCCCTGCGCCCACCGCTGCCAGGAGCCCGTATGCCTCAATGACGCGGTCCAGCATGGGGTGCGCCTCCTGCGCCATCTCATCCAGCGGAAAACCACGCAGTTCCATGTGGCTCTGGCCGAGTCCCTGCCGCCCGTATGGGGCAATGCCCAGCACCTGGCACACGTGGTGGTCAATCTCCTGGTGAATGCCCTGGAAGCCTTACCGGATGCGGGATGCGGGGTGCGCGTGTCAACACGCTATGTGCCCGAGGACCACGGCCTGGTCCTCGAAGTCGCGGATCAAGGCGTGGGCATTGCGCCCCAGCATCTCGCTCGCCTGTGTGATCCCTTTTTTACCACCAAAGCCGCCCGGGGCGGCACCGGCTTGGGCCTGGCCATTACGGCGACCCTGGTGCACGAACATGGCGGCCGGTTGACCTTTCAGTCCGCGCCCGGGCAGGGCACGTGTGTATGCGTCACCCTGCCGGCTGCCGATTCCACCCTGGCTGCGGCAGCAGCCCGCAGCGCTGAAGCGAGGTAACCTATGACGACTCCAGTGATCTCCCAGCGTCCTGTCCTGTTGGTCGACGATGAACCCGCCTTGCTCCGCAGTGCGAGTCTGCTCCTGCGCGCTGCGGGGATTGAGCCCATCCTCACCCTGGACGACAGCCGTCTGGTCCTGCCCCGGGTGGCAGACGACACGCTTGGGGTGGTGGTGCTCGACCTGACCATGCCGCACCTGTCTGGTCAGGCGCTCCTGGAGCAGATCATCGCCCACGACCCGGACCTGCCCACCATCGTCATGACGGCCACGCATGACCTGGAGACGGCAGTCCAGTGTATGCGGGCTGGCGCCATGGACTACCTGGTAAAACCAGTGGACAAGCACCGTCTGGTGTCAGCCGTGCAGCGCGCTCTGGAGCGGCGTGCCCTGCGGGAGGAGGTGTGTGCCCTCACAGAGCCCCCGTGTAGTGACATCCCACACCAGCGCCAGGCCTTTGCCGAGATCGTGACCCAGAACACGACCATGCACGCACTCTTTCGCTATGTCGAGGCCATCGCCCAGTCGCCACAGCCAGTGCTCATTACCGGCGAAACAGGCACGGGCAAGGAGCTGCTGGCCCGAGCCGTGCATCGGCTCGCTGCACCCCGCGGGGCCTTTGTGGCGGTCAATGTGGCCGGCCTCGACGATCAGGTGTTTTCTGATACCCTATTTGGGCATACGCGGGGGGCCTTTACCGGGGCCGATCGGCCCCGTGAGGGCTTGATTACTCGGGCGGAGGAGGGCACGCTGTTTCTGGACGAGATTGGCGACCTGGCGGCGGTCTCGCAGGTCAAGCTGCTCCGCCTCCTGCAAGAGGGTACCTACTATCCCCTTGGGGCCGATCGCCCGCGGCAGAGTCGGGCCCGCCTGGTGGTGGCCACTAACCGTGATGTAGTGCAGGACGTGTGCACGGGCACGTTTCGCAAGGACCTCTATTATCGCTTGCGGGCCCATCATCTCCAGCTCCCGCCGCTGCGGGCCCGCCGAGACGACCTCCCACTCCTGGTCACCCATTGCCTGGCCAAAGCCGCCGCGGCGCTGCACAAGCCCGTCCCTACCCCGCCGCTGGCCCTGTACCAACTCCTCAACTCTTACGCGTTCCCCGGCAACGTGCGTGAGTTGGAAGCCATGATCTTTGACGCGGTGGCCCGCCACCAGGGCGGCAGTCTCGCGCTGCAAGCCTTCAAGGACGCCATGGGGGCAGGCCACCCCCTCCTGGTCGGGGAGCTGGGGTCTGCCACGGCGCTACCCGCTCAGAGTCCGTGGGACGTAGAGCCCCTCCCCACCTTGAAAGAGGCCGAAGACGCCCTGATCGCCGCCGCGCTGCGCCACGCCGACGGAAATCAGGGCGTGGCCGCAGGCCTGCTGGGTGTGTCGCGCCAGGCGTTGAATAAACGCCTCCGGCGGCGCTCACCGCTCGCCGGGCTACCACTCGCGTGATCCACCGCCTGGACGCAGTACCTCCCCCGGCGCGGGCGCCAGGGCCCCTCAGCGGCGGCCCTGGTGAGACGCGGCGCGGGTGCGACCGGGTCGGACCGCGCCAGATCATCCCCCCAGGGCCGGGAGGGTGCGACGTTGGTTGCACCTGCCACCGGAGTGGCACCGGACGACCGACATGGTATGCTACGCCCTGCCCGCTACAGCGGCGCGGCGCCTGTCACCTTCCGTCGCAGGGGGACAGCCGTGCTGTGGCGAGGCCTGGCACGGCTGTTTTTATTAATAACCACGCCGCATTTAGTTCGATGACTCGAACGCCAGCGTGGCATAGCGCATGAAAATGCCCCCACGTGGTTCGGCTAAGGGACCGTTCAACACCAGGACGGCAATGACATAGCGCGTCCCTGGCACCGCACTGTTACTCACCTCAACGCGCTGCGAGGCGTTGATGCCAACGATGACGCCAGTGGCGCGATCGATCTGGCCATTCACCCAGATCTCCCCGTAGTTGTCAATGTTCGTCTCGAACCATACGCGGGAGCCGCTCAGGTCGATGCCATCAAGACGCGCGGGAATCTCGACGGCTATACGATACCAGGCAAACGTAAAGCCTACGGAGCGACTCTCCCGGACATTGTTACATATCTCCCAACCCGAGTCGTCATACTCCGCCAGACGCGCTGGGGTATTCAGGAGCTGAGCAGTCAAGCCTTCGTTAGGCTGGCCCGGGACCAAACCTGGTGCCACGCGCCACTGTCCTTTGACCTTCTGGCGATCTTCAGCTTTGTTCAGATCAAGTGCTATTCTCGGCATACCGTCCTCCTGCGGATAAGGCTAGCAGTTGTTTGCATACGGATGAGTCAGTCTGTAAGGGGGCAGGCATTTTTAGCGCATTTTTGCCTTGGCGTCTAGAGGCTGCCACGCTGCCCTCTCGTGCTGGGCCGTGGACTATGGTACTCTCCAGGCAGCGACAGTAGCCCTGGAGGTGTATGGGGCACAGTTGTGTTATCACTGAGAGCCACTTACGGAGGGACGCTCACTATGGAACTCGCCCATGCGCTGCAGTACAGCTATACCAGCGTGGCGCAAGATATTGTGTGTGATACGGACGCTATTGCGGGCCTTAGTGGCACGCTGGAACGGCTAGGTGCGCACACGGCCATGATCATCTGCGGTCCCTCTATCTTGCGCAGCTCTGATGTCATCAGACGCGTCCAGGCGGCACTCGGAGCGCGCTGCATTGGCCTGTTTGCCGGCGTTGCCCCGCATGCGCCTGTGTCCACCCTTGAGGAAGCGATAGGTGTGGCCAGGGAGGCGCAACCCGAGGCGCTCGTCAGTGTTGGCGGCGGTAGCACGCACGATACGGCGAAAGGCATTGCGACGCTGCTCGCCGAGGGTGGCGATATCCACGACTACGAAATTCACTTCGAACCTCCCGATAAGGTTTCCATACCCTCCCTGACCCAACCAAAAATTCCGATCCTCACCATCCCCACCACGATGGGCGGGGCAGAATTGAGCCGCGGCGCTGGCTTTACGGATCACCGGCTGGGCCGCAAAATCGTTGTGGCTGATCCAGGCACCATCCCGCGCAGCATCCTCATCGACGGGGAAGCCCTAGCAACCACCCCAACCTCTATCCTGGCCTCCACTGCCATGGGCCAGTTTCGTATCGCGGTGGAAACTGTGTACTCACGGCGCCACAACCCGATTGGCGATGCCCTCGCTCTGCACGCCATCACCATGCTAGTACATGCCCTGCCCCGCTGTGCTGCGAAGGATATCGACGACCTCCTGCATATCAAGACGGCCGCGTGTATGGCCTCGCTGGCCAATGTCGGCGGGCTGGGGCTGAACACGGCGACGGCGCACCACGTGGGTGGTCTGTACAACGTACCGCATGGGGAAGCGAATGCCATTCTCTTACCCCACACCATGCGCTTCAATCTTGAGGCCAGTGCGGAACGTCAGGCGCTGATTGCTGAGGCCATGGGGCTTAACATAGCAGGTATGGCCCCGCACGCGGCCGGTCTGGCTGCTGCTGATGCGGTCGCCCAGCTCTGCCAGCAGCTCGGCTTGCCCTCGCGCCTACGCGATGTGGATGTCCCGCAGGAGGGCTTGGAGGCTATCGCTGCAGCGACCCTGCATGATCGCGCCTTGGCCACGAATCCGAAGCCCATTGCCGATGCTGAACCCATCCTGCGTGTTTTGCGGGAAGCCTGGTAGGCTTCAGGAGTAAAGAGGCGCTCTGGAGGAAGACCATCGTGAAATTTGGCTTGTTATACCTCACCGATTACCACCCGGAAGTGCATGGAACGTACATCACGTATTACGAGCAGATGCTGGAGCAGATCGTCACGGCTGAGGCGCTGGGCTTCGACGGGGTCTGGTGTGCCGAACACCGTATCCCCCGCTTTGCGTTCGGGAACCCTGCCGTGTTTATGGCTGCTGTTGCACGAATGACGAGCCGCATCCGGCTAGGTACAGCCGTATCGCTCTTACCCCTGCACAACCCGGTGCAGTTAGCAGAGGACTACAGCATGGTAGACGTGCTGAGCGGTGGCCGTCTGGACTTTGGCGTAGGTCGCGGTCTGTACAAATATGATTATGAGAT
>Ga0081455_10007718_pt1 | contig 11287 bp, 9 predicted proteins | sample TabmetS3T2R1_FD_70207 | JGI IMG/M metagenome (GOLD analysis project Ga0081455, IMG submission 70207) | Tabebuia heterophylla rhizosphere microbial communities from the University of Puerto Rico - S3T2R1 | ecosystem: Host-associated > Plants > Roots > Rhizosphere ...
CGGCGCAGCTGCCACTGGGCACCGGGACCGTCACCGCCCTGGAGCTACTCGCGGCTTTCCTGGCGCAGTTGCGGCGCGACCTCGTCACCCGCTCGAACCTGTGCCTCACCCCGCAGGAGCCGTTGGAGGCCGTGATCGCCGTCCCTGCGAACGCCAACAGTAACCAGCGCTTCCTGACGTTAGAGGCCTTCCGTCATGCCGGCTTTCAGATCCGCGGGCTGCTCAATGAGCCGTCCGCCGCGGGCATCGAATATGCCCATCATACCCGCAGTGCCAGTCCCAGCGCCCGGCGCGAACTCGTCGTGGTCTATGATCTCGGTGGGGGCACCTTCGACGCGTCCGTGATCAGTATGGCGGCGCGCCGCCACGAGGTGATCCGCAGCGCCGGGATCGCCCAGCTCGGTGGGGATGATGTCGACCACCTCCTGCTCGAGCTGGCGCTGGAGCAGGCTGGAGTCCAGGGCTGGACAGCCTCTGAGCGGGTGCGTCTGCTGGAGGAGTGCCGCGAAAAGAAAGAGGGACTCCACCCCAATACGCGTCGACTGGCGATTGATCTCGAACGGGGGCGGGAGGGGGCCGGGGCGGTCGTCGTCAGCACGAGCGCGTTCTACGAGCGCTGTCAGCCGCTCATGGAGCGCACGCTCGCCACGCTAGAGGAAGCCATGCAGGAGCTCGACTGGGGGGCGGTGGCGGCCCTCTACGTCGTCGGCGGGGCGAGCGCGTTGCCCCTGGTCGGGCGGCTGCTGCGCGAGCGCTATGGGCGCAAGGTGCGTACGTCCCCCTATCCGCATGCGGCCACGGCGATCGGCCTGGCCATCGCCGCCGACCAAGCGGCTGGTTATGCGCTGCGCGAGCGGTTCACCCGCCATTTCGGGGTGTGGCGGGAAGCGGAGGCCGGCCGCGCGGTCGCCTTCGATGTGGTGTTTGCCAAAGACTGCCTGCTGCCGGCGCCAGGGCAGGCGCCCCTCACCTGCACCCGCCGGTATCAGCCGACGCACACCATCGGGCATTTTCGCTACCTCGAATGCAGCCAGCTCACCGCCACCGGCGTGCCGGTGGGCGATCTCACCCCATGGGACGAGGTGTACTTTCCGTTTGCGCCGTCGCTGCCTGAGGCCGGGCACCTGCCCACCGCCCCGATCACGCCCCTCACGCAGGAGCCGCCGTGGATCGAGGAGCGGTACACGTGCGATGCCTACGGCATCATCACGGTCGAGATGCAGAACCAGACATGTCCCTATACCCGCCGGTTTCACTTGCGGGGCACCGGCCCCAGTGCCCCCTTGAAAGTGGGGTGACGAGACCCACAGCAGCGGGCCACGAGCGCAGTGCCGTACGACAGCCCGTCATCCAAGACCTCGCAGCGGCATGCACCGCACGAAGCTACCGATGATCTTCTCAAGCTCCGTAGTTGCCTCCCTGTATGTATCCCACATAACAGAAAATGGCCATCTCTCCTACCCAAAAGGGATGAATTGCCTACGGGAGGCTGTCGACACCACGAAAGTGAGGGCTAGGCAGCTTGGAGAACATCAGCGCGTCTCTGTATCCTCACACAGACATCTAGATGGTTCTCTATCTAAACATTTCGATGTTGAACCAATAAAAAATCTTGACATCGCCATGGTCTAATGTAAGATAGTACACGAGTGTGTTCAGATGTGGCCTGCTGAATACTTCCAGACATCTGGAAGTCTAGATGTCTAAACATTGCGATATTAGAACAGCTATCAATTGCATTGTTCAAACATTAGAATAGAGCATACAGGCATGATCTACGCAGTTGCAAACCAGAAAGGCGGTGTCGGCAAAACGACGACGGTGGTCTCGCTCGGAGCGGCGTTTGCCGAACAAGGCCTGCGGGTTCTCGTAATCGATCTTGACCCCCAAGCGGGGCTGACGATTAGTTACGGCATCGACCCTGACCAGCTGAACAAGACGGTGTATCAGGTCTTCTTAGAAGAAGAGAGCCTCGCCACCGTGACCCTCCAGACGACGGTGCCCCAAGTGAAGCTTGTCCCAGCCAACCTCGACCTTGCGGGCGCTGAAGCTGAACTCATTGGCGAGATTGGCTGGGACCGTACGCTTACAGACGCCCTGACCGGTATGGCCACCTCCTATGATGCCATCCTGCTCGATTGCCCTCCCACGCTCGGCGTGCTCACCACCAACGCCCTCGTCGCCGCTCATACGGTGATCGTACCCTTGCAGTGCGAGTACCTGGCTCTGCGGGCGCTCAAGCAACTCCAAAAGATCATCGGCAAAGTGCGACGCAAGGCCAATCCACAGCTGGAGGTCCGTATCTTACGGACGCTGTACGATAGCCGGACCACCCATGGCCGGGAGGTCTTTGACGAGATCGCGCAGGCCGGGGGCGAGCAGGTGCTGCACACGTTTATCCGACGCACCGTGAAATTTGCTGATGCCGCTGCCGGTGGTGAACCTATTCTCCAACACGCGACGGACTCCGAGGCGGCGCACGCCTATCGGAAGTTAGCGCAGGAGTTACAAGCTTATGGCGCGAAAACGGCCTCAAATCCGCGGACAAGGCGCGGACGTGTTCCTGGCACAGCTCCCCTCGCCTGATGTCGTGGTGCCTACGGGGCCATCGGGGGGAGAAAAACGGGTCATGGTCACCGTCTATCTGCCGCCAGCCCTCGTGGAGCAGCTCGACCGAGCGTGGCTGGAGCGGCGTATGCATGATCGGAAGGTCCAAAAGTCCCATATCGTCGCCGAAGCACTCGAAACGTATTTACAATCCTAACATTTCTCTATTGAGACATTTCTCTATTGAGAAGTTTACATGTCTGAATTGATAAATGTCCAAACATTCAAATGTGTGCTGTCCCGCTTCTGTTTTACACCATTGGAGACAGTACACATACACAAGGGCTGCTGCCAAATACAGAGTGAGAGTGCAGACGATGTCAGAGGGCAGTCCAGTGACGACACGGGAATAGGGCTGCGGGCGTCAGGGGTAGTGCAGTATCGGGTGAAAATCCGGCCAGGGGCCTTTCCCTGGAGATGATCACCGCAGCGATCTGCGACAGGAGGACACCATTGTATGCTACAGCGACCATCCGATGCAGAACAGGCGACCTCGGAACGTCGTGAGAACGCCATCCCGGCCACACTCGCGACGTTGCTGCAGCAGTACCTCTCCACGCTGGCACTGCCTTCTACACCCCGTCCGTACACCATGACACCAGCGGCCCTGCGAGACGACCTGCTTCGCCAAGCGGATGCCCACGTGCCTAGCACCAAAGCATTGCGTACCTTGGTCGAGCAGCTCCTCCAAGATCGCACCGTGCTGGACGCCATCCAACGTGTGCTTGACACGGCTCGAATGAGTAACGCAGGAGAACTCAGTGGAGCCGCCGGCGAGACAGAGGCCAGTACAGTGCCGCATAACGAGGCGGAGGGCAAGCCACTCGATACCTATGCGCAAGTGCTCACGCCCGTGCTTGCCAAACTCTTGGCTGCGCATCTCGACGCTGTAGTTGGGCAAGCTGCTCCACCGGAACACACAGCGCCATCCCGCACGCTGCCACTGCCCCTCGAGACCTATCTCTATGTCCTGAGTGCCGCGCATTATCAGGCTGTGCGGGAAGTCCTTGCTTACGGGACTTTCGCCCAGGTCGAAGGGAGCCCGTGGCCAACGGCGCAGCTGACGAAGGGCCACGCACGCGGCCACGCCCAGCTCCGGCCCGTGGTTACTGACCAGCAACCGTTCCTGCCGCCTGAGGAAGTGGAGCGCTGGACCCAGGTGATGGCACGCCAGCGGGAGGAGCTCTCCGACCTCGACGCCGATACCCTCGATGCCTTGAGTGCCATATGGCTGTACCAGGCCACCGATCCCAACGATGCGGCCGTGGCTGATGTGGACGATCTCCTGACCCTGCGCGGTCTCGTGCGCAATCCAGGGGGTCAGGGACGCCGTGGCGGCTATAAAGCCCACCAGCGGATGAAGATGTGGCAATCGCTGGCGCACATTCAGAACCTCTGGTTGACGATGGCCGCACTGGAGACGTACGACGGAGATGACACGCGGCCGGGCAAGCACCGGCGCAAACCTATCACCCGGGCGATCCAGAGTCGGGCCTTTATCATTACAGATTTGATGGGACAGTTACGATTGGACGGCTTTGTCGATGTGGAGAAGTTTATCTTTCGCCCTGGTCAGGTGTTTGCCCATTTCCTCGCCGGTCCAGGACGTCAGACAGCTCTGCTCTCCGCCAAGGCCCTCCAATATGATCCATACCGACAGACGTGGGAAAAGCGCCTGACGCGCTACCTGAGCTGGCAGTGGCGCTGCGAAGCCCATACCGGTAATTATCTGCAGCCGTTTGCAGTCACGACTCTCCTCACGGCGGCTGGCCACCCCGTGAACCGCCGACGGCTCACCTGGCAACGCGAGCGCCTAGAGAAAACGCTTGACACCATCCAGCAGGATCAAGTCATCGCGGCTTGGCAGTACGCACAGGAGCATGACGATTGGCCCAAATCAACCATATTGATTGAACCCCCAGATCCGATCCAGGAGCAATACCAGCACCTTGAGCAACACGAGGTCCCCCAGCGCCGGCGGATACAAGAGCCTAATGCATTAGGAATGCGCCTCAAGAGCCGACGTCAGGCCTTGGGCCTATCTCAGCTCCAGGCCGCAGAGCAACTCGGTCTTCACCAGGGGTATTTTAGCCGCCTGGAACGGGGCCATGTCACACCGTCTCCTGCGGTACGCAAGCGGCTCGAGACCTGGTGCGCGGGCGAGGCAGAACGCTGAGACACTGGAGGCATATGCTATACTGGGGAACCCTGTTGCAGTCGTTGCAATGCCTCTCGCAGCAGAGCGAGCCATGACGAACCTTTAGCGCATCATGCATTATGCCTAGAGTCGGGATTATCATTGCCCACACTTTTTGCTAAGTCCTCACCTCAGCCTAGAACAAGGGCTTCCATGCCTCCCGTAGAGCGAGCCATGACGAATCTTTAGCTCATCATGCATTATGCCTAGAGTCGGGGTTATCGTTGCCCACACTTTTTTGCGGAGCTTTCACCCTACTACAAGGGCTTTCACATCTCCTACAGAAATAGTCATGTGTCTTACGCCAGAGCTCTGGCCTCTCATGCATTATGCCTAGAGTCGGGACTATTGTTGCCCACACTTTTTTTGTGAAACTCTCACCCCGGTCCTTCATGCATTATGCCTAGAGTCGGGATTATTGTTGTTCAAAGTCGGGATTATTGTTGCCTAGAGTCGGGATTATTGTTGCCCACACTTTTTTTACGACGCTCTCATCCCGGCCTACTATAAGGACTTCCGTGCCTCCTACAAAATTATGCACACTTAATAAGATCTATAAGATCAATAGCGTCCCGGCACGCCTTATGGCGACCGGGCGCCTGCTAGAATATCCCGCCTTTGCGATTTTCCTTGACACCGCGACTTCGGTAGAGAGAGCGCTATGCAGAGTTACCACCTCACGGATGAGTTCACGGATATATCGGCTGAGCAAGCTCTACTAGCAAGCCTAGCTCAATCGTCTGCGTTGTATTGGGACCTGCTCGATCTTCTTACTCCAGAAGTCTTTGCCCATGAAACATCTACCTGGAAGACCATTGCTCTTGCCTTCGAGAGCGATCAACCACGCATCATACCTGCAGACTGGCTTCCGGCACCTGACCCCCACACGACTGCCCAGCATCTTATGGACCTGCACCAGCGGCGTCTCCTCGCGGCGATACAAGAGCGCTTAGCGCAGGCGCTCTTTGATGAGACGACGCCCGCGACGGATATTGTTATCCTGCTGGAAGAAGAGGCGGTGCGCGTGCAGGCGGCACTGCGTAACACCACAACAGGGCGCCTGCAATGGGCCAGTGCGCTGCTGCCCCAGGTTGTGGCGGATGCCGAAGCCCGGCGCCTGCAGCGCGAAGCAACCGGCAGCGCTGTGCTGGGTGTGCCGACCGGCGTCGCACAGCTTGATAACCTCCTGGGCGGATTCAACGAAGGACTGTACCTGCTTGCTGGTGCGCCTGGCATGGGCAAAACCACCCTGGCGCTGCAGTTTGCCGCCGCAGCAACGAAGGACGTCCCGGTGGTGGTCGTCACCTTTGAACATGCTCCTGCCAACCTGACACTGAAGTTGCTCTGCGCCCGCGCTGGCGTCAACCTCCGCGACGTGCAGCGTGGCTATGCGGACCTGGCGAAACTCCGGCGTGCGGCAGAGGCTTGGCAGCCTCTTGCAGAGCGCTTGGCGGTGATGGAAGGCAGCAGTCAGCTCACCGTGGCGCAGGTGCGCACCCAGGCACGGCGGGCCATGCAGCAGCACCAGACCGAGCGCTGCCTGGTAGTGGTAGACTATCTGCAGCTCTGGGCCAAGGTTGCCGAGGACCTGCGCGGGAACTTCTCGGTCCGGGAGCGCGTGGACATGCTGGGTGGCCTGCTGCGCGAGCTCGCTCTGGGGCTGCGCAGCCCGGTGCTCGCGCTGGCGTCGCAAAATCGCAGCGCGGGCAACTATGGGAACGGCAAAGGTACTGCAGCACTCGATTCGCTCAAGGAAAGCGGTGACCTGGAGTACGCGGCCGATGTCGTGCTGTTTCTCACAGAGGCCCAGGAGCGTCTGGCTACCCCACCGGCGCGCGCAGTCGAGCTTATCGTGGCCAAAAACCGGCACGGCGAGACCGGGAAAGTCGGGCTGATTTTCCGGCCCGATGTAGGGACGATGCGGGAGGAGGCCCACTCATGAGTATTTCTGGTGACACGCCTCGTGAGAATCTCACGCTAACCGAGGCCGACCTTGCGGCCTGCCGTCCCATCATCGGCGAAGGTGGCCATGTGCTGCGGGCACTCTGCCCCTTCCACGGCTCCGACCGCCAGCGCAGCTTGCGCGTGCAGGTGCACAGCGGCCGTTTCGTGTGCTTTGCCTGTGGGGCTTGGGGCTATATGGAAACGGCGCGGACGCAGTGGCGCGAGGAGCAGCAGCACCAGGCGGCCTTCGGGAGGCCTCCAGCTCGCCGGCAGCGCCTGCCACGCCGGCGACAACCGTCACCTCCGCGAGCGAGGCCAGTCGTGGTAGCCACCAGGGAGCGCTCTGCCCCTCCACCCGCACCGCTTGCACCAGTCCCAGCACGGCCCGACCTCGCCCAGCAGCTCGCCGCGTTCCAGGCCGCCCTGCCGGGGAGCCGCGGCGTCACCTACCTGCAGCAGCGGGGCATTCCCCTCGCCCTGGCGCAGCAGTGCGGTGTGGGCTATGCGGCGCCGGGCCACTGGCCGCACCCGGCCCGTGATTGGCGCGGCGGCCGCGTCGTCTTTCCGCACACGGCACCAGACGGCTGTCTCGTGAACCTCTATGGTCGTGCGGTGGGGCCTGCCGAGCACGTCCCGAAGACCAAGCGCCACGACCATCTGCCTGGCGTGAAAGGCTACTTCAACGCGGTGGCGCTGCAGGCAGGCGTCGGGCCGCTGTGGGTGTGCGAGGGCGCTTTTGATGCGCTCGCGCTCCTCGCTGCAGGCGTGTCCCGCGTTATCGCGATCTTCGGCGTGCACGGCTGGCGGTGGGACTGGGTACGCGAGGTGCGCGAGCTCGTCTTCGCCCTCGATGCGGATGCCGCCGGACAGCAGCAGTGGCGCCAGCTCGCCCGCCAGGCCGCGCTGCGGGGGAAGCACGTCGCCGTGCTGGAGCCCGTGGCGTATGGAGGGCACAAAGACGTCAGCGCCGCGTGGGCGGCGGGGGTGCTGCGCGTGCACGCGAGCCCCGTGGCCGCACGGCACGACCCTGCATCCCTGGAGGTGCCTGAAGACCGGCGCGAGGCGTGGGCTGAGCGGGTCGCGATCATGGTGACGGACGGTGGCGTACAGCGCGAGGATGCCGAGCGCCTGGCGTGGGCGGGGCTCCAGGTTGTACGCGACACGTGGTGAGGGACGCGCTGCATCATCGCCCCTCGGCATCGCCCCCAGCATCCCCCGTCAGCGGCGACGCCGCGCGCCCGGCTCGTGCGACGCGCTGGGGACACACCTCGCCATAATTCCCGTTACCTCAGCTCGGAGTCGAGCCGATTGACGGTGATGGCATGCCAGATTATGCCCTCTGGACAAGTTCGAAGAGCCACAATTGTGGGGAGGACCCGGGGCGTGGCACCTGGGGTGGCAGTGACTTGGGGCGATAGAGCACCAAGGCTTCATGCGGATTTAACGGGAGGAGAGAACCCTGGGGAGAGGCAAAGCGGGTCGGGTAAAACACACCGTCGTGGATGTCTTTCACTTTGTGATCCCGCCCATCATACCGGCAGTGATACTCTGCCAGGACGACATGATCCAAGACCGCGCGTAATTGCTCTCCATAGACCCACAAGAGGATCTGGGTTTGCGGCAAACCGGCGCCGAGTCAGGGAAGCGGGATTACTCCCGCCCCCTGCTCTCAGAACCGTGCATGCCACTTTCGCGGCACACGGCTCAAGCATGGAGTAACGCCCCTGGCTGTGTCGAGGATGCAGCTTTCGCGGGACGCGGTTTCGATACAGTGAGCCCTTTGGCATGAACCTGTCTGTGGCAATTGGGATGGATCAGTACACGGTTGTCTGCCTTATCTGTCCCCCCCAGCGTCTTATAGACGATGTGGTGGTTGTGCCACCCGGTCATTTTCGTGATCGGTTGCGCGCAGACCGGGCAGAGACCGCCTTGCTCCTTCCAGAGGTGGATCAGGGTGCGTCGTCCGCGCAGAGTCTTATCCATCCTGACGCCGCGGCGTTCTTCCAGATAGAGTTCCCATGCCGGATCGTAGGGGTTACAGTCTCCTTTAATCTTGTGGTGTCTCGTGACAGGTGTCGCGGAGGCGAGGCAAAGCCAGTTCGTGATCCTCTTGCCATCTTTGCCTCGTGCGGTCCCGAAGAAGCGCCAGTTCCTCATGCCCGACTGGCCGAAGTAATGATCGGCGATCCACCTTGCGCTTTTCTTCGGGTGCCTGCGCTTTGCCCATTGCCACAGGGCGTTGAAGATGGCGGTGTCCACATGGACAAAGGTTGCTTTGGCTGAGGCATGTTGGTGATAATTCGCCCAGCCGCGAATTTTGGCGTTGAGCTGCGTTATCAACCAGTACGCTGGAGCCTGTTTGTTGGCCTTAATGAACTTTCGGATGTCCGTAAGAAACGTGTGCACGTTTTTCTTCGACGGACGTGTGAGAAACTGTCCGTTGTACTTACGGACATGTTGTCCAAGAAAGTCGAATCCGTCCTCAATGTGCGTGATCGTGGTTTTCTCTGGCGAGAGTTCCAAGACCTCTTGTGAGATCCCTGTGATAATGAAATCATCACAGTAACGCACCAAGTTGACTTGCTTGTTTTTGCCTTTGGCGGCTTTCGGGCCAGCGTGGGGGGACTGTTTGCGCAGTATCCGTTCCAGACCATCCAGCGCCATATTGGCAAGGACGGGACTGATCGGGCCGCCTTGCGGCGTACCATCCTCTGTCGGGTAGAGGACAGATTTGTCCATGTATCCTGCTTTCAGCCATGTATTGAGGATGGTTTTATCCATCGGAATATGGCTCAGCAGCCACGAATGGCTGATTTTGTCAAAGCAGGATTTGATGTCTCCTTCCAGTATCCATTGCGGTCTCGTGCTATTCGAGAGCACCGTCGCGCATTGCTCCATTGCATCCGCACAACTCCGTTCCTTCCGAAACCCATACGAGTTTGGGTCGGCCAGTGTTTCGGCAATGGGGTCCAGAGCATGCAGATATAAGGCTTGCATGGCTCTATCTTGCATTGTCGGGATACCCAGAGGACGTTTCTTCCCGTTGGATTTCGGGATGTACACACGGCGCAGCGGGAGGGCTTTGTAGCCTCGTCGCTGCATCTGGTGTATGGCCATTCCTTTGCTTTCCGGGTCTTTCCAGAGGACTTTATCGACGCCCGGGGTGTTCTTGCCTTGGTTTTCTGTCACTCGTCGTACGGCAAGAGCCTTGCCGCTGAACGAACGGGTCAGCAAGTGTTGCAGGGCTTGCACCTTGTGCCACTTACCGGCCTTCGTTGCCTGAACGATACGCGCTTGCAGCCGACGCACCGTCTCGTTGACCGTCTTCCATGGGATGGCATGCCAGTCTGTCGAGAGGTGGGAGGCAGCACCAGCAGAAGAGTCCGCCGTCATTTGCATCGCCCCCTTGATCGGTTCCTCAAGGTCTCTCGTCCATCCACACCGCAGGGAAGTCTGCCCGCTTGCGCGTCGGGTGATGTTGCAACCCGTATCCGTCCCGCTACAGGACGGCCTTCGCTTTTTCCCACCCCCATACCCGCACCACCATTGGTCGGCCTTACGGCTTTCCTACCTTCACGGAAGGAGTGATACGGGCTTACCACGTTCCACAAGGTTGATAGTGACGGGTGAGGTGCTCTCTATTCGCCGATAGCGTTCCGTGTCCATGACAGGGTAAAAGCAAGACCCTGTACCCGCTACAGTGCCATTTTGGCTTAAGCCTGTCAGCATCTTTGGCTTGTCTGAGGTGACGACGTTTATCAAGAGTTCACATGTGTTCACCATACCGCCCATCCAGCCCCCTCTCCGCCTGATGCTGGCAGAGACACCGTCCCCTCACGGTTCGGGTGCCAGTCGAGTGACTGTGGGTACCTTGTCCGAGGGCATTTGACAGCGCGTTACCTTGCTGCCGTACCTCGTAGGATACTGTTGATGGAACAACAGGTCTGGTCCATACAACTTGCCAGACAATCAACCTTGCGACCTCGTGTCGCAGTGCCTTCTCCTCACTGCAGGTGAGGTGAGGTTTTGGGTCGTGTACCCCATCGCTGCGGATAATGTACCCATGCAGACTACAGGGACACAGCCGGCTGCCTAGGGCCGAATAAGTCCAAAGCTGATCCCCTCTTGTTCCTCTCTTGCCTCCAGACGAGATTACCCCGCATAAGTTGACAGCACGATTGATTACTACCGGGAAACCCTTGCTTCTTTCAGGCAAAAATTTGGACGTCTATCTCCGTGAGACGCTGGCCATTGTAAAAGACATGGACGTGCCTATAGCCCTCTTCGGTCGCACTTGTCGGTGATACATAATACCGCGCTTGGAGGGCGGGAGGCTCAGGGGTGGGGTGCTGGAGAGGGTGCAGGTCCTGGCGCAAGACCAATTCAAGTACCAGGATGGCGGGATCGCGCGCCGCTCTTTTTTCCAGCTGGGCGCCGGTCGTCACGTAATAGCCTCCGCCCCCCTGCAGGGGGATATCGAGACTCGTAATATACCTACTGTATGCCCCTCTAAGGATTCCGCTAGTATGCTGTCATATC
>Ga0081455_10007719_pt1 | contig 11286 bp, 7 predicted proteins | sample TabmetS3T2R1_FD_70207 | JGI IMG/M metagenome (GOLD analysis project Ga0081455, IMG submission 70207) | Tabebuia heterophylla rhizosphere microbial communities from the University of Puerto Rico - S3T2R1 | ecosystem: Host-associated > Plants > Roots > Rhizosphere ...
AATGCGGCCTCTACATTGCGTTCCACTATCAATTGGTAATCGATAATAGAGACCATTCGTCTTAGGTTGTCATTCCCCCCGAAATTCAGGAGCAAGTAACGGGTATAAAGGAGGCTCCTCCGCGTGTTATCCAAGATAAGAGGATGGTCCAATTGGGGGATAACAACCGGTTGCGGTACCGGTTCAGGTACCGGCAGCTCCGGGGGGGGAGTTACTGCTTCTGGAGGCAATGGAGTAGAAGGGGCAGAGAAGGCGTTGATTCCATCACAATAAGACATAATCATTAATATATTGAATACTACGCAACTAAAAAAGAAATAGAGGGTAAACCGGAGAATGAAAGGAAAATGGTCAGGCTCACATTTGACACCTAAAGAAGAAGGTACAGACCAAGTATGACGTACGTCAACAGATGTTACAATATCTCGTAAATGAGTGTTGGCAGGTATAAGGAGTCGAATATCTACTTCTAATCGACCTAAGTCGTTGAATGTGGAAGGCCCTTCCACCACTTCGAGTGGCGGATTCTGGGGAACCTGCATCTCTTGCACCGCGACAAGTTCTTGGGGTGCCTTTAAAAAAGGAATGAGGGCTGAAAATCGATCTTTCATGAGTTGGCTTTTCAAGTATATATAGAATAAGCACTGTGAACTATCGCCTTCAAAAAGATAGCTGAACCTCTTTCTTCGATCGGAATACGGATCAGATCAAAAAGGCCTGGGAGTCTTTGGGCATTCTTTTTCTTCTCTTACGATATTTCTAGTTGGATGAACAGATCGCTCCTAAAAGCAACCTTTCTCAACTATAAGATACCGCCGAAAGCAGTCTAGCAGTCAAGTCAAGAAGAAAGTCACACTCTATGCTTACCATGCCTAGCTCCACACTAATGAAGTCACTTGGTCCTTAGAGACTCCGACTAGGGATTTGCCTACCCTCTTTCTCTTTCACCGAAACCCAGACATAGAACTCCGTTAACGGGATCCACTACTTCTTTCTCTATGAGACCAGCAAAGTCAACTGAAACTGATTCCACTTGGGAGCGGCATCCATCCTAACCGTGGTTCTTTCGACAAGAAGGTAATTCTATAGCAGCACCGTCTTCTTCCCTCAAACCTTCCAAATAGCCAGTTTCCAGGGGAGTCTTTTTTCGGAAGTTAAATCATTAAGATTCGTGGAAAGCCCTTTCAAAGGGCAAAGGTCTTACGTAAATCTTACCAACAATCGATTAACATTTCCGGATATCTATGGCATACGTTATTCTCGGATCTCAGAGACAGATGGAGTCAGTCTTGTTACCATCACCGAATCAGTTCGGGCTGGTGCATGACGCCCTCAGAGAAAGAATCTTAATGGACAGATCTGACAGAATCACTCAAGCTCTGATCACGGATCAAGATGCAATACAAAGAAAAAATGCTTTCTTTTTCTTACTCTTCCTTTCCGGCTTCTCCCCTTTACTGCTTTAATGCAGTCCCCGGTTATTAAGCCGGTTGAAAGCTAGGCCCCCCTGGTACCATTTCTTTCTAGATTATTATGGTCTTTCATTCGCTGCAGTCTTTCCACCCCTTGGAAAGATCGATAAGATCTCACCCGAGACTGATTCTGAAGCCGAGGTTCGAGAAGCTTAAACATTCGAGTTTCTTCTCAAAAGTGCTGTTTAAGAACATCTAGCCTTGCTCTCTCAAACACCTGACTACTAGTCATTTGAATGGCGCTACCGCTCCCCACTCTCTCAGATAGGGCACAAAAGCTAAGACCACCTTTCCTTCTCTAATTGGGGCGTTTGAAGATGTAGGTTCTTTAGGTTTGAACTCGACCTAGCTTGATGCTTTATGCTTTTTATATCGCTCCAAGCGAGCTACATACCAGGAATGAAGGTCCGATAGGAGCGAGTGGTGTTTACTACACGAGTCTAAAATAAAAGCGAGTGAAATACCTGTTTAGAACGAGCGAAAAGCCACTCGACCATAGGGACATATCCTATTCGGAAGACCATGGTAATACGAGTAGGGTCTTACCCGCGTAGAGAGAACACCGGTTTACTTTTAACGGCAAACGCGGTTATTGCCATCAGAAGACTTTGGTTGGCTAAGGAGAAAAGGTGTTGGCATACCCTTTCTGGACGTGGTGTCCATAGAATGCTATGCCTTGATAGCAAAGCCAACTAGCAGAGCCGATTCGAGGATCGGTGGGATGCCGTAGCTTTAAGAGATAGGGGCGGAGGCAATCGGAAGGGCTTTTTTATAGAAAGAGAGTAAGGCTTTTTCTTGGCCTTTGAAGCAGGGCCACAGATATTGCAAAACTTTCTGAGACGGGATGGAAAGACTTTCGTGAGAAGAGATGGTAGGCTTGATACGGATATAGCTGCTTATCACCCACCTTAGAATCAACCAGTTCAGTTCGACTATACCCGCCAACATTCCCTCATTCAGGACAGATGAAAGCAGGTTATGGATCTGTTTAAGTTGGTCGATCAATCCCTCCTTTCTTTCTCTCTCCTTCGCATTCAATTCATGACCTAACGACTATCCCTGTTTCGGGGAGGGAATCACTTGCTGGATCGAACCCAAGGATAGGTTTGATCGGCCTGGCCTCGGGTGGTGGATCGAATGAACACTCAACCGCGTCATCACGGCAGCGATGGATGTCCAAATATCTTCTCAATAAAGGCGGGTAAGGAAAGTCCGAAGGCTAATCTGGCAACTGATGGCTAGAAGGCGAAACTTAACACCCTTCCTCCATGTCCGTGTGAAACATCGGGATGAGCTATCACATAGAGGGGAAAACGTGGAATACTGTTATAAGGAAACCTTTCCTTTGCCTATCGGTACATGAAAGGCTTGGGCCATGAACAGCTTCTTGGCCTTGGCAAAAGGTACTCCAAAGACAAAGCGAACTCCCCAGCCCTAGGTTGCCCCTCATAAACTAATCTATTAGGAAGCAGTAAAGGATCTGCCACCGCTTTCCTTGACGACTTATGCTGCTGAGTCATATGATGTGAGAGTAAAGTCTGATGCCGCTGACTCAGTAGACGATACAATTGTTGTAGCTTAATCTGTAGATGATACCACGGATGTTGTTGAATCAGACGTTGTTGCTAAACCATCCGCTTTAGGTGGTACCACAGGAAGACCATAACATAATCGAGAGTACCCATCGGGTAAGAATAAAGAAAAGATAGGACCTAGTTAGCTCTATGAAGTTTCCATTCCCCTTTCTATTTTTGACCCAAGAAGACTGCGCTGGGTAGTACCCATAACTTGAACTAGGAACTGGGCATTAGAGGGCCGAGTCTTCTTTACTTTCTGAGTGTTCTGCTTTATCCGATGTTTTAGCAGCCGCCACTTCATCAGTTGTTTCCCTCCATGTCTTAGCTTGAAGGGTTCGAACTCTATCCATAGAGACCTCCTCACTTTTTTTGTTTTTGCTCCTATATAGCACTGAACTTAAAAGAGTGAACCGAGAAGGGTTTGAGAGTATAGAGAGGATTCCTTTCGATAAAAGAAAATAGTACAAAGCAAAGTCAGAAAACCTAGAATGCCCAGACAAGATTAGATGTTGAGTCCGCGATACCGGCATTTCTTTTCTCTCGACTTTCTTCTTTTAGTCAGCCTAAATCCTAGCTTAGCTTCAGAGCTGACTTTCTTTAATGCATAATGTGAATAAAAGCTTTCAAGATTAGCACCTAGTATTTAGCTTTGCGGGAGAACGAAAAATTCTACGGCTTTGCCCGGCCCTGTTCTATCCTAATCCTAGAGATGGCACAGGTCTTTTCTTGTCAAACTGCTTTGACTTATGTTCTGAGATTCTGGACTTCCCGGGTCGGGTCTTGTGTTGGATTGATCCTCGAGCCTACTTCGGCTGCAAAAGAGTTTTCCTATACTATATATACTAGTCAGGGAACTCAGTCTCGTGCTTATGGCAGGTCGGTGAGGAAGTCAGAGTATGCCTTTCCTTCCGATTCGAAGCTCGAAATTGGCATTTCTAGACGGGTTCCTCTTTAGCAATTTGCCAGGAGTGGATCCGCTGGAGTTTCAGACTCAGCAAATACATCAGCTTGGCTAGGAGCTTCAGGGGAAAAGTCAGCCTGGAGGCCGAGAGAAAAGGATAGCCCAAAAACATCCATAGGGTGTTATTCTCGGCGAGGGCAAAAGGAATAAGAATTCGATCCGTTTACTATTAACGGATCTAGCACTGAATAGAAATAGAATAAAACGAGAGTCGCCAGTAGGCGCCCCGTCGGGTGTTGTCGTTGGATTGGTTTTTGATACTGCTGTTGCCACTGAAGAATCGGATGTCCCTTTATCCATCAGCCGTCTCCTCTTCAGCAGCTGGTGCTGAATCAGACCAATTGGTACCACCCAAAACCTAGAACCAGACAGTACCTTTGGCATAGATACCTCCGGTTTTGTTGTTCCTGGATAGCGGGGAGAAGCCTAGCCTAGTCTTGCCTATAAAAGTTCTCCTGGAAAAGAAAAAGCGTGGTCTCCTTTTCCTTTTCACCAGGTTCTTTGCCTATTTGCATGAGACCTTTTCTCTGTCCCTACCATTTGACTTTGTTCATCTATAAATATAAGCGAAAAAAGAAGATTAAGAAAAAGATAGAAAGACAGTAACTCCTCAAGACAAGAGATCTGTAGATAAAAGGCCTTTCATTGCTTAAAAGTCACACATCATTCTTATGTTTCAGAAAAGAAATCCATCTTTCCTCTACTTTGGCCACAAAGACGTTTACTCAACAGTGTCATACCCTTTTTCACTCATGTGCCCTAATCGCATATGCCACAATCTGGTAATTTCAGAATCTGACATGGATGATGAAGAAAGCTAATAAACCAGGCACAGTAGTACCCTGTAACACATAGAAACTAAACTGCCAGACTTCTTATTAGCTTTCATCACAACAAGAGCACCTTTACTAACCTTGAAAACTCCACCCCCAGCTGTTCGAAGTACTCGCGAACCCGCATGCTCTCTTTGTTCATTTTTGTTCTAGGAGGCATGCATCACCCGTCTACAACTGGCCACTGTAGAGGCGACTGCTGATCCGAGTTCGCAATCTGGATCTGGATTTATCTCGTCCGTTCAGAGCGGCCGATAGTTCTTTAGTGCGTGCTCCTTTGTTCGTTCGAGTGTTCCGGACTAGTTTAGTCGACGCAGTTTCAGCAGTAGTTCCGAAGGTTAGAGGGGACCTTTGGTTTAGTTGTGTGCAGCCCTATTTATTAGATGCATTATGCAGTGTATTCTATGTAGGCGCCTTTCCCGTCTCTTCTAGGCGCTCGCCGAAAAGAGGAATTAGGTTCGGCCCGTGAGATTTCATTCTGAAGTCAAGCAAGAAACTTCCTCTAAGAGAAGTGGATAAGGTCGGGATAGGATTCACATCGGACTAATATGTTATGATAGCAGTACCGGACACCTACCCGCTGATTGGGGAAAGGTTATATATGCGTCTACCAACAAGTCAACCATTCTCCTGCTAAGGGATGTGGAAAGCATGCATCTTCACCTGAGCCCTGAAGAAGGTTCCGCTGACCTTAACTCATCAAGCCGTTCGTTCTCGTACGGCAAGGGCGCACGTGGAGTCCGACCTACTGAATAGAGCCAGCGTCTGACCCACCGGTTTCCACGACGGACCATAAAATTCATTCTTTAGGGTATTATTACTAAGAGGGAAGCTTCAAAAGGAGCGGATTTAAGGACCCGGAAAAGGACGAGAAATCAATGACAGAGATCTTCTTTACCGGAGACTCGCCTAAGATAGGTTGCTCATATAGAAAGAGGAGTGAGCATTTCGAACACACGAGGTACGCCGGGCCCGTGTACATAAGATTCTAGCCTTCTAGAATCTAGTTCATGGGTCTACTCTTTCCCCTACATGCAAGTTTTCTTTGAGAGGAAGAATAGTAAGGGCTGTACGAGAGCAGTCGATCAAGAAGGGCGTCTAAGCGATCAAGGAGACACGTCTTTCTTTATGGCATAACCCGGAAAGACTTTTCTTAGTCTTTTTCCTATTACTATCGCACCCTTTACGCTACCGCACAACTAACCGTTGCTTGGTTAGTCGGATCAATCTCACTCTCGAAGTTGGGAAGAATCCACTTCAATTAGCTTGGCGAATAGCTTTCCTTTAGCCTGAAAGTAAGGGTATCAGATCGAGCTTTCTTCCGGGTCTAGCACCATAGCCCTATGTTCTTATTCTTGCTGCTTGGCCCAATGCCTTAGCCTTGAGTCATTCCGCTATCATTCGAAATGGTCTATGTCGGAGAAGGTGAAATATCCTATGATATTACATCTCTTAGTCCAGTCTGTAGAAGTGGTGCATTTCTTTATGAGGGAAACTGGCTGCTTAACGCCCTATCGTCTCAGCCTTTTCAGCTGCCTAATCCGATAAGCCTTCCAATGGTCCAAGGAGTTCTAACAATCGGGGAAGCCTTTGCCCTTGCTTTAGTTAGTTTCCCTCCTGACCCGAAAGCTGGTAGTTAAGTTCCTGGCCTCGGCTCATTCCCTTCAGTTTTTAAGTGAAAGCGCGGTTACGGGTTTCCTTTTGTATCAGCATTGGCGATTGATTCTTCCTTTTCATCCGGTCTGCCTGTCTGTTGAGTATTCGATATCGAGTGAAGTGTACTCACCTTCTTTTGCCTAAGCAATTCAAAATTGATCTTTCGGGTAAGAAGCTGACCTTCTTGGGTCAAATGTCTTTAAGTAAGAAGTCCGACCATTCTTCGAAGTCGTATCAGAGGAAATTGATTAACTCCCGGGCCTGGGTCACAAGAGAAGTCTTTTTCTTTCCTTGAAACTGTGGAAACTGCTTTCCCTTATTCTGTTATAGAATCAGATAAGGTTCCATCTTCTATTGTATTAGTATGTCTGTCTTTCTTGCTTTCTATGGGGGGAATGGAGATTCGGTTGGAGAACCATGGGCCTAAGACTTCACCTTTGAGGAGTCTAGGTTGGCGCATTTTCCTTTGGTTTAGTTGTTGGAAGTGCTTTCCCGCAAGCATTCCCTCTAGTCCTACCGCTTTCCATTCGCTTTTCTTCTATGGTTCGTGGCGAGTGAATGGCAAGTCTATCACCATTGGTCTATTCCCTCTCTCCCTATTGTATTGGTCCATCAGGTAGAGTGTAACTGGCCCCTATGGGAACCCCGGGACTACTTTATTTACCCTTTAGGTGCAATGGCTTTTGATTGAGCCTGTGTACCTTCTCCCGTCAAAATTTCTTCCTCCTATCCCGCCTCAAGGCCTTATTCTTTCAGCCTCATCACTACCCTCCACCTTCTATAGAAGAGCTCTTGTCCTAGATCGAGGGACTTATTGTCCTTTTGTCTTCCCATTCCTCCCGACCCGGCTGTCTTCGTTGAGGTAGTGTCCTCATCACCCGAAGAAAGTTCTGATTGTCTGCGCATTCCCTTTCTGTCCTTATAGGCCTACGCCTTCTAATCTAATCCTATCAGTTCAGTCAGCGAATAACCCTCCAGCCAATAATCCTTGTAATCGGTTGACTACCTCCCGGCTCAAGTAATTCTTTTTTGGTCTTTGACCGAGTGAAGTAATTTCCGTTTGTGTGGCACGAGCGATGTCAAAGTCAATCTTGTATCGAGGATATGCGGATGCGGTTGTGGAAGCATTTTTCCTAGCGGCTAAGGAGCAATTGCCTTGAAACTGTACTAACTCCCCAACAACCCCTAATGCATAAAACTTCAACCTTTGAGTCATACCTAACTTCTTTCTACGGGGACTCTTTGCCCCTCCCTTGGAAACGAGAAGGATAAGGGACTTGGTCGCCAATCTAAGACTTTGGGGAAGCAAAGACAAAAGTATGGTCGAGATTTGCTTTCACCCAAAAATGGCAGCTAAAGAAGGAGAGGCTCACCGATATTAGCTAGGCCGGAGATTCCTTCCAAGGAAATGGGAATGGACATAATGGCACTGGCTATTTATGTATTGGTGCACTCACTCCCTTTTTGACTATTTGGATATCCCTAGACTTGCTTAACGCACTAGTTAAAGTCCCTATCTGCCTTCAAACAAGTGCAGTTTCCCTCTTAACTATCCCTAAGGCGAGAAAGTGACTAATGGAAGAGTTACCTAATTCCATGCGCCTAATCCGCTTTATGATCCCAGTTGGTGCTAATCAAGTGCAAGATTCGCTGCTAATTGAATTGAAATTTCCGGGACTGTGCTTAGTAAGCGCTTTTAGTCATCTGTTTGCGGCGAATCCAAGAAGTAACTAGGAGAAGAAAGACAAGCAATACAGGGTCTTCAAGGAAGAGGTTAGGTCCCTAGCTTCAGAAGTGGGAGCAAAGCACTTGGCTAAATCATCATCGGCAGATCAAAGCGCAGTAAATAGAGTCCCAGGTGCAGGAGAAGGAAAGGTAGCAAGAGATAAACTAAAGGATGAAAAGCAAGGAGCAGTACGAAGACGAAGCGAGCAGCAGACTAACTTAAACCTCTCTAATGACATAAGTAAAGACACCAGCTTCAAAGCCCACTTGCTTCTAACCTTCTGCACCTTATAACTATAACATAAATAAGATGTTGAATTGTCTTAACGCTTTTTCTTCGTTTATTCCTGCGAAAGCGGACATACAACCATTTTTGGTAGAATTCCTCAGTCTTACCCAAGACCATCAGCATGGTGATGGGCATCACATTTAGGGCAGTGCCGTTATCCACAAGCACTCTTGAAACTGGGCAACCGTCCATGTGCACAGTGATGTACAAGGGCTTTGAGGTCCTTCTTTCTCACTTTTTTCAGACTTAACGGGCTCTGGGTTCTTATCTGGTTGCTGTTAAACAGTCTTAGTTCCTTGGTGCGCCCTGCCAGGCTTGGTTCTACGGGCTTAGCAGCAGCTTCTTGTGCTTGCTCTTTCTCAACTATGTCGATCCCGGCCCAGAAAAGTGACCGACCAGAGCCCTTTTAAATGAAAGGGAAGAGAATATGGAAAGTAAAACCTCCTTTATACTATACGGATCCCGATTCATATGTTGATTTGGATGTCTCAGTTCCCGCCTCTTGACTACTTCTCCTATTTAGATTCATCCTCTTCAAATCGATGGCTTGTATAGCCAGTCCAGGAAAGAATGCACTGAGAGGGCCTGTCGCATCACTATCTCTTGTTTACGTCCTGCGGTAATCAAAGATCGCCTCTCGTAGACATTCGCCTTCCTGTGCCTTTGATAACCGCACTCGTATTTTTATCATCTCCTTCCTTATGGAAAGCCCACTGCCCGCAAGTGCCCTCAATCGAAAGGTCAAGGATTGTTCGTGCTGTTCTGTATATAGAGAACACCATCTCCGGTTCTTGGAAAACCCACCGCTTATCGCTCTGCTTCTAGCGATTCGGATAGACCACACCTCAGAAAGAAAGCTATTCTATTCAATATCATGGGAGAAATCCCGGGAATGGGCATCCATTATCAGATATCTAGGCACAACAAAGAGAGATATGTCAGCAAAAGCAAATGAATTCGATTCCGAGATGATAGGTTGGGGCTTGGAAGGCCATTTTTCTAAATCCAGGGGATGGGCCTTTAAGCGAGAAGAGGCATATGAAGCATCTGACTTCGTTTCCTCAATCAAGGTAAGGTGATTTGAGAAGCTATCGAAAGTATTCCGAAGTTTATGATTTCGTTCTAGCTAGGGCAATAGCAGGGAAAGAGAGAAGTTCACGCTCTCCAACTAAGAAGCACTCTATTCCTAATAGAAGAGATAACGTGAGGGGCGTAGCGCTTGCTATTCCACCTTTCATCGAGATTTTTTTTGTATTCCGTGTACTAAGGTTCGGAACTGAACAGCACATTAGTAAGTAAAGTAAGGAAAGGTTTACTTTTCCCGGTTTAGGCTTTCGGACCAAATGACAATAAGGGTGCTTGCAGGTGATTCCGATTGAATGTCCAGATGAGATTCATTTTGAAACTAATCCCAGATCAGACTCAATAGAAAGTGAACTCCTGGAGGAAGGTAGAAGCATGCCTAGTACTCGTAGACCAGTATGCGCTGTTGAATAACCAGTCTTAGCAATAACCGTTGTTGGAATATCCCTTGCTCTCCTAACCGGGCTTTCTGGTCTTGTTACAATATCCAAACCGCTCTTCTTCTTGCACTATTTATGTGGATGCCCGAGGAAGGATTGGAGGAGCGAGGGTTTAGGCTTTCCATTTTGGGCTATGAAATAGTTGAAAAGAAGGGGTGCATCGAGATTTAGTAAGTGTTCCATTAGGAGCGATTGTCTCTATATCTGTTGTTAGAGTAATTCTTGCTGGCTTGGGAATAGAATGGGAATGAAGCCAATCTTTCCTGCTATTCAATCATCCTTGTTTTCAACCGGGAAAATCAAACTTTTTGGATTTGAACCAGGGGCGATTTTCCTCTTAGTCGATTGTGATGGGTCTGTCGTCCTCCTCATTATAGTCCTCCTAAAATCAATAGCATTTCGTCGGAATACATCCTGTCTTTTAAAGAGAGTGGGCTAAAGGGGCTTTTTCTGACCTAGAATCACGAAGATGTCGACTTTGCGCTATGCCATACGATCTCAGGATTGCTTCGATTCCTTGACGCTATGTGGGAGAACTCAACCAAGCAATCAGTGGTTCATCAGAGGATGAAATTTTTGAGAGAAAGCAAGGAGAGTGGGAAAGCTAACCCGTTCGCTGAATCTGACCTTCGTCCAAGAGTTCGGGCTTCTACGCGAGGAACGTGCTTTCTGACATCGACTTTCAGCTATGCCAAGAGATCACTACTTTGATACGGTCGGTTCCATTGGTCATTCTTCAGGAGAAATCCCGAAACTGAACTAGTCAATTGATAGGATCATGGCTAACCCATTAGCTTCATCGAGATCGGATAGCGCATAAGAGGGCATTTTCTGAAAGAGAAGATTCTCTTTCTACACTGACGACATATCCTCCCTCTTTCTTCCTTTTCGACTGGTGAGACGAAGTCGCATTGATTGAATCGGTTCTGATCTTCGCTTTAAAAGTAAGGCCTTACTTCTTACTTGACGAGTAGAACTTAGTTACCTGCTTATTGGGATCTGAAAGAAGCTGACTTTCTTTGCTTTCTTTCGCCCGGGAAAGGAGCTAACTGTATTCTTACTGCTAGCAATCAATCATGAAAGGAAGAATCTTTTTCGATCGAGGCCGCCTCTCTATAGGGTGGAAGATTTGTGGGAGTACTTTATCCTAACAGAATGAGTTAGCATGGAGTATGAAAGAGAGAGAGGGGTCTCCCAAAATAGAGTACCTAATCAACTATACTGCATTAGCATATCGGCAATCAGTACAC
>Ga0081455_10007720_pt1 | contig 11286 bp, 9 predicted proteins | sample TabmetS3T2R1_FD_70207 | JGI IMG/M metagenome (GOLD analysis project Ga0081455, IMG submission 70207) | Tabebuia heterophylla rhizosphere microbial communities from the University of Puerto Rico - S3T2R1 | ecosystem: Host-associated > Plants > Roots > Rhizosphere ...
GAGCAGGCGGCAGAGAAACTCAGGCTCGCCTAGGCAGTCGAGGTGGCTACCGCTTCCGGAAGCCCGTGCTCCCGTTCGCGGAAGCGCCGGGCAGCATCGATCGCCGCACCCAGGTTGAGTCCCTTGTCCTTGGCCTGCTTGATCAGCATCACCGTCTCGACCGCATCCATGTCGTAGATTCGCTGCTTTCGGCCCTTGGTCGGTATCTGCGCCTTGTTCGTCCAGTAGTCGAGCTGCATTTTCGAGATCCCTGCAATTTGGCAGACCTGCCCGAGGTAGAGCTCGACCTTGCTCAGATGTTCGGCAAGATCGATGGGCTCGAGGAGGTCAGCTTGTGTACTTGGGGGCATACAACACCTTTGTTTCGAATTAGATGGCGACCCCAGGTGAAGAAGATAACTCGGTCCCCGGTTTATGGGAAGACCCGGATTGAGGGACTAGTTTCCGGCTAGTTCCTCGGCGGCCGGCTCTTGCTCGAGATCGCCGTTGCCGTTGGCACCCTCCACGACGGGTGCAAGCGTCGACACGTTTTCGCCCTGCCGGAGTCGCATCGCGATCACGCCTTGGGTCGCGCGGCCCATCTGCCTGATGTCGTCGACCGGCATGCGGATCACCGTCCCTCCGGTCGAGATCAGCATCACCTGATACCCGTCGCGAACGACCCGCGCGCCTGCCAGCTGGCCCTTTGCCTCGGTCAGCTGCACGGTCTTGACGCCCAACCCACCACGTCCCTTGACGGGGTACTCGTCGATGCGCGTCCGCTTGCCGAAGCCGTTCTCCGTGACGACGAGCAGGTCCGCGTCGTTCTCCGCACGGTTGATCGCAATGACCTCGTCACCCTTGCGCAGGTTCATCCCGCGGACGCCGCCCGTCGCGCGACCCATGGGCCGCGCGTCTCGCTCGTGGAAGCGGATCGCCTGGCCCTTGCGTGAGACCATGAGGATGTCGTCGTCGCCGTCCGTATGGACGACGCCGATCAGCTCGTCGCCGTCACGCAGGTTGATGGCGATGATCCCGTCGGCCTTGAGCGGCGTGTTGTACTCCTCGAATCGGGTCTTTTTGACGATGCCGTTCTTCGTCGCTGCGACGAGGTACTCGGCCTCCTTGAAGTCGCGAGTCGCGATCACCGCGCGGATCGTCTCTCCCTGCTTGAACGGCAGGAAGTTCGCGATCGCACGGCCCTTCGCCTGGCGCGTCCCGAGCGGAAGCTCGTGCACCTTCAGTCGGTAGACCTTCCCGACGGAGGTGAAGAACAGGATGTAGTCGTGCGTCGAGGCCACGAAGAGGTGCTCGATGTAGTCCTCGTCCTTGAGCTCCATGCCCATGACGCCGATCCCACCCCGCCGCTGCTCGCGGTAGGTGCCGACGGGTAGCCGCTTGATGTAGCCCGAGCGCGTGATCGCGATGACCATGTCCTCCTCGGCGATCAGGTCCTCGAGCTCGAGCTCGCCTTCGGCGGCGACGATCTCGGTCCGCCGGTCGTCGCCCTTGGCGTAGATCGACTGGATCTCGAGCAGCTCCTCGCGGATAAGCCCATCGATCCGCGCCTCGTCGCTCAAGATCGCGCGCAGCTCGGCGATGCGCTCGGTCAGGTCGGCGTACTCATCTTCGATCCGCTTGCGCTCGAGCCCGGTCAGACGCTGCAGGCGGAGGTCCAGGATCGCCTGCGCCTGGATCTCCGTCAGCTCGAACTCGCGCTGGAGGCCTTCACGCGCCTCGTCCGGATCGGCCGAGCCTCGGATCAGCGCAATGACGGCGTCGAGCTCGTCAAGCGCCTTCAGATAGCCCTCGAGGACATGCGCTCGCGCCTCGGCCTTGCGGAGCTCGAACTTCGAGCGGCGGGTGACGACCTCGCGCTGGAAGTCGAGGTAATGCTGGAGCATGTCGCGCAGCGAGAGCGTCCGTGGAACGCCGTCGACGAGCGCGACTGCGTTGAACCCGAACGTCGACTGCAACTGCGTGTGCTTGAAGAGCTTGTTCAGCGCCACCTGCGGCACGGCGTCACGCTTGAGCTCGATCTGGATCCGCATGCCGGTGCGGTCGGAGTGGTCGGCGAGGTCCGAGACCTCCGTCAGCACTTTGTCGTTGACGAGGTCGGCGATCTTCTTGATCACGCCGGTGTCGCCGCCCTTCTTGATGCCGTAGGGCAGCTCCGTGACGATGATCGCCGACTTGCCGCCGCGCAGCTCCTCGATGTGTGCGCGGGCCCGCATGACGATGCGCCCGCGCCCCGAGCGGTAAGCCTCGCGGATGCCCTCCCGCCCGAGAATGATCCCGCCGGTGGGGAAGTCTGGCCCTTTGATGTGCCGGGTGAGGCGGTCGACGTCGATGTCGGGCTCGTCGATCATCGCGACCAGGGCGGCGATGACCTCACTCAGGTTGTGGGGAGCGATGTTCGTCGCCATGCCGACGGCGATGCCCGAGGAGCCGTTGACGAGCAGGTTCGGGAAGCGCGCCGGCAGCACAGACGGCTCGCGACGCGACTCGTCGTAGTTCGGGTTGAAATCGACGGTGTCCGCGTCGATGTCGCGCAGCAGCTCGGTGGCGATCCGAGACAGCCGCGACTCGGTGTACCTCATGGCGGCCGCCGGATAGTCGTCGATGTTCCCGAAGTTGCCCTGGCCCTGCACGAGCGGGTAGCGCATCGAGAAGGGCTGCGCGAGCCGGACGAGCGTGTCGTAGATCGCTGTGTCGCCATGAGGGTGATACGAACCCATCACGTCGCCGACGATGCGGGCCGACTTCTTGAACGGGCGGTTCGGCTGCATGCCGGCCTCGTGCATCCCGTACAGGACGCGCCGGTGGACGGGCTTGAGCCCGTCGCGCACATCTGGGAGCGCGCGCGAGACGATCACGCTCATCGCGTAGTCGAGGAAGCTCGAGCGCAGCTCCTGTTCGAGCTCGCGCGACTCGATGCGGCCGGCGCCGAGCGGTTCGAGGTTAGACATCGAGGAAGCGAACGTCCCGTGCGTTCTGCTCGATGAAGATCCTGCGCGGCTCGACCTGGTCGCCCATCAGCATGGAGAAGGCAAGGTCCGCGGCCGCCGCGTCCTCCACTTCGACGCGGATCAGCATGCGGTTCGCCGGGTTCATCGTCGTCTCCCAGAGGTCCTCGGAATCCATCTCGCCGAGGCCCTTGAAGCGTCCGACCTCGATGCCTTCCTTGGCGAGATCGAGGGCCTTATGACGCAGCTGCTCGAACGTGTCGGCGTCGCGGCTCTTCTTGCCGAGCGTGATCCGGAACGGCGGCCGGCCGATCAGCTCCTGCAGCCGGGCGTACTTCGCGGCGAGCTGGGCGTAATGCGACGACGCAAGCAGCTCGGCGGGGACCGTGACGTGCTTCGCCGCGCTCGTCTCCTTCTCGACGACCTTGACGCGGAAGCTGTCCTTGGCCGACTCGACGAGATCGAGCTCGTAGCCGTCTGTGTCGAGCCCGGCGAGCGCACGTGCGAAGTCCGTCGCGGCGTCTGGCACCTCCAGCAGACGGTGTTCGAGCAGGAAGTTGACGGGCGGGGCCCCATGGTCGGCGCGCAAACGCGCTGCGTAGCCCTCGAGCTCGGCCAGCGGGCCGGCGAGACGGCGGTAGCGCGCCTCGGTCAGCTTCTGGGTCGACCCGTCCCGGTCAGTGACCTCCATGTCCTTGATGCGCTCCCGAACGAGCAGGTCCTCGAACTGGGATTCCTTCTCGACATAGGTCTCTTGATTGCCGATCTTCACGCGGTACAGCGGGGCGACCGCGATGAAGACATGGCCGCGCTCGACCAGCTCGGGCATCTGCCGGAAGAGGAACGTCAGGATGAGCGTGCGGATGTGGGCGCCGTCGACGTCGGCGTCGGTCATGACGATCACACGGTGGTATCGCAGCTTCGAAACGTCGTACTCGTCGCCGATCCCCGTGCCGATCGCAGTGATCATCGCCTGGATCTCCGCGTTCGAGAGCACCTTGTTGATCCGGTTCTTCTCCGAGTTGATCACCTTGCCGCGGAGGGGCAGGATCGCCTGGTAGAGCCGGTCCCGGGCCTCGACCGCCGAACCGCCGGCCGAGTTGCCTTCGACGAGAAACAGCTCGGCCGCCTCCGGGTCGTTGATCTGGCAGTCGGCGAGCTTGCCGGGCAGCGAGGAGCTCTCGAGAGCGCTCTTGCGCCGCGTCAACTCCCGCGCCTTGCGCGCCGCCTGGCGCGCGTTTCGTGCGGCCACCGCCTTGGTGACGATCTGCTTCGCGTCGGTGGGGTTCTCTTCGAGGAACTCCGCGAGACCCTGATTCACGGTCTGCTCTGCCAGGCCGCGCACCCAGGGGTTCCCGAGCTTGGTCTTCGTCTGTCCCTCGAACTGCGGCTCGCGCAGCTTGACCGAGATCACGGCGGCGAGGCCCTCGCGGACATCCTCGCCCTCGAGGTTCTCCTCCTTCTCCTTCAGCAGCCCCTTGTCGCGCGCGTACTTGTTCAGCGTCCCAGTGAGCGCCGCCTTGAACCCGGAGAGGTGCGTCCCGCCTTCGGTGGTGTTGATGTTGTTCGCAAACGAGAAGACCGACTCGACATACGACGCGTTCCACTGCATCGCGACCTCGACCTGACCGTCCTCGATCTCGCCTCCGAAGTAGACGATCCGCTTGTGGACGGGCTCTTTGGCCGCGTTCACATAGGAGACGAAGTCCTTGATCCCGCCCTCGTAGTGGAACTCGTGGCGAGTCTCGCCCGCACGCTCGTCGGTCAGGACGATGCGCAGCCCGCGGGTCAGAAACGCCGTTTCACGAAGACGCTGCACGAGCGTCTCGAGCGACCACTCGAACTCGTCCTCGTCGAAGATCTCGAGGTCGGGAAGAAACGAGATCGTCGTTCCCGTCTCCTTCTTGGGAACCTTCCCGGCGACCTTGAGCTCCGTTGTCGCCTCGCCGCGGGCGAACTCCTGGCAGTAGAGCTTGCCGTCACGTCGCACCTCGACCTTCAACCACTCCGAGAGCGCGTTGACGACCGATACGCCGACACCGTGCAGCCCGCCGGAGACCTTGTAGCCCTCGCCGCCGAACTTTCCGCCGGCGTGCAGCTTCGTCAGGACGACGGTGACTGCCGGCAGGCCCTGCTCGGGCATGACGTCGACCGGGATTCCCGAGCCGTTGTCGGAAATCGTGACCGAGTTGTCGGGATGAAGGGTGACGTCGATGCGATCGGCACGCCCCGCCAGAGCCTCATCGACGGAGTTGTCGACGACCTCGTAGACGAGGTGATGGAGGCCCCGAGCGCCCGTGGAGCCGATGTACATGCCCGGACGCAGGCGAACCGGCTCGAGACCCTCGAGGACCGTGATGTCTTTTGCGGTGTAAGCTGCTTCAGCCAAAGAAAAAAGCCCTGCATTTCGCCGCTTTTAGGGCCGCAGTTAGTCTACCAGATCGGGCGGAGGTCCTGCGGCTCTCGCGAGGCTTGCGGCGGCAGCGCGTGCAACAACTTTGCGTAGATTTTGGTCCTCGATCGTAGCGGCAATCCGTTCCCCTTCGAACTGCTCTGCAGGCGTGGGCTCGAGGGGCACGCTCGAGCGCTTCTCGGCCGCCTCGAGTGGCGCTTCCGGGAGCCGGCCGGGCGCAAACCGGAGGCTTTCAGGCGCACGCTCTCCAAGCACAGCAGCCAGCCGCGCGCGGATGTCCGACTCCAGCAGACCGAGCTCGAATGCCCAGGTCGAGGAGCTCGTGGCGACGTGGAGCGTTCCGTCGCGCGCGATCCGCGCCGGCCAGGCGTTTCGCGCGATCGACTCTCCGACCGCCTTTGGCCAGGCCTCCACGATCTCGGCGATCGCTCCGCCTCGACCGAAACGGCCCAGCTCGTGCTGGACGGCGTCGCCGATCGGCTCGAGTGGTTTGGTCACGCGGCTCTCCGTGCTTGTCCGGGCTGCACCTGTACCAGCTCATCCGGTGAGCCCGGAAGCGCCGCATCGGTCGTCGCCGTCAGAAACGTCTGAGTTCCCTTTCGCCGCAGGTGCTTCGCAAGAACCGCTCTCCGGTCAGGATCGAGCTCGGAGAGCACATCGTCGAGCAAGAGCAATGGACCGGCGGGGCCGCGCTGGGTGAGCAGCTCCGCCTCGGCAAGGAGCAGCGACAACACGGCCAGGCGTTGTTCCCCCTGTGAGCCGAAGGCGCGAAGGTCGCGCTCACCTGCGGTAATCGCGACGTCGTGGAGATGTGGCCCGAGGCTCGTGGAGCCGCGAGCGAGATCTCGCTCCTCCCGCCCCTCGAGCTCGTCGCGCGAAGGCGGTTCGCCCTCGTAGCCCAGCGCACCCCCGCCAAGCTGCAGCTCTTCGGCGGTCTCGGCAAAGGCCGGCGTGAGCAGCTCGATCAGCTCCCGACGGGCTGCGACGAGCTCCTCGCCCAGTTCAGCGATCTGGCCGGTCCACGGCTCGAGCGCCTCGCGACGCGAGTAGCCGGCGGCGACGCGTCGCAGCGCCCCGTTTCGCTGGGCCAGAGCAGCGGCGTAGTCCGTTGGCGCAGCCGCTCGAGCAGGCAGTAGCCGGGCCAGTGAGCGGTCGAAGTACGCTCGCCGGACAGCCGGTCCGCCCTTCACGATCGCCAGACGGTCGGGCGTGAAGACAAGGGTCGGTAGGCGCGAACGAAGCTCCTCGGCTGCGCGCAGCGGAGCGCCGTTCAGCCGAGCTCGTTTCGCCTCGCCGAGTCGAAGCGTCACTTCCACGGACAACGGCGAGCCACCATGATCACCTTCAACCGCCACCCTTGCACCGCTCTCGCCAAAGCGAATCAACTGCGCGTCAGAGCGCGTTCGCGGCGAGAAGCCCTGCGCCGCGAGATGGAGGCTCTCGAGCAGGTTCGTCTTGCCGGCGCCGTTCGGACCGACGGCAAGCACGATCCCGGGCTCCAGCGCGAGCTCGAGTCGCGGATACGACCTGTAGTCCCTGAGCTCGAGCTTTTCGACGATCAGCCGGCTACTAAGGCGTCGCTTGCGGCGCCGACTTCAGCGTTCGCAGGTTCCCCGCGGACGCGTCTGAAATGACCGGTCGACACGATGGACCGCACCTATCCCGCCAGTCGGATCGGCATGATCAGATACGAGAAGTCGTCGCTCTCGCCCTGTAAAACCGAGGGGCGGAGCGGGCTGATCAGCTTCAGCCGCAATCCGTCGCCGTCAGCCGACTCGATGCCGTCCCGGAGAAAGTCGGGATTGAAGCCGATCTCGAGCGCCTCGCCGTCGAACGGGACCGGGATCGTTTCGCGACCTTCGCCCACGTCTTGCGTCTGAGCCGAGACCGTCAGCTCGCCGTCCGCGAAGCGCAGCCGCAGCGGCGCATTCCGCTGCGCCATCACTGCGACGCGGCGAACGACGTCCAAAAGCTCTTCGCGCGGCAGCGTGAGCTCGTGCTCGAAGCTCTCAGGCAGAAGCTGGCGATAGTTCGGGAACTGGCCTTCGATCCGGCGCGTCGTGAGCAGCACACCGTCGCTCGCAAAGAGCACCTGGTTCTCCTGTACGCCCAGCTGGAGCTCGGAAGCGCCCTGGGCGATCCGGCTGAGCTCGCCGAGCGCGCGCGCCGGGACGATCGCGTCGAGCTCGGGACCCGGCCCCGCCAGCGACGTCTCCTTCACCGCCAGCCGGTAGGAGTCCGTCGCGGCCATGACGAGACTCTCGCCTTCGAAGCGAACCAGGATCCCGGTGAGCACCGGGCGTGACTCGTCCCGCGAAGCGGCGCGACTGACCTTTCCGGAGGTCGCCAGCAGCGCCTCGGCATCGATTGTGACCATCTCCGTGCCGGCAGGATCTGGAAGCCGTGGGAAATCCTCCGGGTTGTAGGTGTGGATGCGGTAAGACGCCGCTCCACTGATGATCTCGACGACGCCCTCGCCCGCAAGGTGCTCGATCGAAACCTCGTCGCCGGGCAGCAGCCGCGCAATATCCACAAGCAGCTTCCCAGGGACGACAACGGCACCGTCGGAGCTGACCTCAGCGTCGAGTGACGACCGTAGCGAGATCTCCATGTCCGTCGCGGCAAGCGCAAGCTTTCCGCCCTCAGCGCGGACCAGAATCCCGCCGAGGACCTGCACGGTCGTTCGCGTCGAAGCGGCCCGCGAGACGATCGACAGTTGGCGGATGAGCTCGTCGCGAGCGACGGATGTCTTCAGGGCGGCGCCGGCCACAGCTACTTCAGTTTCAATCATTTAAACCTCTAGTAGTAGTTGTAGGGAGTGTGGAACACGGGGACGCCGCCGCTTTCTGGCTTCGCGAGCCGCGTTTGCCTGGGGAGCCGCAGTGGGGACAGACGCGCTCTATGCACAGGCTGCTCTGAGGGTTCTTTTCGCGTCCACAGAATCAGCCTGCTTGCTTGACGCGCGCGGTCAGTTCTTGCACGAGGTTGTACACAGAGCGGTCTTCGCGGATCAGCCGTGCGATCTTCGACGTCGCGTGGATGACGGTTGTGTGATCGCGGCCACCGAAGTGTCGACCGATCTTCGGAAGCGAGGAGTCGGTGAGCTCGCGCGAGAGGTACATCGCCACCTGGCGCGGGTAGACGATGTTCTGCGAGCGCTTGTCGCCGATCAGCTCTTCTTTGGAGAGGCCGAACCGCTCTGACACCTCGTCCTGGATCCGTTCGATCGACACCTGGGCCGCTTCACCTTGCGGAAACACGTCGCGGAGAACGTCCTGGGCGAGGTCGACCGTCATCGGCCGACCGGTGAGCGACGCGAACGCGACTACGCGGGTGAGCGCCCCCTCGAGCTCCCGGATATTGGTGGAGACGCGGCCGGCGATGAACGTCATCAACTCGGCATCGGCGACCTGAATTCCGTCGGTCCGCGCCTTCTTCTGGAGGATTGCGATACGGGTCTCGAGGTCGGGCGGTTGGATGTCGGTCATGAGCCCCCACTCGAAGCGCGACCGCAGGCGCTGTTCGAGCGTGGCGATCTGGCGTGGCGGCCGGTCGGAGGAGATCACGATCTGCTTGCCGGCCTCGTAAAGCGTGTTGAACGTGTGGAAGAACTCCTCCTGGATCCGCTCCTTGTGCTCCAGGAACTGGATGTCGTCGATCAAGAGCACCCCGAAGGTCCGATAGCGCTGCTTGAAACCCTCGATCCGCTTGTCGCGAAGCGAGTTGATGAAGTCGTTCATGAAGCGCTCACTCGTGACGTAACAGACCGAAAGGCTACGTAGGTGTTCTCCGATGTAGTGGCCGATTGCCTGAAGGAGGTGGGTCTTGCCGAGGCCCGTCCCGCCGTAGATGAAGAGCGGGTTGTAGGCCTGAGCCGGCGCTTCACCGACGGCCAGCGCGGCGGCGTGCGCAAAGCGGTTGGAAGAACCGATCACGAAGGAGTCGAACGTGTACTTGGGGTTCAGGCCCTCTACCCGCGGTGTCACCTCCGGATCGGATGACGGCCGCTCGCCGGGCTCCGACTTGTGGGTGACGAGCTCGATCCGTCGCTCGTCGCCCGTGGCGTCCCGGACGGCGGCGTGGATCAGGCCGAGGAAGTGTCCTTCGATCCACTCGCGCGTGAAGTCATTCGGCACGCGCAGCGTGAACGACTCGGACGAAAGCTCGAGCCCCGACGTCTCTGAGAACCACGTCCGGTAAGTGGATTCGTTGAGCGCACTACGCAGTCGCTCCGAAACCTCGGTCCACAGATCCTCTGCTGTGAGCAGCTGCTGGCGCTCCACGCGAACCGAACTTGCTCCTCTCGCCGGCCTGACGGGGAAAGGGGCGAGCATAGCAGCGTGCAGAAGCACTCTCAACGCCTGTTCATGACTAGTCCCGAGGCCGAAAAACAAGCCCATTTCCAGGGCTTTTCGACAAATCCCCAGACTCCTCCACACCTGTGGAGAAGCTCGGCCCAACCGGTGTATTCACTGGGGAAAACAGGCCGAGCGCAGGAGATTTCCCATCGCCACGAAGTGGACAGCCGTTGTGGAAAAGCCTGTGATGGGGTTGCTCTCTATACTGGCGCCCGGCCCTCATTCGAGGGCCTCGATCTCTCTTTCATCTCCTCGTGAAGCGCACCTATCAGCCCAAAGTTCGCAGGCGCAAGCGCCGGCACGGCTTCCGGGCGCGCATGTCGACGCGGGCCGGCCGGGCAATTCTCAAGCGCCGCCGAGCTCGCGGGCGGAAGCGCCTCTCGGCGTAAGCTCGAACTCGTCTCGACGTCGACGTGCAACGCCGGAACCGACTGTCCCGCTCGCGTGACTTCGATGCCGTCTACCGGCATGGCCGATCCGTGTCGACTCGCTTTCTGGTCCTGTATCGGTTTGACCGGGAAGGCGAGGAAGAGGACGAAGCGAGGCTCGGAATCGCGATCCCGAAGAAGATTGGGAACGCCGTGACCCGGAATCGCATCAAGCGACGGCTTCGAGAGACGTGGCGCGAGCTCCTGCCGACCGTCCCGCGCGGCGCCGACTACGTGCTCCTCGTCCGGTCGCCGCTCGCCGAGGCGCTTGAGGGACGTGACGCGGCCTGGCTGCAGGAGCGGGTTCAGGAGATCCTCGGGAAGGCGAGCGCATGAGGTTCATCGGGATCGGAGGCATCTACCTCTATCGCTACACGCTCGGCGTGATCTTCCCTGCGACCTGCAAGTACCACCCGTCGTGCTCGCAGTACGCGATCGATGCGCTCCGCCGGTACGGGCTCTTCCGCGGCGCCGTGCTCGCCGGCTGGCGGCTCCTCCGCTGTAATCCCTGGAGCCACGGCGGAGTCGACCACGTCGAGGACCAGAGGCTCTTCCGATGATGATTCCGCAGCTCAGCATCCTGACGCCGGTCGAGGACCTGCTGACGTGGGCGCTGGAGGAGTTCCACACGACGTTCGGCCTGACGTGGGCCTGGTCGATCATCGCGTTGACGCTCTGCGTACGGATCCTGCTCGTGCCCCTCACTGTCCGTCAGATCCACTCGATGCAGCGGATGCAGCAGTACCTGCCGCAGATGAAGGAGATCCAGAAGCGCTACAAGGCGGACCGGCGCAAACAGAACGAGGAGCTTATGAAGTTCTACCGGGAGCACCAGATCAACCCGGCCTCCTCTTGCCTTCCGATCCTCCCCCAGATCCCGATCTTCTTCGCGCTCTACTTCGTCCTCAGGAACTTCGACGACGAGATCTATCCCAGGTACCCGGCATCGGCTCTCGACTGGCTCCACTTCGTTCCGAATATCACCGCGAACATCACGGATCACTGGTCCGGCTACGTGCTGCTCACCGTCTACGTCGCGAGCCAGATCTCGTCGACGTGGTTCATGCCGATGGCGACGACGAGCCCGGCGCAGCGCTACATCTTCCTCGCGCTTCCCGTCGTCTTCGCGTTCTTCATCCTCA
>Ga0081455_10007721_pt1 | contig 11285 bp, 9 predicted proteins | sample TabmetS3T2R1_FD_70207 | JGI IMG/M metagenome (GOLD analysis project Ga0081455, IMG submission 70207) | Tabebuia heterophylla rhizosphere microbial communities from the University of Puerto Rico - S3T2R1 | ecosystem: Host-associated > Plants > Roots > Rhizosphere ...
CGAGCGGATCGAGGAGGCCGCCGCGCTGCTGGCCCACCACTGGCAGGAGGCCGGCGACCTCGACCAGGCGGTTCGGTTTCTCCAGCTCGCCGCCGAGCACGCTGCCAAGGGATGGGCGAAGGGTGAGGCCGTGGCCCTGTTCGGCCAGGCCATGGAGCTCATGCCGGAGAGCCAACCCGAACTGCGCCGAGCGATCGCGATTCGACGGGCCGAGACGCAGGTCGAGCTAGGCGATCCCGATGCCGCAGCCGGCCTGGACAGGCTCTTGGAAGAGACCGAGGGTCTGGAGCGCCTGAAGGTATTGACGGCCCGCGCGCATACGGCGCATTGGGCCTTGGATGCCGAGGGCACGACCCGAATGTCGCAGGAGGCATTCGACCTGGCCCAGTCCCTGTCCGCCGAGGAGTTCATAGGACCGGCGTTGGCGCTACAGAGCCTGGCCTCGAGCATGGCCGGCAACATGAACACGGCATTCGAGCTGGGCGAGCGGGCGCTGGCGCAGTGGATCCCTGGCACCCGTCGGGGCGAACGTGCGCTGTGCCTCGACCAGATGGCCACGGACCGGTACTGGACCGGCGAATACGAGCGGGCGCTGGAGTACGGGCAGCAGGCCATTTCCTTCGCCGAGGAGATCAAGAGTTCCGACGCGTTGCTCCGAACCGGGCCTGTCCACGCGCTCACCCTGACCGGCATGGGCCGGCACGAGGAAGCCCTCCCGAGGTTCGAGGAGCTCATCGCCCGCGGACGTGAGTTCGAGCTGGTGCCCCGATTGACGGCCCGCACGCTCAACATGTCCAGTGCGCTGTACCGCGACCTGTTCCAGCTCGATGAGGCCACCAGGCGCAACCAGGAGGCCGCCGAGCTCGGTGCGGCAGCCGGCTTCGCCAACGCGGTGCTGCAATCCGGGATCGACCTGCTGTTCACAGACCTGGCCCGCGGCGAGGTTGGCCGGGCTGAGGCTCGATGGCCCGAGCTGTGGGACCGGACTCAGGACACCAAGGGAACCCACCAGTGGCTTATGGCCGGGCGCCTGGCCGAAGCAAAAGCAGAGATCGCCCTGGCGAAAGGGGACCATGCCGAAGCGGCCCGGCTGGCCCAGGAAGCCATCGACCAGTCGCGCAAGGTCCAGCGGGCCAAGTACGAGCTGGCCGCACGCCTCGTCCTTGGGCGGGCCCTCATGGCACTCGGCCAGCCCGAGCGTGGAATCGACGAGCTGCGTGTGGCGCTGGACGGCATCCGGCGGCTCGGTCACCCGCCGACGCTGTGGCGAGCATGGTCGACCTTGGGAACGGCGCTCGCTCAGACGGCCCGAGATGACGAGGCGGCCGCGGCCGCGGCGGCGGCCGCCAACACGCTGCGCACTTTCGCCGCCACCTTGGCCCCGGAGCGGAGCGGGCCGCTCCTGGCGGCGGAGCCCTCGCAAGAGATTCTCTCGGCCGCCGGCTCCAGCTAGGAAGCCGCCGAGCGGAGCAAAGTGGCGATGTGACCATTGCGGCCTTCTTGGCACACAATCCATGCACAGCTTCCCCACGAACCACGACTATGGCTGTGTCCCGCATGGCCTCGACGTCTGCGTTGGTACTGGTGGCGCAGTGCATGATCACCGATGCCCCGGCCACGGCGGTATCAAGCCCCGACCGCAACCGCAGGTCACTCCCTACGAACGATGCCTGCCGCCACATCGCAACCCTGCCTCGCCAGCACCCAAATGCTGCTGCCGACTTCGCGAAGCCGCTGCACGACCAGCCGCCCCAGTCGACCTGTGCCGCCGGTGACCAAGATCGGCAATGCCATCTAGTCAACTGAAGTCGCCGCGCTTCGCAGTGATCTCGCGTGACTCGATCCATAACGAACAGACCACTTCAAAAGACTGATGACAGGCCAGCGCCTGAGAAAGGTGACGAGCCGCGGGCGGCACGTACGCTGAAGTCCGGACGACCCGTCGTTCGCAATGGGTCAGAATCCTGGCCGGCGAGCGTATCCATTGCAGCAGGATGCCGGATCCGCCGATCTGTAGGAGGTTGCATGAGCAGCCAGGTCCCAACGATCTACGAGTGGGCTGGTGGTCGACTGGCCTTCGAGCGTTGGTTGGGCCGGTTCTACGACCTCGTCGAGGACGACGAACTGCTCGCACCATTGTTTGGCGGCAAGGTTCGTGACCAACACCGCCGCGACGTCGTGACTTGGTGGTGTGAGGTGATGGGCGGTCCCGCCGACTACACCGATCACCTGGGTGGCTACGAGCACATGCTTTCGAAGCATCGCGGGTTGCACATAACGAGCCAGCAACGCTTGCGTTTCGTCACATTGCTCTCGTTGGCGGCGGACGACGTCGGCTTTCCGGCGGATCCTGAGCTCCGGGCAGCGGTGATGGGCTATGCCGAGTGGGGTACGCGTCTGGCGATGCACAACTCCAGCGATGCCGATGACATCGTCGAGCACGCGCCTGTACCTCGCTGGGGTTGGGGAGTGGCGCCGCCCTACCAGCCGTAGCCAGACTTCCCCGCCACCGCTGATCACCGGACCTCGCTAGGCAGTGAACGTCCCACACAGCGCGTGGGATGAGAAGTGGGTACAGCTTCAAGAACTTGTGCACAGATTGGCCTTTGGGAGTTACGCGGCGAGGGCCGCATCGGTCACGCTGGTGAGCCGAAGAGAGGTGTCCCTGAGCCTGTCGACGGACAGGACCAGGCGCTTCGAAAGCTCAGTGTCATTGCCGTGGAGGCTCACATGTCAACGACCGTCGCACTGCCAGGTAGCTACACCGTGCATTGGCTCATCGAGAGTCGGCCGCCCAGCGTGACCTGGTCCCGGCCATCGCCCCCGCAGTTGAACCAGCCACCGCTGGACTTCGCCGATCACGAACCAGATCACGGGAAGATCGCAGCACCCAATGATCGAGGCGTCCGGGTGAGCATGGTCAAGGCACGCTGGGCCGCGCGGCCGCGAGCCGGGCTACCTGATGCTCGTGAGTGGAGCACCGGGCTGGCGCTGGCTGTGATCCAGACCTTACTGGGTCAGCGTCCGGTCGCCCAACTCAACCGATGGGTAGCTGAAGAGGTGCTGGTGGCGATCGGCTTCCATCAGCGCCGCAGCCTCTCGCTGCATGGGCGGAGCGTCGTCCCGACCGCACTGCGCTCTGTCCGGGTTCAGCACCCTGATCCTGAAGTGGCCGAGGTGTCGGCGCACTTGATCATCGGGAAGCGGTCGGCTGCCATGGCGTTCCGTTTGGAGGCTCTGGGCGACCGTTGGTTGTGCACGGCCCTGGAGCTCGGCACTCGGATGGAGCGGGGTCAGGCGCGGGCAGCGCAGCCTCGTGGACGGCTCCGGCTAGCCGACGACTGAGGACTGGATCGAGTAGTGCGCCGCGTGGTACATATGGCGACCGAATTCGACGAACTGGCCAACATCGTCGTAGGCGAGGCGATCGACGGTTAGACACGCCGCCGGTGTCTCCACATCCAGCAGCTCTGCCTCCTCCTCAGTCATCAGCCGTGCCGAGATCTGCTGATGGGCGATCTTGAGGTTGACACCCAAAGCCCGCAGGCAGGCGTAGAGGCCCTTAGTCTGCATGTCAGCCTCGGTGATCTCGAAACGAGCCGGCAGATAGTTGGTAAGGATCGCGAGCGGCACATCATCGGCCAGCCGCAGCCTTCTCATCTGGACGAATTCCATATCGGTAACCCCCGCGGCGTCGATGGCGTCCCGGATGTCCTGACTGAGCGTGCCGATGGAGAATTCGAGCAGCCGCGTACTCGGAACCTTGCCGGCCTTGGCTATGGCCTCATTGAGGCTGCTGAGCGCCTCGTCGCGCCGGAATCGTGAGCGTACGACTTGCGTGCCCACACCGCGCTTGCGCACCAGCAAGCCCTTCTTGACCAGTTCCTGAATGGCCTGACGAGCGGTCGGTCGCGAAAGACCAAGGCGGCTCGTGAGCGATAGCTCGTTCTCCAGGCGATCACCGGGGGCCAGTGCACCAGTGTTGATGGCGTGCTCGATGGATTGCGCCAGCTGGTAGTAGAGGGGGACGGGAGAGTTGCGTTCCAGCGTGATGTCGAGCTCTCGCACTGGAGGCGGCGCTTCTGCCATGGGACGAAGCATAGAGGCAACGGCTCCAGGTCTGTAGAGCCAAACGATATTTTGTTAGTACAAATTCTCGGTTGTGACTGGCACCCAGCGGCGGCTTCGTGCCGAGTCAGCCATTGCCTCGATGATCTGGGCAGCTATGAGCGCGTCCTCCACCGTTGCTCCGTGTGGCTTGCCGCTGGCTATGGACTGGACAAGTCGGTAAGCCTCCACGACCTTGAGATCGTCATATCCCATAGCGATACCTGATGCGGGCTGGAAGTGCGCGAACTCGCCGTCGCCGGGTGCCACGTACTGGGTCACGAAGCTGGCGTTCTGGTAGTCCTGGTCGAGGCACAGCTGTAGCTCGCCCATCCGCCGGAAATCCCATGACAGTGCGCCACGATCACCATGGACGTCGATCCCGTACGTGCACTGCTCGCCTACTGAGGCGCGACTGGATTCGAGCATTCCGCGGGCGCCTCCGCGAAAGCGCAGCAGTGCGGCGATGTAGTCCTCGTTCTCAACGGCTCCCAAGGGGCCGTCGGTCCCGCGGGAGAAGTGAGACGTCGCCATGCTCGCCTCCGGTCGTTGCGCGATGAAGGTGGCATCGTCACACACCAGTTCGGTGATCTCGCCGACCACGTAGCGGGCCAGATCGACGCCATGGCTCGCAAGATCACCGAGCACGCCGGAACCGGACCACTCAGTTTTGAACCGCCACGTCAGCGCACCCTCGGGATGTGCCGCGTAATCCGCCAGCAGGCGGATCAGGACATGGTTGATTCGGCCCAGCCTGCCGGTGCTGATGAGCTCCCGGGCCAGTCCGACCGCAGGTGCATTGCGATAGTTGAATCCGGCCGCAGAGTGAACCCCGCTGGCGCGTACGGCATCCCAGATCGCGCGAGTCTCGGCCGCGTTGCGGCCGGCGGGCTTCTCCACCCACAGATGTTTCCCGGTCTGGGCTGCGGCCACAGCCACCTCCCGATGGACGAAGTTGGGGCCGGTCACACTTACCGCATCGATATCGTTGCGGGCGACAAGCTCGTGCCAGTCGGCGTACACATCGCGGAATCCGAAAGCCTCGACCGCGGTGGTCAGTCGGTTGTCGGGCGCATTGTCGGCAACAGCCACCAGACTCGGCCGCAGGGGAGCATCAGGATAGTGCTGACGAAGCCTCGTGTAGGCGCGTGCATGTACCTGACCCATCCAGCCCCAGCCCACGATGCCGATCCTGAGGATCGGTCGGGTGGGTGCATCCTCCGACATGGCCACCTCCTGTCCGTTGCGTGTCACGGATCCTACGGGGAGAACAGCAGCAGCAGGCCGGCGCAGGTGTAGCCGACCATGACCAGCAGCAACGGCAATTGACCACGTACAGCGCGATTTGGCGGCAGCAGCGCAACCGCCTTCTCGTGCGCACAGACGATGCCGAACACGTGTCCTCCGACAATCGCACACAGCTGGATGAGGGCGACCGCGGTGGGATGGTTGTAGATCGCCGAGTTCACCCCCATCTCGGCCGATCGGAAGACATTCCAGCCGCGGCCAAGGGGGTCGGAGAAGTTGATCGCCGTCCGCTGTCCTTCGACGATGAGCAGGGTCGCGTAGTGGGCCACCACGTAACCCAGCACGATCGGCAGCAGAGAGCCCACCATGAGCCGCGGATATTCTGTGGCGGGCCGGTCCCCGTAGCGGCCCATCCAAGCTGCTCCAAGACTGAAGCTGACGAAGACGATGACGATCATCGCCATCAAGCCGGCAGTGCCCCACACGACGGATGGCAGATTGGAGTCCTGCACACCTCTGATCCACCAGCTGGTATTCGTGAAGCTGTCGAATGCGGTACTGCCGAGCAGTGCAGCGACGACGGCGGTCGCTCCCGGAGGAGCATGCCAGGCGTTCAGGCCGGCCAGCGGGTTGACTAGCCGTACCTGATCACCAACCCGCCGCCAGATCGACATCTGGGCGAGCGTGCTGGCGTAGGCCTCGAAGGGATCCGCGGCGCCGATCCAGCGCTGCCCGAACACGATCGCGCCCAGTACCAAGATCACCAACCAGGCCAGCGCCCACAACCGCAGCACAGCAAGTGTGGTCCGGTCGGGCTGCACGAGCTCAAGCCAGCCGAATCCAAACAGGCCGACTGCGGCAGGCCACACCCCAACCCAGCTCGGCAGGTTTGCAAGACCCTGCTCAGGATCGACGCGAGCCGCGGCGCAGAGCCCGCGATGGATGCTCCGCAGTGGGTTGGTTGTGCGCCAGAACTGACCGAGCAGCAACGATATTGGAACCAGGCCGACCCACATCCACACATAGACGAAGCCGAAGATCGGGTTGGTGAGCAGGTCCTGGCCTGCCATCATCGCCAGCCCTGCCCAGGCATATGTTGCAAGGACCAGCACCCGCGCCACCAGCCTGACGATCGGGTGGTCGACGACGGCGGTCAGCCCTGGCATCCGGTGCCCACCGACCCGTTCGAAGCGCGGCCGGCGCCAGGCGAAGATCAAGATGACGAAGGAGATCGTCAACGCCAGGACGGCACCGATAACGACGAAAGAGAACGGCAGCGGAAGATCGTGCCGTGACGCGATCCCATGCAGCGGTACCAGCATGAAAGGGCGGCGCTGGACTAGCGCGCGTTCAAGATCACGATGATCTTCTCGAGATGGTGAGACTCCACTTCAAAGCTGCCGGGGCTTTCGATCGTGAACGATCCCCTGGACGGTGTGCCAGCCCGCACTGGCAGCTCGTAGCCCTCCCCACCAATGTGGGCATGGATTTCGTCGTCGATATCGCTGGTTACGTTCAAGATCACTTTCTGGCCAACCCGTACGTTGATCTTCTCCCCGCTAGGGACAGTCTTGCCCCGCGCGATTTCGATGTTGATGGTCAGCGTGTAGTCAGCGTTGAGCGACGGAGAGCTGGCAGGAGGCGAGGGTGGGGTCGCAGAAGAAGACGGCGAGGTAGGACTGGTGACCGGTGCCGGTGAGCTCGCCGATGCCTCAGGTTCGGCACTGCTGGTGCACGCCCCAAGGAACAGCGCCAATGCGATGGTGCCGCAGATCAGTGCAGTATTCGCAGCCCTTGCGCTCATCTTCTCTGACAGCCTCCCTGGCATACGTCTGACCCCAGTAATTTCGGGAACAAGTTGATGTCGGGGGCCACGATTCCATCAATCCTGTACGAAGCTCTTTGCGGCAGGGTTCCCAGCAGCCAAACAGTAGCCGCGACTGGTCAGCGATCCGAGTTTCCTCGGTAGTACCGTGATGGCTCCAGGGATTCGCACAAGCAGGGAGGGCTCCCATGCCGCAGCGGCTCACACCGCTCGAGGTTTCCTTGCTGGCCTTGGACACGGCGCACACTCCCGGCCAGGTGGGTACCGTCGACATTTTCGACTCCGGTACTGAAGGCTTTGAGTACGAGCGCTTGATCGGGCTCATCCGCGAGCGGATCCCATTCGTGCCCCGGTATCGGCAACGAGTGCGCGGGATTCCGGCCCGGCTGGCCCCGCCGGTCTGGGTCGATGATGAGAACTTCGATCTGACCTTCCACGTACGACAATCAGCATTGCCACGGCCCGGCAACCTCGCACAGCTTCGAGAGTTCGTCGGTCGGGTAATGGCGCGACGACTCGATTGGTCGCGGCCGCTGTGGGAGATGTATCTGGTCGAAGGTTTGGAGGAGGACCGGTTGGCCCTTGTGGCTAAGTCCCACTTGTGCCTCGTCGACGGAATCGACACGGTAGACATCGGCCAGGTGCTGCTCGACGCAACGCCCCGCCCGCACGCAGTTCCGGCCGTCGGCGCCTATGAGGACACTTGGCATCCAGCGCCTGAGCCGTCGTCGCTGGAGCTTCTCGCGGCGGCACTGCTGGAGAGCGTGCAAGATCCGGCAATAGCCATTGAGAACTTGCGTGGTGCACTGACCAGCGCGCTTGGCGTCGCGGTTGCGGTCGGCGAAGCAGTGGGAGGTATCGGCGGAGCGCTCGGTGAACTGGCGGCTGACGCGCTACGCGGGCAGCGTCCCTCGGCGCACTCCCCGCTGGCGGGGCTGGTGTCCGAGCAGCGCCGATTCGCCACAGTTGTCGCGCCTCTTAGCGATCTCAAGGCAGTCCGCCAGCAGCATCACCAAACGATCAACGACGTGGTGCTGGCCATGATCTCCGGGGGGTTGCGCTCCTGGTTGCTGACCCGCGGCGAGTCGATCAGCGCAGGAACTACGTTGACGGCGCTGGTGCCCATGAGCGTCACCGAGGATGATGGCGAGCCGACCTCTCTGGGTAGTCAGGTTGCGCCACGCCTGCAGCGCCTGCCGATCGGCGAGCCGAACCCTCTGATGCGACTTCACCAGGTGGCCTATGACACCCAGGCACACAAGGACTCAGGCCGGGCGGTGGACGCGCGCTCGCTCGCCGACATCGCCGGCTTTGCACCAGCCACCCTGCACGCGCTCGGCGTACGCACCTCCAGCGAGGTGGTACGCAAACCGCACGATCTGGTGATCACCAACGTGCCAGGGCCGCAGGTGCCGTTGTTCGCGGCGGGTGCGCAGCTCGTCGCAAGCTATCCGGTTCTTCCGCTCACGGCGGGTCACGTGCTTGCCATCGGAGTTACCTCTTACGACGGTGAAGTCTTCTTCGGTCTCACCGCCGACCGGGACGCCATCGGCGACCTCGATGTCCTCGCCCAGTGCCTGCTCGACGCCCTCGAAGAGCTCCTGGACACAACCGTCCGGGCGAGGAATGGGCGTCAGCCCACTCGCAAGGCCTCCGCAGCGGCGCGTCGAGCAGCAGCAAAGAAGGCTGCAGCACGACACGAGGCGGCGCGCAAAGTGGTTGCGCAGAGACGTGCCGCCGTACGCAATCTGGTGTCCCGTGCTGCCGAGCTCGGAACCGGTGCCGCAACCCCTCCGATCCGCACGGACCCGACCGCGGAGCCACGCAAGCGAGCATCCCAGAAGGGCGTGGTCAGGAAATCGCCGCCGCGGAAATCGGTCGACGAGAAGACCGCTGCTCAAGAGCCGCCGCACAGTTCACCCGCCGCCGAGCATTGATGTCTGACATGGTCTTCGTTCCGATGACATGGGACGAAGCGGTTGCGCTGCGATCTGGCACCGGGGCGGACTGCTATCAGGCGTGCGCGGCAACGCCAAGCCTGGCCGCGTCGATGGAAGCTGACACCGTGATCGAGGAGGCCGAGTACGCCGCCCTCAGCAACGCCGGCATGCTGTCGCTGGTGCTCAAGCCAGGCTCGCCACGGTTGGTGATAGCAGCAGAGGTGCAGTCGAAACAACTCACCGACCTGGGCGGGCCGCTGGGCGAGGTTGAGATTCGCGGTCTGACCTGGGATCAGGTGCAGGCGCTATTCGGCGACGAATCGGCCGCGGTAGAGGCCACCAGGCTGGCAAGCGAAGCGGTAGCGGGGGAGAGCCTGGCAGCTGCACTCGCCGCACCTGAGGTCGGCGCCGTGCTCGATGCGTACGACCTGTTGTGGTTCGCACCTGAGGAACTCGATCAGCTCCAGCACTGATTCAGCGCGTATGCGCAGAGAACCTTCGATTGGCCCACGCGCTTTAACAAAGTGGCCACACCATCGGCAAGATGGTTCTTGTTTGATGGCCCACAGTCAACGAAGACGTCTCGAGTCCAAAGCCCGAGCCGCTGTACTTCCGGCTCCTCGCTTCCTCGTGCGCCGCCTCTTCCGTCATCATTTGCCTCCCGCCCGCGATCGCGACCGGCACCCGGCCCTGTCGGTCACGGTCGAAGTCTCAAGCAGATCAGGCAGACTAGGACCATGCCTCGCTCAATCTGGAAGGGCGCAATCTCCTTCGGACTGGTCACGATTCCTGTGAAGCTCTTCTCGGCGACCGAAGAGAAGGACATCAGTTTTCGCCAGGTCCACCCGGATGATGGGGGCCGGATCAAGTACAAGCGGGTTTGCGAGAAGTGCGGGAATGAGATCCCTTACGCCGAGATCGCCAAGGGTTATGAGATGCCGGACGGCCGGATGGTGATCTTGGCAGCCGAGGATTTCGAGGCACTCCCACTGGCGACCACGAAAGCTGTCGAGGTCGTGCAGTTCGTCGCCGAGGAGGATGTCGATCCGACATATTTCAACAAGACGTACTTCCTCCAGGCTGACGGGCCGGGTATCAAACCGTATGTGCTACTACGAGATGCCTTGATCAAAAGTGGCCAGAGCGCCGTGGTGAAGGTCGCACTGCGCTCCCGCGAGGCGTTGGCGCTGATCCGACCCAAGGACGGCGTACTGCTGATGCACACGATGTTGTGGCCAGATGAGCTCCGCGATGGGTCCTTCGCCGCACCACCGGAGGATGTCACTGTGTCAGACGCGGAGGTCACGATGGCACAGTCGTTCATCGATGCACTGGCCGCTGACTTCAATCCCGAGGACTTCACCGACTCCTACCGCGAAGCTCTCGAAGCGTTGGTGCAGAGCAAGGCCGAAGGCGTGCCACTCGTTGAGGAGCCTGAGGCGCCGAAGGAGGCCGAAGTGGTCGACCTGGTAGCCGCGCTACGAGCATCCGTCGAGGCTGCCAAGAAGCGGCGCGAAGAAGCCGAGAGCGCCAAGGCCGTGTGAGGTCTGCTCTGCGGTCGCGAGCAAATCGACCCAGGTAGCGTGGCTTTGTGAATGCCATGGCAGATGTGCCCGTGCCGGTCAACGAAACCGTGCTTGGTTACGCTCCGGGTTCGAATGAACGGGCAGGAATCGAATCAGCGCTTAAGCGCATGTCGGGCGAGGATCCCGTCGAACTAACCGCAACCATCGCTGGAGTGGCCAAACCCGCATCGGGCGATGCCTTCGACGTCACCATGCCCTCCGATCACTCACACCTGCTGGGCCGCGGGGCCAATGCGACCGCGACAGACGCCACCGAAGCCATTGAGGCAGCCTTGGCGGCCGCTCCTGGTTGGGCCGAGTTGGGCTTTGAGGAGCGTGCCGCGATATTTCTGCGCGCGGCTGACTTACTCGCCGGACCGTGGCGGGACACCTTGAATGCCGCAACGATGCTCGGCCAAGGCAAGACCGTGCAGCAGGCTGAAATCGACGCGGCCTGTGAGCTGATCGATTTCTGGCGATTCAATGTCGCTTACGCCCGCCGGATCTTCGAAGATCAACCAATCTCATCGGCTGGGGTCTGGAACAGGGTTGACTATCGCCCACTCGAAGGCTTCGTGTATGCCATCAGTCCCTTCAACT
>Ga0081455_10007722_pt1 | contig 11283 bp, 12 predicted proteins | sample TabmetS3T2R1_FD_70207 | JGI IMG/M metagenome (GOLD analysis project Ga0081455, IMG submission 70207) | Tabebuia heterophylla rhizosphere microbial communities from the University of Puerto Rico - S3T2R1 | ecosystem: Host-associated > Plants > Roots > Rhizosphere ...
TCACCAACCACTCGTCCAAGCGGAGCAACTACCTGGTCGACGTCGTGTTCGAGAGCGCCGACGGCTCCCGCCAGCTCGCGGTCCGAACGATCGTCGTCAACGACCTCGAGCCCGGCCAGGCGACGCAGCAGGAGGCCGGCACGCTCACGCCGGCACCGCGGCGCTTCGACTGCCGGGTCAGCCAGGTCCAGCGGTTCAGCGACGAGGGCTAGGACGGGCGCCCTCGGCAAACTGGTTGTAGCTCTGCGGCGTATGACCGCACAGCTACAACCAGTTCGGGCCCCCTTGTGCGATGTCGGCCGTCAGTTCGTGACGAACTGCAGCTCGAGCTCGACGTTCACCTTCTCGCCGATGGCGAGCTTGTCCATGCCGAGCGGCAGGTTGAAGTCCACCCCGAAGTCGTTGCGGTTGATGACGGTGCTGGCCGAGAAGCCGGCGTGGTCCTTGCCGTCGGCGGGATGGACCTCGACGCCGCTGAACTCCACCGGGAAGCTCACGGCCCTCGTGGTGCCGTTGATCGTCAGGTCGCCGCTGAGCTCGAAGTTGTCCTCGGTGCCCGAGACGCCCGTCGAGGTGAACGTGATCTGCGGGTTCTTCTCGGCGGCGAAGAAGTCGGTGCTCAGGAGGTGGGCGTCGCGGTCGGGATTGTTGGTGTCGATCGACGCCAGCTCGATGACAGCCGCGACGGCGACGCTGTCGAGCGTGTCGCCGACGTCCAGCGTGGCATCGAAGGACTTGAACGTCCCGCGCACGTTGGTCAGGCCGAGATGTCGGACCTTGAAGTGGACGCCGGAGTGGGCGGGGTCAAGCTTCCACGCGCCGGCGGCGAGGGAGAGTGCGGGTGCGCTCGAGATATCGGTCATCGGGTCCTCCGGGCAGAGTCCTGGGGTCAGTAACTATCACTCACGCTATAGTCACGTCAGCAACAATTACAAGCGTAAGTGTTGGTCGGTAGGCTGTCCGCATGGATGCGGACCCACGCATCACGCTCGGATCGACGTGCGACTCGGCCGCCGAAGGCGCACTCGACCTCGGCGAATGCCCCAAGGAGCTGATGGGCGCATTGGCCCAGTTCGCGCACGCGTACCTGCGCTGGATCGATGCCAACGCCGACCACGGGCTCACGTTCCTGCGCCTCCGGCTGATCGACAGGCTCAACGAGCAGGGCCCGGCGATGATGCGGACCCTGGCCGACGAGCTGCGCCTGACGCCCCGCCACATGACGGCGCTGGTCGATGCGCTGGAGGACGAGCAGCTCGTGGCCCGGCGCCCGCACCCGACCGACAGGCGCGCCACGGTCGTCGAGCTGACGGCAACCGGGTGCGAGGCGGCCAACGCGGTCCTGGCCCCCAGCATGAACGCCATCGCCGGGCTCTTCGACGAGTTCACGGCCGACGAGATGGCCGAGCTCGAGGCCCTGGTCGGCAAGCTGCTCACCGCCCTGCGGGAACGCGGTCAAAGGGCCTGACCCCCTGCGGGGTCGCCCGGCGGGCCGGGTCAGTCGGTCCTGTTGAACAGGCGCACGGCCAGGGCGAGCAGGCCGGTCCCGATCGCGAGCACCAGCAGCGCCTCCGCCCACATCGGCACCACCCAGCCCGCGATCTCGACGCCCGGAGCGTCGGCCAGCACCGACCGGCGCACCAGGTCGACGGCGTAGGTGGCCGGGTTGAGGTGGGTGACGACCGCCAGCCAGGCGGGCAGGTCCTGCAGCGGGAACACGGCGCCGGACAGGAAGATCATCGGCTGCAGGACCAGCGTCATGACCATCTGGAAGCTCTCCATGCGCTCGATGCGCGTGGCCAACACGATGCCGAACGCGGTCATCGCGTAGGCGAGGAGGAGGAGCGAGACGATCAGCAGGAACAGCCGGCCCACCGTGAGGTCCACGCCGACGATCGGCGCGGCGACGACCAGGATCAGGCCCTGGACCACGGCCACGGTCCCGCCGCCGAGGGCCTTGCCCAGCACGATCGACGTGCGGGACACGGGGGCCACCAGCATCTCGCGCATGAAGCCGAACTCGCGGTCCCACACGATCGACACCGCCGAGAACAGCGCCGACGTGATGATCGACATCGAGAGGATCCCGGGGAACAGGAACTGCTGGTAGTCCAGGCCCCCGGGCACGCCCTGCTGGATGAGGCTGCCCAGCCCCGCCCCCAGGATGAACAGGAAGATGATCGGCTGGGCCAGGCCGGTGACGATGCGGGTCGGCGTGCGGCGCAGCCGGATCAGCTCGCGCTGCCACACCATCGCGATGGTCCGGCCGTTGCGGGTGAGCGTGGCCTGCCGGCGGGTATCGGCATCCGCGGGCGCCGGCGGCGTCGGCGCCGCGTCCGTGGGCGTGGGAGCGGTGGTCGATCCGTCCATCAACCCCTCCGGAACCCGCGCACCATCGGGTTCATCTTGAGCTGATCGACGGCTCCCGCCTCGGCGTCGCGGATCGCCCGGCCGGTGTACTTGATGAACACGTCGTCGAGGCTGGGGCGCCGCACGCTGACGCTCTGCACCCCGACCGTCAGGACGCCGAACGCGCTGGGGACGAACTCCTCGCCGTCGGGCACCCGCACCACCAGGCCCCCGTTCTGGCCCACGACCTCGACGCCGAAGGCCTCGCTCAGCTCGCGGGCGGCGAGGGCGTCGTCGGCGGTGGCGAAGGTGACCGTGTCGGCGCCGACGGCGGCCTTGAGGGCGTCGGGCGTATCGATGGCCACGATCCGGCCCTGGTCGATGATGGCGATCCGGTCACAGCGCTCGGCCTCGTCCATGTAATGGGTGGTCAGGAACATCGTGGTCGACTCGCGGCACCGCAGCTCGTCGACGTAGTCCCAGATGTGTGCCCGGGTCTGCGGATCGAGCCCGATCGTGGGCTCGTCGAGGAAGAGGACCCGCGGTGCGTGGATCAGGCCCCGGGCGATCTCGAGCCGGCGCTTCATGCCGCCCGAGAAGTAGCGAACCTGCTGGCCCTTGCGCTCCGTGAGCCCGACCATGTCGAGCAGCGGCGCCATGCGCTCGGCGACCTGGCCCCGGGGCACGCCGTACATCACGGCGTGGAAGCGGAGGTTCTCCTCGGCCGTCAGGTAGTCGTCGAGCGTCAGTTCCTGGAACACGAGCCCGATGCTGGCGCGCACCTCGTCCCGCTGGGTCGTGATGTCGTAGCCGTCGACCCTGGCCCGGCCGGCGCTGGCCGAGAGCAGCGTGCACAGCATGGAGATGGTCGTGGTCTTGCCTGCGCCGTTCGGGCCGAGAAACCCGAAGAGCTCGCCGGGCGCCACCGCGAACGACACGTCGTCCACGGCCGTGAAGCCTCCGAAGCGCTTCACCAGGTGCTCGACCTCGACCGCGGGGGCGGGGGCCGAACCGGTCACGGGGTCGGGGCGGGACCCGTTAGGGGCGGGGAGCATCGCCTGCCATCATGCGGCGCTCCGCGGCGAATCCACCACTCGGGCCACCTCTTTCATCCGGCGACGGACCGCTGGCGCTCGCGGTGGGCCGCCACGTTGGCCCGGCTCGCGCAGCGGTCGGAGCAGTAGCGCCGCGAGCGGTTGCGCGAGGTGTCGATGAAGACCCCGCGGCAGCGGGGATCGGCGCAGGAGCCGAAGCGGCCGGCACCCAGGTCGAGGAAGGCCATGGCGAGGCCCATGACGGCGCCGGTGGCGAACTCCGTGGCGACGGGACCACGGTCCGCGGCGATGTGTAGGTGCCAGTCGGAGTCGTCGTGCCCGGAGATGCTGGGCTGGGGCCGGTGGTGCGCGAGCAGGCGGTTGATTCGTTCGACCATGGCGGCGGACCCGCCCCCGGCGGCGTGGTCGAACACCGCCCGGAGCTCGCCGCGCAGGCGGACGAGCGGCGCCAGGTCCCGGGCCTCGGCGCGGGCGACCAGCCACGGCCAGGGGGCGAGGAATGCCCGCAGGCCGTCGAGCGAGCTCAACGGATCGTCGGGCTCGAGCTCGTCGGGCTCCGAGGACACCAGGTCGACGCCGAATCGAGCGTAAGACTCAAAATCCACTTGCACCCCTTACCTGTCCGTGGCATGGTGTCAGGAGCGTAACGTTCCTAAGCACCTTACAGCACAGGAGGCTCGATCGTGAGAGGCCACCTCATCGGCCGGGGTTGGCGGCTGGCGACGCCGCACACGGTCAACCGGCGGTTCAACAATGCAGACCGGCTGCCCGGCCACCACCTGCCGGAGGCCAGCCACCTCGTCCGGAGCTTCCGGTGACGCCGGCCGCGACGACCGATCGGCCCGACCGGGCGTGGGCCGAGGCCTGGCAGGAATCGTGGGATCGCCAGCAGGAGGGCTACATGCCCGATCGCGAGGAGCGCCTCGCGGCGCTGCTCGACGTCGTCGAGGCCGTGGCGGGCCCCCGGCCCCTGGTGCTCGACCTCGCCTGTGGAACCGGCACGATCTCCCGGCGCCTGCTCCAACGCTTCCCCCGGGCCCGATCGATCGGCGTCGACGTCGACCCGGCGCTCCTCACCATCGCCCGGGCAACGCTGGGCGACGACGAACGCGTGCGCCTCGTGCGGGCCGATCTCGCCGATCCGGCCTGGGTCCTCCAGCTGCCCGAGCTCCCGTTCGACGCCGTGCTCACCGCCACCGCCCTCCACTGGCTCCCCGAGCCCCTGCTCCGGCGCGTCTACCGCGATCTGGCCGGCATCGTTCGGCCAGGGGGTGCCGTCGCCAACGCCGACGGGATGGAGGCGGCTGACCTGCCGCGGCTGGGCGCAGCCCTGGCGCGGGTGGAGGCACGCCGCCAGGAGCGCGTCCGTGCCGACGGTCGCCCGGACTGGGAGGCCTGGTGGGCGATCGCCGCGGCCGATCCCGTGATCGCCGGGGCCGTGGCCGAGCGCACGGAGCACTTCGGCGGGGTGACCCATCCGGACCAGTTCGATCCGCCGTCGTCATGGCACGCGCAGGCCCTGCTCGACGCCGGGTTCGGCGAGGCGGGCGTCGTGTGGCGCTCGGGCGCGGGCGCCGTGGTGGCGGCGCTCCGCTGATCCTCGGGGCCGGCCGTCAGGCGGTCGGGGCGACCTCCTCCGCGACCCGACCCGCCTCGCCGGCGTCGATGCCCGCGAGGCCCACCAGGAAGCAGGCGATCGGGGCCGCCGTCCGCTCGGACGCATGGGCCGCGGTGCCGGCGAGCGCCAGCAGGGTGTCGACGGTGGCGGGGTCGGGCGGCGCCACGCCGAGCCGGTCGGCGAAGGCGGCGATCCACTCGTCCGCGGTCATGGGCGCAGCCCCGGAGTCGGCAGGTTCATGGGTCCATCGTGGCCGCTGCGATCGGCTCGAGCCGGGCCCGCACGTGCTTGTGGTGCGGCGTGCCGACCCAGGGGTCGCGGTCCTCGCTGGCCGTCAGCTCGTTGGGGGCGGTGCCCGTGACCACGACCTCGCCGTCGGCCGCCGGGTGGTCGAGTCCCAGCCCGTTGGGCAGCGACACGTGCCCGGGGGACATGGCGTGGTCGAGCCCCACCGTCACGGCGACGCTGGCGCGGCTGGTGGTGAGTCGGGCGGGCCCGCCGTCCACCAGGCCGAGGCGCTCGGCGTCGGCCGGATTGACGCGGAGGGCGCCCGCGGGATCGCGCTTCCGCCAGGCGGGGTCGCGGATGATCGTGTTGGCGCTGAACGACCGGCGTTCGCCCGCCGAGAGCACGAACGGCCACCGATCGTCCGCACCGGGGGCCGGCTCCCCGGCCAGGCCCCGCAGCTCGGCGAGGAGCTCCGGGATCTCCAGGTGGATCAGGCCGTCGCCGGTCGCGACACGACCCCAGACGGCGTCGTCGTCCCCCTCGTCGTCGGTGATGACAACGCCCGAGGGGCTGGCGAGGATGGCCTCGAACAGCCGCTCGCCCGCTTCGAGGCCCTCGCCGTGGCCGGCGCGGCGCACACCCTCGGGGTTCGCCTGGGCGCAGCGGTGAGCCGCGCCCCAGAGCGCCGCTGCGGCGGCGGCGCCGTCCGGCAGGGTCGGGCCGAGCGTGCGGTAGAGGACGACCGGGGCGAGCGGGCCCAGCTCGGGCCTGGCCGCCAGCGCCGCGAAGAACGCCTCGGCGAACGCCGGCCGCCCGTCATCGGCGGCCTCCCGCAGCGCCGCGAGCTCGGGCCGGGCCGCATCCAGGGCCCCCGAGGCCTCGACCAGGCGAGCGTGGATCTCGGGCTCGGGCAACGGGCCCTCGGGGGGATCGAGCACCGGGCGTCGCAGGTGGAAGACGTTGCGCGGGAAGTCGAAGTTGAAGAACGTCGCCTCCCACTTCTCGAACTGGGTCGGCGCGGGCAGCACGTAGTGCGCGAGCCGGGCGGTCTCGGTCAGGTAGACGTCGATGACCACGAGGGTGTCGAGCGCGGCCAGCGCCTCCCGCATCCGCTGCGAGTCGGCCAGGGAATGCGCCGGGTTGCCGCTCTCGACCACCATCGCCCGGTACCGGGCGGGGTGGTCAGTGAGGATCTCGTCGGCGATGACGTTGCAGGGCACCAACCCGGACACGATGCGGGCGCCCGCAACCGGGCTGCGCGGACCGCCGTCGTCGGCCTCAAGCTCCGCGCGGCGGACCTTGCCCAACGGCACCAGGCTCGACGGGACGTACTGCGTCCCCGGCCGGCCGAAGTTGCCGGTCAGCAGCCACACCAGCTTCTCCAGGTAGCTCACGAGCGTGGAGTGGAGGTTCATCTGGATGCCCAGGTCCTCGGCCACCGCGACGGCCGCTGCGCTCCCGATGCGGCGCGCCGCCCGGCGCAGCACCGCCTCGTCCACGCCGCTCACGGCGCAATGGGCGGCGATGTCGACGCCGCGCAGCTCCGCGATCACGGCGTCGGCGCCCGTGGCGTGGCCGTGGAGCCACGCGTCGTCGACGAGTCCCTCGTCCACGACGGCCGCGGCCAGCGCCGAGATCAGCCAGGCATCGGTTCCGGGACGCACCTGCAGGTGGATGTCGGCCAGGTCGGCGGTCTCCGTGCGGCGGGGATCCACGACGATGAGAGCCCGGCCGGGATCGCGGGCGATCTCCTTCAGCGTCGTGCGGGCGCGCGGGAAGCTGTGGCTCTGCCAGGGGTTCTTGCCGATGAACAGGGCGACCTCGCAGTTCTCCATGTCGCCACGGACGTTGGTCCCCAGGAGCCTGCCGTTGACCCAGAACTCGCCGGTCTTCTCCTGGGCCAGCGCATTGGAGCGGTAACGGCCGCCGAACGCCTGCATCGTGCACGCGCCGTAGGCGCCGCCCAGGTGGTTTCCCTGCCCGCCGCCGCCGAAGTAGAAGATGCTCTCGCCCCCGTGGGCATCGCGCACCGCCGCGAGCCGGGCGGCGACGTCACCGATGGCGGTGTCCCAGCCGACGACCTCGAAGGTGCCGTCGGGGCGCCGGCGGAGGGGATGGGTCACCCGCTCACCCAGGGCCGGCACGCGGGGCCCGGCCGGCAGGGGGACGCCGCCCGGGTTCTGGTAGTGATCGAGGCGGAGCGCCTTCTCGCACGTGTACCCGAGCGATGACGGGTGGCTCTTGTCGCCGCGGATGCGCTCGAACCTCCGCGCCCCGTCGGCAGTCCCCAGGCGCACCTCGATGCCGCAGTTGCACTCGCAGAGGATGCAGGCCGTCTGCTTCCACGTGGGCGCGTCGGGCGTGGTGGGTGCCTCGGTCACAGCCATGGCGGGAACGTAGTCTCGTCAGTTCACTAGTGCAACGGACACCGGATAAGGTTCGGGCGATGCCAGACACGGGCGCCTTCGACCGCGTCACGGCGGTCATGGCCGCCTCCCCTGCAGATGCTCGCGACGCTTCGGGCCGGTACGACATCGCCGTCGATCCCGAGTGGAGCATCGGTGGCCGCCCCCACGGGGGCTACCTGCTGGCGACCATGGCCCGGGCGGCGCGGGCGGCGCTCGCGTCCGCTGAGGGACCCGACCACCCCCACCCCGTCACGGCGACGGCCCACTACCTGCGCTCACCCGACCCGGGCCCCGCGGAGGTGCGCACCGAGGTGCTGCGGCGCGGGCGGCGGATGAGCCACGTGCGCGCCCGGCTGGAGCAGGAGGGCGCGCCCGCCGTCGAGGCGGTGTTCACGCTCGGGCGGCACGACCCCGGCGCCGAGCCATGGTGGTCCGACCTGGACGTGCCGCCGCTCCCGCCGCCGGACGAGTGCGTGCGGGCCCAGGGTGCCGGGCCCGGTGGCGTGGAGCTGGCGATCATGAACCAGGTGCGGGTGTGCCTCGACCCGGCAACCGCCGGGTTCACGGCCCTGCGGCCGTCGGGGACGGCCGAGGTGCGGGGTTGGCTGGCGTTCGCCGACGGCCGGGACCCCGACCCGCTGGCGCTGCTCTACGCCGCCGACTCCTTCCCACCGGCCACCCTCGAGCTGGGGACGTTGGGGTGGGTGCCCACGCTCGAGCTCACGGTGTACGTGCGCGGCGTGCCCGCGCCGGGGCCGCTGGTGGTGAGGCAGCGGGCGCGCCTGGTGCAGGCCGACCTCGTCGACGAGGAGTGCCACGTCTGGGACAGCCGGGGTCGGCTGGTGGCGCAAGCCACCCAGCTCGCCGGCGTGCGGGTGGGGGATGCGGCCGCGCCCCCCAACGGCAAGGGTGGTCGATCGTGAAGCGCACCCCGTTCGCCGACTGGCCCTGCTCGATCGCCCGCACCGTGGACCTCCTGGGCGACTGGTGGACGCCGCTGGTCCTACGCGAGTCCTTCTACGGGGTGCGACGGTTCGACGACTTCCAGCGCAGCCTCGGCATCGGGCGCAACATCCTGACCCAGCGCCTCAACCGCCTCGTCGACGAGGGCCTGCTCGCGCGCCGGCAGTACCACGACCGCCCGGTGCGCCACGAGTACGTCCTCACCGACAAGGGCCGTGACTTCTTCCCGGTGATCGCCGCCCTCGTGCGGTGGGGTGATCGTTGGCTGGCCGGCGAGGACGGCCCGCCCGTGGTGCTGCAGCACCGGACGTGCGGCCACGATCTGGAGGCCGAGGTCGTCTGCTCGCAGTGCGGCGAGCCGGTCCGGCTGCGCGACGTCACGAGCCGGCTGGGTCCGGGGTACCCGGGCCACCGGCGGCGGGCGGCACTCGCCAGCGGGCGCTTCGGCGGGGCAGCAGAATGACGGCCGGCATGCCCGACCCGCCCAGTGGCTCCGAGGTCGACGAGGCCGTCAAGGTCGTCCACGACCACGCCGACCGCATCTTCCTCTGGAACTACGACCGCAGCCGTGGGCAGCTGGTCACGCTCTACAACAAGGCGATGGGGTCCCAGTGGAACAGCGTGACCGACCTCGACTGGTCCACCGAGGTCGATCCCTTCGAGCTGGTCGACCCCACCACGCCGCTCCAACAACTGGCCCGCGCCGCCCGCGAGGTCGAGGGCTCACCCATCGCCTCGTGGGGCGAGGACGAGCTGCGCCAGCTCGGCGTCGAGAGCTTCAAGGCCCAGCTCAGCCAGTTCATGCACGGCGAGCAGGGCGCCATGATGACGGCCGCCAAGATCGTCGAGACCGTTCCCTGGATCGACGCCAAGTACTACGCGGCCACCCAGACCATGGACGAGGCCCGCCACACCGAGGTGTTCGCCAAGTACCTGCACACCAAGCTCGGCGAGGCCTACCCGATGAGCCCGTTCCTCGACGCGCAGATCACCGCGCTGCTCGAGGACGGCCGCTGGGACATCGCGTACCTCGGCATGCAGATCGTCATCGAGAGCCTGGCGTTGGCCGCGTTCGGATCGATGCTGCGGACGATCGACGAGCCGCTGCTGCACAAGCTGTTGCGCTATGTCATGTCCGACGAGGCCCGGCACGTGGCGTTCGGGGTGCTGAGCCTGGCGGAGTACTACGGCGGGCTGTCGGAGGCGGAGCTGAAGGAACGCCAGGAGTTCATGCTGGAGAACACCCTGCGCAACCGGGCCCGCTCGACCACGCCCGAGGTCTGGGAACGGATGGGGGTGTCGGCGCAGGCCGTGTACCCGGCCCTGGCCGAGGCCGCCGGGAAGGTCAAGGTGCACCCGTTCGCGGGGTTCCAGAAGGCGTTCTTCTCCAAGCTCGTCCCGAACGTCCGGAAGCTGGGCCTGCTCGACGCCAACGACGGCTACCTGCGCCGGCACTGGGCAGAGGCGGGGCTGCTCGAGTTCGAGTTCGCAGACGACACCGGGTCGGACTACGAGAGCTACGACGCCGTGGCTTCGGATCGCGCCCGAGCCGCCCGGCCCTGAATTCTGCACGCCGCGTGCAATCGGCGGCGAGGCTCGCCTAGCCTCGACCACGGCTGGCCGACACCGAGAGGGGAAGACCGCCGTGGCCTCCGCTTCGCCCGCAGAACGTCCCAGCATGCCCGTCGCCGTCGCCGCGCTGGCGTCGATCGCCGCCGGCGCCATCCACGCCACCGCCGCCGGTGCGCACAGCGAGCACCGCGCCGCGGTCGTCGCGTTCGCGCTGACGGCCGTGTTCCAGATCGGCTGGGGTGCGCTCGTGCTCCTGCGCCCCTCGCGGCTCGTCGCCCTGGTGGGCGTGGCCGGCAATGCCGCCGCGCTCGGGGGGTGGATCCTCGCCAAGGTCAGCGGCATCGGCTTCGTGACCGGCCTCGACGTCCGGGAGGATCCCGAGTTCGCCGACACGCTGGCGGCGGCGCTGGCCCTCGTGGCGATCGTGGGTGCGCTGATCGTCCTCCTGCCCAGCCTGTCGGCTCGCCTGAGCGGCCGCCGGCCCGCGCTGGTGGGGGTGTCCGGGGTGGCGGTGCTGGCACTGACCGTGCCGGGCATGGTGGCCGCCGGGAGCCACAGCCACGCCGAGGGCCACGAGCACGGCGAGGGGTCGGCGGCGCACGAGCACGACCACGGGACCGGCGACGGGGGCGGGGAGTCCGCGGCCGGGGGTCACGAGCATGCCGGTCACGAGGCCGCAGCAGTTGCGCCGACGCCCTACGACCCCACCAAGCCGATCGACCTCGGCGGCGTCGAGGGCGTGACGCCCGAGCAGCAGGCGGCGGCCGAGAACCTGATCGCCATCACGCTGTGGCGCCTGCCGCGCTGGGCGGACCCCAAGGTCGCCGAGGCGGCCGGGTTCCACTCGATCGGCGACGGCTTCACCGGCTACGAGCACCTCATCCAGTGGGACTGGATCAACGACAACGACATCCTCGACCCCGAGCGTCCGGAGTCGCTCGTGTACCGGGTCGACCGCGACGGCACGCGCACGCTGGAGGCGGCGATGTACATGCTGCCGCAGGGCAACACGCTCGACACCGTGCCCGAGCTGGGCGGCAAGCTCACGCAGTGGCACATCCACGACAACCTGTGCTTCTCGCCCGGCGAG
>Ga0081455_10007723_pt1 | contig 11282 bp, 10 predicted proteins | sample TabmetS3T2R1_FD_70207 | JGI IMG/M metagenome (GOLD analysis project Ga0081455, IMG submission 70207) | Tabebuia heterophylla rhizosphere microbial communities from the University of Puerto Rico - S3T2R1 | ecosystem: Host-associated > Plants > Roots > Rhizosphere ...
ATTGTACTCTATCTTGGGGGGGCCTTAAGCTTAGACTATACCATAGCAGGTCTTATAGGTAGCCTTAATTTGGTAATAGCACTTTTTTCATCGCCGTTGTTTGGCCTCTTATATGACCGGACAAGAAAAGCCAAGAAAATTTTGATCATTTCTGGACTTGCCTCGGCGGTTAGCATCTGGGGAATGAGCATCCAATCGGTTTATGTCATTATCCCTTCTATGATATTTTCTGCGCTATTCCTGTCCGCTGGCTTTGTTATAGTTTATGCCGAGGCAAAGAGAACCAACAGGATTCAGGGTCTAGATCCGAAGTATCAAACATTAGCTGTAAGTTTTGTTAACGGAATTTCTCTATTTGGTGCTTTTTGGGTTCCGTTTCTTTTTTCCTTTGCCGCTGAACGCTTTGGATTTGCCTTCGCATGGCTCATTGGTGGACTAATTGTGCTAGCATTTATCTTGCCGACGTTCAAATTGAAGCAGGAAGAAACAGGTTGATTGAAACGTTAGGATTATGAACATGAGTAATTACCGGTTTTAAAGATTATTTACCCGGTATTATCCTATTACTCCGGTCGAAATGTTGTTATCCTTTTACCACACAGGTTAAATGTGGTCAACAATACTGGCCAAATCTTGATTCCGATCTTGGTTCTAGTGTCAATAGTTGGATTATCTTTTGCGTACGTTGGAACATTGAGTAATTCTTCATCACCAACTCTTAGCCAAAGTCAGCCATGGATTGGAATATCAGCCGTTGAACTGACTCCTCAGTTAACAGAAGCAGCTGGGATAGGCGAAACGACCGGATTGCTGGTACTCCAGGTTGCTCCAGGCGGACCTGCTGACAAGGCAGGTATTAGGGGTGGAAATGAATTAAAAGCTATAGATGGCGGTGAGATCCCAGTGGGCGGTGACGTAATTACTCATATAGATGGCAGTGCAATTCGGACCCTAGATGATTTTCGATCCAGTATGAGCAACAAGCAAATTGGTGACACCGTAGAATTCAGATTGGTTAGCACCAACGGCGATGAACGAGATGTTGATGCCATATTGGAGGCTAGACCAGCATAGAGTAATGCACGCTGCAATCTGGCCGATGCCCATATAGAAATTAGACAGCGAAATTCTAATTCAATAGCCTGGGACACTCAGCTCGAGTATGACGCGACTTGTACTAAGAAGTATTCGAGGTACAAGTAGACCTCAATTTTGAATTGGCAAATGCCCTATTTAACTAACTTTTTCAACCTTCGTTGCGTTCTGACGGTTCATTTCCCCTTTAGCCTTGGTCATAATTGGCGCCCTTTCAGTAGTTCTATCACCTTTTACGAGAATGTCTTTGATTTCATAGTTGTCTATCAGAGCTTCAACTATTTTCGAATACTCCTCTTTTGGAAGTTCATTTGATACACCGATCGAATCAATTGCCTTCAATTTCCAAAAAATATTGTACGCATTTTCAATCGAGCTTTCAGAATCATATACGATTTTTCCGAAGGCGGTCAATGAATACCTACCATGTTTTCTCTTGATTAATCCAGCCTTTGCCATGTTGGACAACCTCGAATAATATTGCTTTCTACTGATTTTGACCCTTGCCTGCAGAAATTCACCAGTTGCACCGTTTGAACCAGCGATAGTTTTGTAGAGATCCAGTGCCATCCCATCAGATATCGCCCTCATGACCTTGGCCACCGAGCCTGATTTTGACATATAGATTAGATTATGTACGTTAGTGCCATATAATAGTTCTTTTTACCTAGGGGTTCACCTAAAGGGAAAACCTCTAAAGAATAACATCGTCTAGACCATAGACGAGGATATGGGTCAGTCTTTGGATTCAGCGATTCGTGCCTTGCTCTCTTTTGGTATTAATTACGTTTTTTCTTTTTGTATTCCAATAGAGATGCAATAGCTACCACAGAACCTATTACAATATAAAATATTGGCTGCATTACAATCTGGGCCAGCAAATTTATGTACATCAATAGCAGACCGAGATACGGCGCTTCGTAGATAACTTTACCGACGTAACTGTCCTCTGTAATATTATAATCCACTCCTTGGATTGAAGAGGGATTGGCATCTCCCTTTGTTAAAATTATTCTTCTACCGCCTGAATCGGTATCGATTTTCATTATTCTGTGGACTACTGTTCTGTTATCATTTTCAGATTTACTCAAAGGCGCTGACGCTTCAAATATTATGATATCACCTCTCTTCAGCTGGGCGAAGGCGGAGTGATCCGTTTCATCACGACTAATTAGTGCGGCATCTCCTGGATTGAGGGTAGGAACCATGCTGTTACTATTGACAATAAACAGTTCGTGGTTTCCTTCAAACATTAAAAAGATAAGCAGGAATGAGGAAGCGGCGGCGGTTGCCGCTAACAATGTTACAATTTTCTTGTTAGATTTTGCCATCTATCTGCTAGGGGATATGCTGTTAGGATTCGGATAAAAGTATGGGGGGTGAAGCTTGAAAGCTTCCGTATTTTCGAAAATCTTTTGGTCTAACGTCCTCTACGTCTGCCTACGTCGGTTATAGCACCGTCATCGTCATCCGAGTCATCACCTGTTGTTGTCTTAAAAAGTACAGCCGGTGCAGGTCCGAATATGTAGGGGGTCGATGCTGCGAGTGCAAACACCATTGCAACCAGAACCGTTGCCATTATCTCACTTTTCATACGCAGGATGATGATAAATGGGTAATTTTGTTGTTTCGATTAGGGTAACGCAAGAAACATCCTCAAAATTGCAAATAATGAACACTATTCTAAAACTTCCCATATATATAGGCAACTTCCTTTGCTTCGACCATTTAAATCCCGAGTCTGTAGGGTGCCTATCACAGGAGTTATATATTACAAGTGCCCAAAACTGTGATATTAAGGTAAAGCAGCAATGAGAGGACAAGTATTAGGAGCATTGTCCCAATTTCGCAAGTGCAATAATGCCCATATGTACATTGTTACACTTCTTTTAATCTCGGTGCTCATTGTAGATGCCGTAATCAGTTCTGTTTCGGATTTTTTACAAGACCAGATCGAATCATTTCCTGGAATTACCCTGTTCATATTGAACGGGTTTCTCTTCATTGTAGCGCAGTACATCATATTACAATATGTAAAGAGAAAAACCAAGGACATTCGAACTAAATCTCACTACCTCGATATTCTCCATAAAGTGGTAACAGTGATTCAATATGCCTTGTGCACAATATTCATCTTTGTTATTTTGGAAATTTTAATTGGTTCACGATACCACCTTGTAGATTTAATCATAGCAGAGTTTCTAAGTTATATGCTTTACATTTCTGTCCTGATTCTTTTTGCCGAGCGTTTATTCAGATGGTATCACTCAAATCGAAGCACAATAGTAGTGTTGCTTTACGGTATCTCGGCCGTGGTTCTTGCCTTATCAAGTTCTGTGGCTATTATTGAAGATTATCTAAACATTGCAACGAAGGAACCTCTGATAACACCTAGCCAACCAATAATTTTCCCGTCCATTGAACCGGGTACATATGTATTTTTTCTCTCCGATATTTATCACTATTCAGATCTCATCGCTACAGTACTAGTTTGGTCAACTACGGTCTTGTTACTACATCATTATTTTGATCGACTAACTAAGCTGGGAAAAATTAAGGTCTGGGTTCTAATGACTGCTCCATTGATCTACTTTCTGAGCTCTTTTGCTGGTGTATTTGATCTATACACTCCTGAAACTGATGCTGAACTATTTTGGTTTTATATCTACACATCACTAAATTCCGCAGCAGCCGCTATACTTTTTGGACTTTCATTCCGGGCTGTTGCAAAAAGCATGCGTCCCCAAAGCGCCGCAAGAGAGTATGTGATTATGGCTGCCTTTGGATTTGCATTGCTTTTTATTTCAACAATGTCCCTCATTACTCCAGCCCCTTACCCACCGTTTGGGCTAGTGGGTGTTTCGACGATGGGCTTGTCTGCATATCTGATTTTTATCGGAATTTATTCCTCTGGAATTTCTATATCTGAAGACTTGAACTTGCGTCGCTCGATAAAAAAGAACGCCACGGAAGAGGCAAGATTGCTAGTAAGCATAGGATCTGCTCAAATGCGGCAAAAGCTTGAGAAAAGGGTCTTACAAGATGCGAGCCAAGAAGTTGAGAAGATGATGAAAAGTACTGGTATACAACCATCGCTTACTGAACCTGAAATGAGAGGGTATCTGAATACGGTCTTTAAAGAAATTAGAGTATTGCAGGATGTCGAGGAAGTCATAAAAAAAGGAAAGCAAGTTTTGGAAACTTCTGTTGATTACTTGGCCTGCTTGCGGACTAACGGGCTTCGGCTGGTCTATAACAATTACTTTGAAACCTTTGAGAAGATTATGGACAAATACAAAACTGGAGACCATGACGGAATTAGAATCGTCACATCTATTGATAAGGATAACCTGGAATTGGTTAGGTCGTTTCTGAAAATTGGAGTACAAGTAAGACATGTAAAAAATATGCCTCCTATAGATTTCTCGGTCTCTGATAAAGATATTGTGGCAACAATTCTAAAGTCTGGCTATGGTGAATTGAATCAAAATCTGTTGGTAAGTAATGACACAGCATACCTCAGTTATTTCGTTTCAATATTTGAGGAATTATGGATAGGAGGTATTGATGCAGAAAGCAGAATGGCCGCGATAGAAGAAGGAGTGGATTCAGAAGGAATAGAAATAATTCAAAATCCTACCAAAATATTAACCCTGCGTCGTGATCTGTTGCAGTCAGCCCAAAGGGAGATTTTGATGGTATTTCCAGCTATGGAATATATTTATCCCGTCGCGGAAGAGGCAAAGATACTTGGCTTAACGAAGTTGTTAAAAGAAGCAGCTGAGCGGAGAGTGAAAATCAGAATCGTAACTTCGAAAGAAGGACTAGTTCAAGAAGCTCTTCAAGCTCTTGTTCTAGAGTTACAACAGAAACAAACGGTAAACCTTCTCGAGATGCGGTATATGGAGCCTCATCTGCTAGCCAAAATTTCAGTGGTCGTAGTTGATATGAAATTGTCATTAGCACTTGAATTAAAGGATTACACAAGACATTCTCCAACTATGGGAATAATGGGCTTGGCAACTTATTCTAATAGTAAGGCAACAGTCACTTCTTACGCATCAATGTTTGAAACGCTCTGGAAACAAACCGAGATGTATGAACAATTGAAGATCCACGACCGAATGCAAAAAGAATTTATCAATGTCGCCGCCCATGAACTCAGAAATCCCATACAGCCTCTCGTTCTTAGCTCTGAATCGCTGAAGGGGAGCATGCCAGATGAAGAAAGAGTTTCGATAGTCATAAGGAATGCAAGAAAGCTTCAGATGCTTGCAAACGAGATATTAGATGTTACAAAGATAGAAAGTAAGACATTAAAGTTAAACAAGGAGAATATAGATTTACGTGAAGTAATTTTGTATGGTATAAAAGATTTACAGAATTATCAAACAATAACCGAAGGCAAAGTGAATCTTGTTTACGAACCTAGTAAAGAAGATATATTTGTCGAAGCGGATAGGGACAGGGTGGGTCAGGTTATTGCAAACCTCCTCAATAATGCCATAAAATTTACGGAGGAAGGTATCATTTCCATAATGGCGCAGAAGTCTGCTGACTCACAGGAAGTAGTAGTAAGTGTAAAAGATACTGGCCGCGGCATAGATCAGGAGATTTTACCCAGATTGTTTTCGAAATTTGTAACAAAGTCAGAGACAGGGGGAACAGGGCTTGGACTTTATATTTGCAAGAGTATTATTGAAGCACACGGTGGTAAAATTTGGGCCGAGAACAACAAATCTGAAAAGGGTGCCACATTTAGCTTCTGTTTGCCTTGCGCCATACCACTACCTTCTACGGCATACCCGGCCACATTACCTCCTAAGGCTAGTCTGTAGCTGATCGCGGATTTCGTAACATTCGGCTTAGTACCTCATCCCAATAAAAATCACCCAAAACGAAAATAAATGGAATCAAAAGTTACCATGGTGTCAGAATTGACACTGAGATCAAAAAGAACAAAAAGTCATATCTTAGAAAGTTTTTCCTCTTTGAGCATTTCTCAAAATATCTAATATCTTCGTTATTTGTTCATGACGTAAATTGGCAGCTTTGATATCACTTATATCTACATTTAATTTCTGCAACTCCGAATAGATTCCTCTGTCTTCTATCGTATCTATCAATGCGTTTTCTCCGAACGGTTTTTGCATTAGCTCAACAACTTGATTCAATTGCTTGATAGAGTCAATCAAGGTTTCCTTCACATATGCAGACGCAAATATAATTCTCTGATGAGGATTAACAGCGAGGATTTCTTTTGCCACTTCCATTCCATTGATCCTTGGCATTTTATAATCAAGTATTACAGCATCAAAAGGTTGTAATCGTTCGCTCAGATTAGTTTTATGTCGTATAACCTGTGATTCCTCGTGATAGACCTTCAAACATTCTTCCCCGTTTTGAGTTGTGATCACTTGATGGCCTCGTTTTTCTAATGCCATCTTGAATAATAGGGCGGTATCCCTTTCGTCTTCGGCTATGAGGACCTTCATACCAAAAGTTTAGCAACATCCCTATATGAAAGGTTTATCGGATGATTATCTTATCTTGTTCATCAATTTATAGCCGTCTGCTTAAGAGGTACCAACACCCGGTAAGATAAGAATTGACTGGTGGTATCTACCAGAGATGAATTAACTGCAGGATAACAAGAAGCCCAATTACTTGAGCGAACAGTGGCAAAAAGAAATAGATTTTAATTTCGTTTTCTACTAAGACACCAATCCTATGCGAAAATCGAACCAAAGCATTTCTGATTCGTCCATGAAAGTGCCCGATTGTATTTCCCGCCTGCAATATTGGACCTTCACTGATGTCCGATACATACTATTTGCTAAAAGATGATAAATTCCAAATATAATCTTGTGAAATTTTATGGCTTGGTACTAACACTTATAATTATTACACATCTTTGTCCTAAGCATGATAATATTATAATACGAGTGGCGTTCTATTATAATACACATAATGACGAGGAACCTTTCATACAGAAAGAGCCTAGGACCGCAAGTCACCACCGAATCACAGCTTACTAAACTGGTTAAACGATTCGACAAACAACCACCTCAGAAGAAAGTAACAGGGTTCAATGAACAAGTCGAACTGGAAGCATGCCCGTTAGAGCTAAAGCACATTTCCCCATTATGGGATTCCAGGATCAGCCAAAAATGGCCAAGGCTATTCTCAAAAATGTGGTTTAGATGGTACTTTGAGCTAAAACGCACTTCCAAATGCGTGGTTGGAGAGGCGTACGGTTATTCTTCTTCCTACATACACGGATGCAAGGAATGTGACGACATTGGTTGGAAATTCATGATTTACTTTACGATTAGCTCTAAAAAGAAGTTAGATCTTAATAAGGGAAGATTCGTTAAACATTGGTACGAAACCCACCTCCCGACTCTTCATAAAGAGAATATGTGACGAAAGAAAAGCAAGGCTGCATTTAGAATCTATCGAGACCAAACACAACGTCCAAAGGTACGTGACAAAATAAGCGCCCGAGACCAGGACTGGCAGATAAAAATCTGATTTTGAATTTGTTTGTACCAAGTTAATGGCTTTTAGATTCTCTATTTGGAGACGTCAGGCTGTCTATAGCACTCCGTTAACGTTGGTAAGATTTGGTTTTGGCTATGAGCTTTTTTAGATAGTTCCCTGTTTAGGTTATTAGTGCATCAGTATGCCTGAGTAATTATATCTTTGACCATGCGGATCTATGTCGTGGGCAATAGAGGAAGGTATGCGATAAGTCTACCTCGAGCCAATCCCAAAGTAGGACGACAAAAACATACTAGGATATAAATGATTGTCCCACTGTATGTCATAGACCCCTCTATTGCCTTTTTAAAAAAACCTCTGGGACATTAGAAATTCTGGCTATTTTATTTCAGAAATATGTACTTCAGAAATGATGGCAGCGAACTTTAAGAAAAGGCTCTTCCAAGATTATTAGGTAATCCAAGTATTCCATCTGAAGACAAACTAAAGATTGAACTTACTTAAAAACTAGTTAAATCCATATATCATTAGGGTATCAGTCAATCTACTATTGGTCCTATACAAATACAAAACACAACTTTAGGTCAGAAATAACGGATAGAAATTTACCATAGAAAGGATCAAGAGTGACTTTAGGTAGAAAATGAAGAGTTCTATATATAATAAGTCTGAAAGAAATCGTCGATCAAGAAGGTCGTGACAACTAAAAAACCTCCCTTACCTCTCAACGTATTAAAGCAGCAATTTGTGCTAAAGGCAAGCACTTATAGAACAGCACTCTCGTTTTTCGGAATGAGTATTCTCTTATTCTCACTCATGGCTACAAGTGCAACCTTCAATAACATGCTTCAACCTGCAGTGGCCCAGACTATGGACTGCGCAGAAATTCCATTGACTAGCAGCAGTGTTACTGCTAGTGGAAATGATGGCAATCTACCGTCTAACGTAGTAGATAACAGTCTTAGTACAAGGTGGTCAAACCAAGGTATTGGTTCATGGATTAGAGTTGACCTAGGCTCCACTAAAACAATTTGTAGCGTTGATATTGCTTGGTACAGAGGCAATGTTCGTCAGAGTGATTTCGTGATAGCTGTATCTACAGATGGAAGTTCTTTTACAAATGTATTTTCAGGTAGAAGTAGTGGAACTACGCTTAATCCTGAAAATTATAACTTTGCAGACATAGATGCTCGTTATGTAAGGATAACAGTAAATGGAAATACCGAGAACAACTGGGCTAGTATAACTGATATTAACGTCATAGGTTTTGGAGGAAGTGGTGGAGGTGGAACCGCAGAAATTTGTAACAATCTTATAGATGATGATCTCGACGGTTTAATAGATACAGCAGACCCAGACTGTCAGACAGGAGGAGGAAACGGTGTGGACCCATTTGGCATAAATAAAATCTATCCAACAAAAACTGGTGGAGAAGAATGGTATATGGATATGGCAGATGGGCAGGATCCAAGATCAAGACCTCCTTCAATGACTAAGAATAGTGATGGTAGCTGGAGGGTAACGAGTACTCAAGTAAGATATAACGTGTTCCCTTCATCAGGATATAATCCAAATGAGATTGAAATAGACCAAGGTGTTCTAGAACAAAGAGGATATATGCAATCTCCAAATGATTGGAAAAATGTAGAAATGACTGGTTATGTGAAAATGAACTCAGGAGCAAGTGACAATTTTGCTTGGTACAATAGAGGTGGAAGGCATACAGGTAGCGGTTATCCTGATGGCTGCGAAGGAACAGGATATAAAGGTGATCTGTTTTACAATGGAAGAACAAGAATTGCCAAAGAACAGTGGCATGTAAGCTATGTATTTTCTCCCACAACTTCTGCAGTCAATTCAATAGAAGACAGATGGGTAGGATTCAAGTATGTGGTGTATAATTTCCAAGAGAATGGAAGAACGGTTGTAAAAATGGAGAATTGGATTGACAATAACAATAATGGAAATTGGGTCAAGATATACGACTATGTAGACCGCGGCGGATGGGGAGATGAAGCAGGTGAGTGCGGAGGAGCCCCTGACCAAATAATAACATGGGGTGGTCCTATCGCTACATTTAGGTGGGACTCAGCAACTAGCGTTGACGTTAAAAACTTGAGCGTAAGGGAAATTAGGCCTCCTCAGTAATAGGAATCAGAATTCTCCTACCTCTTTTGTTTGCACTTAATTTTATTGTTTCTAGTACAGCGATTGCTCTATTCCAATATTAATTCGAGCGCTGCTAAACCGCTACACAGACTCCCTGCCTACCCTATCGCGCTATAGCTATAGTCTATTTTAGTGATTATAAGCCAACATCTTCGGGATTTCTCCAAAAAAAATTGATTTTATATGTTACTTATTCGCCATATAGATTTATTCACTACGATATGATAGTCTAGGATTTTAGAAACTTCGACTGTCGAAGCATTTAGAGCAAAATTGAAGTGGTGTTTTAGCGAGCAGTGTGTTATAATCTCCAAGACAAGCCAAATCAGATTTTTTATGCAAAGAGAGGAGAAATGTTTGTCAAGCTACCCGTAATATATAATAGATGTACGATTAGTGATATTAGTTGGTATAAATTGAATTGATATCAATTTCGCTGACTCAATCTCCAGACATGGTAATGCAAATCCCAGCTGGTTTTGAATGGTTGATATTAGTGGTGCTAATTGTTGTAATTTTCTTTGGGGTTAAGAAAATTCCTCAACTTGCAAGGTCATTTGGTAAGGCATCCTCAGAATATGAGAAAGCTAAAATTGAAGCCAAAAGAGAACTGCAACAAATCAAGGATCAGGAACCTTCCAAGATGGATAGAGAAAAGCTTGAAACAATAGCAGAGACACTAGGGATAGACTATGCTAACAAAAATAGTGATGACCTTAGAACTGCAATAGAATCTGAGATTGCAAAAGGAAAAAAATCTGAAGTGTGAGAAGGAACAATAGCCTTTTGCCAGTCTTCGTGGCTGGAAGGCCAAGGATATTATTCTAGATAGATGATTAAAGCCGAGCTCAGAAGACAAGAGAACCTCTGCCTTTGGAAATCAGTGGGATTAATGGTTATTGATTTAAGTGATACACCGGAGGACCCTTATAGAGAAGAGCTCAAGCTCATAGAAAAGAGGGTACCGAGTTTATGAAATCACTATTTTTGTTTTGTTCAGAGTCTGATACAAAACGATTCCTTCGAGTGGAAACAAACCAAGATAATCATGTATTATTCTATTTTTGTAAAAGCTAGATTTATAACGATGATATGGTTAACTAATTAGTTCTTTTTTATGCCTATTTTTTACATCTTGGCTGCCCCGATGATTTGTCTAGATTTAGATGAAGAATAGTTGCTATCTTCATTTTAAAAGAATCTTCTTTGTGTTTAATTTTCGAAATATTGAATGTTAATATTGGTTAGCAAGCAGTAAATAGTAACACGAGGGTTTTACCTGTAGATTCAGGAAGATATGACTTATGGGAACCTCTCATCACTTTTATTGTCATAAAGCAAATGATCTTCCGGTTACGTCTTTCTACGAAGTGATGAGTTCAACCCTTCAAACAATATGGAGGGCATGTTGAAAATAATCGGAATTGGATTATGGTTATTCGCCACGATTTGCCTATATTTGTTGACATACGGTATATTTTCGAATATACATGCTCAAGAAGACAAAAGAGTTA
>Ga0081455_10007724_pt1 | contig 11282 bp, 9 predicted proteins | sample TabmetS3T2R1_FD_70207 | JGI IMG/M metagenome (GOLD analysis project Ga0081455, IMG submission 70207) | Tabebuia heterophylla rhizosphere microbial communities from the University of Puerto Rico - S3T2R1 | ecosystem: Host-associated > Plants > Roots > Rhizosphere ...
CCGACCTCGGTGGAGCCGGTGAAGCCGACGAAGCGCACGGCGGGATGCTCGCACAGCACCTTGCCGATCGCCGACGAATTGCCGGTGAGGATGTTGAACACGCCCTTGGGCACGCCGGCTTTTTCGGCGAGCGCGACCAGCGCCAGCGCGGTGAGCGGCGTTTCATTGGCAGGCTTGAGCACCACGGTGCAGCCGGCGGCCAGCGCAGGCGAGACCTTTCGGGTGATCATCGAGCAGGGGAAATTCCACGGCGTGATCGCGCCGCAGACGCCGATCGGCTGCTTGATTGCGAGCAGCCGCGCATCTACCCGCTGCGTCGGAATGGTCTCGCCATAGACGCGGCGCGCCTCCTCGGCAAAGAACTCGACATAGGCGCCGCCGATATCGACCTCGCCGAGCGCTTCCGCCAGCGGCTTGCCCTGCTCGGAGGTCAGGATCAGCGCGAGGTCCTCGCGGTTGGCGGCGATCAGTTCGAACCATTTGCGCAAGATGTTGGAACGCTGTTTTGCGGTGAGTTTTGCCCAGGCAGGGAAGGCGCGCTCGGCGGCTTCGACCGCCTGCGTCGTTTCCGCCGTGCTCATCACCGGCACCTTGGCGAGCTCAACGCCGTTGACGGGATTGGTGACCGGGCGCGACGGCGTGCCGATCCAGGCGCCGTCGATATAGCAGCGGTCTTTGAGCAGCGAAGAATCCTTCAACCGGTCGCGCAGCGAGGGGGCGGAGGTCTGGGCGCGGGCGGCAGCAGTCGGGGTCATGGGCTTCCTCCTCGGATTTCTTGGAATTGATCCGAATATAGGCCCAAAGCCGCGACAATGCATCGGGCCGCCAATGGCGACCCATCAATGCATTTTTGAATTTCATGGCTGTCGTTCCGGGATGGTGCGTAAGCACCAGACCTCAGATGCGCAATTGCGCATCGGGGAACCTCGAGATTCCGGGTTCTCGCTTCGCGAGCCCCGGAATGACAACTTACGCCGCGCCGCTCATGTAGGTTTCGCGGCGGCCGATCATGCGCTCGGCGGCGGCCTTGGCGTCGGCGCGCGTCGAGGTTGCGCAGGTGCGGTATTCGAGATCAGGGAGCGAGGCGGGATTGCGGCGGCCGAACCAGGAGCGCGAGCCTACCTGCAGCATGGCAAGCGCCTGGGCGACATTCTCTACCGCTTCAAAGGAATGCAGCGCGCCTGAGCCGGCGACGCGGACTTCATAGAGACCCGGCGTGATCGGGGCTTCGATATTCTCGCCGCGGCCGGGCCGCGGATACCGCTTCCATTCGCTCCACTTGGAGATCATTGCCTAACCCCTGTAACCAAAAAATTCTTGCAATTGTGCAATTGATAGAGCCGGGACAACCGGCCCCGCGACTACGCGTCTACTATTTGTGCTGAAATCTGAATATCTTAACGCAACCAACGCCGCCGCATCAGCACGAACCTAACGATACCGCCTCAAGTAAGGCGGGTCACCGATCTTGCCACTCGTCCACCGCTGATTGCGGCGGAGTGTTGCAGATTGGCCGCGCTGCCCTGGTCGGCTGGCCGCGCGCCTTCCCACTCAATCACGAAATCGCGACCTTGCAGGCGTGCCGATGACAGCGCTTGCCGGACGCACGGACCCGGGGGAGGATCGCCGCTCTTCAAAATAACAATCCTGAGGAGGCGACCCCCATGCAGACCAAGTCTGAGATCGACCAGCTGTTGCGCCAGAAATGCGACGCCAAGGAAATTCCCGGCGTCGTCGCGATGGCGGCGAACGGAAGCGAGACCATCTACCAGGGCGCGTTCGGCAAGCGCGACCTTGGCAAGGACGACGCCATGACTGCCGACAGCGTGTTCTGGATTGCGTCCATGACCAAGGCCATCACGACGGCCGCCGGCATGCAGCTGGTCGAGCAGGGCAAGCTCTCTCTCGATGAGCCGATCGGAAAAGTGCTGCCGGATCTCGCCTCGCCCCAGGTGCTGGAGGGCTTCGACGCCAGCGGCAATCCGAAACTCCGTCCGGCCAAGGGCGCGATCACGCTGCGCCAGCTGATGACGCATACCGCGGGCTTCGTCTACGAATTGTGGAACGGCGACAAGGCGGCCTATCTGGAGAAAACCGGCACTCCCGGAATCACCACCTGCCAGAACGCCGCGCTGAAAACGCCGCTCGCGCACGATCCCGGCACGCGCTGGGATTACGGCACCAATATCGATTTCGTCGGTAAGGCGGTGGAGGCCGCCAGCGGCCAGCGGCTCGATGCCTATCTGCGCGACAATCTTCTTGGCCCTCTGGGCATGAACGACACCGCTTTCAAGATCAGCGATTCCATGCGCAAGCGGCTGGTCGGCATGCATGCGCGCGCGCCGGAAGGGCTGGGGCCGATCCCATTCGAGCTGGAGCAGAATCCGGAATTTCACATGGGCGGCGGCGGGCTCTATGGCACGGCGGCCGACTACATCAAGTTCACCCAGATGATCCTCAACAAGGGCAAGGGTAACGGCAACCAGGTGCTGAAGCCCGAGACCGTGGGCCTCATGGGCCAGAACAGCATTGGCGCGATCGAGGTCGGCAAGCTGACGACCGCGGCGCCGATCTACACCAACGACGTCGATCTCTATCCCGGCATGGTGAAGAAGTGGGGCCTGAGCTTCCTGATCAACACCGCCAAGACGCCGGAAGGCCGCAGCCCGAACAGTCTCGCCTGGGCGGGACTGGCCAACACCTATTTCTGGATCGATCCGGCGCGCAATGTGGCCGGCGTGATCCTGATGCAGCTGTTGCCGTTCGCGGACAAGATCTGCCTGGAAGCCTTCGCCGGATTCGAGCGCGGCATCTATGCCGGGCTCGGCGCCGGCAGCGGACAGAAGGCGGCGTGAGGGCGTTTCCCCTCTCCCCGCCCTTCGCGGGGAGAGGGTCAGGGTGAGGGGTGGCACGGCATCGGAAGTGCGATGAGCACTTGCGCTCGTGGAGGCTCCCCCTCACCCGGATCGCATCTAGCGATGCGATCCGACCTCTCCCCGCAGGCGGGGAGAGGTGAGAAGCGTTACACCGGCAGCCCGTGCTGCTGCGCGAGTTCCTTCAGCGACACCAGCGGCCGCGCGCCGATGTGCTGGATCACTTCGGCAGCCGCGAGCGCGCCGAAGCGGCCGGCGTTGTGATGACCGGCGTTGCGGACCAGACCGAACAGGAAACCTGCGGCGAAGAGATCGCCGGCGCCTGTGGTGTCGACCAGTTCCTTGATCGGGAACGCCGGCACGGCGACGACGCTGTCCTTTGAAACGACGACGCAGCCCTTCTCGCTGCGGGTGACGACGGCAAGCTTCGTATCCGCGCGCAACTGCTTTAGCGCGGTGTCAAAGTCGGCGGTCTGGTACAGCGAGTGCAGCTCCGACTCGTTGGCGAAGATCAGATCGACCGTGCCCTTGCGCATCAGCTCGAGAAATTCATCGCGATAGCGATCGACGCAGAAGGAATCCGACAGCGTCAGCGCGACCTGGCGGCCCGCGCCATGCGCAATCGTCGCAGCCTTCACAAAGGCTTCTTTCGCGCTCTTGGGGTCCCAGAGATAGCCCTCGAGATAGACGATGCGGGAGGCTTCGATCTGCGAAGGCTCGATGTCGGCGGGGGTGAGATCCTGCGCGGCGCCGAGATAGGTGTTCATGGTGCGCTCGCCGTCCGGCGTCACCAGGATGTAGGAGCAGCCGGTGGCGGGGCCGTCGGCAGCGGGCCTGGTCTCATAGGCGACGCCGGCGGCGCGGATGTCGTGGGTATAGAGCTTGCCGATCTGGTCATCCCTGACCTTGCCGACATAGGCGGCGCGTGCGCCGAGATTGGCGACGCCGACAATTGTGTTGGCGGCCGACCCCCCCGACATTTCCGTGGCCGGGCCCATGTCGCGATAGATCGAGGCCGCCCGCGCCTCGTCGATCAGCGCCATGCCGCCCTTGGTCATGCCGTGGGCGGCCAGAAACTTCTCGTCCGTGCGCACCAGCACGTCGAAGATCGCATTGCCGATCCCGAGCACGTCGTATTTTGCGTCCGCCATTAACCCTGTCCTGCTTTCAAAATCGCGGCTCGCGGTTATCACGTTCGCCCGCGTGGCAGCAAGAGAAGCAATTGATATACAGGGCCGATGATCCGCCCCTTCCTCACGGTGTCCTCCGGCACGCTGGCCTCGCGCCTGCTCGGTTTTATCAGGGATTCCATGGTCGCCGCGACGCTCGGCGCCGGTCCCGTGGCGGACGCCTTTCTGGTGGCGTTTCAGCTCGTCAACGTGGTGCGGCGGCTGCTCACCGAGGGCGCACTGAACGCGGCGCTGGTGCCGGCCTGGCTCAAGCTGCGCGATGCGGAAGGCGCGGCTGCGGCAGCAGCCTTTGCCGGAAAGCTGTTGGGCACGGTGAGTGCTGTGCTGGTCGCGGCAACCGCGCTGATTGCACTTGCCATGCCGCTGGTGATCGCGGCGCTGGCGCCGGGATTTGCCGGGAGCGAGGCGCTGGCGATGGCGGTGGTCGATGCGCGGCTGATGCTGCCTTATCTTGCTTTCGCCGGGCCGGTAACCGTGCTGATGGCCGTGATGAACGCGCAAGGCCGCTTTGCGCTGCCCGCCTTCTCGCCGCTGCTGTTCAACATCGCGCTGATCGCTGTCATGGCCGTGCTGCTGTTCTGGCGCCAGGATGCGGCACGCGCGGCGCTGATCCTCGCCGGTGTGGTCGGCATTGCCGGACTGCTGCAACTGTCGATCCTGATCCTGCGCCGCGGCGAGAAGGTCGCGGCGCCCTTGCGCATTTCGTTCGACAAGGAGATGCGCGGCTTCCTTGCGCGGGCCATTCCCGGCATGATCGCAAGCAGCGGGCCGCAGCTCCTGATGATCGCAGCGGCGGTCATTGCGTCGAGTTCGCCATCGGCGGTGTCGTGGCTCTATTTCGCCAACCGCCTGATCGAGCTGCCGCTTGGTCTGGTCGGCGTCGCCATGGGCACGGTGCTGGTCGGCGAATTGTCGCGCGCGGTGCAGAGCGGCGATACGGCGGCGGTATCGCATGCGGAATCGCGCGCGCTGGAGCTCGCCGCAGGCCTTGCGCTGCCGGCGACGCTGGGGCTGATCGTGCTTGCAGAGCCGATCGTGCGGCTGTTGTTCGAGCATGGCGCGTTCACATCAGGCGACACGGCCGCTACCGCCCGCGCGCTGGTATGGCTGGCGCTGGGTCTGCCTGCGCAGGTGCTGTTCAAGGCGCTCGCGCCGGCCTTCTTCGCGCGCGAGAACACCGCGACGCCGCTCGTCTCCGTGCTCAAGGGCATCTTGTTCGCGCTCGCCACCAGCTTCCTGTTCGGCCATTTCTTCGGCGCGGAAGGCATCGCCGCCGGCATTGCCTTGGGCGGCTGGAGCAGCGCGCTGTCGCTGCTCCGCGAGGGCGCCACGCGGTTCGGCTTTGCGATCGATGCACCTGCGCGCCGGCGGCTGCCGCGCATCGTGGCGGCAGCGCTGGTGATGGCAGCGGCGATCTGGTGGATGCAGCGATTTCTCCCCTCAGCCGGGCTCGCGCAGGCCGTCGCGCTTGGCGCGCTGATTGCGGGCGGCATCGCGATTTACGGCCTTACCTTGCGGCTTTTCGGCGTCACCGGCTGGCGCGAAGCGGTTAACGGGCTCAAAGCCGCCCCACGTGACTTGCGCGGCTAAAATCCCCGTGGCAAACGACGCCCCTGATACAGACGGGAACTAAAGTCATGGCGTTCGTGGAACGGGTTTTTTCAGGCGTGCAGCCGACGGGCAATCTGCATCTCGGCAATTATCTTGGCGCAATCGTCAACTTCGTGAAGCTGCAGGACACACACAACTGCATCTATTGCGTCGTCGACATGCATGCGATCACGATGGGCATCGACGTCTGGGGCGGACCGGCGGAGCTCGCGCGCAACACCCGCGAGGTCACCGCGGCGTTCATCGCGGCCGGCATCGATCCGAAGAAGCACATCGTGTTCAACCAGAGCCAGGTCGCCGGCCATGCCGAGCTTGCCTGGGTGTTCAATTGCGTCGCACGCATGGGCTGGCTGAACCGCATGACGCAGTTCAAGGAGAAGGCCGGCAAGGACCGCGAGAACGCCTCCATCGGGCTGTTCGACTATCCCGTGCTGATGGCGGCCGACATTCTCTTGTACCGCGCCACCCATGTGCCTGTCGGCGACGACCAGAAGCAGCATCTCGAGCTGTCGCGCGACATCGCGCAAAAGTTCAACAATGACTTTGGCGACTCGATCCGCGGCCATGGCATCAATGACGGGCTGTTTTTCCCGCAGCCGGAGCCGCTGATCACGGGACCGGCGACGCGGGTGATGTCCTTGCGCGACGGCACCAAGAAAATGTCGAAGTCGGACGCGTCGGACAATTCGCGCATCAACCTGACCGACGATGCCGATACCATTGCGCAAAAAATCCGCAAGGCGAAGACCGATCCGGAGCCGTTGCCGACCGAGGAAAAAGGTCTCGAGCCGCGCCCGGAGGCCGACAATCTCGTCGGCATCTATGCGGCGCTCGCCGGCGTCTCCAAGCAGGCGGTGCTGAAGGATTTTGGCGGCGGGCAGTTCTCCAGCTTCAAGAACGCGCTGGTCGAACTGTGCGTCGCAAAACTGGCGCCAATCGCCGCCGAGATGAAGAAGCTGGTCGCCGATCCCGGCCATGTCGATGCGATCCTCGTCGACGGCGCCAATCGTGCGCGCGTGATCGCCGACGAGACCATGCGCAAGACCAAGGACATCGTCGGCTTCATCCACCCGCGCTGACTCAAACGCTTATCCGCGGAAGCTGCTCGGGCCACTAACCTCGCCTTACCGCCCTGGTTTCCTGTCGCGCGGCAGAGCGCCAACAAATCGCCTGATTGCCTCGAGGACCGGTTTCTGATCCCCGGCAAAGAACCAATGATCATTGCCGTCGAGCTCCACGAATTGCGCACCGGTAATTCGGCTGGCGAGATCGCGCCCTGCCTCAATACGCGCAGCCCGGTCGTTCCGGCGGTGCAGGACCAGAGTGGGAACGGAGACAAGCGGCAAGAGGTGTCTCACGTCGGTGTCGCGAAACGCCTGGAGCACGGCCCAGATGCCGCCGGGACTGGAGGCCGCCCGCAGCAGCCCGGCCCACCAGGCCCTCGCTTGCGGATCATGCGAAAGGCTGGGCGCGAAGGTCTCGATCCCGGCGGGGCCACCCCATTCGGCGACGAGCTGCTGGCGCCAGGCGTCATACTGGCTTGCCTTCAACGCGTGCGGATAGTCCTCGGCCCAGCAGCCTTTGGCCAATGCGCCGAACAGGATGAGGCCAGCCACGAGGCGGGATTGATCGACCGCGAATTTGATGCACGCAGGCCCGCATTCCGATGCCCCGAACAGGACGACGCGACGTGAGCCGGCTGCCCGCAACACGGTGTCGATATCCTCGGCTGTCGCTTCGACACTCGGCGTCGATCCGACCCGGTCCGATAGCCCGATACCGCGACGGTCGAACATGATGACCCGCCCAACCGGCATCAACAAAGTCAGAAACGCCCGGCACGTGGGCTGCTCCCAAACGCGCTCCACGTGCGACACGAAGCCCGGCATGATCAGGATATCAAGCTCGCCGCTTCCATATGCCTGATACGCCAGATGTGCGCCGGCGCCCTTCACGTAGAGTGTCGTCGGTGCGGCATCGACCGACGGCGCCGAGGCAGGCGTCATCAGCGCTTCGGTCGCAGCTTCAGGCGCAACCCCAAGCTCGTCACGCAGCCGCTGTGTCAGTGCCGCGTGATGCCGTTCTGCTGAGGTTCGATCGCCGGCCAGCAGGAGGCTGCGGATCAGATGCCGACAATACACCTCGCTCAGCGGATCGAGTTCGACCAGCCGTCCTGCGTGAGCAGCCGCGGCAAAATGTTCGCCGGCGGCATTCTTGTCCTGCACGAGGCGCTCCAGCCCATGCATGAGCCGGCCCCTGAGCGCCTCGCGGCGAAAGAACGCCCAATCTTCGAATTCGGGACAATCACCCAGCGAAAAGCCTGCGAGGAAGTCGCCGCGATACCCCAGGCAAGCCTCCTCGAAAGCGCCTCGGTCGCAGGCGCCCTCGAACAGGTGCGAGTCGACCTTCAGCTCGACCGCCGCAGACCACCGCACGCTGGCGCGGTCGGTCTCGAACACCTGTTGGCCGAGCGCAAGCTCGATGCGATGAAGCATGCGCCGCAATCGCGTAAGCGCAGTCTCACGGGGGCTGTCGGGCCACAGCAGCGTGGCCATGACATCCCGTGCAACGGCGCCCTGGGTCTCCGCCAGATAGACCAATAGCGCAAGCCCCTTGCGGAGATTCAGCTTGATCGGGCCGTTGTCGCCGCGGATCTCGGGGTAGCCGAACGTCTGAAGTAACAACTTCGTCATGAAGTCACGTCTGCTGCCCTATCGGCGCTCCGGGGGACGCATGGGGGACGGTCCATTGATAGCAGTCAGGCCCGAACCAACCCGCTCGCAATCGAACAGCTCTTGCAATCGATAGCGCGGCTGCGGGCACAATGGGAAAACATTCATGTTCGCTCGTCTCCTGATCCTGTTCTACGCCATCGTGAGCTATGCCGTCTTCTTTGTTTCAACTCTTTATGCGATCGGCTTCGTCGGCAATTTTCGCGTGCCCAAGTCGATCGACACCGGCTCCCCGGTGAGTCCGGGCGAGGCCATCGGCATCGACTTGCTGCTGCTCGGCATATTTGCAATCCAGCACAGCATTATGGCGCGCCCGGCCTTCAAAAGATGGTGGGCCACAATCTTTCCCGCGGCCTGCCAGCGCAGCACCTACGTGCTGCTCTCCAGCCTGATCCTGCTGTTGCTATTCTGGCAATGGCGGCCGATCCCGATACCCGTCTGGAAGGTCGACGGCATCGTGGCGTGGTTGCTGATCGGCGTCTTTTGGCTGGGCTGGGCGATCACGTTTGCCTCGAGCTACATGATCAATCATTTTGAACTGTTCGGCCTGCGCCAGGCGTTCTTTGCACTGCGCGGGGCGGAGGTGCCCGGCCAATCCTTCAAGACGCCGCTGCTCTATAAGGTCGTGCGGCATCCAATCATGCTGGGCTTCTTGCTCGCATTCTGGGCCACGCCCGAGATGACCGTTGGCCATTTGTTGTTCGCCATCGCGAACACGGCCTACATCCTGGCCGGGGTGCATTTCGAGGAACGGGATTTGATCGCCGAGTTCGGTGCGGCCTATCAGCAGTATCGCGCGCGCGTTCCCATGCTGTTGCCGCGCATCTTCGGTCGCCGCCATCAGGAAGATCGCCAGCCGCCCCGTTTTGTGGGAACGCAGCGATGAGAGCGGTGATATGCAGCGCGCTCACTGGTCCGGACGACCTGCGCATCGGCGAGATCGAAGAGCCGAAGCCGGCCAGCGACGAGATCCTGATCGACGTCCACGCGGCCTCCGTGAGTTTCATGGACCATCTGATGGTCTCGGGCCGTTACCAGATGCGACCATCGATGCCATTCGTGCCCGGCACGGAAGCGGCCGGCGTCGTCATCGCGGTTGGCGAAAGCATCACGAGATTCCAGCCAGGCGATCGCGTGGCGTGCGGCAGCTGGACCGGCGGCTATGCCGAGCGGATGACCGCCAAGGAATGGAAAAGCGTGCGGTTGCCGGCCGGCGTCGCCTTCGAAACCGCGGCCACGGTCTGGCACAATTACGGCACGGCGTATTACGCCCTGGTCGAGGGAGCACGGGCGCAACGCGGTGAAATCGTGTTTGTCAGCGGGGCCGCAGGCGGGGTTGGCCTCGCCGCCATCGATCTGGCCCGCCATTTGGGCCTGCGCGCCATCGCCGGCGTCGGCTCCGACGACAAGGCAGGTTTGGTGCGCGGTTACGGCGTCTGCGATGTCATCAACTATCGGAGCGAAGACCTGCGCGAGCGGATCAAGTCGATAACCGCTGGAGAGGGCGTCGACGTTTGCTTCGACAACGTCGGCGGAACGATTTTCGAGCAAATGGCGCGGCTGATGAAGTGGGGTGGACGGTTGATGCCGATCGGCTTCACCAGCGGCCAGATTCCTTCGGTGCCGATGAACCTCCCGCTGTTGAAGAACTATTCCATTGTCGGCGTCTTTACCGGCGCCTGGGCAGAGAAATTCCCTGAGCAGGCCGCGCGCATGAACGACACGCTGGCACAACTGCTGGCCGAGGGAAGGATTCGCCCGCACATCGATCGCGTCCTTCCCCTGGAGCAGGTCAAGGAAGCGATGAGCGCCGTCGCCAATCGGACGGTTCAGGGGAGAATCGTCCTGAGCATGAGGTAGAGCGCGCTGGCGGCGGCAAGAGAGGCAGGAGAGGGAATGGATCGATGACATCGGTTACAATCGACAAGCGCTACTGTGGTCCTCCGAACTCCGCCAACGGCGGATATGTCTGCGGCCGGCTGGCCCGGCACATTCCCGGCGGCGCGGAAATAACGCTGCGCGCACCGCCTCCCCTGGACAGGCATCTCGATGTCGTCGCGACGAACGACGGGTTGTGGGAGCTTCGCGACAGCGCCACAGTCGTCGCCACCGGACGAGCGGCACGGGTTGAACTTGCGCGCCTGGAGAAGGCAAGCTTCGACGAGGCATGCGCAGCCGAGCTACTGACGCCGATCAAGCCGCATGAGCATCCGCTGCCGACCTGTTTCGTATGCGGTCCTGCAAGGGCGGAGGGAGATGGCCTGCGCATTTTTGCCGGACCACTTGCGCGCCAATCCAGCAATGCTTCGGCCGTGCTCGCGGCGACCTGGACGCCGGATCCGAGCCTGACGGCGGAGGACGGTCTCGTCGCGACCGAATTTCTCTGGTCGGCGCTCGACTGCCCCACGGGCTATGCTTCCTCTCACGACCGGCAGAGCAGCCGCTTCGACCGAACGCCGATCCTGTTGGGTCGGATGTCGGCACGGATAGAGACACGGCCGCGCCCGGGAGAGCGCTGCGTCATCACTGCCTGGGAGGCCGGCCGCGACGGCCGCAAACGCATCGCCGAGGCGGCAGCCTTTGGCGAAGCTGGAACGTTGCTCGCCGTGGCTCGAGCGACGTGGATTGCGGTCGACCGGCGGGTGCAGCTCGGCCGCGCCTGAAGCCTGTCCGGTTGGCGGCGCGCGTCCATATCCGCAGCACTCCTGCTCAAAAACGCTATCGTAAAAGCGGAACCCACGCAGGCTCCCTCTACCCAAAGGCGGAGGGAGTATGGCAGCATGCGCCGGTTTGGCAGCACCGGGACATGCATGACCAGTCAGCGACACGCTTACGAATCGGGTCACAAGCCAAAATGCCTTGTCATCGTTGACGAC
>Ga0081455_10007726_pt1 | contig 11281 bp, 10 predicted proteins | sample TabmetS3T2R1_FD_70207 | JGI IMG/M metagenome (GOLD analysis project Ga0081455, IMG submission 70207) | Tabebuia heterophylla rhizosphere microbial communities from the University of Puerto Rico - S3T2R1 | ecosystem: Host-associated > Plants > Roots > Rhizosphere ...
GGGAGAGGTGAAAACTCTTCGCTGGGCGACCGAGCAAAGCCTCACCTGATGCTCGTCGGCTCCGGCAGTGTGAGAAGCTATTCTTGGTTGTCATTCCGGGGCGCGAGCGTTAGCTCGCGAACCCGGAATCTCGAAATTGTCGCACAGCGCTCACAACTCCGGATTCCGGATCGGACCGTGCCGGTCCGTCCGGAATGACGTTATTTTTCGAAGTCAAAGATCTAGCAAAGCCCTCACCTGATGCTCGCCGGCTCCGGCGCCGGCACCGCGACATCGGCGATCCGCAACTGCACCCGCTCGCTGCCTTGATAGCGGTCGATCGCGAGCGTGCCCGCGACATGAATCGGCTGGCCCCTATTCTCCGCAAGCGCGCGGCCCAGCGCCTGCCCCACCGCGCGGAACGCGATGCCGTTGACGACGGCGCCGTCGCCTGACTTCAGCCGCACGCGCATATGCGCCTGCCCGACCTCATCGGCGAACACCAGTTGATGCGCCGCAAGCGCAATCATCGGCTCCGGATTGCCGCTTCCAAAGGGTCCGGCGCGGTTGAACATCTGAACCAAATCCGGTGTGACCGCGCGCGCAGTGACCGCGGCATCGATCAGCAGGCGATCGGCCTGCCGCGCCTTGGCGACGTCGCTCGCCGCGATCGTTTCCATATAGGCGCGGAATTCGGCGAGACGTTCCTTGCGCAAGGTGACACCCGCGGCCATCGCGTGGCCGCCGCCCTTCAGCAACAGTCCGGCGTGCACGGCCTCGCGCACGGCATGGCCGAGATCGACGCCCGGAATCGAGCGCCCGGAGCCGGTGCCGATGCCGCCAGGCTCCAGCGCGATCACGAAGGCCGGCCGGCCGAATTTTTCGCGCAGACGGCCGGCGACGATGCCGACAATGCCGGGATGCCAGCCTTCCGCCGCCGTGACGATGACCGCGCCCTTGTCCTCGAGGCCGAGCGCCGCCAGCGCCTCGGCTTCGGCCTGCGCCTCGGCGGCCTGCTCGATGGTCCGCCGCTCGGTGTTCAGCCGGTCGAGCTCCATGGCAAGCCGCGCGGCTTCGGACGGGTCGGCCTCGAGCAGCAATTTGACGCCGAGATCGGCGCGGCCGATGCGTCCACCGGCATTGATGCGCGGCCCCAGCAGGAAGCCGAGATGCCAGGCTTCCGGCGGACCGTTCAGCCGCGCCACATCCATCAGCGCGGTGTGGCCGACATGATCGCGCCGCCGCAGCGCGATCAGCCCCTTGGCGACGAAGGCGCGGTTGAGCCCGATCAGCGGCGCGACATCGGCCACCGTGCCGAGCGCAACGTGATGCAACGCCGACAACAGGTCCGGCTCCGGCCGCTCGGGCGTCCAGAAGCCGCGCTGGCGCAGCTCGCGATTGAGCGCGACCAAAGTCATAAAGACGAGGCCGACGGCGGCGAGATGGCCGAGCCCGGAAACATCGTCGGGGCGGTTGGGATTGACCAAAGCGGTGACGTCGGGAAGCTCGTCGCCGCTCTGATGGTGATCGATCACGATCACCTCCATGCCGAGCCGCTTCGCCTCGGCCAAAGGCTCAAGGCTCGTGGTGCCGCAATCGACCGTGATCAGGAGCGTCGCGCCTTTCGCAGCCAGCGCGCGCACCGCTTCGGTGTTCGGCCCGTAGCCCTCGAACAGCCGATCGGGGATGTGGATCAGGGGATCGAGACCGGTGTGGCGCAGATGCCAGGCGAGCAACGCCGCCGAGGTCGCGCCATCGACGTCATAGTCGCCGAAGATCGCGATCCTCTCGCCGCGCGTCACGGCCTCCGCAATCCGCCTGGTCGCGATCTCCATCTGCGTCAGCGTAAACGGATCCGGCATCGCGCGCCGGATCGCGGGATCGAGGAAATCCTCGACCGCGCCGAGTTCGACGCCGCGTCCCGCCAGCACCCGCGCCAGCATTTCCGGTAGATTGTGCCGCTGCATCATCGCGAGCGCCGTGGCGCTGCCGCGCGGACCCAGCCGGTCCTGCCAGATGCGGCCGGTGACGGATTGGGAAACGCCGAGAAAAGGCAGCCGATCATCCGGCGCAAACGGCTCGGCGATGCTCATCATTGGCCCAAACGATCCGCCAGCTCGTTGAAATCGCGCGCAACCAGCGTCCACGCCTGGTCGGCCTCGAAATCCTTGCTTTGATGCGGGCCATATTCGCCCGGTCTGGCTACGAACGCCGTCAGCATGCCCTGCTTGCGGGCGGCCGCGAGATCGTCATTGTGGGCAGCGACCATCATGATCTGACGCGGTTCGAGATCGAGCAGATCGGCCGCGCCCCGATAGACTTCGGCGTCGCGCTTGTAATGGCCGAACAATTCGGCGCTCAGGATCACGTCCCAAGGCAGGCCGGCATGCTTGGCCATGTTGGTCAGCAACGCGACATTGCCGTTCGACAGCGTGCCGATGATGTAGCCTTTGCGCAGCCGCGTCAGGCCGGCGACGGCGTCGGGCCATGGCCTCAGACGATGCCAAGCGGTCGTGATGGTGACGCGATCCTGCTCGCTCAAGCCGACAATGCCGAAGCGCTCGATCAGCCGATCCAGCGATTGACGATGCAGAAGATCGAGCTTGCGGAAACCGCGTTCGGGATGCTTTCGCACCTCATCCATCGAGGGAACATAGGCCCCGCGCCAGGCGTCCACCAGCGCGGTCCAGTCGGCCTTGACGCCGCGCACGCTGGCCCAGGCCGTCAGATCCTCGATCAGGCTGGCCCGCCAATCGACCACGGTGCCGAAAACATCGAACAGCAGCGCCTTGATGCCTTGCACGGGAGCACTATCGGTCATTCGGGCCTCCGTCGCCGGCCTCTCTCCTACAGCACCTTGCGGTACTGGATAAAGCCGGAACAATTGGCGACGTCGTCATAGAGCTTTCGCGCACGCTCATTGCCTTCATGCGTCAGCCAGTACAGCCGCGTCGCGCTGACCCGCCGGGCTTCGCTTTCGACCGCCTCGATCAAGGCCCGGCCAACTCCACCCGCGCGACACTCCGCTGCCACGAACAGATCTTCGAGATAACAATAATAGCTCTGTGACCAGGTGGAGCGGTGGAAGGTGTAATGCGCAAGGCCGAGCAGCGCGCCGTCACGTTCGGCCACCAGCGCGATCATCGGCTCGGCTGGATCGAGCAGCCGCGCCCAGGTCATGTCGGTCACGCTGGTCGGCAGCGTCGTCTGATAGAAAGTGAGATAGCCCTGCCACAGGGGCTCCCACTGCTCCCGATCATGCGCTTCCAGCTGGCGAATGGAGAAGCTCAAACCGACGGACTCCGCTGCGGGCAATCTTGCGGCATGTTAGCACGGAGTCCGCGACGCAAGCACGCGCGGCCGACGCCTCCCGTCGCCACTTTTGCAACGCAATGATGACGAAGCCAGCCAGAGCGGCCGCAATTGCGGCTGTCGCGCCGATCAGTCGAGGTGGAATTTCGCGAGCTGCCGGTGCTCGCCCTTGATCACCCGCACCGTGCCCGTGACCGAGCGCATGACGACCGTTTCGGTTTCGATCACGTCCTTGCGGAACTTGACGCCCTTGAGCAGCGAGCCGTCCGTGACGCCGGTGGCTGCAAACAGGCAGTCGCCCTTCGCCATGTCCTCGATGCCGTAGATCATGTGCGGATCCTTGACGCCCATCTTGGCGGCGCGTTCGCGCTTCTCCTCGCTGTCGAGGATCAGGCGGCACTGCATCTGGCCGCCGATGCAGCGCAACGCCGCAGCCGCCAGCACGCCCTCCGGCGCGCCGCCGGTGCCGATATACATGTCGATCCCGGTGTTTTCCGGATCGGCGGTGTGGATCACGCCGGCAACGTCGCCGTCGGTGATCAGCCGCACCGCGGCGCCAGTCGAGCGCACGCCGTTGATGATGTCGGCGTGACGCGGACGGTCGAGCACCAGCACCGTGATGGCCGACGCATCCACGCCCTTGGCCTTGGCGAGACGCCGCACATTGTCGGCCGGCGACGCGTCGAGCTCGACCACGCCAGCCTTGAAGCCGGGACCGACCGCAATCTTCTGCATATAGACGTCGGGCGCGTTGAGCAGCGTGCCGCCTTCGGCCATCGCCATCGTCGCGATCGCGCCGGGCATGTTCTTGGCGCAGAGCGTGGTGCCTTCCAGAGGATCGACCGCAATGTCGACCATCGGACCGGCATTGATGCCGACCTTCTCGCCGATGAACAGCATCGGCGCCTCGTCGCGCTCGCCCTCGCCGATGACAACGGTGCCCTCGATCGGCAGCTTGTTCAATTCGCGCCGCATCGCGTCGACCGCGGCCTGGTCGGCCGCCTTCTCGTTGCCGTGACCGCGCAGCCTTGCCGCGGAGACTGCCGCACGCTCCGTCACACGCACAATCTCGAGCGTCAGGATGCGCTCGAGCAATTGCTGCGGCGGAACCGTAATCGTCATGGACATCGGCCGAACTCCTTCAAACGTCTCACCGCCTGCCGCGGCAGGCCACTTAGTTCTTTTCGATCCGGATCACCTGCGGCCGCCCGGAGATCACCCGGTCACGCTGCACATCCTGGAGCGCCCGCCTCACCGCGTCCTCGCTGGTTGCGTAGGTGATCAATATCACCGGAACCGGCCTGGTCGTGTGTCCGGGGGTCTGTTTTCCACGCCCGCGCGCGGCCTCGGTGGGGACATCCTCATGGCGTTGCACGATGGATTCAATGGAAATGTCCTGTTCGGCGAGCCGGGTCGAGATCGCCGCCACCGTTCCAGGCAAATCCCGCGCCATCAGGCGGATGTAATAGCCGCCCTCGTGCCGCATCATCGGCGCCTTTTTGATCTTGCCGAGGCTTGACGCGGGACGTCCGAACGGGGCCACCCGCACCCCGCGCGCCACGTCGGCGATATCGGCCACGACCGCCGACGCCGTCGCCGCCCCGCCCGCCCCGGGGCCGACCAAAGTGATCGGCGGAAAGCCCTCGCCGTCGATCGTGACGGCGTTGGTGACGCCCATAACCTGCGCAATTGACGACGATTTCGGCACCATGGTCGGATGCACGCGCTGTTCTATTCCGGTCTTGGTCCGCACCGCGACGCCGAGCAATTTGACGCGATAGCCGAGGTCTTCCGCTGCCCTGAGGTCTTGCGGCGTAATCGAGGAGATGCCTTCGACATAGACCGCCGACTGCGCCACCCGCGTGCCGAACGCCAGGCTGGCCAGGATCGCGAGTTTCTGCGCGGTATCATGACCGTCGATGTCAAACGAGGGATCGGCCTCGGCATAACCGAGTTTTTGCGCATCCAGAAGACAGGCCTCGAATGACAGGCCTTCCGCCTCCATCCGCGTCAGGATGTAGTTGCAGGTGCCGTTGAGAATGCCATAGACGCGGTGAATTTCGGTGCCGGCGAGCCCTTCGCGCAGCGTCTTGATGGCGGGAATGGCCCCGCCGACGGCCGCCTCGAAATTCAGCGCCTGCCCGCCCTGTTCCGCGGCTTCCGCAAGCCGCAGACCGTGCTTGGCAATCAGCGCCTTGTTGGCAGTGACGACGGATTTGCCGCTGCGCAATGCAGTCTCGACCGCTGACAAAGCGGGATCGTCCGACCCGCCCATCAATTCGACGAAGCAATCGATGTTCGGGTCCTGCGCCAGCGCCAGCGGGCTTTTCGCCCAGGCGATCCCGCGCAGATCGACCGCGCGCTTCTTGGCTTTGGAGCGCGCCGTCACCGCGACGACCTTGATCGGTCGTCCGGTGCGCGCCGCAAGCTTGCGGCCCTGACTTTCGATCAGCCGGATCGTCTCGGCGCCCACGGTGCCAAGACCCGCAATACCCACTTTCAGGGGTGCGACCATGAGAGACGAGCCTTCGAGGAGAATATCAGAATCGGTTGCTCGAAATTCAGCGGTCTTTGTCCTGACACCTGCAAAGGACCGCTGCGAAGGGCATGCAAATGTCAGGATCGGGCCGCCAGCGGAACCACGTTGTGCAACGTTTGCACGCCGCTTTCAAGGAACCGGCGAATATTCCGGGCCGCCTGCCGGATGCGCTGTTCGTTCTCGACCATGGCGATGCGCACATAGCCTTCGCCATGTTCGCCGAAGGCGACGCCGGGCGACACCACAACGCCGGATTTTTCGACCATCAGCGTTGCAAATTGCATGCTGCCCACTTCGGCAAAACCGCGCGGCAGCGGTGCCCAGGCGAACATCGAGGCAGCCGGTGGCGGAATGTCCCAGCCCGCACGCCCAAAGGACTCCACCAGCACGTCGCGGCGCTTGTGGTAGATCTCGCGCACCTCACGAATGCAGTCGTCCGGGCCGTTCAGCGCGGCGGTGGCCGCAACCTGGATCGGCGTGAACGCACCATAATCGAGATAGGATTTGACGCGCGCCAGCGCCGCAATGATCCGCTCATTGCCGACCGCAAAGCCCATGCGCCAGCCGGCCATCGAATAGGTCTTCGACATCGAGGTGAATTCGACCGTGACGTCGATCGCGCCCGGCACTTCCAGCACCGATGGCGGCGGGTTGCCGTCGAAATAAAGCTCGGCATAAGCGAGATCGGACAGAATGAAGATCTCGTGCTTCTTCGCGAATGCAACGAGGTCCTTGTAGAAATCCAGCGTCGCGACATAGGCGGTCGGGTTCGACGGATAGCAGACGATCATGGCGATCGGCTTCGGGATCGAATGGATGATGGCGCGCTCGAGCGCGTGAAACAGATCCGGCGTGGGCTCTGCCGGCACCGACCTCACCACGCCGCCGGCCATCAGGAAGCCAAAGGCGTGAATCGGATAGCTCGGATTGGGCACCAGCACGACATCGCCCGGTGACGAGATGGCCTGCGCGACATTGGCAAAGCCTTCCTTCGAACCGAGCGTCGCGACAATCTGGGTCTCCGGGTTCAGTTTGACGCCGAACCGGCGCGCGTAATACGCCGCCTGCGCCTTGCGAAGGCCGGTGATGCCGCGCGATGCCGAATAGCGATCGGTTCGAGGCTTGCCGAGCGTCTCCTTGAGCTTCTCAATGACATGCGGGGGCGTTGGCAGGTCCGGATTGCCCATGCCCATGTCGATGATGTCGGCGCCCGCATTGCGGGCCGCCGCCTTGGCCCGGTTGACCTGCTCGAACACATAGGGCGGTAGGCGGCGGATGCGGTAGAATTCTTCCATAACGGGCTCCAGCGACCACCGCTGACGGCCAGCGCGGTCGATTCATGTCCTTTTAGCATGGCGATGTCGGGCCGCCATCCTTCGAAGGCCCTCCAGCGGTGCAACAATTCGCTATTTTGCGCTCTGTTTTGCCAATTCGTCGGCCCGCGCATTCTGCCGGTCGCGCGCCTCGAGCAGGTCCTTTTGCAATTTCGCGCGCTCCGCCTCGCTCTGGACCGGTTCTTCGCGGGGCGGCGGCACGTCGTGAATTGGCATGTATTGCGTGGCAACGGCCGGCCGGGCCGGCGCGTTGGCGGGTACGCCGATCAGGGGGGCGTCGGCGATCCCGGCGCAGCCGGCCAGAAGCGCTGCCGCCGCCAGCCCGGCAGCGAGACGCAGTGACGCTGTGGAGGCAAACCCTCGCGGCCGCCTCACCTGCGCACCGAACGCTGCAAGCTCGCTCTCATAATCACCCAGAGATACACCAAACTGCTTCGAGTGTCCGGATTCCGGCGATCGCAAGACTTTGCCGCATAGTCTGATGCGAATTCCGCATCGGCGAGTTAACGACCCAATATGACCAAAGGATGGAGCCTGTTGCGGTGCAAAAGGCTTGGCATTCATTGTGCAGCGGAACGAAAATAGTCATCGATCCCTTCAGATATCTTGATATCAAACGGCCATGACCGAGAAGCCGGAGCTGCCCGCCAATCCCACATTTGAGCCGGAAGCGTTCGCGCGGAATCTGGCGCGCCTGATGGAAAACGGCAGCAAGGCCCTGGCGGCCTATCTCAAACCGCGCGAGAACGGCGATGTTCGGGACAATGTGGCCGACGACATCGGCCAGATCGTCAAGACCTTTCACGCCATCGCCACCTACTGGCTGTCCGATCCGGACCGCGCGGCGGAACTGCAGACGAATCTCGGCAAGGCCTATCTGGATCTCTGGGGCGCGGCGGCCCGGCGGCTGGCCGGCGAGGAGACCGCGCCCGCCCTGATCGAGCCGGCCCCCAATGACCGGCGCTTCAAGGACCCGGAATGGACGTCGAACCAGTTCTTCGACTTCCTCAAGCAGGCCTATCTCTTGACCAGCAAGGTCGCCCGCGAGGCGGTGCAGAAGGCGGACGGTGTCGATCCGCACACGCGTCGCAAGGCCGAGTTCTACCTGCAGCAGATCACCAATGCGATCTCGCCGTCGAACTTCCCGCTGACAAATCCGGAAGTGCTGCGCGAGACGCTGTCGTCCAGCGCCGACAATCTGGTGCGCGGCATGCAGATGCTTGCCGAAGACATGGAAGCCGGCCGCGGCATGCTGCGCATCCGGCAGACCGCCGCCGATCTGGAGGTCGGCCGCGACATGGCGAACACGCCGGGCAAGGTGGTGTTCCAGAATGAGTTGATGCAGCTCATTCAATATGAGCCGGCAACGGAACAGGTGCTGCGGACGCCGCTGCTGATCGTGCCGCCCTGGATCAACAAATTCTACATCCTCGATCTCGGTCCGAAGAAGTCGTTCGTGAAATGGTGCGTCGAGCAGGGCTTCACCGTGTTCGTCGTCTCCTGGGTCAATCCGGACAAGGCGCTGAGCGGCAAGGGCTTCACTGACTACATGAAGGAAGGCCCGTTGGCCGCGATGGACGCCATCGAGCAGGTCACCGGCGAGATGAAAGTGCACACGATCGGCTACTGCGTCGGCGGCACCCTGCTCGCCTCGACGCTGGCCTGGCTCGCGGGCGAGCGGCGACAGCGCGTGACGTCAGCGACATTCTTCGCCGCCCAGGTTGACTTCACCCATGCGGGCGATCTCCTGGTGTTCGTCGACGAAGATCAGCTCTCGAGCCTCGAGAAGGGCATGAAGGCGACCGGCGTACTTGAAGGCGGCAAGATGGCGACCGTCTTCAACATGCTGCGCTCGAACGACCTGATCTGGCCCTATGTCGTCAGCAATTACCTGAAGGGCCAGCAGCCCTCCACGTTCGATCTGTTGTACTGGAATTCCGATGCCACGCGGATGACGGCGGCCAATCATGCCTTCTATCTGCGCAATTGCTACCTGGAAAACCGGCTGTCGAAAGGCACGATGACGGTCGACAATGTCCAGCTCGACCTCGGCAAGATCAAGGTGCCAGTCTACAGCCTGGCAACGAAAGAGGATCACATCGCCCCGGCCGAATCCGTGCTGCTCGGCGCGAAATTCTTCGGCGGTCCGACCCAGTTCGTGCTCGCAGGTTCCGGCCACATCGCTGGAGTCATCAATCCGCCCGCCATGAACAAGTATCAGTATTGGACGAGCGACAGCGTCGAGGCCGACAACGTTGCCGCATGGATCAAAGGGGCGAGCGAGCACAAGGGATCGTGGTGGCCGCACTGGCGCGCCTGGATCGAGGCGATCGACGCCGAACAGGTCCCTGCGCGCGTGGTGGGCGCCGGACCGTTGACGCCGATCGAGGACGCGCCGGGCAGCTACGTGCGCGTGCGCTCGTGATTTCGATTTGTTCCAGGATAGGCTAAATCATGAGGCGACGGCGGGAATCGCCTCATGATCCATCGGATTGCGCTTTGATATCTTGCGTTGAGACTTGGAGACAATAATGACACGCGAATTGTTCTGGCTCACCATGACCGTCATTCTCACGGGCGTGCTGTGGGTGCCCTATATCCTCAACCGCTGCCAGGTTCGCGGCCTGATGGGGGCGATGGCGAACCCGTCGCGGAATGACAAGCCGCACGCCGAATGGGCGACGCGGCTGATGTTCGCGCATGACAATGCCGCGGAAAACCTCGTCGTGTTCGCGCCGCTGGTGCTGATTCTCAATTCGATCGACTATTCGAGCAAGGCCACCGTGATCGCGAGCGCCGTCTATTTCTGGGCGCGGCTTGCCCATGTCATCGTCTATACGCTCGGCCTGCCGATCTTTCGCACCCTCGCCTTCACCGTCGGTTTCGCCGCTCAGGTCGTGCTGGTCCTGGCGATTTTCCGTCTGGCCTGACGCCTCCGATGCCGCGGGCGCGGGGCCGCCCTGCCGCGGCCGCCTCCTTTTTTGCGGCCGCGCGCGCCGCCTTCGCAGCAACGTGGGCGAAGCGCCCGCTGTCGGCCGTCGTGGCCGCGCTGTGCATTGTGCCGTCGGCGGTTCAGGCCGATCCCGCCGCTGATATCTCCGCGTTCCGCCGCGCTCATGGCCAGAGTGGCGTCGTCACCGATGCGGCGCTGACCCGGATCGCCCGTGAGCAGGCGCTGGCGATGGCGGCCAAGGACCAGCTCGAGCATGACGTGATCGGCGGCTTCTCGTCGCGCATCAACCGGGCCGGCGCCGGCCGCGCGGCGGAAAACATCGCCTACGGCCATGACAGCTTCGCCAAAACGCTGGACCAGTGGGTCGACTCCACGGGCCATCGCAAGAACCTGCTGTTGCCGGGCGCCTCGCGTGTCGGCGTTGCCAGCGCGAAGAGCGCAGCAACCGGGCGCACCTATTGGGCGATGGAAATTGCTGGCGATTATCAGCGACGACCGACACTGTCCGCCGGCCCGAACGCGGGTCCTTCTGTGCGCAAGCCTGCCGTAACGGCGAAGCACACCGCCGAGCCCGCGTGCCGCCTCAGCCTTCTCGGACTTTGCCTGAAGCGATAACGCCCCGCGCGCCTCGCAATGGCATTTTTTATGTTCGTCATTTTATTTATATGTTTGTCCGGACAGCGCGGGAACGCGCTGATCCGGAATCCCGAGGTTGTTTGACTCCCGCTGCGTGCATCATCTCGGGATTCCGGGGTCGACCTTTCAGGTCGCCCCGGAATGACGGCCCTGACAAGGGCGTCGGAAGATTTCCACATTGATGTGGAAATCTCCAATTCGCTAACAACTTCAACCACCTGATCCATTTAAAATATTGCGCCAAAAATAATCCGCTGCTGGTCCAGCAGATTCCGCTTGCTGGTCCAGCAAATCTTCTGCGCAGACTCTTCGCATCCCGCTCTCGATGAGAGAGACGTTTCGCGACCGTCACGAACGGTGAGAGCGGGGAGCAGTGGCCGCAGACTATCGCAGCATTCGTATATCGCGTGCGGACGAACGATGATTTGCGGACGACGAAGTCGCGTGGTTCTGGCGCCCCCAACGCAGGTGCCAAGTCTGCGGTATCACAAAGCGGTCCCACCCTGGTGGGAACGTGCAGGCGACGGT
>Ga0081455_10007727_pt1 | contig 11280 bp, 9 predicted proteins | sample TabmetS3T2R1_FD_70207 | JGI IMG/M metagenome (GOLD analysis project Ga0081455, IMG submission 70207) | Tabebuia heterophylla rhizosphere microbial communities from the University of Puerto Rico - S3T2R1 | ecosystem: Host-associated > Plants > Roots > Rhizosphere ...
CCATGTGTGGACGGCTCCGAGTTGGCAAGGACTTTCTTCACCTATGCAGATTGGTCGGTGCGCCCATGTGTTCGGCCTGTTGCGCGGTTCACATGACCGCGTACCCCGGTTCAATTCCGGACGTGGTCTCTAATACTTAGCTCATATACCACCCCCCATGAGTCCACACTGAGTCCACAAGCGCGCCGCAACTTACCAAGCGCGCTTCGAAACCCGCTCGAACGCCGGCGTAGCGCGATCCCAGCGCGGGGGCCTCTGGAATTCCTCGATTGCCGGCGGCGTCCACAAGCCGACCTGGGCTCTAACAAGAAGACGGGGCGATCGCGCGGCTCGAAGCGTCGCCCCACTTGGAAGGTTTCTGCGCGCGCGGCGTCGAGGCGTCGGCGATCAGGAACATGCTAACCACACGAGGCCGAAATTGCTGCTCCTGGCCTACATTCCGATGGTCGACTTTCCTTTGCCGCTGCCGGTCCTGCCGCAAAAGGCCACCGCCGCTATTTGCAGTGGGTGAAGCGACCGCCATTTACCTCTCAAGTCTGGATTGCCTCCAAGGATGGCTTCAATCCACCTGGAGCCCATTCGCCTTAATTGGGTCCGCCCATCTTGCGATTTCATCGACGACGAACTTGGCTAGGTATTCCGGCGATCTGCGATCGAGCGCGACACCCGTAACACCGATCTCATGCATTCGGCTTTTGATCGCCGGAGTGTCCATGGCCAGGCTTGTTGTGTCGTTGAGCTTCTTGACAATCTCAGTGGGTGCGCCTTTCGGAAGAAAAAACGCGTTCCAGGTCACGACGTCGAAGTCGACTAGTCCCTGCTCGTGCGCGGTTGGCAAATCCGGCATTAGTGGCGCGCGAGTGCGCGAGAGCACTGCAATGGCCTTTACCTGTTTGCCCATGATGAGGGGGGCCGCACCGCCCATGTTGAGGCACATGTAATCAATCTGTCCGCCAATCAAATCATTGGCGGCTGGCCCGCCTCCTCGATATGGAACATGGGTGACGTTTACACCGATAACTGCGCTGAGCAGCGCGCAACCGAGGTGCGTCGTCGTACCAGCTCCGGCTGAACCGAATTGGAGCTTCGCGCTATGTTTCTTCACGTAGTCGATGAACTGTGTAAGGTTGTTGGCCGGAAAGTCCTTGCGTGTAGTCAGCACCATGGGCTGTTCGGCGAATAGGGCAACTGGTGTGAAATCAGCCGTTGCGTCATATCGCAGCTTTTTGTAGATCGTCTGGTTGTAGGCATGCGTGCCGATGCTGCCGAACAGAAACGTATAGCCGTCGGGCGCGGCATTCACGACGCGGTTCACCCCGATGATGCCTGCGGCACCAGTGGCATTCTCGATGATTACTTGGTGACCGAGGATTTCGCTCATACGGGCAGCAAGGATTCGCCCCACGACGTCGAATCCGCCTCCTGCGGCAAACGGAATCACCATGGTGATCGGTCGAGAGGGATAGGCCTGTGCACGCGCCCCGGTCGGCCACGCTGCCGCCATGCCAGCAATCACTTTGATGAAATCGCGCCGTCGCATTGCGTCCCCCAAGATTTGGGAACCCGCGCGGAAACCTCAACACCCTCGGAACGATTGCAGCATGATTTTCTAGAAAATGGAACGGGGTGGAACGATCATAGTTTTGCAGGCAGCGAAGTTCGCTAGCGGGCCAACGCTGTATCATCAGGCCGCTGAGCATTTAACGAGAAGGTTTACCTTGAAAGGTAGCGCCTGACGCCATTTCGCCCGGTGGATGGTTGCCGGCGATCGAGACGACGTGCGATAAGATGCGCCCCTTTTGCAGGCGCCTTGCCGAAGCCACCAGTCAGTGGCTAGCATTCATCGTGTGGGGTGGGCAGGAGTGGATCGCAAGCGACTGAACCGGGATGGATGCCTTGACGCGGCAGTTGCATCTGAACCTGTTCATACATAGCCGCGGGCACCATGAAGCATCATGGCGGCATCCAGCTTCCTCGCCGCTGGCGCTGACCGACATCCGCTACTACCAGGACCTAGCGCAGCGAGCAGAAGCAGGCTTGTTTGACTCGATCTTCCTGGCCGACCAGCTCGCGCTGGGAGATGACGTGGACCAGGCGGCGCGTACGTGGCTCGAGCCTATCACCGTGCTCGCGGCGGTGGCGGCGGCGACTAGCCGGATCGGACTGATTGCCACGGCATCGACCACCTATACCGAGCCGTTCAATCTCGCACGTCAGTTCGGATCATTGGACCACATCAGCAACGGTCGGGTGGGCTGGAACATTGTCACGTCGTGGCTTGCCACGGCAGCGCGCAACTTCGGCGGTACAGGCCAGGTGAGCCACGCAGACCGCTACGCCCGCGGCGAGGAATTCATGACCGTGGTCAAGGCGCTGTGGGATAGCTGGGCCGACGACGCGGTGATCGACGACCGGGACAGCGGGCGTTATGCAAGAGCGGACCGCATCCGACCTATCAACCACAAGGGCCAATACTACCAGGTGGCCGGACCGCTAAATCTGCCGCGCTGCCCGCAGGGTCGGCCTGTATTTGTGCAGGCCGGATCGTCCGACACTGGTCGCCGCTTCGCCGCGCGGCATGCCGAGGCCGTGTTCACCGCGCACATGGAGAAGGCGACCGCGCAGGCGTTCTACGCCGACCTGAAGGCGCTGGTGGCAGCCGAGGGCCGGACGCCTGGGCAGGTGCTGATCCTGCCGGGCTTGAGTCCCATGATCGCGTCCACTGAGGCCGAGGCGCAACGTATGGCGCGCGAGACGAACGAGCTTTCGGACCCCGAGGTCGGGCGCAAGCGGCTGTCCGGCCGGTTCGGCGGGCATGACTTCTCGCACTTGCCGCTGGATCGCCCGCTGGTGCCGGAGGATTTCCCTCCGTCGGCGTCGGTCGAGGCGGCGCGCAGCCGGACCGAAGTTATCCTGAGTCTGGTGCGACGGGAGAAGCCAACGCTGCGGCAATTGCTGGCGAGCCTTGCCGGCGCCCGCGGCCATTTCACTTTTGCCGGCACGCCGGAGCAGGTCGCCGACCTGATCGAAGGCTGGTTCACCGAGGGCGCGGCGGACGGCTTCAACATCATGCCACCGTTGCTGCCGGCGATGCTGGACGCCTTCAGCGCGGGGGTGATCCCGCTTCTGCGGCGGCGCGGGCTATTCCGCACGGCCTATGAGGGCAAGACGCTCCGTGAACATTACGGCTTGCCCTGGCCGAAGAGCGCCTTCGAGGGCGCGGCGCTCCAGGAGGCTTAGCGGAAGGCGGCTTCAGTGCTTTGTCGCGACGAATCGCTCGCGGGTGAGTTCGTGGGCAGCCAACACGTCGGCATCGATCGTCGGCGTGTATCCTGCGGCGAGCACCAGCTCGCCTGCGGCGAACCGCAGCGGCTCGGCGAACAGCCTGGTTTTCGGTTTGAGGAATCCGTTGAATTCGCCGGCATTGCGAATGACGTGGCGAGCGACGCAGCCCTCCATCCAGCATTGCAGCTCGCTTGAAATGCCATCCCCTAGGACAGGCTCCATGCCGAGCTCCCGGACCCTCTCCAAGGCTTGCTTTAAAGCGTCGAGACTGCCGAACCGCTTGAGCTTGAGCTTGCAGAACCCGACATTGGGAATATCGGCGGCGCGTTCGATATCGTTGAGCCCGCAGATCGGCTCATCCAGCATAATGGGAACAGTGGATACTTTCGCGACATTGGCGTTCGCGTCCCAATCGTCGGAATGGCAAGGCTGTTCGAACAGCTCGATGCCGGAGGGATCGAGGGATGAGGCAAAGCGACAGGCATCGGCTTCCACGTATGCGCGATTGGCATCGATCCGCATCGTCGCTCGACCGGCAATGGCGAGCTGGATCGCCTTGACGCGCTTGGCATCGGCGTCGGCGTCCTTGCCGACCTTGATCTTAAAGGTGCGGAAGCCGTCTCTGAGCCGCTGAGCCACCTCCTCCTCGATCTCCCTCTCGGTGGAACTGTTGAACGGCGTGAGAAGTGGCAATTTCACCTCGCGGTCGATCCGCAGGAGCGGATGGCCCTCAAGCATCTCAATCGCCGTGAGCAGGGCCGTTGCCGCAACCTTACTTGCGTCGAGGTTAGCGGCGATCATCGCCTTCGCTTGCGCCGTATCCTTGCCGACCGCCGCCGCGGCGTGCACCCGACAGAATTCCCAGCCGCCCTCACGCGTCTCACTGCTAGAACCGGGTGAGATATGTCCCTCGCCCCAACCGATCCGGCCGTCGGTATCGCGTGCCTCGACGATGATCGGCTCAAACTCGGTGAAGGTGCGATAGGAGAGGACGTATGGCCGGATCAAAGGAAGCCGTACTATCCGCAGCGTGAGGTCATGCAGCTTCATTGCCCTCGAAGCCCATTCTCATTGCTTCACTGAGTTTGTAGGACGCGGCGGGTTACGCCTTCTGCTAACCCGCCCTATAGCGCTGCGCCGCACGCCTACTGCTTCACGTAGCGCCGACAGCACGCCAGCGGCAGCCGCGATCATTACTGTCGCTCGAAATGCATGCTCATGGTCGTCCCGCCTAGCAGCGTTGATATTGGGCGTGTTGTTCGTTGCGTCGCCCGTCAGACCGGCGTCTCGCCCTTCAGCAAGAGGCGATAGAGATAGCGGCGCTCGCGCATGTCGTAGTCCGGATTGGCCTGGTGCATGACGCTGCGGTTATCCCACAACACCCAGTCGCCGAGGCGCCACGTGTGGCGATATTCGTATTTGCGCTGGGTGGCGTGGCGCATCAGCTCATCGATCAGCACCAGCGCATCGCTGTCCTCCATGCCGGTGATCGATTCCATCCGCACCGGGTTGAGGAACAGCGCCTTGCGACCATTCTCGGGATGAGTGCGAACCAGCGGGTGGATGCCTGGCGGCGGCAGCTGGCGGCGACTTTCCTCGGTGATTTTTCCAAGCGAGCGCGGGCTGTACTTGCTCTGATAGACGTGGACCGCTTTGAGCCCATCGATCTTTCGTTTGGTCTCGTCGGGAAGGTCGTCGTAGGCGTTATGCATATTGACGTATTGGGTATCGCCGCCGCACGCCGGCAGTTCGACGGCGAACAGCGTCGTCGCCTTGGGCGGGCACGGGTGGTTGGAGTGGTCGGTGTGGAACGTCTCGCCCGGGATGATGCGTTTGCCGTCCACAATCTCGTCGTTGCAGATGTAGTCCACGTCGGGATCACCCGGAACGTGACGCTCTTTCTTGTCGTGCGGCTGAAGCTCGCCGAACAACTGCGCAGCCGCCTTGAACTTCCCTGGCGTGAAGTGCTGGTCGCGCATCACTAGGACGTGCCGCTCGGCAAAGGCGCGGGCGAGCGCGCCGCGCGTTTCGCTATCGATTGGCTGGGTGAAGTCGAGGCCGGTGACTTCGGCGCCCGTGTGATCCGTCAGGGACGTGATGGTGAAGGACGCCATGGACGGCCTCGCGAAAGCTCGCAACGATCCCCCGCGGCAGCAAGGGCACGGCACTCAGGCGCAATATGCGTTGCGGAGGTGAAGCCGATTGGCGGCTCGCTATCGCTCGATCGCAAGATAGCACACGGCCGATGCGGCGGGAATACGGGGGACGCCGTTCATAATAGGTCCAATCCGCCCGAAGCAACAGCTCCGCTCACCCCCGCGATGTCTTGGCCTGAATCACTCCGGCTTGATGCCGGCGGACTTGATCACCTTGGCCCACTTCTCGGTCTCGTCGGCAATGAGTTTCCCGAATTCGGTCGGCGTCATTGGCATCGGCGCATCCGCAAAGCCGGCAAGCCGTTCCTTCATCTTGGGATCGGCAAGGCCTGCAGTGATCTCGCTATTGATTTTGTCAATAACCTCGGCAGGCGTGCCCTTTGGCGCGCCCACGCCGAACCATGCGGTAATTTCGTAGCCGGGGACAAACTCGCCTACGGTCGGAAGGTCCGGTAGCACCGCCGAGCGCATCGCGCCGCTTATCGCGAGAGCACGCAACTTGCCAGTTCTGATGTACTCAAGCGACGAGGCAACAGAAGGGAACTGGACCTCCACTTGTCCACCGAGCATGGCTGTAAGTGCAGGTCCGTTACCGCGAAAAGGTACGTGGACCAGATTAATGCCAGCCATCATCTTGAACAGTTCCCCGGCGAGATGGGTTACGCTCCCCGTTCCAGCAGAGCCCATGTTGACCTTGCCCGGATTGGCTTTAGCGTAAGCTATGAACTCAGGGACCGTTTTAGCCGGAACGGACGGAATAACGACCATGACCTGGGAACCTCGGGCAATACCCGCGATCGGCGCGATGTCGCGAATGAAATTGAAATTGAGCTTCTCGTAAAGCGACGCATTACTCGCGTTCGGAAGACCAACCAGGAGAAGCGTGTAGCCATCAGGGGGCGCATTCACGACGGCCTCGGTGGCGATGTTGGTACCCGCCCCGGGCCGGTTCTCGATGATGAATTGCTGGCCGGTTCGCTCCGATAGCCATTGGCCCATCAGACGCGCGACGATGTCATTTCCTCCGCCGGGGGCAAATCCGACAATCCAGCGCACCGGCCGCGTTGGATAGGCTTGCGCGAAAGCGATGCGCGAGATTGCCGGTAGCGCGGCAGCGCCAGCTGCGAGATGCAGAAAATCTCGGCGGGGACGTTTCACTGTGGGCAATCCCTCTCCGGGCCTCGTTAGTCGATTACCTCGTCCGCGAGTTGTTGCATGGAGTTGGGCACTTCCAGGCCGAGCGCACGAGCCGTTTGCAGGTTGATGACGAACTCGAATTTGGTCGACTGCAAAACCGGCAAGTCGGCGGGCTTGGCGCCCTTGAGGATTTGACCAGTGTAGGCGCCGACCTGACGCCACATGTCCACACGATCGGTCGCGTAGCCCATCAGCCCACCGGCTTCGACAGCCTCGCGAGAGGGATAAATCGCGGGAATGCGATAGCTCGCTGCGAGCGTCGCAAATTGGACGCGCCGGCTCGTGAAGAACACGTCACCGGCGACGTGTAGGGCATCGGCGCGGTCGCGCGCGAGAGTGGCGAAGGCCGCCTCGATTTCGCTCTTGGTGCTGGCCTTGAGGACCTGAATTTGCAGTCCGAGTGCACGGGCGGCGTTCGGTAGGTCTCGGAGCGCGCTCTCGGTCGCCGGGACATTGGCCGGATTGACCAGCACGGCAATGCGAACGGCACTCGGCAGCAACTCGTGCAGAAGTGCCAGCCGCTTTGCGTCCAACTCACTCGCGAAAAAATTGATCCCCGTCAGGTTTCCGCCCGGCCGAGCAAGGCTGGCGACAAGACCGAGCTTGACCGGGTCCTCGCCGACGCCGAAGACGATCGGGATTTCCGTGGTCGCAGCTTTCGCTGCCAGCGCAGCAAAGTTGCCGGCTGGCGTGGCGATAACGGCCACGCGCCGGCGCAGGAGGTCAGCCATGAGCGCCGGAAGGCGATCGAATTGGCCCTCCAGCCAGTGGTACTCCACTGTTACGTTCTGGCCCTCGACGTAGCCGGCTTCGTTGAGGCCCTGGCGGAACGCGGCGGCATTGGGCGCATCGGACGATCCGGCACTGACGAAGCCGACGACCGGCAGCGCCGGCCGCTGCGCGCGTGCCGCCAGCGGCCACGATGCCGTCACCCCACCGAGCAGAGCGATGAACTCGCGGCGCCTCATTCAATCACCTCGTCGGCTCGGGCGAGCAAGGTCGGGGGAACTTCGAGGCCAAGCGCCTTTGCGGTCTTCAGATTGAGCACCAGCTCGTATTTGGTCGGGGCCTGAATGGGGAGATCGCCGGCATTCTCGCCGCGCAGTACGCGGTCGACATAAGATCCGGAGCGCCGGAACAGGTCCCGTACATCGATTCCGTAGGAGATCAGGCCTCCGGCCTCGGAATAGGTGCGATAGGGATAGATCGCCGGCAGGCGATGCTGCGAGGTCAGCCTGAGGACCAGGCCGCGATTCACTGACGCGAGCGGGCCGGGCATCACGATGAGCCCGCTGTCCGGTTCGCGCGCGAGCGCATCGATTGTTTGCTCGATATCGGCGGCATTCCTGACGGGCGCGGCCGTCAGCCTGACGCCGAGCAGGGCGCCGGCGGCTTCGATGTAAGGTACAGACAGCCCGTAGAGACTTGTTTCCGCACTGAACACGGCGACGGCCCGTCTGATCTGCGGTGCCGCCTCCTTGAGCACTTCGAGCCATTTGCCCGCAATCGCAGGCTCGAAATTCGTGAACCCGGTGATGTTTCGCCCGGGGCGGGCCTGGCTCTCCACCAGGCCGCTTTCGACCACGTTGGCGACCAGTACGAACACGATCGGCACGGAGCTGTTCGCCTGCCAGAGTGCCTTGATGATTGCGTGATTGGTCGCCACGACCACGTCAGGAGCGCTGCTGGCGACCTCTACGGCATTGCTCTCCATGCGCCGCACGTCGCCACCCGCCAGGCGAATGTCGAACTGGACGTTGCGCCCTTCCGCCCACCCCAGCTCCAGAAGTCCGCGCCGCAGGGCGGAAACGCGCATCTGTCCATCCTCGCCGTCGGCGAGCCCCATGAGCACCGCGATGCGCCGCATCCGCTCGGGCTGTTGCGCGCGCGCCGTCAGCGGCCATCCCGCAGCCGCGCCGCCGAGCAGCGTGATGAACTCGCGCCTTTTCATTCGATCACCTCGTCGGCGCGGGCGAGCAGCGATGGCGGCAGGGTGAGCCGGAGCGCCCTTGCGGTGAGCAAGTTGATGATGAAATCGAATTTGGTCGGCTGCTCGACTGGGATGTCGGCCGGCTTGGTCCCACGCAGAATCTTGTCGACATAACTAGCAGCGCGCCGGTACAGGTCTAGGAAGTTTGGTCCATAGGACATCAAACCGCCCGCTTCGACAAACTCCCGAGCGCCGTATATCGTCGGCAGTCGGGCGGACAACGCCAACGTGTTGATGCGAATCCGGTTGGTGAGTGTTAGAGGATCGGAACAGACATAAAGGGCACCGATGGGATCATTGAGTGCCTCGAACGCGGGCGCGACATCCTCCGATCGCTGAATTTCGAGTGTGATGACCTCAAGGCCAGACGCGCGAGCCGTTGCGTGTGCCTCCCGCAACTCCGCCACGGCGGCGCCATAACTGACATTGGTCAATATCGCCAAACGGCGAAGACCGACAACAACCTCACGCAAAAGTTCAAGTCGTTTGCTAGCAGAATCAGTGTTCTGCATCGACAGGCCGGTGATGTTGCCCCCCGGACGCGCCAAGCTCGCGACAAAGCCGGCGCCAAGTGGGTCATTTGCCGCCGAGAACACGATCGGGATGACCGATGTGGCCTGCTTTGCCGCGGGGACTGCAGCTCCCGACGTCAAGATGACATCGACCTTGCGCCGGACGAACTCGGCCGCGATTTCGGTATAACGCTCGTTACGTCCCCCCGCCCAGCGAATCTCGATCGCGACGGTGCGATCCTCGATCCAACCGAGTTCTCGCAGTCGCTGCACAAAACCGGCGATCCATTGGCCGTGGGTTGAAGGCGTGCCCCCGCCAATGACCCCGATCATCGGCAGCTTTGACGGCTGCTGCCCACGCGCCGCGAGCGGCCACGCGACGGCCGTGCCGCCGAGCGTGGCTAAGAATTTTCGTCGTCCGATGTGGCTTGCCATGTGACCCTCCGCTTGGGGGTCATTCATGCAATGGAGGGGTTATACCACGTTTCCATCACGCGGTCAGTGACTAAGGCCGATAGGCAAGTCGCGTGAATGCTCCCGAAGACCATTGGGGTCAAAATTCGGTCTTTGCGGTGATGTCCGCTGCACGACCGCTTTTCCCCCATGAACAGACATTCGCCGGGCACCCATAGAACGGCCGCTTCGTGCCAATTGCTGACTCATGCACTGCAACAAACAATTTCATTATTCGATCACCTCGTCGGCACGGGCGAGCAGGCGCAATAAGGTCACGTCACCTGCACGCGCGGTCCCTTCTGGCCCCTTTGGTTCAGCTGAGCACTTGCTGGCGCGCTTGGTGCTGCGCAAGGTCCGACACCTCGGCGTAGCGAGCGGCTGCCTTCCGATAGCTCACAAACGAGTCGTAGACTCTTTTGTTGAACTCGTTTTGTTGCGCAATCTCCCGCAAAATCGCTTCGGTCGCCTGGGCCTTGGCGCGCACGACATCCGCCGGGAACGTACGCATTTGCACGCCCTCTTTGAGAAGGATCTCGTAGTCCATCGCATTATGATAAGTGAAATCGCAATAGGTTTCGAAAGCGGAAGCGGTGGCTGCGCAACGGATCACGTTTTGCAGTTCCGGACTCAGGCTCGCGAACACGCCCTTGTTGATGCTTGCCTCCAGCATCGGGCCGATCTCGAGCACGCCGGGCATGTAATAGTAAGGCGCAAGCTTGTGCAGGCCGGCTTCGCGGTCGTTCCACGGACCGTTCCACTCCACCGCATCGAGCCGACCGCTCGCCATCGCCGCGGCGATCTCCCCGGGTGGCGTGAGGATCGCATCGACCCCCAGTCGCATGAGCACGTCGCGGCCCATACCGCCGACGCGCATCTTGAGACCTTTCAGATCATCAACGCTTTTGATCTCCTTCTTGAACCAGCCGCCAGCCTGCGGCCCGGTCGTGCCGGCTAGCAGTGGCTGCACGCCGGCCTTGGTGTAAGCTTCTTCCCACAACGCCTGGCCGCCGCCGAAGCGCAGCCATCCAGCGTGTTCATGCGCAGTCAATCCAAACGGCACATTGCCAAAGAATCGGAAGACGGGATTCTTGCCGGCTGCAAAGTGCGGCGTGGTATGCATCATCTCCGCACGACCGTCGGAAACGGCGTCGAACGCGGCCAAGGCGGGCACAAGTTCGCCGGCGGCGAAGACGCGCACCTGCAGACGCCCCCCGGACATCGCACTGATCATGTCTGCTAGACGTTGCGCGTTGGCGCCGAGCCCCGGCGAGTTTTTTGGCCAGGCGGTCGTCATGCGCAACTCGCGCGCGGCAGATTGTGATCGGGCGATACGTGGCGCCGCCAATATAGTCGCCGCGCTGGTGCCTGCCGCCAGTAACCCGCGGCGGTTCATGGACTTGAGACTCGTCATGGCTTTCCTCCACGTGATGAACTCGCGGCGCTTCAAAGGACACCCTGGGGCCGTACATTACCAGACCGAAGCGATGCTGTGCATCACAGCAAAATTGATTGGCCGATGACCGGGTTGGGTCATGTATGGACGGCGCCCGCGGTGCAAGAGGAATCTGACTATCAGCGAAGCGTTCGGGTGCGGTCATGTATTCGGCCTGTTGTCGCTTGGAGGATTACCTCTGTCGCGATGCAGCCGCCATGGCCGCTGGCCCTGATGTAATCCGCTGATCGG